>ERZ772999.8-NODE-8-length-153531-cov-7.509643_pt1 | contig 153531 bp, 143 predicted proteins | sample MGYA00511467_ERZ772999 | MGnify/ENA primary metagenome ERZ772999 (study PRJEB29015, sample SAMEA2738064) | human oral metagenome | biome: human oral; feature: human-associated habitat; material: saliva | place: China | collected 2218 ... | reverse complement strand
CTGCTAAGAATACTTTAAAAGAAAATAATGTAGAGTTGATTTCCAACTCTACTTCTACTTTAAGTACAGAGATTAATAAGATTCCTACTGCTATTAAAGAATCTGATACTCTTATTGGATTTAATAATGGTACAATGTCAATTAATGGTAATATTGTTTATTATGAAAAAGATAATGATCTTAAAAAAGACAATAGTATATTTTTAGCAGTCAACGGACCAGATTTTAAATATACTCCTCCGGATAAACGATTTATGTTTAAAACTTTAGATATACCTAACCCTAATGCTACATATGAAGAGAATACTGCAGCTATGATGCAAGGTTTAGATGGAGTTAACATAACATTTGATTTATCTAAAATGTCAGAATCTAATTGTTATTATTTATTAAAATCTATGTATCTTGATACTGTTAATAGAATTTTAATAAATAATAAACAAAATAGGAACTCAAAATTTATTATTAAATTTCCAGATAGAGTATCTAAAAATTCAGATGATTATTTTGATGTCGGAAATCAATTTATTTTACCATCATCTGATTATAAATTATATTCAAATGATGGTACTTTAATAGAAAAAGTTAAAACTATAGATTTTGATCTATCATATTGTAAAAATATAAAAGAAGTTAAATGTACTGGTAGACTCAATATCAATATAGACATTATGTATCCTATTATTAAAGATATTAATGATATATATACTAACGATAAACTTATTATATATAATGAACTAGGAGAATTTGCATTTAATAATGTAAATAATAATAATTCCACAGTAAATGGTAAATATTATAGTAATTATAATAATGAAACTATTGCTGATTATAGTAATAATAACTCCATTTCTAGAAAAATTGAAATACGTGTAGATGATACAAGATCTGATATATTAGGTAAACTCCATAATGTAAAAGTATTAATGAATATTTTACAATTTATTGATATTGCTAATATGGATGGTACTAAAAAATATAGCTTTAAGCAAAACAAATTTATTGATGCATCTAGATTTGGCAAACCTAATGAAATCGATTATGATTTCTTAGGAGATTATGATGGATTTAATAGTAGATATCTTCCATATGCTTCATCTGAAGTTGAAAATGCTGAAAGCTTTCAACTTAAATATTATACTCCAAAAAGTGCCACTAATAGTTTGACTAATTTAATACATAAAGATGGTTATTGTTATATAACTAATTCTAAATTATGTACTGATATAAAATTTTTAGAGGAAAAATCAGAGTATACTATTGATTTATCATTATTTGATTATAGATTCTTTGGTGATGAATTTGTAAAAATATTCAATAAAGAAATAACTATTAACAGTCATAGTAATTATCGTGGTAATAACAGTACAAATCCAACATTAATAAACTTATCTCCAATGTATATTAATTCATCTATTAATACTACACAACCATATGAATTTAAAGGATTAACTATAAAGACTAGTATTGGTATAAGTATTGGCATGTATTTAGCATCTCCTTATAAAACCAAATTTATTGATGATAGTGATAATAGTAATATGGAAAATATTGAGACTGATTTTGCGGTATTATTTTATAATGAAAATATAAAAACTGTAAAATTAACAAAAAATTATAGTAAATCTGAACTTTATATACCTTTATCTTTATTTAGACCAATATATATGGATACTAAATTAGAGCGATATAGTAATAATACATTAATAAATCCTCCAGTAACTCCAATGAAATTCATTTTAAATAATGATACTAAGATTAGGAAAATAGAGGATATAATTAAAGTTGATTTATATCCTATAGGTATTTTAGGACCTTATACTACGGATGCTTTTGCTAAGAAATATGATAAATTTATTCATATATTAGCACCAGAAGATTATCCAGGTCTTGGTACATTTGATTTTGAAATGTATAGATTACCCTTATATAACTTAGATGAATCTAAGAAATATAATTACTCTAAGAAAGTTTGGGAACCTGTTACAGCATTAACTGATGATTCATTAAGCTTATCTTCTATTTATCCTACAGAATATTCTAATTATCGTGATAATGTAAATTCATTCGGATTTGAAGTAAAGACTGAAGATAACTAATTTAATTATTCCCAGAAGAGGTTAATCCTCTTCTGGGTTTTCTTTTACAATATAGTAATTGAAAGGAGATTTTATTATGAAAATATCAAAAGATTTTACAGAAATGCTTAAGCAATCTTTTAGACACATTGGTAGCGATATCAATGCACAAAGACCTGCTACATTATCTGACCAAACAAATATTACTTTTCTTAAGACTATAGAAATAGATAAGACTGTAGTTAATCAATGCCAAGGATTTACATATGATCCAACAGTTAAGAGATTCATCTTAGGGTGCTGTAGCCAAGATAACTCTAAACAACGTATCTATGAATTAGATGCCGATATGAATATTGTTAAATTTACTGATTTTGAAGGTATGGATAAACTAGGTCATGTTAATACATTATTTATGGATGGTGATACTATTAGAGCTACGAATGGTGCAGCTAATGGTAATCGTATTTATAATATTGACCGTAATGAGTCTGGTGATCTTGTTTTAGGAGAATTTAGAGATTATCCAGAAAAATGCTATAATATAGGTAAAGACTTAGATGGTTCTGGTAGATATATCTCTATCGTTCCAGGTGAAGATAGTAAGACTCGTAGAGTTAGAATATATTCTGATGATACTATGGCTATTATGACTAGGAATGAATACTTTGTGCAAGTAGATGAAACTAATATTGATTCTAATGGTGCACTTCTTAAAGGTGATACAATTATCTTTGCTGTAGCACGTAGACTTATTGAATGCCGTTTAATTGGTAATGAATTTAAAGTTATTAGAGAAATCGAAATGGAGCCATTTTGTGAAATTGAAGATTTTGTTTATGTTAATGGCGATATTTATATGTGTGCCAATTCTCATGATTACGTTCGGATTTATAAGTATTCTTCTAAGAGGTCTTATTATAATCATATCAATAATGATTATCTTAATAATGGCATTACGGTTGGTAATCAGGTAGGTTACCATGGTAGAACTACAGATGGTAATGCATTAGTTATTGCTAAGATTAATAAAAATAACAATCTAGAGCTTGGTGATAAGAGAGCTATTACTACAGTGATTGGTAAAGAGTTTAAGCATTATAATGGTAATAACTCTTATACTGTATTAACTACAGCTCACTATAATACAGCTATCTATAATAAGGTTACTATGGATGAAAAGCTTAAGGCTCTTGATGACCGCATCAAAGCTCTTGAGGCTAAATAACAGTAACTTTATTGCCCCTAAACATTAGAGTATAAGACAATTATTACTCTATAGGAGGTCACTATGGGTATGAAAAATGTAGGAGCATTCCTAAAGGAAGAAGGAACGTCTCTTATTTTTAAAGGGGATGGAGAACTAGTATTCTATATCCCAGAGAATTATTTTAGAAATGATGGTCATATGAAATATGCTGAAGAGGCTGGTGAATATGTAAACACTTTAGGATTATTCTCTTATGAAGTATTTGACTCTAAAGGGAAATCTATCTATGGTATTAAACTATTCAGTCATCCAGTTCTTATATCTACTATGCCATCATCTATTGAAAAGGTAAAGGATTATATCTTAGATAAAAAGATTCCAGTTCCAGTAGATTATCGTATTCTACATTTTAAGAAAGATGATGTAGTTATAGTAAACACTGGTTCACCTGAAGATATTACTAACGTTGAAAACATGTTTAGACTATTCATGATCACTGGTAATATCCCTAATGTAATTGCATATGATAAGCTGCATTCATTCTTAATGGATTCTATCAAATTCAATGGTTCTTCTTTCGGTATTTCTGCACAGATGTTTGGTATCCTTGTATCTGAGCTTTGTAGATCAGTCAAAGATGAATCTATTCCATTCCGTTTAGCTAAAGAAACTGATATGCATAAGTATAAACCATTATCAATTAAGATGGTACCTAAGTATATTTCTGCATTTACTTCCATCACATCAGAAAACTGGGATGATGCGGTAGTCAACTCTATTATCAATAAGAATAAAGTTGATTCACCAATGGAAAAGATCCTTATGCAATAGCCATAATTAACATATGAATAAAAGTTTAAATAGTATCCATCTAGGATTCGTTTATAACTATTATTTAAAATCTATTAAGGAGGAAATAAAAGATTATGATTGGTACAAAAATCATTCTTGAAGACCAAAGTTATATTCCCTCTCTGAATGTAGCCGACTCTACTACAAGACCAATTGTATTTGCTGGTTTTACATCCGATAAAGGGACTGAAGAATATACTAAATGGCAAGGCGATGATTTCTTCGATCAATATGGTGAAATCTCGTTTGCTCGTCATGGTCAACCTTTACTCCAAGCTGCTAATGTAATCAACAATGGTGGTATCGTTTATGCGAAACGTGTTGTTGACCCTACTTCTCGTTTAGCTATGCTAGGTGTAGTTGCCCATGTAAAAGAAATTTCTCGTCAAGAATCTAGAATTAAATTTGATCCTTTGACTGGATCCCCTATTACTAAGGCTGATGGTTCTTATGTAACTGAAGACTTATATTGGAAAGCTACCGATGTAGCATCTATCTCTGATCCAGCACAACGTCCTACATATCTTAAAGACGAAGCTGGTGTAGATGGCATCGCTGCTATGTACAAAGTTTGTCAAGTTAACTACTCTGTAGAAACTTTGAGTGCTGAAGAAAACATTCATGGTAATGACTATGTAGCTACAGCTAAAGCATTCTATGACAAATATAAAAATAAAAAAGATAACAAATTCCCATTATTCTTAATCACAGATAATGGTCGTGGTGTATCTCAAAAGAATATTACTATTTCCTTTGATTCCACTTTATCTCGTTCTGCTCAAGCAGCTCGTTATGTATTAGATATCGATGAAAATGGTAATACATTAGAATCTATTGTATTCTCTTTGAATCCTAATGAAATCGAAGCTGGATATAACTTATTCTTTGATTCTGTAGTTAAACGTACTTCTAAGCAAGTTAAATGCTTTGGTTTTGAAGACCAAATGCAATTATTCTATGCTAAAGTAGCAGCTATTGCTGGTATCTCTGAAACTCGTTTACGTGAATCTGATATCATTGGTGCTCGTACTTGGAAAGGTGATGTATTCAAAAACTTCGAAGTACTTGAATCTACTAATGATGGTGTAGCTACAGTAAAACTTGATAGCTTTGCTGGTCATCCTTTAACTGGTGGTTATAATGGTGATACTTTCGGTACATCTCCTATCTCCAACTATAAAGGTGTAACTGATGCTACTTCTGTATACGCTACTGAAATGGCTAAAGTATACAATGGTGCTTTTAATGATGATATCTATGATATCGATAACAACCCAATCGATATTGTTGTCGATGCTAACTATCCTCATATTGTAAAACGTGCTATCGAAACACTTTGCTCTTTCCGTCAAGACGTATTCTTCTTCCGTGATATGGGTACTAAAGGTCTTACTAACCTTCTTGCAATTAAGAATGCTAAGACTTTGAATACTGGTGGTAATAACCGTTACGTTGCTACTTACTGCCAATACTACGATATCTTTGATCCATACACTCGTAAACAAATTACTGTAACTATTGGTTACTCTATTGCTCGTTTGATTTGTATGCACTTCTCTAATGGTCGTTCCTTAGTATGTGCTGGTCAAAGCAATGGCTGGACTATTCCAGAACTTATCGAAGGTACTTTATCTTACGTTCCTAAGATTACTCCTGCAGGCGACCAAGTTGCTGAAATGGATGATCTTCGTGTAAACTTTGGTAAATACTATAACGGTATCTTCTCTCTTGCGTCTGAATATACTTCTCAAGATATCTTCACCCAATTGAGCTATGTAAATAACGTATTGTCTATTCAAGAATTGATTAAACAAATTCGTATTGCATGTCCTAAATCCCGTTATAAATTCATCACAGGTACTGACTTTGAAGACTATAAACAAGACGTTCAAGCAGTTATTAACAACAACGCTAATAAATTTGCTTCCATCTCTATTGACTTCAAATCTGACTCTGCATATGCAGCAAACAAAATTGTTTATGCAGTAATTCAAGTATCTTTCAAAGATTTCGCACAAGCTGAAATCTTCCGTATCGTTGCTATTCCAATTGCAACTGCTGTTAGTGCTAATGCTTAAGGGGGATAAATAATATGGCTGGACGTACTGCTGGTGCTGTTAACTTTATCTTCGACGGCACTAAAGAAATTCGTGATTTGACTCAATATGCCTTGTTCCGTGGTGTAACTGACTGGGCTAACCTACATCAATTTAACCAATTTGAATCTGGTTATGGTATGATTATCGTATTAACTATTCCAAACTTCTTGAAAGCTTTGGCAGCTAAGAACGATAAATATCAAAAACTTATCGATACATATGTGCATGTATTGGAATATGAATTCCGTGGCTTAGATGGCATTGATAACATGACTTCCGATACTGCAGAATTGACAAATGGTGTTAAATCCATCAACGTAATTAATAAAGTTAATAGCCAATCTGGCTCTACCTTTACTATGCGTTATTTTGAAAAATCTGGTTCTATCATGACTAAAGTTCATGAGTTGTTCTTACGTGGTGTTAAAGACCCTACAACTCAAGTTAAACATTATCATGGTCTTATTGAAGATGGTACTATCAAAGAACCTGGATTTGACCAAGAAGTATTTAGCTTCTTATATATTGTAACTGATAATACTTTGATGAACGTTGAAAAAGCATTCTATATTGTAGCTGCTCAACCAACTAATGCTGACTTGAATATCTACAATATTGAACGTGGTGATATTGGCTTCAAAGAATTGTCTGTTGAATTCTCTGGATTCCCTATTACTAATACTATTATCAACCAAAAAGCTCAAAGCTTACTTGATTGGGTACGTAAAGGTACAATCTGGGATGAATCTGAAATGACTTATACTGGTGTAACTAATATGAAACCTTATAGCAAGGTTCTTACTCCTAATGGTGAAGGTAACACTGGTAAAGGTATTTCTTATACAGGTTAATAGATTTTAATAATAGAATAAACAAAGTGGACTAGGAGTTAATCTCCTAGTCCATTTATTCTTTTTAATTTAGTAACAATATATTGACTGCGTATGAAGCATTAATGAATTAGACACTACTCCTATAAAATCTATAATACATACTATAACATGCTTCGTGAATAAAACTCATATTATAAAAATCACAATTCCTACTACGCTTGATTTACGTTAATAATATATACATGGGAACTCCGATGTTCGGATTAGAATCTTATCTTTCATCAGGGGATGGATGAAAGATCCTCTCTCTTCTCTCTCAAAAAATTGCAATCTGCTAAAATAACACATGAACGGTTTCCTTCATACGTAGTCATATCCTTTTCGTAAACACTGTGTTGTGTTTCACCTCATCCAAAAAAAGAGACAATCAAACAACTTATGGTCATAGGCTTTAATAGCCTATGACCATATTTTGTTGTATTAATAACTATCTCCACCGCCACTATCTTCTTGTTGTTGATTAGCAGCATATTCGATCTTAGTTGTTTCTTTAACACGCATAACCATTTCCATATCAATATAACTTTCAAGCATTTTACCTTTTAAGTTATTGAAGAAGATTTGTTTAGCGTTATCATCTAAATCATCAGAGAATGCTTCCATTGCAGCTTGTGCTACATCATTAGCATTTTGAATGATTTGGTTAGTATTAGTTAGATTCAAGAACATCGGAGTTGGTAAGTTAACTTTAATAACCGCTGTTGGATTATTAAACTCACCTCTATAGAGCTTAGTCATAATAGATGATAAGAATCTATTAGCTACTGTTTGTCTATTATAGATCTTCTTTAAGAATCTACTATTGGACATAGATGCTTGAATAGCATAGTCCATAGATTGTCTTGCTTGTACTATTTCAAATGGTACATCAGTACTATTAACTGCCATAGATTGGAGTTTTTCCATTAAGTCAGTTTGTGGATCAATTTGTTGACCTTGCATAACTTCAAACTGTACTGGTGCATTACCACTATTATCAGTTGGAATAACAAAGTCATTGAATCTACCGATGATATTCAATACATTCTTCATAGATTCTAATTGACGCATATTGAAGTTTTGACGTTTCAATTGATCAATAGTAGTTAATAGAATCTTAGAGATATTCGTATCAATACCAGATTGTTTTACGTAGTATACACGACGATCTTGTGCACGAGTCATTGCTCCAATAGTATTGGTAATATATAGACCAATGAATAACTTAGCTGGTATCATAGACTTATATAAGTCAGAGATACCACGATACGTATCTGGGTCTAATTTATAATAGCAATGAACTACATCATCTGGTGGTAAGAAAGTTACATTATATTTATTCTTCTTACCAGCTTGAAGATCATGTTTCAATACAGTATAGATTTCTTTAGATAGATCTTTATTAAGTTTAATAAACTTAGTATCAATAGCTGAAGATAGCTTTCTAGCTACAGTCTTAACAATGCTATCAGAGATAACAGCAGAGTTCTTTGTAGCTTCTAGATCTGTAGCTACATTGATACCTAAAGCATTTACTGGTGTAGTTGTATCACTAACTGGGAAGTCATCTTCTAAACCAAACATGCTTTCATTTTCAAGATAAGCATATCCTAGAATAAGATCTTCAATTCTAATTGGAATAACTTTATAACGATTAAGTTCTTTAAAGATGCATCCATTTAGACCCCAATCCGCTTTAGTATCAATTCTATTGTCACCATGTACAATTAACCCATTACTTGTAGTATCATCATAGAATGGACTAGCATCTAACTTATCATTAGCTACTAGAGATACTGTACTTGTTGTAGCTTCATTAAAGTTTAATGCAGACTCTCTAATATGTTTAAGTCTATTAGCTGCAGTCTCATGAGCTACAATCTCTTTAGATAAAGCATTGCTCATATTGAATGAGAATTCAACATCTAAAGACTGTTCTCTTTTATTAATATTTCTAACAAATACATCTCCACTCTCTTTTAGATTAGGAGATTGTTTAAGAATACCAGATTCAGTTAAGCTCATAGATTCACTATGCATTGAACTAATGAACTTATTATCTGGATTATCTAATAGCTTCTTAATAGCTCTTTCATATGGTACGATATAGTAGAATCGTTCACCATATTTAGAGGTATTATATATAATATCTTGGAACTTGATAAGCAAGTCATACTTATCTTTAAGATTCTTAATATTATTATAAAATACTTCTTTATCACTTTCTACAGAGACATTCTCATCAGAAATGAAGATAAAGTCTTTAGAGAAGTGATCAGAAGAGATTACGTTATCACATAGTACACCTAATGCATCTTCAAGCATAGGCATATATTTACAGATCATATCAATCTCTGCATCAAATAAACGTAAACTACGATTATTGAAGAAAGCATTGTATGTACTACCATCATTATTTAAGTCTTTGAATACGCTTTCAAATCCATCTACTACTTTTGGATCATTTTGATATTCAACAGCCTTAGCATATAGTGTACTAATAGATGATAAACCTGTAGAGTAGTTAATATCATTAATAATCTTACCCATAGAGTCATTGATTCTATCGGTAAGGTGATTTAATTCACTATCACTGTCTGGTGGTGTATAATATGTACGACCGTATAAATTAGCAAGACCTTTACGGATGCTTCCTAGCAATCCCTCTTGCTTTTTTACGTTTTTATCTTCAGCCATTATCGTTCCTCCTTTGATTATTTAAATGTTTTCCGTATGCTATATAAACGGATCTGGCTATAGAGATTGATTCTCTATAGCCAAACTCCCTAGTAAGGTATGAAAACAAATGACTGATTGATGATAATACCATTACGTTTAGTTATCTTAAGTCTAAGTATAGATTGTTTAGCACCAGTTACAGTATATACAGTAGCTTCTACTTTATCAGACTTCACTGTCGGTATTGCTGACTTTGGTAAGTCAATATAATATCCGTCTATGCTAAGTCTACATGCTCCTGAAGATGCACTACTATTCATAAGCTCTTTATACCAATAATTTTCATGAAAGTTTTCATCTCTTACTGATATATTTTCATCTATTTGATATTTTCTTAATGAATCCATGATGCATTGTATTTGAAAAGCATCTCTATTATATACTGACACTACTGGTCTATGAACAGCTATCTCAGGATTCTCAAAAGATGGTTGTAATTGAGTAATCTTATCAATATTCTTTAAGTCAGATACATTAATCAATAGATTATCTAAATGAGGACTTAAGTCTACCATATAACTTGTAGTCTGGAAGTATGATTTCTCTGGTCCAATACCAATGATTGGATTGATATAAGTTCTATCATATAGAATCTTATCACATTTCAAAAGCTTACTTATAGAAAGTAAGCTTTCGATATCAGATTGTGTTAAAGGGAAATGAGTAACCATTATAATCCTCCTGGCATTTCTTTTTCACCATAAATAGCATTCATACAATTACTACCAAATCTAGTTAGAGCTGGCATACATTCATTATATTCAACTGCTAATGGTTTAACTAACTCGCCTTTATTATATACTTTGAATTCATTCTCTGTAGATAGTTTACCTGAAGCAAATAATGTAGATACTTGATCAACTAATTCACTATAATTAGGTAAACCAAACCATCTATGACCGATAGTTAAATGGTCTTGAGTTACAATATCTTCAATGATTGCAGAACTTGCATCTTTATCATCTTCGAATTCAATCTTACCAATCTCTGATGGAGAACTTAAATTGAATTCACGATTGATACTTGGATATAGTGAACTAAAGTCAAAGTCAACTAAGTTATCACATAAGAAAACTGGAATACCATTGATCTTTAACTTAACTGAATCATTAACCAAGTTAGGATCTGCTACGAATGCACCGTCAAACTTCTCTGATGGTTTCTCTCTAGTCTTATTAATATTATTACCAACTACTAATCCTAGATTGAAATAGAAGTCAATTTGTTTATTTCTTAGATAAATTGTTTGTCTATGTACTTTAGAGAATCGAGTATTATTCAATACACTAGAGTTATAAATATATCCAATATCATCCGTAGATTCTTCAATACATACTTGGACTAATACGTCGACGATGTTATAGAATACAAATGTTTTGAAATCTAAGAATGGTAACTTAGCCAAGTCTGTAGTGATATGATGATAATTCAACTTTTGTACACCACAGATTTGAGCACCAATATCATTCAACTTAAATGATGCAAATGCCGATTGACCTTTACGCCGAGATGCAAATTGAATCATTTGATCTAAGTATACTGTATATGCTGAGATATATGCATAATCACCACGTTCGGCATAATTGTTTTCCATACGTACATCAATAAAGTATTCAGCTTTAGGGTTTAACTTAAAGTCTGGATGACACATAATACTTTCTGGACGATATCCTAGATTACAAATACGTTGAATCAAATACGGAATATCGAACGCCATATTCCATGCCATTAAGAAATCGGGCTCTTCTGTATTGATTTGTCTAAATAGTGAACCTAATAACTGAATCTCTTGATCGAAGAATCTTACGTTAAAGTTATATCCAAAGATATTAAACTTACGTTGTCTTTCTTCATCACCGATAGCAAACTCAATTAACTTTCTTAAATCTCTTTCAATCTCTCCACTAGCTACTTGGTTTTCAAACTCTTGTACTAATGGATTCTTAGGATCTCTAAGAATATATGTATTGATTACACCATCATTAATATAAGTTACTACATTAACTGGAGCTTCACCTGGTTCTGGGAAATCACCTACAATATCAGAGATATCAACTTCGATATCCAGATATGCTTTTCTTACAGAATGGATTTCATTCTTGAATAATCTATTAAACCAGAATCTATAATGGTCTTCAATATTTTGATCGGAGAAGAATACTTGATTCAAAGTATGTAGCTTAGCATTCTCTCTATATTCACCATTGGCAATATTGTTTGTAAAGAATTTTATATTACCAGTTTTTTGAGCTATACATTTCTCTAATTCTCTATTAGGACATTGAATTGGCTCTAATTCATTTTTAGGTAAGAAGTCATAATGATGAGTTAATTTATCTGGATCTTTAGCTAAGAACCAAATGTATTCTGGATCTTCAATTTCACATACGTGTTTCTTACCTGTATTATTATCTTTAGCGACTAAACTTAAAGATGGTTTAGTCCATTTACCGTTCTCTTGTTTAAAAGGTTTTGCAAAGAATGTTTGCAAAATCGTTAAGTCATAGTTCTTTGGAAACTGATTAAATATGTTTAAAATGTTAGCCATATTTAAAATCCTCCTTCGTATTTATACCTACTTTAATGTAACTGGGAGTTTAATTTTTAATAATTCGACGTTTTTAGGCAATATAAGAATATATACATAGAACTTTAAAATAAACCCATAAAGGAGGGAATATTATGCAATATACTGAAGCTATTATGGAAGGTAATATTACCGTAGAAGAACCTGTAGCTAAACCTAAGTTTAGCGGGTCATCCATATTTAATAAATTTGCTACTGGTCAAGGTAAAAAAATTGTAGTAGAGAATACTCCTATAGATGAAAGTACTTTGATCAAACCACGTAAACGTGGTCGACCAAGAAAAAATAAAGATAATGATGAAATCAATGTAGGTGGCGATGCTGAAGAGATCGTAACTAATAAGGCTTACATTGATTCTTATGAAGAAACTAATGATTTGATTAAAGTTATGATTGGTCAAATCGATGGTCTTCAAGGTGAATTAAAACAAGAATTCAATGATATTCGTCTATCTAAGATGCGTGGTAAATATCAATATCTAACTGATATCTCTGCTACTATATCTTCTCTATCTAGTACTAAGTTATCTGCTATTAAAGAGCTTAACTCTGTTATCTCTAAATGTCATGATATGGAACTTAAACGTACTAAAGAACTTAAGCTTGATAATAGTGGTAGTGATGAAGCAGCTATCATGGGTCTATATGAAAATATCATCAATACTCCAAGACAACAACTTGAATCTGGTTTCATTCCACCTAGATTAGAAAGTGGAGATGTACCATTAATGGTTCAACAACAAGGCGGTATGGATATCTATCAACCTATGGTAACTAATGATGAATTGTTTACTCCAGAGCAAAATCGTATGATTATGGAACACAATCCAGATATCAAAACTGTAGTTGTATTTGATCCACGTACTGAATCTAGAGAGTTCCGTTGTATGAATATTAAGACTGGCGAACAAATTACGAATACAAGTTTACCTGATCCATTCTTATTAGAAGATATGAACTTAAACTTCCAAACTGGTGTAGCTCGTAATTCTAACTTAAATATGAACTTTCCATTAGCCACTAATGAAGGTGGAATAATTAAGCTAGTTGAATCTAATTATTAATAAAAAAGAAAAAAATAAAAGAGAAGAGTAGAGGTTGACCCTCTACTCTACTTCTTCCTGCATTAAGCTGGAGATCTTTTCGATCCCCAATTTTAATGCAGTTAAATACGGATTCCATCCAAAATCCTCATATTTGTTAATTACAGTGAGCATGTTCAAAATGTATTCACCGTTAGTTGCAACCAATATGGCATTATTTGATTTAATATACCCCTCCATTGGGTGGTAGATGGTGAAGTAATCCTCATAGCAGCAGAAAACACTATCTGCGATATGATTTTCAAGCATATCTGAATGGAATTTATCCAAGATACACTCTACCATTTCTACTAAACCATAAACCTCTTTATACGCTTCAATCTTATTCATGATATGACTCCTTTCTGCCTTGTGGGCTTAAACTAATACTATATCATCATATCACCTTAATAATATACAAGTATATATATCCACTATTACAAAAAAAGAAAAGCAGGAAGGAGTAGGGATTTAATCCCTACTCCTGCCAACACATTTACTTATTTGTATTATGCATTATACTTTCCAATAGTAGTATTGATCAAGTTAATCATAGTCTTGATATTATCAACTAAACTTAACATATGATCATTCAAACCAATAGAATTCATTCTATTTTCATCGTCTTCTAACCATGCATCCACTGCAGACTCAATAAGATTACCAATGGTAATTAATGCCTTAGGATCATAGTCATTCAGCATATTAATACCATTATTAGTATGGACATAACGGAATGGTTCTTCGCCATCTTGTCCAAATTCAATAGTAATCTTTCTATTAGATCCATGTGCAAAGAATAATACTTTAGAATTACCACACCATAAAATGGTTTCTAATTCTTCTTCACTATTAGAGTAGTTAAAGAATAATTCTGCCAATTCTGCAAAGTTATCATTGATAGCTCTTTCTGCTAATTTAACTACTTTATAATCATTTAAGAAATCAAAGCTTTTATTTACTGTTTGGTTAGGCATAGTATTTCCTCCTATAGGATACTTAATTGCATCTTCATAATTAAAGTCACTTATAGATTTATATTTTGATAGAATGCGATTTATTTCTACCATACTATCTGCTTCAAATGTTTTATTTTCAGTACGATATCTATATTTACATTCACATTCAAAAACCCATTTATCTTTGTCTTTAGAGATACAGATTTTTATATCTGATCTATATTGTACTAAAATAACAATATCTCCTTCGACTGTTGTAAAATCTTTAAATGTATAACCATATGAATCTAGTACTAATTTAATATCTTCTATAGATACAGTTGGTTCAACTTCTTCAGTTTCTTCAGGTTGATCATCTGATATTGTTGCAGATTTATATATGGTTTCAATTGAATTTTTAAAATCGTCTTCATCATAGATAATGAAACTAACTTTTATACCATATGGTAAAATATATACTATCTTAAATACTTTCTTTTCTTGTGTAATTGTAAATTTTTGACCATTTTGTAATTCAACAAGCATTTCATTTGTGCATAAATTATGTACATATCTGAATCTTCCGTCACCTATAAAGAATCTCTTTATGTATTCGAAGTTTATCATATTACACCTCATGATCTAATAAATATTGAGCCTTTTCTTTAGGCGACATACAATCAACTGTACGTACAGATTCAAATAGTTCAGCATATGTATACTTAGCTATTTCTTTAGCAATTTGATCTGCACGAGATTCTTTCTTCTTATCGTCATCACTAAAGAATATCTTAATTATTAATTTGATGATACCAAAGACTACTTTAAGACCATCTACTATTTCGCCTGCAGATACTGAAGTAGCCATCTTCATAGGATTATATGAATTAGCTGCGGCATATTCAAATGCCTTTCTACGAATACTAATATATGCATCTGGATCTGTTTTTTCCAAATGTATTAGATAACAAATTAGTTTTGGATTTCCTTGACCAATAAAGCCCATATTATTTACCTTCTTTCTTTAGTAACTCCTCTAATCGTTCAATACGTTTTTCTAATTGATAGATCTTCTTATGAAGAATAACACTATTATCATTATGAACGATCTTAACCTCTTTAGGTTGCTCAATACTATTAGCATTAGCTACACCAAAGCAACCAATTAAAACTGCACAAATAATAAGTTCTCTCATCATTCTCTCCTTAAATATCATTAGGATTGGACTCGTAATATTCATCCAAGAATTCTTTATTCTCTTTAATTATCCGATCAGCTTCAGCTTTATATTCTTCATCTTCGGCTTCTTTAATTCTAGGATCTTCGAACCAACCTTCTAATAGTAAGAATGCATCAATTACGTCTAATACTTTATCTTTCTTATCTTTAAAGATTTCAGTGTTATTATCAAGATATAATTGATGGAATAATTTAACCATCATATATAAAATATATGGATGATTTCTAAAAGTTCCATATGAGTTTAAGAATACTATATGATCTTCAACAAATCTGAATTTAATATTATTGATAGTAAATTCGATTCTGTTTTCAGATTTAATAATGTCGAACCTAACATCGCCATATTTATCACCTTCTAGATGATAAGTACAATCGATTTCTGGAGCGGCATTTAGGAATTCTTCTATTACATATTCAAATTTCTCAAATGCCCCAAAATACATGCCGTTAAATGTTTCCATTGTTATCCTCCTATAAAATAAATAAGAGATAGAGTGCTAAGACTCTATCTCTTAAGTATTCTTAATTATTTTAAATCAACTGCTTCGCCTAGAACTTTTTCTAAGATAGCTTTAATCTTTTCATTGTCAGCTTTAAGCTGAGCAATTTCTTTCTTAGCTTCATCTAGGTCTTTAATTAAAGCAACTTTGGAACGAGATACTTCAGAACGTGCACCTACTTTATAGGATACGCCTGCATTGATTACATTATCACTACCAAATGTAGTACCAACTGTAAACATAAGATCTTCGTTTGGACGGTAAGCAACGCCAACTGCACCTGCATTTGTGCCATGGAAATGACCATAACCAGCCATAACGTCTAATTTATGGTCTGGGTCAAAATCCAATGGATGTAAACCAGCTAACGCTGCAGCACCAGCAATACCTTTACGAGCTTCTTGATGGTTAGCTTTAACCATATTACTCAAAGCATTATTATTACCATTAACTTGATTCAAAGCAGAAGTCAATTGGTTCATATTAACCGCATCATTACCAGCTGTACCAGCAGCTACACCATGAATTTGTTGACCACCTGCAGTGATATTAGTTGTAGTAAATTCTACACGTTTACCATTAGAATCTGCTACCATACCATTTAGATCATATTGAGCGTTATCCAATGTATTACGATCTTCAATGGATACACCATTAGCATTATAATGAGTATCCACATCACCATTGAATACAGCTACACCATTTTTATCAATAGCACTATGAATTGGATCTGTATTAGCACCAAATGCTGCACTATCAATATTCAAGTTATTGCTTAAAGCTACAGTATATTTAGTACCACCATTTGCTGCTGTACCAGAAGTTACATTGATATTACTACCAGCTGTAACTACAGTATGTTTAGCAGCTTCAGTTGCAACTGCATGTAATTGAGAACCATTAACTGCATCAGTTGAAGTATCAGAAATACGTCCAGCTGCTACATTTGTTAAAGTACGTTCTTTGCTAACATCACCAACGGATACAGTTCCTACTGGATTATCACCAGCAAAGTTATATGTAGTACCACCAATACTTGCAGAAGATGTACCAACTACAGATTCAGCTTTAGAGTTATTGCCAATAGCTACAGATTCTGCTACACTTACAGAAGTATTGTTACCGATAGCTACAGCATTATCTGCATTGCTAAGAGTATTATTATTACCTACAGCAATACTGAAATAACTATCTTGCATAGTATTCTTAGTACCTACAACTACATCACCATATGGATCAACCATATGATCACTATATGCGATATTGTTTTCAGCACCAACAACTGTAGCATGGTCATATGCACCATGATTATTGCTACCAATATTTACTGCAGCTTCACCTTCAGCTTTATTACCAGATCCGATAGCTACAGAATATTTACCAGTGGCATTTGCACTATGACCGACTGCAACCGCATCTGTAGCTGTTGCATTTGCAATAGTACCAATAGCTAAACCATGATCACCAGAAGATTCTGCTTGGTTACCCACGGCAATAGAATTGTCAGCAATTGCTTTAGATTTGAAACCTGCAGCAAAAGCATAACTACCATTAGTTTCATTATTAGTACCTACGGCAGAAGCAAATTGACCAGTAGTCTCATTATTTACACCGATGGCACTGGATTGTTGACCAGTAACTGCGTTTTGATAACCAACAGCTGTTGTATAATCAGCAGTGGCACTAGTACCATAACCTACTGCTGTACCCATTAGCCCTTTGGCTCTTGTAGATTTGCCTACAGCTACAGTAGCTTGGTTTTCTGAATAAGCACCGTTACCGAATGCTAACGCATCTTCACCATTAGCTCTTGCTTGAGAACCAATAGCGAAGTTATTGTCTTGTAATGCTTGAGCAGAGGAACCAATAGCTACACTATTGCGTCCTTTTGCATAGCTGTATTCACCGCCAGCAATGGAATTAATTCCTGTTGCTTTATTACTAACACCATAAGAAACCGCATTATTACCAGATACATTATTATTGTAACCAGCTGTAAATGCGGAACTTCCTGTAACAGTATTTTGGGCGCCTACGGCATCAGCACCAAATTGACCTGTGATAGTATTGTTTACACCACCAGCCAATACAGTACCAGTAATTGCAGCTAATACTGCTGCGGATAAAATAACTTTGTTCATTTTTGTTGTGTTCATCATGAGAACCTCCTATAATATTAAATAACCTATATGATCTTCTTTAGATCATACCCTGTATAACGTGATATCATACATTGATATCACGTTAATAATATATGAATATATTATTTTTTATTAAACATATGAGCTACTGATGGAAGTATCTTATCGTTAGAAGTACATTTAACATACTTTTCTAAAGACCATCTATATTCAGCTCCATTCTTAGTTGTATGAGTATAAAGCTTACTTTCTACAAGCATATATTTATTCTTAGGTAATGGATTAATGAATCTATTATTACCATGAAGTCTATGTCTAATCTTACAAATAATGAAGTTAGATATAAATTTATTAAGTCTATTATAAATAGATTTACCACCATAAATATATGCAGTCTTAACATTAGTTTTACTAAGTATATAGAATACTTCTAGAAATCTATTTGCTACGAATACCTTATAATATGGACTTGTCTTAGGTTTATAATCCTTATTAGTTGATAATATAATATAAGTTCTATTATTAAGAGGAGTTATTCTCTCCCATGTTTTACGCCCCATAATAATAGTACATCCTAAAGTTTGTTGTCTCACTTTATTCTCAAACTCTGGAATCTCCATTATCTTTTCATTATTGCAATCAGATATACAGTTATAGTTATCCATTGTAACAACAGCGGATAATGTACATAATCTTCCCATATTTAAAACCCCTATACTGCGACTTCAGCTTTGATCTTTGGTCCTGGAATATATCCTTCTAATTTAATATCATCAATAGTGAAGTCGTAAAAATCCTTAATATCTTCATTTAAAACTAACTTAGGTTTACAAAATCTATCAGTTATAAATGTATCAAACATCTCATTCATATCCACTAATCCAAATTGCTCTTGTATTTGTGGGATATGGTTTTCATATATATGAGCATCATTGATACATACAGTAAGCCTACCTGGTTTGTAATTAGTAACTTGAGCAATCATGTGAACTAAAGCAGCATATTGAGCTACATTGAATGGATTACCTAAGAACCAATCATTACTTCTAATAGTAAGCATACAGTTAAGATAACCTTTATTAATATTCCATAGTGTTTGGAAAGCACATGGTTGAAGAGCCATTTCTGGTAAATCTTCTATGTTCCAGAGGGTTGTAATCATGCGCCTGGAAGTTGGGTCTTCTTTAATAGTCTTAATAAGATTATCAACTTGCTTATATTTAGCTAATTGATATCCATAAGCCTTACCAATAGTACCATCTTCTTGCATCCATTCATCCCAGATATGTACATTCATATCTTGGAGTTTACGGACATCATTAGACTGCATTTGCCAAATCCATAATAGCTCTTTAATAGCTGTTTTGAATCCAACAAATTTAGAAGCTAAGATAGGAAATCCATCTTCTTCTAAATCAATAGTGATACATACATGAGGTAATGAGATAGCTCTAATACCAGTACGGTTATCTCGCATCTCACCTTCACTCAATATCTTATTTGCAATACTAAGATAGTAGTAATCATACTTAGTTAATCTGTCGGTTGGTATCATCGTTTTCCTCCAATCTTATTCATAATATATCTAAGCAATAAGAATGTACCCATTGCAAGATCATAAAAAATAAAAATCTCAATGAGATCCGTAGTCATTTCTACATGTCTCCCAATGAGACCTTCAAATAAAAATAAAGGGATTAGCAACACCCAAGGTGCTGCTAGTATCCCTATAAAGCTAGTAACGAAAATCATTTCAACACTACCTTTTGTGACTATAATATAATTGCCAGCATAATAAGAATACTGATATAGCTGCTGACACAATAGCTATAGCAGATATGAATGAAAATATTATATCTGTATATCTAAGCGATTGGTCTGCTATCAATGCAAATATAACAGTCATTATCAATAACTTTAATGAGCATTTATCTCTCTTACTCAATATAACTTAACCTCCTATTGTATTGTCAGATTACTTGTTATTTCTAATATGAATAACAAGATAAGACTGTACGATAGCTAGGATAATTAATGCAATATTAATTATAAGCATACCATACGATACTTTCAAATTATATCCATCTGTGATATTTACTACACTTGGATACATTCCAATTACATTTAATGCAATAACAATTACAGATGCCATTAATACAAATACTTCAGTTTTCATTTTTTGTTTCCTCCTTATTGGAAATATAAACTATAAATCACTTTTATAATATATAACTTACAAAAAAATTAAAAAAAATAAAAGACTAGAGTTTTAGACTCTAGTCTTTTTAACTTTTTTACGACCACGGTATTCTGAAGATTGGTCATTTAACAACCAATCACATGCTGCTGCCCATGCCATGAATGCAAAGATAGCACCGAATGCTACAGTGAACCCGATAGGGATCACTACGCCTAGGCTAAATGGATATGTAATATCCAAATAGTGAGCAAATGAAAATAATGCTAAAGATGCGAGTAAAGATAATAATGTTTGTTTCATGATATGTGTACCTCCTAATTAATATAACTATATCATATCACCTTAATAATATATACCTATAGCATTAAAGAATTACAAAAAAGAAAGTGGACTAGTCTACGAGAGACTAGTCCGTTATATTAATCTTGAATAATCATAGCGACGATTAAACCAATCGCTGCAATAGATGCAATAATCTCTAAAGCTTGAGCTAATATATACGCACTTGCGAAATCATACATAATAGGACCTCCATTAATCGTCTATTTCATCTAAAATTCTTGTTAATTCCGACTCTGCAAAATTTGCATCTTTTTTAGTTAGATTGATATTGCCTAATCTATATTCAAAAAGTAACTCAAATAAACCAAGTGTATGTCCTTTACAGCTATTACAAATAGTATCGCTTTTCGGATTCTCACAACAAGTACAATATTTATACAGTTTATTAGTTATAGCGTATGCTAAGATATCCGCCTTTTTTAATTGGCGTAATGGGAATTCCATCCATGTTTCAATAGAATTGAATGGTTTAACAAAATTCTCCACTTCTTCTTTAAAATAAGGTAAATGACATCCTCTAGAGTCAGAATCAAGAGCTCCACCTAAAACTATATTGATATCAGCCCCACCAATAAATGGAACAACGCTATTTATTGCATTTATGAAAATCATATCATATGCATTTTCTACATAGTTGGTGGATTCTACATCAAATAAACTTTGTTTAAATTCTATTAATTTAATTTTTCTAGAATCACAATTCTTTTTATTTAGATGATCTATAAATCGTCTAACGTATTTCTTCTCTAATTTGATTTTATCTTTACATAAAAAATCACTTTGTACATTTAGAGCATAGACTGTGTTAATATTATTATCATTACAATTAACCATTCTGAATGCAGATTTAAGAAGTATAGTAGAATCAAATCCACCAGAGTATAACACTATAAGATTTACAGTTTTATCCTCTGGTAATCCTGAAATTATACCGTCTTTAAATGTAAGTCTATTATTCATATTATCATCCTATCTAACTAATACTGGACGAGCAGCCATATCAATCACTGTAGTGTCAGCATCATATTCCATATTATGACTAATAAGAAAACATTGCTCACATCCAACCATTGATATAAGTTGCTTCAATAAACCGATGAATTGAATCCGGTTCTCTGTATCAAGACCACCATCAATTTCATCTAACTTCAAAATATTATAATCTGTTGAAGAGTTAGATAGAATTGCAAATGATAAGATCATACTAATCATACAGATTTGACTTGTACTCATAGATGAGATATCATCATTCACTAATCCATTACCAAGACATGGTATTCTAAATTCAGCCTCGTTGATAACGAATGGTTGTATAATGAATTGACCATTGAATATTAAACTTAATAATTCATTAGCCTTCAAAATAATATTTCCCATATACGTTCTCATAAACACTGTCTGAATACCCGTAGTTGGGCTTAAATAGTAACGTATAGTTTCGAGAATCGAGAAATTCTTGTTATACAGCTCTAGGTCCCTGATATAGTCTTCTAACAACGTTTTATTCGATGCTATCTTATCTCTTTCATTAAGAATAGCATTTAAATCATTATTTAATCTATCAGCTCTAGATTTAGCTTCAGCCATTCTACCTTCAAGATTTTTAACCTTAAAGGCGATATCTGATAATGAATTAATTTGAGCTTGAAGTTCTTCATTTCTAGCTTCAAGTCCAATACATTCATCTACTAAAGACTTACACTTAGTATATACTTCAATCTTAAACCCTGTTAAAGCTATATCAGTTACAGTTTCACTTATAGCATCTTTCTCAGCCATTAATCTATTATCAATAGTATTTAGTTTATCTTTCAATGAAGCGATGTCAGAATCTAATTCATCGATTAGAGCCTTGTTTGCTTCATACTTTGCCGCTGGTTCTTTTAATGATTCAATGATTTCCTCATAGTTAGATTTAGTAGTGATAATATTAAAGATACCACGAATCTGATTAAAGTCAATCATTAGTTTTTCCATATGGTCTAAAGAAGCTAATAGTTGATATGGGTCGATGATATAATCAACAGGACTCTTTTCTAATAGCTTTCTGAAAGATAAAACCATGCCATGAAGATTAGTAAATCTCTTATTGAAATCGTAGAGTTCTTTATAGGACTCAATATCTTTCTCTAAAGATTTCAATAGAGTCTTAGACTCATTGATTTCTTTATTGATATCATTAATGCGTTTCTCAGGATGCTTAGATGATGCTTCAATTGCTTCTTTAACAAATGAGCAATCATCTATCTTACATTCTTTAGGTCTTAAAGCTAAAGACTTAGCTTTATCAAATAGAATCTCATATGCCAATATTTCAGATTCTAATTCACCCACAGTTTTAGATACTTCATTATAAGTACGAGATAACTCAACGGTTTGGTCTACGTACTTACCATCAGCATCTAGTGTAGTCTTAACGAAATCATATTTTTCTTTCTTAGTGGTAGCATCTAAACCATTATAAAGACTATCTAATACTGGGACAATCATTTCCATAGCATTGACTAATGCCTCTGCTTCGGAAAGATTCTTAATAGAAGAATTTAAACTATTGATATCATTTTCAAGTTCAGCTATTTTATCTTTAGTATCTTTATATAGAGATAGATCAGAATCACTGAATCCTCCATCTAATAAAGTACCACGTTTAGTGATCTTAGTTTGTAAAGACTTAAACGTATCATCTTTTTCTCTAGATATACTTTCAATCTTAGCATTAGCTACAGCTTCTTCAGATTTCCATTTAGATATATCTTTATCAAAAGATTGTAAACTGCTATCAATAATATCTTTTAGTTCAGTTATGCTCTCACTAGATAATTCTCCTTTAGAAAGATCAATAACTTGGGATTTAGATGCACTGATATAATCAATATTATCTCGTATCTCTTCGTTGATCTTATAATATTCTTCAAGATTATTATCTCTAGTTAAGATACCAATCTCTGCATCAATCTTAGATGCTTCAATTACTGCTTTATCCCGTTCACTAGATATATCTTCTACTTGTTTAGAGATATTAATAAATCTAGCATTCAATTCTTCTATATTACCAATCTGTCTAATCTTAGACGATATAGTATTAATCATATTCTTAAATGTAGAATACTTCTTGGTAATGATTTTATACATGTTGTTGTATACTTCAATACCATTAATTATACTATTAACAAACTTCTTACGTTCAGCCGGCTTCTTATCTGCTAATCCTCTATCTTCAGAAGATAGTTGAGATAATGTAAGGAAGTTAGCATCTAAGTTAAATAGATCAAATATGATGTCTTTACCAGAGGTCACATTCCAAGTAGGATTCAACTCAACTCGGTTCATTCCTTTATACACTTGCATCTTAACTTGACCTCTAGATCCATCATTCTTTACTGGATGAACGTATAAGATTTCATATAGTTCACCATTGTAAAGATATCTTAATGTTTTCTTACCTTCCAACCCAGGAATGATAGCTGTATTATCATCTTGGAGTGGAGATAATGCTTTTAATAATGTGGACTTACCCGAACCATTGGAGCCACGAATGATGACGATATTAGAGGTAGACTGTGATAAGTCTACCTCTAATATATTATCACCACGACCATTGTAAATACCTATGTAGTTTTCAAGTCGAATTGATAATAGTTTCATTACAATATACCTTATAGTTTCTTAATTATAAAATCTCGATCAACTCCTGAAGAAGTTATTTCTACTTGATCACCTAGTTGAATATTCTTATAGGATTCCTCTGTTGCATTAACAAAGAAGTCACCATTAAGTTCTACTAGATATACTACTCTTTCAGGATTAGATTTTCTAAGTTGGCTATTAGGTTCTATAATAGTCATATCACGTTTATCCGTTACTATATACAATGGTGCACCATTGATATAATCTTTATATACCATTCTGATAACCATATATAGTAGCGAGATTACAAAAACAATTAAAAGTATTGATATAGTTGGAAATATTCCCATATCATATAGCAGTCCTCTCTATACTAAAACAGATCTTATATATTAGATTGTTAAGTATAGGTTACTATTTTAAAGATCTATAGATAATAAATAGTAGAACTACTGATATCATAGTGGCAATATAATCTGTATCCATTTCAGGACCATGAATGATCCGATAGAATAGTCCGAATAAGAATATATATACCATCATTCCTTCTAAAGTAGTCATAAATATTACCTTTTTTTACGTGTAATAACGCAAAGAACTGTTAATAAGATTAGACCGACGTTAACTACAAAACTAATGTTAGAGATAATTGTTAGCATTGCTGCTGCTATTAGTATAGCTACTGTTAATTCTATCATATTATCACTCTCCCGTATACTTTTCAAGTATATGTAAGAGTGCCTTAGATATCTTATAACCAATAATAATAATCAATGCTGTCAAAATTACAGAAGTACTAAAGATGAATAATAGTACTCTACCCTCAGGAGCCTGTAGCATGTCATGTATTATATATCCGAAACAAGCAATATAAATAATGGCACCTATGATATAAAATAAATTGTTTTTTGAAACCATAAGTAAATTCTCCTTTCATTTATTATTGCTTTGTTCAAGATTATACGTCAATCTTCTCCGTAGTAGGATATGGTAAGCCCCATCTCCAATCAATAGAGAATGATTTACCACAGTCATTACACTTGAATTTATACAGTTGATATCTATTAAGATTATCTAATACTTGTTCAGGATCTTTACTAAAAGCTAATATGATATTAGCATAGCTTACAGCTTTACCATTAGAAGTATATAGATCAAAGTTCTTTGAATAGCACTTAGGACAAGTACAATTATCAATTATGGCTTCTTTCATATATATTCACCACCTTAAAAAATAAAACCCTCTAGGATACATAATCCTAGAGGGTAATATATTATTCCTTATCTTGCATAGCTTCGATAGATTCTCTAATTTGTTTTTCAATATCAGATTCTAATTGAAGTTTCTTGGCTTCTTGATCTTCTTCAGATATTTCTTTGACGCCATACTCTTCAATAGAGTCATCAATAGCTTTGTAAATGATATTCATTGTTGGAATTAGATCAGTACCTAAAGCGAATAACAAATCAATTTGTTCTTTAAACCGTGGTTCAAATTCAAGCAAGTCTTTAAATACTACTTTAGTATATTTAGCTTCCTTATCTTCAACCATTTCAGCATCATTAAAGTACTTAATGCTTAATAAAGCATTACGAAGTTCAAGATTAGTTTCTTGATCTTCAAATGCATCTTTTATCATAGCAATAAATCCTTTAAGATTGAATTCATGTGTAGCACCAGCTTTGATAAATTCTTTAGTAATAGTTGGATAATAGAAAGCTTTTAACCAACTATCAGAATCATCTAATTCATATTGAGCTAATACTCTAGTGACAAACCCATGTGGATTTGGAACTTTAAATTTGCTCATAAGAACTTGTTGTACAATATCAGTTGATTTACCAATATTGAAGTCAATGAAAGATTTAACTTTCTCTAAGTTCAAGTTATGGTAAACTACATCAATATATGTAAGAGTTGCATATAGATGTACTTGTGGAGTATCTGCTCCAAATAACCAGTTATAGAATGTAGCAAAGAATGAATAAATTCCATTATAATCTTTCTCAGCTATGAGTTTAACGAATGCATTGAAGTTAATCAATAGTGTATAGATAGAATCTGATTCACAGTTTACTGCTACACTAAATGGATTAGCTTCTAAGTATTCAGGTTCAATCTTATCATTATAGATTAAGATGATATTCTTACCACGAATATTAAGTTTACGACCATAAGCTTGTGTTTCAACATCTACATCTAAATCATTAGCTTCTACTTTATCTGTATTAATGAAATAGTTTTCATTATGATCATTAAGAAGCAGGTAGTCTGGAGATAAAGTAGATAACTTATTCCAGTATAATGCATTAGTATCAAGAAGTTTTACTAAATAATGTCCAAAGTTATGGATATCTATATTTGCCTGTCCTACGCTCATGAGAACCTCCTATTTAGTCTTCGTATACATGATACGACGAATATCACCTTCGGCAACTTTAATTGAATCGGAGTATTTAGCTTGGTTCATATCAAGAAGGATATCAGTATATTCCTTCTTGACACCACCAACTACTACTTTACCAAATTCAATTTCTTTGCCGAGTTTATTATAGCGTTCTTTTAGTGCTTCCATTTGAGTTCTGGAGAACACAAAGACTCTATGATAAATATCAGCCATTTTAAACCTCCTCAAAGTAGATTGAACAACTATCTTCCATATTAATTAAAGCTGGACGAAGTTGTTTCTCAAATGCTCGAGTTCTAGCAACCTTAGCAATTGTTTGACCTAATAAGTCAGCATCAAATGCTACCGCTGCAGGATCCCTAGTATCTGTTAATTCTAATCCAGCATCATCAGCCAGCATTATAGCGGATGTATATCCTTTCTCTTCACGGTATATATTTAGCATCTTACTAAAGTTTTCGTCCCAAACATTTGGCTCTTCTTCATTAGTAAAAGAATTCCATTCATATACACCATAGTTGAGTGGACACAACATGCCACCTACACCAGGATCTGATGCGGATGATGTATTCAAATCAATGATACCTAAATGAGATGGATCAATTGCACGTACATTACGTGCTACATTCTTACTATTAGATTCCCCAGGACCAGATGGACCTTTGATGGTATACTTTAATTGTAAGAACGAATCTCTATCATTAACCATATTACGGAAACCTTTAAGATTAGATTTCTGTAATTCAGCAATCAATGCCATAGGTTGAGTATTTAATTGCTGTTTTATTCGGTAAGCTTCCATGTTAGGATCATGCTTCTCTGGTAAACGTCTAAGCTTAACATTGATAAGCATGATATACATAGCAGCTATATATTCAGACCATCTAATCCGTTTACTAGATGCATCTAAGTTATTCTTCAAACGAATAGAAGAGAACTCACATGCCATCCATTTCAATACAGAATAGATATCTTCTTTGATGTGATCAGGTAAACGCAAACGTTTCTTAGTTGGAATATCATAAGAGTTTTCCAAAGATTCAATGATTGCATTACCTTTAGTGAATACAGAAGTCTCAGAAGATACAAAGTTATAACCTAACTTACATATCCAGAATTCTGTAGTATAAATTTGGTCTAATGTAGTCTTCTTAGTTGCATATAAGCTTATAGCTCTAGCAAAGGAAGCTACAAAAGATTGTAAGATACGATCATTATCCATAAAGGATTTAACTGCTGAGATATAGAAAGGTGTCTTCATATGAGCATTAGCAATCGCAAAAGTATAATACTCTGGATCGTTAAGATCATGATCAGAAATCTTAATTACATCTTCAAAGTTAAACTTATCTAAAGTTTCATACCATCCGAATCTAGCTAAGTAGTATTCAAATAGAGTGACTTTATGGTCAAATAGATATACACTAAACATTGCTGCACGAACTGTCTCTTCATTAGTTGTATTCAAATCAATGAAGTTACGAAGCATCTTTACAGCATTAGAATTTGTCTTTAGTGTAATAGATTGAGTCTTAGCAGATGATGCTGTAGTATTATTATAAGTACTACCATCTACTAATTGGAATAATGGGAAGTAGTCATTACCATTCAAATGGATATAAGCTCCATCAATAACTCTTGGAATCGCAATAAGTACATCAAAAGTATCTTCATCTTTAGTACAAGCTACATGATAAGTTACTTTCAATATCTTAAGATCAGAATCCTTAATAGAGATAGATGGAGTCTCATCACCTATAAGTAATTTTTGTACTTCATTATAGTCATCTATAACTTCAAAGTTAAGTACTTTGATAGTATAGAATTTATTTCTTTCACAAGAAAGAATAACGTCCTTTAAGTCTTCAATGATATCATCATCAGACTTATTAAAGAACCTATCATTGAACTTAGGTCTATTTTTATCGTTATATTCTGCGATAAACTTAGCTTGTGTGTTCATTGTCACCCTCCCCAATATTGGTGATCTTAACTTTAATTTCTGACCCAATTGGATTAGGTACATTCTTTTCTCTATCTTCAAAGGTAATATAACAATCCATATCTAATGCTTCAGCGATTGTCTTTATCTTTGCTAGAGTTATAGTATCTTTCTCAAATAGACGACGATCATTATTAAAGTTATCCCCAAATCGATAAGCATATTTATTGATATCAATATTCTTACGATTAACTGCTTCTTTAAGACCAATCATCTCTGGTAAGTCATTTGGTTTAATTCTTACATGGAAGATATTATCTGGATTAATCAAGATAGTTTCTTCCATAGAACGTAACTCACTAGATTTCTCGATTTGATCTTGCATACTTTTAGCATTAGCAAAATCAATAATCTTCATATTCTCTAAAGCATACTTATCTTGGTCTTTATCAGCATTGATGAATGTAGCTATACAACCATCAATAATAACACCATTGGTATGATATGCATTAGATTTACCAATAATCGGATAAACTTTACCATCTTCTTCTACTGCAACGTTAATGTCTTCAGCATTCTTCATTGCATTATCAAAGTCATAGATGGTATACATTACCCCATTTACTACGCCTTTTTTCATTATATGTGTCTCCGATTAAAAATAAAAGATATAATAGGAGGTTAGGCTATCCACCTAACCTCCATAATATTATCTATTATTCATTTTCAACTAGCTTATCATCTTTGATAAACTTCTTCAAGTCAACTGCTGGTTCGATTTCAACAACACGTTTACCATCTTCATCTGTAGCTGTGGCTGTAAGATATTCATCAAATTTGATTTCGTAACCATCTTCATCGATATCTGTTTTATTAAGATTCATCAATGCATTGATTACGGAAGACAAGATTACACGAGTGATATCGAATACGAATGCATTGTTAACGAATTTGTTGTTAGTCAATACATACATGAAACGATTCAAGAAGCGTTGAACTTCTTCGTCACTTAAATCATATACAGTTGCGATGTCTTTAACACCATCTTCATTTAATTCAAAACGAGCTTCGAAGGAGTTTTTACCTTCATCATCAACTGCACGTTCTAAAACGATACCAGCGATAAATGTACCATTTTTATCATTGACACGTAAAGCTGCTTCGTTTTCAAACTTAGTGTTTGCTAAGAACTTAACTGCACCAAATAGTACAGACTTTAATACGTTTACAAACTGGTGGGAACGTAGAATAATTTGATCTTCAGATTTCAAACGTTCCAATACAGTTTCAATAATGTTTGTTTCTTTTACGTCTTTTACCATGGGTATGTCTCCTTTGCATGGAAATAAAATAAATACGTGATCATAATACATGATCACGTATATAATATATTAATATTCTGTAAGTTAGTTTGTAACTTTTTACAAACCAAATCTCTTTCTAAAGTCAGGTAATGCTTCTATTTGAATACCATACTTCAAAGCTTTATCTACTTTAGAACTACTGAAACCTACATGAGGAACCACTAAGATATTTGTATCTCTAGTTACACTTGTATCTGTAACGAAGTATCCTAGAGGTGCCATCTTTTCTGCTAATGTATCATCTCTAAATCCAGTGATTACAATCTTCTTACGATTGTCTACTAGATTATAAGTTCTGACTACATTATTCATTTTCATGATAGTAATGAGATCTTCAGCAAAGACTTCACGTTCATTAAGAATAGTCTCTACTGCAACTTTACCAATCCCTTTTAACTTCATGAGTTTAGATTGCAATTCACTATCTGGTAAATTTAAGACTTCTTCAATCTTTAAAGCATGAAGAATAATCTTCCATGATTTGATTGCAATATCTGTAAAGCCTAGAGCACCAATGATATTATAATCATATATTTGCTTAGTCTTTAATTCGTTTACCCGCTCCATGAACTTCTTACTATTAACATCACCTAGAATAGTTAATCTATTAGGCGTAATATTAAGAAGATCAGTGAATGAAGTTATGCTTAGATCTTTAACTGTAGCTTCAGAGAAATCTCTAAAGTTTATTTTACTAAGCATATCTGCCATCCTAGCAATACCACGACCAATGCATTTAGGATTAGAACATGATACAGATTTGCCGCTATAGGACTCTACCAGTAGAGTACCACAGGCAGGGCAATTATCGATGAAATCCTCCATAGGTCTTGGATTATTATCATTCTCTACACAATCATGTCTAGATACATATGGCATTACATCATTGACATAAGTCACATCAATAATATCATTGTATCTTAATGATAATGCTTTGAATCTTTCATATGAATGACCACTTGCTAAGTTATGGACTGTGCCATTGAATTCCACTGGGTCAAACATAATCATCGGTGTAATTACACCATTCTTACCAACTGTATATTGGTAACCACGGAATCTTGTAGATCTAACCATAGCATTGAACTTGATTGCAATACTATACTTATTTACATGATTCTCTCTACCAAGAGCTTTAATGATATTCTTATCAGTATATGAGATAACTACACCATCATATGCAAATGGCATATACTCTCTAAACCAATCAGCTTCATCAGTAAACTTCTTGACTTGAAATAATACGTTGCTATAATAACCTTGGATGACTCTATATCTATTAGGCTCTTTAGTAGCAAAGTATCTATTCATAAACTCTAGTTCTTCTATACGACTATTAAAGTCATCAATAGAAGTTGCTAATGGTACTAAAGTAATATAATCAATATAATCTCTAGCATTAGCTGAACCGATGATACCAGCTATTGCAGTTCTCATATTCTTATAAGTCTTACCAGTAGCATTCTGGAATCTAACTAGATCTTCTTTAGTTATAATTGCCTCGAACTTCATACCAATAATCTCATTATCGGATAACTCATTAGGGAACTTATAGCCATATAAGATATCAGTTAAATCTGTAGCTAAGTCAGCATCTAAATCTCCTCGAGTTCTAGCACTGACTACCTTATTATTTACTTCAGCTTCTACAGATAATCCATCATATTTGATTTCAGCTACCATCTCAAATGGAGTTTGATAATTAATCAATCCCATCATAAGATGCTTAGCTAAGAAATCTCTTTCAAATATCTTTACCTTTGGATCTCTATCTGCAAATGCTTTCTTTGCATCCGATTCTAATACAAACTTACACTTATCTAAAGTACCAACTAATTGAGGATATTTATGAGCTGTATCTCTACCTCTATCTGATACTGTAGAATGATTAGAATCCATTGCAGGTTGCCATCTATTCGTTGGGATATCAATGAATGTATCTCTATATAGAGTATCATTGGTTTCCTTCGGATAAGATACAATAGCTTCTACATAACTTTCGTTATTAGTAGCTTTACCTTTACCTTGGAGCTTAAAGTGAACTACATCAGAACCAACTTGGAAGTTAGGATTGTAGACTTTATAAGCTTCTAAGAGTAAATCATATACACCATCTTCCAATGGCAATACAGCTAGATCTGTATTATTATATAGAATATTGCTGATACGTAAAATCATATCAGCATCATCTATATCCTGAATGGTCCAGTTTTGTTTATTCAACAAGACTGAAGTCCGTTCATTAATCAATCTTAAATTCTCGTCTTCAAAGACGTTATCAAGACTACCACGTAAGAGAGTCGTATAAAGATCTCTTAGTATCATGATTGCCTCCTTATTTATTAAAGTACTTAATATCCCTAGTTACCCATAAGGAATCTGTTTCACTATAACCTTCTGGAGGTTCACTACTCATAGCCCCTTCCATGAGAGCTGGGATACCTGGTTCAACAAAGTTATCATATATTGGATAATACTTACCATTGAATTCTTTAACTGTAATCTTCATCTTAGACTTATCATTCTCTCTTAGAGCTTTAAGATAAGAATAATCTTCAAGCATCGCAGGTGTATAGAAATCTTCATCTGGAATATCATACAATAATGCTTCTTGATATTTCTTTGGAACCTTTTCGAATGTTAGTTTTAGACCAATAGCCTTAAGATATGCATTTACAATCTCAGCAGATCTAGATTTAGCATCAGCTGATAAAGTAATATCTACATCATTAGGATTCTTAGTCAATAGATCTTTAATAGATCTACGTCCAATAGGGGCTGTACTATAGAGCATCAACATAATTACATTGATATCATCACCAATATGAGTCAATGCACTAATTTCCATTTCCCCTTGTCTGATAGGTGTATTAGTATATACAGGTTTATACAATCCAGCAGATTTGTTACGACTGTTTTCACCTTTATTGTTACTAAATGACATACTTGTTGCTGAGAACTTTTCTTCTGCATATTGTTTCAATCTACAGATGTATTGTTTAGCTACAAGTACTGGTCTTAAAGACTTAACCAAACGATAATTCTTATTAGAAGAATCTGGCATAGGAGTATATACATACCCATGTAATGTCTCTGGGAACTCAGCTAGAACTTTTTGTAAAGTTTCTATTGTAACTGGTTCTTGCATTGGTAAGATAGATAGAGTAATATTCCCATCATCGATAATAGAATTCAAATATTCCATACGTACTGTAGGATTACTACTATCGATAAACTCTTGCATTTCTCTAGCTTGACTAGGACTAAAGAAACTTACAAATTTTATAATCTTCTTAAGAGATCCATTAGTATCTTGCTTATTAAGATTACGTACAACTGCAGCTGATGCAGAATTGATTTCCATTTCAAATAATTGAGATGGATTCAAACGATTGACTACAGTTGCTTGGTTATATTTCATCTCTACCCTTTGACCATCTTCTGTCATAGGCATAAGATCATCAGGTAGGATATTAGAAATAACACCTTTACCACCATATCGGTTAGTTAACTTATCACCAATATGGAGTTCATTCTCTTCTAGGATATATACATCCATCTGTAAGTTAGAATATACGTTATTATCTATATTAAACTTAACTCCATCCAAGATTTGTTGACTTGTATGGACAAGCTTTTGTAGATCGTATCCTAACTCACATTTATAGTTAGCCTGAAGTTTATGTACTGTATGGATTAACTCATCGCAGAACCGCTTATTGTCTTGATAATACATATTAAGCTGAGTATTGTAGATAGAGTTCTCCATCAAGTCTGGATTATTAGTATGGATTTCAATACCAACTACTTTACCAGTACTTGTAATCTTTTCATCAGACATATTGATATCTTGTAGCTTATTGAATACTTGAGAGAATAAGGCTTCTTCTTTATTTTCTCGACGTACTGCTGCTAAGATACCTTCTTTGATATCTTCACCGATATCTGGGATAACCTTATAGATATCCTTGTTACCATATAGATTAAGTAAGATATCATTTTCATTGATCATGAATGAAATCTTCTTAACTAATGGAGATTTGAATCTCTTTGCACAAGATTCACTAATTTCGATAGCATCTTCTGTTGTCTTATTCTTTGCAATATACATCAATAAGACATTGATACCATCCATTCTGTTGTTGTACTCATCGAAACCTTTAGATTTAGTTACTACTTCTCCTTTCTCAATAACACTGCCTACGACAAGATTATTAAGAACTGTGTTGTTAATCTCATATCCAAAGGATTCTGTGATATACTTATAATCCAACTTATGAAGAATGTCTAATGTATTAGATTCTTCATTATGGACGATAAGATAGTACTCATGACCTGGGGTCATAGCATATCTTTCCACTCTAGCTAATACTGTCTTACGTTGATCAGCTTGTTGGAAAGATGTTGAACGTTGTCCAAATTCATTCTCAAAGCCAGTTTGAATGAATGGAACTTCAGATTTACATAGTGCCATAGATTGCTCTGAATGAACACTATACATAATCTTACGACTACCAGAGCTACTAGCTGGGAATGGTTGAATTAACTCTTTCCCTAGTACCTGTTCTGGTATTTGAATTCTTTGTCTAGCACGATTAATCTCGTCGTCTAGAATCAATGTGTTCGCCATTGTGTCTCCTTTCTATAAGTATTATAAAATGAAATACAGAAGAGTAATCAATACTCTTCTGTATCACCTTTATAATATATAACTTAATCTTCCAATGCTCTGAATGAAGCAATAAGATCTTTTGTAATAGATGCATTAGTAACTTGACCGCTTGTAGGTACTGGAGCAATTAATTCATCCATTACATCACGAGCCAAACGTAAGAATTGCATACGGAAGTCTTCTCGTTCTATAAAGAACTCTTTGAAATCACGAGTTCTAAACTTAGTATCATAGCCATCTAATTCTAAGTAAGCACCTTTAGTAGCAATCTTACCAGAATCTTTAAGCATAACCATTAATGAATAAAGTGGATCGAAACCATAGTCTTGAGAGAAAATCAATGGAGTAGATTTACCAGCTTTATTTGTACGAGATTTACCTAAAGAAATATCTACTTGGGCACCAGAGAACCCAAAAGTTTCTTCTTTAAGTTTACTATCATCAAATCGAATGATGTTATTTGCTAAATAGGTTACAGCTCTACCGCCAGGTAAAGACTCACCTTGTTTAAGATACATTAATTGACCTTTAGTATGCATAAATGCACTCGCTTCAATCTTTTCAGTAATATGGTTAATTACCAATAAGATAATATTAGTTGCTTTGATTAATTGCATTACACCTTTAAGGAGAGATGTATTTGCTTTAGCCATTGCAGTAGCCGCCATTTGACCAGATAATTCACCTTTATCTGCAATACGTTCTGGAGCTAATAAAGCAATGGAGTCAATAATCATAACAGTTGGAATAAACTTAGTAATTGGATTACCAGATGAATCTCTCATTCCAGTATCATACATAAGTTTATCTTTATTCTTGATTTTAGTTTCATATATAGCATAAATCTCATCATAGATGGACTCTGCAGTGATACCACTACTCTTAATAGAAACTCGATCAAATAATTCTTTACCAATATATCCAGTTAAAGTCTCCAAACGTGGAATAGTGATACCACCTTCCATAGATTGGATAACCATTTCAGCACCTGGGAACTGATTAATGATGTTAGCCGCTGCTTGTACTGCAAATGTAGATTTACCAGAACCAGAACGACCAATAAGTAAGTTATAAGACCCATCTAGAATGCCACGATGAGTTACTGTAGTCATCTCACCTTTATCGTTATAACAGTTTAAACGATAACCATTCAATGAATCGAAATTTAAAAATCCTGTTGGGTATGCAACGTCATATAGACCTTGCTCGGGAGAGTAGCCAGTTACCTCAGCTACACGTTCAATTAATAAACCCATAATAAAATCCTCCTAAAAAATATTATTATAAGTTACTAATAAGTTCCAGGAGGAGTAAAAAATAAAAATACCCCAAGGTAGTTAAACTACCTTGGGATAGTGTTTAGAATATATAAAGACCTTGCTCTTTAAGTTCTTCTGCTATATATAATACTTTATCATAATCTGCAGATAAAGCTAACATAGAGCATCTTACATCTTTACGAACTTTTTGTAGACGTAGACATTCTTGACTATACTTAGTTAGTACACGTTTAATTACAGTCATAGGACGGTCATTTAACATGAATAGCATAGCATTAGTTTCTAAGTCAAACATCCAGTTCTTAATAGATGTATTAATCTTAGGATCTTCACAGGATTCTAGCATTGAAGTTACAAAGAATTCTTCGAAGTTTTCATAGAAGAGTTCACCATATAAGTCCATCAAATCTTCTTCACAAGTGTTAGCTGGGTCCATATATCTCATGATTGAAGTATTGACACGACTGATATTAACTGTCTCATTCTTACTAGAATAACGTGCTACAGATAGTATAGTTGTTAATTGCTTATTAGTACAATCTACATAATCTAACTTCTTGTAGATACGTTCATTGATAACCTTAGAGATCTTATTTAAAGCTGTAAGAGTTTTACCAAATCTATCTGGATCAAATGCTGATTCATTAATAACTTCAAATATTTCATATATCTCATTATTGAGCACACGAATTCTATCCTCTGATAGTTGTGGACGATTTTGAACCATAATCATAGCAATATATTGCCATGGTTCAAACTTAATGTATAAGCATCTAGAGATTGGTTTAACACCTTCGCCTAGATAGTAAATGATATCAGATAGATTGTCTTCAAAATACCTATATGCAATATCATGATCAGTCCAATCTAAAGTATTCAATTCATTCACTATAGTATCAGCAGATTTCTTAATTACTGCAGAGAATGGAATATCCTCTGCATATATCTTAGAGGGTTTTACATATTTATCAAATAGACCCATATTTGCTCCCTTTCTTAATAACGTTCTTTGAAGTCATCAATCTTGGAAGATTTATTACCTTTCTTACCATCTACATTGATAACCAATACGTCATCTTTAACAGAATCAAAGAAGTTTTCTTTAACCTTTAATGTAATATTTTTAAGACCAGAGTTAGATAAGTTAAACATATCATCATCTTCTTCTAGTTTCATTCCACCAATTTGATCAAAGAAACCATCTTTCTTTTTATCTACATTAGAAGTTCTAGTTTTATATTCATTATAAATCTTTTCAACTTCTTCTGTAGGAAGTTTAATACCAGAAGCCATGATGCATACACGTTCTTGACCAGCTGGTACTGTTTGAATATGTGTAAAGAATTCAAATGGTTCACCTAATTCTTCACGGATTTTAGCATTGTCAAATCCAATGTTTTGACTACGTTCAGATGCATACATAAATACACCAATACGTTTAGCTGTTGGAGTAAAGTCCAAGCTCTTTGTATCGTAGATCATTTCTTCAAATAGTCTATCAAAGTCGGCTTGTTTCTTAATACCATCAAACTCTTTAGTTTCAATAGTCATAAAACCAGGAGTTGTAGCAATCTTATACAAGTCAGTTTCATCAATATTTTGATCAGAATCAACTAAGTCTAAACCAAGCCATGTACGCATACGTTTACAGAATTCGTTATTAGCTTTACGTTCAGCTTCTTGTTTATTCTTGCTAGTAGATAAGAATTTCTTATTACTAATAGCTTCAACTGTATAATTATCTTGAAGTTCTTGGAAGTATTCTACTGTATTTTGTAGACCACGAGCATCATCTTCAAAACCAGTGAATACCACTAGATGAACGTTGATGTTTAATACTTCACGAATATATTTCGCTAAGATCGTAGAAGATCCACAACCTGTACCACCTTCAGAAGAGGATACAATAACTACCGCATCATCATCTGGATCTGGTAAGGAATCGATCTTAAGCTTTTCAGATTTCAATGAATCAATTGTAATACTTTTAGCACGACCACGTTCTTTACCACAGCCACCCATACCAGCACCAATGATTACATTAATATCATCATATTCTTCTTTCATATCTTTGCGAGTTGTATTAATAAGAAGTACATCACTTCTATCAAATACCCCTTGCTCAATAGCTGTCATTGCCGCTTTATTACCTGCGGCACCAATGCCAATTAATTTTGCTTTCATAATAAATTCTCCTTCTTAATATAAAAAATATATAATATTGGATAGGCTTTAATAGCCTATCCAATTATTACCATAATGTATCAATATGAATTATAATCTACATACCACGAGATTGTTTAAGATATGCATAAGATTCAGCCATGATTCCATTTACACCTTTAATCCATTTATCTGCGGCTTTAGCATATCTCTTACCTCCGTAGATCATTGAGTTTAGACTAGTTTGTCCCTCCTGATAATAGTTCTTACTAATCCAGACTGCACCATTAACTATACCATCATACATTGTATTTCCCATATGGTGAGCTGCATTTGGATTAGCATCTATAGCATTAATACCGAAATAGTTGCCTCTATCTCTAGCTAGATAAGATCTACCATAATCAGATTCCCATGATGCATGAGCAAATATATAGATAGGATCTAGACCAGATTCTTTGGAGGCTTCAATAAATACATTACCTTGACCTTGGAATGGGGATGTACCACTTGGATCAAAGTGTCTAATAATATTATTCATATCTTCTGTAGTTACATATACTGCTTTATTAGATAAGTCAGAGTTTTGATCTACAGAATATCTAGAGTTAGCTTTCTTTTTAGCTTCTGCATTAGCTGCAGCTTGTCTAAGTAGTTCCTGTCTAGCTAGTTGAAAATATTGTTCTAAAGCCTTAGTTGTATTTGGATCTACTTGATCTTTTTTAGCTGGCTCTTTCTTCTTATCGTTCTTAATAAGAAGATTGTCTACTTTGTCACTATAATCATCACTATTCTTTACTATAGCTTTCAATACAATATCTAAGCTATTATTATCATCTTGATGACCAGTTTCTAGTGCCTTTATTGGTAATATAGATACCAATATGGCGATGCAAAATAAGGTAATTTTCTTAACCATTATATTCACCGTCCCTATAATATTAAAATACAAAATAAAAGCGATGGAGTTTATCGCCCCATCGCAGTGAAAGATTACTTATCTTCTTTTTTTTGATCTTCTTTCATTTGCTCTTTTAGAGCTTGCTGTTGATCTTCTTTTACTTCATCAAAACCAAGACCTAAGTCGCCAATTTCATGAAGTACACCAATTTTCTTTTCCATAGTTATTCTCCTTTATTAATATAAGAATACACATTATCCTTATGTTTACGTATAGTATAATTTTATACTACCAACATTCACTCTTATAATATATAACCTCTAAACATATTAGTAAAAGTTTAAATACTTTTATTGTTGTTGTGAGTGATGTGATTGTACAATCATGTTTACCTCCTTTAAAATATGGAATAAGAGATTGTATTGTGGACTACTCATCTAGCTATGAGTAGTCCGAATACGATTATGAAAAAAAAATAAATAAGATTAGGAGATGGGATTAACTCCCATCTCCGTCTTTAAACTAGAACAATGGAACACTTACTGCATCCCAGAATCTGCTATGTTGGGAATGGGTAATCTTGCCTTCCCAAAGAAGATCGAATGCGATACCTTTCATCTTGAATGCATCCTCCCAACTCCAAGGGGATTCTGTGCCCTTGTTGTTGTCTTCGAAGAAACGACAAACTTCATCGAAGTTTGTTAAGTCATAATCTACTACGTTTGCTACTGATGTAATTGTTTGAAGTTCTAACATGATATACCTCTTTCTGCCTTTGTAGGCTTAATACTATAAACTATATATCATCATATCACCTTATACAGTTATATATATCCACTATTACAAAAAAAGAAAATCTATCCCCTTAGGATTACTATGATCCTAAGGGGGTTTTGTTTATTGGCGTCTAGATACTGTCTTATCTTTAATAGTTTGTGGAGTCATATTATTAATATTAATCAAGTTAGTATTAATATGAGATCCTATCATATATACGTTCATCATATTCTTAGATAATACATCTGTCTTATCTACAGGGATATCTTCTAATGATACTGTACCAAGAGTAGAGATAGTATTATACATAGCTTGCTTAGCTTCTACTGAGTCAGCACGAGCACGAGAGAATTCTGTTAATGTATCTTCCATACCAGATACTACAAGTGATTCCATTTCACGGTCAGATGTAGCACCATTCTTATCATGACCTACAAGACGACCAGTTTTATTATCACGAGATACTATATTAGTAGAGATAGAGTTCTTCTTAGTTAAGAACTGTTTCATCTTCTTTAAATGAAGATATACTACCAATGCTTCTTTAGTCCATACTGGTTCACCATCTTTATTTACATATAAATCTGGTGTAGCTACCTTTTCCATTAATGGTACTCCAAGGATATTAGCCGCTTTCTCAATTTCAATGAAAGTCGGTTCAATTTTAAAGATACGTGTTTGGAATCTATATGGATATTTCTTAGAGATATAATCTAAGAATTGTTTATCGTTCATGTCTTTAAATAGATTAGCATAATATTTAGACATACTTTTAGTCGGATCTAACGCATCCATTACTTTATATACAAGCTCTTCAGCTTGCTTACGTTGTTTAGTCATATTAGCCTCCTTTGATTTAATGAATTGTTCAAGATGGCTAAAATTTACAAAAAAATAAGTGGAGGCTATAAAGCCTCCACCGTTTCATAGAACCAAGGTTCTCTTACAATGAAGTTAAGATAAACTTGATCATAACCTTCTAAGTGAAGTCTATTTACGAGCATCTGAATAGCTCTACCCAATTTAGGATCTTCGCTATTGATATATACAACAACGATATCTTTTCTATTGCGTGTAGAGAATACTTTATTTAGAGCATCATTGACATCTCCTTTAGTATATGCTTCTGGGAGATATTGACTAAAGATGCTTTCATATTCTGTAGTATATCCAATAAGATAGAATACATCAGCATCGAGTTTAACTGGTTCACAATTCCATTGTCCGTTGTCATGGAACTCCACATAGGTATCTATACTGCCAAGTGTATCAACTTGGTCCCAATATTTATAAATTTCCATTTTTCAATCCTCCTACAAAAAATAAAAGTGGCAAATTTTACTTTGCCACTTTAACTTTAAATTATTCTTTCACATTTCCAGAGATATGTGTAAAGATCTAGTTCCTTTACCCATATCTCTTTATAACCAAGTTCTTTAGCTGCTTCTAGACATAATTCTAGAATTCTATCAGGATTAGATTTCCTATGCTGGTTATTATATAATACTAGGATATCTCCTTTTTTGGTTGCAGCCATTTTCTTAAGAATATATTCTTTATTGATTATATTTGTATTTTGGGTTGTTTCATAGAGATAAGGAATCTCTCTACAAAATCCTCTACCTCCTATTATACGAACCATGTCACCATCTACTTGAATTGGCTTGCCATCCCAGCATCCGTTTTCATAGTAGTCTACTTGGAATTTTACTTCAAGTAGAGAGCCAATATAGTCGTGATATTTGTACACATTCGTCTCCTCTCTTATTATGGACATAGAGCATGGTCCATATCTCTTTAACTGATAAAGATCTGTTATTAGTTCATAACGAAGCATATCTCTATGCTCTTCATCAGTTCTTTTGTTTCTTCCTTTATTGATCATATACTTTCGTTGTTCAATAATAGAAACTAGCCCAGTTATATTATGTCTAGGCATATTTAGGGTTTTTAATAGAAGATCCGTTTTCTCTTCGAAATTGCTTTCTACGGTTGCATCTATTATTTTGCGACACTCGAGCAAAACCTTTCTATGCATTTTGCACCTCCTAAAAAAGGAAGCCCTCCGAAGAGGGCTCTTATTATTGATCTAAAGAACGACATCCGATCACTCGACCTTGATCGTCCCTTACCTGCATTCCAGGAGTGAATAGATCGTCTCGACGAATACCTTGCTGTGCAAGAGCCGAAATAATCATGTTTGACACAATATACCCTACTCCAGGTGCTTGGGCAGGAAGCCCTTCAACTTCTCCAAATGTGGTATGAGTTCGTGTTACAACCACTTCACCAATTTGAATTTGACCAACCTGTTCAGTGAAAGATGCTACACGAGCATTACCTGTAGATTCGATAGCTAATACAACTGTATCTCCATCGAATACTGTTACTGTGTGAGGTGTTAGGTTGATAATTTGTAATTGAGTTGTTTCCATGATAGATCTCCTTTCTTCCCGTGCGGGATTAACTAATTTACTTTGGGTCTATCACGGTTATAATATATAACCATATATATATATACAATTGCAAAAGCTATCCCCTTAGGATTTCTATGATCCTAAGGGGGTTATTTTATAAAGCACTGTAATGAATTAATAATGTAAAATACATTAATACTGATCTATGGTAACTATTCTTGGTAGCTAAACGATTACGTCTATGAACGTATCGTTTAGATGATTCCATTAACCATTTCTCTGTAATATCCTTAATACGTAAGATATTCTTATCTTTACTATTTGGTTTAGGTTGAATGGAGAACTTAATAAACTCAGCTGTACGTACATCTTTGTTTTTAGACTGAGCAAAGTATGTATAAATGATTAGACTAACAAACTCACGAATCTCTGAGTTCTGTTTAGTATCATTCTTTACAATATATTCAATAATATCTTTAATCTCATCGGTCTTAACTAAAGCATCTGCAGACATCTTACAGAACTTATAATTTACTGATAAAGTTGTAATTTGATTTACAGCTTTATCAATAAGACGTTCTGCCATTAAGTTATCCGTATCTGCAAGACGGTATCCTGTATCGGAATAGTCATCTGATGCATAAGTAATATATTGAGATTTGTTTTCATATGCTTCATAATATAGACTAGCAATATTCTTCATGAAGGATTTAATACGACCATGTAGTTGTTGGATTAGATATACACAATCATCATCTTCAAAGTCTTTAAATCTATCAGTATAAGTATCTAACCAAGTATTAGAGATAGACTTAACTGCATTTATTACATTGCCTTTAGATTTAAGATCAAACTTACCAGTTAGCATATTATTAACTACATAGTCCATTACCCATTTATATTCAACTGGTTGGACTTTCTTAAAGAAACCATAATGAATAGATGGATAGAACTTACCGGAGAATGCCATATTAACTATAGCCATATCTAACATCTTAGAATCTCTAGATTTCCAGAAATATCTAACTAGACATAGTAAGACTATAGTACATTCATCTTTAGCTGCAGCTGGGTTGAATGATGCAATCTTAGCATAATAAGTTTCTTCCATGAAATTGGAGATAACTTTCTTATCAATCTTCAATGTATTGAATAATTCATCTTCATCTTTAGGAGTAAAATAGATTCTTCTATATGGTGCTATATCATATAAGTCTTCAGATCTATCAGATATAAACTTACCAATATATCTTTTATAATTAGACAGATTCTTCTTAATCTGTGTTTCCACTATAGGGTATATCTTCTTTACGATAGCTTCTGTATTTTTCATTATATACCGCCTTTCTGATTATTAGTTTGTTCAAAATGGCTAAATTAACAAAAAAAAAGAAGAAGGGAGCGAATCCCTTCTTCTTAATCATTTATCGTAATCGATCTTCATGGTATCGAATAATACAATCTACAATATTAGCATATGTTAATTCATCTAATTGCTTCTTATAATCATTAACAGATGGGTATCCAGCATTCACATCTGTAATAAGATTAAGCATATAATTACTTCCAATATCTCCATCTAGATAAATCATTTTATATGGTAGATATCCAGCTTTAATTCCTTTATAGAAGTAATCTAAGAATTCTACAGCATCATCTGGCAATCCATAAGTATCTTTATTCTCTTCTTTGAATAAAGTTAATGCGTAGTTTACTGATTCAATATCAAGTTTAATAGCATCAAATACTCTAGACATAACTCGAATAGCACAGTCTTCTACAGTATCAATACTGAATCCTTTCTTAAACTTAATATCCCTTGTCTTAGCATTAATGCTCTTAATAATTTGAGGGGATTCAAGTAAAGCCCTACTAATCTTACTAATCCAATAATCAACAGGATCTTTTTCATCAAAAGAATTTAGTATGAATAACGCATTATGTCTAGTTAGTTTGCCATTTAATAATATACTAATACAACTTAATTTATAATCATCTTTGATAATATTACCAGTTGTAACAGCGAAAGGTATCTTTGACATAAGATTTAATACATCTATGCTTCTATATAATATAGCATTATTAGATACTCTAGTAGGTGGCATATCACGCATAGATTTTTTGAGTATATAATCATTTGCGAATGTATTAGCATTAATATTTACAATAGCTTCTTGAATGATTTCAGTTACATCTTCTTTAAGACCATATACAATATCTTCAATATCAGTATCATCTTTATTGACGATATTAATAGTTAACTTCTTATGATCAAATGTAACCATATCACTTTGTATGCAGGATGCATCTTCATCCATAATGTCTCGTTTACAGTCATTCATATATAATGCAATATAATATAAGTCCTTCTTAGTTAAGTTAGGATTATTCAAAGTATTAACTATATTTACTGTATTATTATCTGCAAGTTTATTAAATTTATAATCTACCATTGCACGATAGTATTTATTTCTAGTATTAATAGAGTTATTATTAATTGCTTCTTGTGTATACATATTATTCTTCTCCTTCTGTTTCAATAGCTACGACTGCATTGATTGGATGATTCAAACATAATTCCATATCCAATAATTCCACAACATCATCTAGCTCTGGAATATTGGATTTCTTATATTCAAAATAGTCTTCTGCAGTCTCAATCCAAAGTGTTTCTTTATCATAAGAATATGATTTGATTTGATCAATATTAATACGACGATCTTGCAATCTAATAAACTTTACCATAATGAATACCTCCTAGATATCAAATTCATCTAAATCAAAATATTTGTTAATAAATGTAACTTCATCGTAGTTCAAGAAGTCCTTATCGCTAAAGTTTCTAATATCTAATGCTTCTAAGATCTCTTTATCTTCACCACCACAAATACGTCTAATTAAATCCATAACATATTTTATTTCAGCACCCTCAACGCCAACTTCATTTAGCATTCTATTCAAACCTTTACGTAATTGATATTGAAGGATATAGATTCTATCTTCTATTGATTTTCCATTATCTTTTGATGGTGGTATAAGATCAGTAATATCAAATAATGCTCTATATTGGTTTAAAGCAATATCATTACTTAGAACGCTATTGAAGAATTCACCATAAATACGTTTGTATTTATAGTTATTGAATTCTGTTAGTTTATCAATGATTGCTTTCTTATTAAGTAATTTAATACCAGTGTATGTCTCAAACATAGTTACAGCATCATCATTCTCTGGTATAATTACTATAAGTTGTAAATCATGAATACGTTTATTGAAGTCATATTCATTTAATAAACTTTGCATCTCTAATAGATACGTATTGATTATGTGTAGTGTCTTCTTATAATCAATACTATCAAGAATATTTTTGACGTATGCATTGAATTTTGTTTCTTCCATTGTTATTTCCTCCTAGTGTGTTAAACCATATACTGTAAATCCTAATAAGATTATACATATTGCAAATATAATATAGATAACTATATCTATTCTATTACTTTGAGTTATATCTTCTAATAGAGTGATATAATTTTCTTCTAGTAATATAACTCTAGATTTAGCATCTGTTAATGATTTTCTTAAACGTTTATTTTCTTCCCGTAATGCTTTAATATCTTTACCAATTAATTCTACAGTACTACCTACTTCACTTCTAGTTAATGGGATAGCATTAATCTTCTCAGCTTTTCTTTCTTCATCCATATCTATTTCTCCTAATGAGTGATTGCATATCCAATAATTATACAAAGAATTACTATAACCAAGGCAATTAGCCCTAAACCGATATTGATAAATATAGTAATATCATTATCAATACTATTAATTTTTCTTTCAAGATATGCTACTTCTCGATCAAGTTTAGCATCTAGATTACGTGAAGACGTATTACAGTTTCTATATAATTCTCTAATACGGTCGTCCATCATTTCATTATCTTTCTTAAAATAAAGTACTACTCCATTAAGCTCTGCTCTAATTTTATCAATTTCTGACTGCTTATTAAAAAACATCATATACATTCCTCCTAGTGAATCTTTGTAATATAAATAATGACTGATACTATTAAAACTATAATTAGAGTAATAAGTAAATCAAATACAAATTGAATCCTATCTTCAAGTTTCTTAATTTTAATAGTCATTAACTCATTATCAGATCTAAGTTTATCAACATTTGAATTTGTTAAGAATGCAGCTCCTTCAAGAGCACTTAATCGTTTATTTTGCATCTCATTATATCTAATCATACGATCTATATCTATATTATTAGACTCCATATTTATTCCTCCTACTTTGATATATTATCGCAATCTATTAAATACTCCTTCGATTTCAGTATAGTCAATATCGAAGTAATCACAAATTACTTTGATATCTATCATATTAAATTTATAAATTCTAGGGTCGATTTCTTTCCCTAGTATATACTTTAATTCAAATCTAAGTTCAGATTTAGTCGCTGCACCAAGAATAGATGCAATAGTATTTAATACAATATTAGTATCTGGAACAGAATCAAGATAAGTATACTCATTGGAATTATAATTGATTCTACTTTCACATATAAGCTCTCTTATAGTTCTAGATAATTCAGTACGTAACTCTTTTTGTTTATTTTTAATAAGAGTTAGTACGTCAGTATACCTATCTAAATTATAATCATCATCACAAAATAGACGAGTTACTTTAGAAGCATTACTATAGGATACAGTTCCTGGTAAAAGTCGTCTAAAGAAGTCACCATAGACTTCAACCAGACCATACTTTTCTATATTATCAATAATTAGATCAGTATTAGAATCAGTTAGCTCAGTATTAGAATACTCTTCAAATATCTTTATTGTAGTCTCATTAATTGGTGAGATTTCAATAATGTTTATTTTCTTTAGCATATTTTCATAGCCACTATCATTTATTGATTCTCTCTTCTTCATTAATGCATTAACTATTTTTTTATAATTCGAAATTTTATCCATATCCATTACCTCCTATTATAAACTTGGATATATCATTACACGGTTATAATATATGATCTCTCTGATTATTACTTTGTATGAAAGACACTACTTTTCTATACCCTTAAACAATAAATTAATAATAATCTTAATTAACTAAAGGGAGCATAGAAAATAATGTTTTTTGCTGAAAATGTAGAGATAAAGAAAAAAGAAATCCAAGTACTTGTACAAGAAAAGTACTTTGGTAAAGATAGAGATACTAAAGCTCTTGAAGATGAGTTTAAAAATCTTATTAATAAAAAAGGAAACTATAATTGCTCTAAGATCGAGAAGATCTTAGAAAAGAAATTTGGATTCCATAAAGTAACTATTCTTATTGATAATACTGTAAATGAATTGAATGCCTATACTTTCTGTGACTATGATGAGTCTAGAAAGATTTCTATTAAGAATGGTGAATATAAACTACAACCAAATAATGAATACAAAGTATATATCTACTATACTCGTGGGATATTAAGTGGTGTATTATCTCCAGCTGAGTTGGTTGCTATTACACTACATGAAGTTGGTCATCATTTTAGCTTAAGAACTAATATTATCAATCTTAATACTAAAATGCTACAAATTCTAGTAGATGGTGTATTAGATATACAAAAAGCTTTTAAAGTTTCTAATAGTCCAGATACAACAGATGGAGATAGAATCTTAAATACTATTAAGATCTTTGCATATTTAACAGTGCCTGGATTATTATGGATTTTTGTATTCTTTAATGTATTAATCTTATTCGCATCCATGATGGATGGTGCGGTGACTGCAATCACATCTTTAGATATGCTTCTTACTCCAGAAGGACGTACTAAACTATTTAGATTAGTTGAAGATAAATTTAAAGATGTATTCATCCGTGTTCAATTACATGATCCAGAAGAAGAACGCTCTGATAGCTTCGCAACTATTTATGGTTATGCACCAGAATTAGCATCTGCTCTAAGTAAGATTGAAGGTAATATGCTTAACCAATCTCCTGCAATTAAAATGCTTCAAAGATGGTGGACAGTTCCATTGTATATGGTAATTGGGTTATTTGATCCAAAAGCTCATGGTATTCAATCCGCTAGACGTATTGGTGGTATGGTAGCTACTTTATCTAAAGAACTTAAAGATAGTTCTAATAATAACAAAGAAATCAATCAAGTTATTAAAGACTTGAATGCTGTTGAAGATAAATATGCACAATACTTAGAAGACCGTATTGAAGAGAATGATTCTAAACGTGCATTACCTCCATTAGCTGATGTAGCTAATGCTAATGTATGGAGATACATTCTACGTAATAAACGTGACTTAGAGTTATTGTCTTATGAATCCTTAAGAAAACTTATTTTACCACGATAAAATTTATCCCCTATGGAGTCTAAGCTCCATAGGGAAATTTTTGTATAGCTTCACATGAGAGGGTTTGTTTCGTAGAATAATATTTTTACAAAGGAGAATTTAGTAAAATATCCATAAGTTGCTACTGCTATACACTACCTATGTGTTAGACATGTAGTAATTTACAAAAAAATAAAGCCCTCCGAAGAGGGCTATTTTTTTTATAGATGCAATCCAGGCATTACAGAATCTTTGCCATACTTCTTAAGAAGCATAGCTACTTTTCTGAATTTGCCTTTCATACAATAGTATGCAATTAGTGTCATATAGTTGCTTGGGATCCAAGTCCCGATTGCGTCTGATTGAAATCTTGGATCAGCGTCTTCATCATCTCCTAACATTGAGGTGTAATAGTTGACCTCTATAGTATCGCTGTCATTCCAGCATCTCCAATCTAACTCTGGGTTAATTACATCAGCATCATTGAAATACCAGTCCCGGTACATCCAGAACATGTATCTCATTGCAGTCTTGTCATCTCTTAGATTGCCTACATTCCAATCTAAGCTTTCGCTATAATTATCAAAAAGATCATATTTCAACTTTTGTAATGCGATCTTTTCTTTTTTAGTAGTTGCTACAGCGAAACGATGACCTTCTTTATTTGTTACAATTTTCATGATATACCTCTTTCTGCTCATGTGGAGCTTAACTAATAAATATAAACTATATCATATCACGTTAATAATATATAACCTCAAATATCTAGTATTACAAAAAAAGAAAGAGAGGTAGTTGAACTACCTCTCTTGATATTATTTAATTACTTCATATTCTCTAATAGCAAAGTCTAAGATATCTTCATATTTTCTAGCTTTAAAATTACCAAAGAATTTATTGTTATATTTATCAATTTTACATTCTATATAATTTTTACTATCTGGTGCAATAGAGAAAATCATATATCCATTCTTACTTTGTAATTTAATAATAGTACCAACTACAATCTCAGCAGGGAATATAGAGATAATATTATTGGTATCATTACCAAATTCTAAATATAAACCTATAAGCAATTCTACTAAAGGTAGTGTTGTAGCATTAAATGAGATATCTTTAACACCATTAATTCGAATGTAATAAATGAATTTGAATGCCTCAAATCCATTCTTAAATTTATATTTGGAAGATGTATATTCATCATTATAAAATAATAATTCAAATACATCATCTTTAACTTTTATTACCATTCTAAAGGAGTTACATTGAATGATGTATGTATCATCGATAAATGTACCTCCTATACCAGGACATATAAGATTTGCCACATCGGCTAATATTTTAACATCTGGCTTATCCAATCCATTAGCTTCAATAAATCTATCTGTTATGAATGATATTGGATCTCCTTCATAACAGTCAACGCTATCTTTTTTGAAGTTTGTTATTAGTATAGTAAATGTATCATTAGCAGATTTAACTATTTTGCACACATCAACATCGCCATCAGAAAATATGTGTACTAATACATACTCATCGTTATATTGTCTAATTAACATAGGCTTTATAAATCCAAGCCTTAATAATTCTTCATATACATCATATAATCTATTTAGTGTAGACATTTTTCTTACCTCTCTTGTTAGTCTAGCAATAAGCCCAATCTAATGCTTCTTTACATGTATCTACAGTTTTATCATAATATGTCCTCTTACCATCTAATTCATGGTAGAATTCGCATAATATCTTACCATCGTTATATGTAAAATACATATCACCATATGGAGTTATTAGACGTATAGATACATTACTCTTTCCATCAGTATTAGGCATAATAAATACTTTTTTATATCCAAATTGTGTATACAAATCCATGATTAGATCTAACATCATATCATTTTGTTTATCAAAATACATTTTGATATAGTATTGTAACATAAATTGGATGAAGTTAAATACATCATATCCACTAATGAATCTATACGATTTAGATTTATAACCGTCATTAGACAACGTTAATTCAAATTCATTACCATTATCAACGATATCAATATTTATAATATAGTCTCTGATATTGTATCTAATATGAGTATCAGTGAAGTCATTAGCTGGAAGGATAATATGACTTACTGCATAGTTTAATTCCGGTATAGATATACCGTCCAATTTATTATACTCTATGAATAATTTTTCAACACTTTCAAATGGATCTCCAATAATAGTCATATCGTATCCTTTTTTGAAATTAGATACACTTGTACAGAATGCTTTTGTTTCTGCATCATAGTATATCTTTAATGTGTTAATATCATCTTCATTATATATGATATAAGCTAAAATGTATTCTTTATTATAACTCCTAATAAACATTGGATTTATGCTTGGTAAAAACTGACGTAATTTGAAATACACATTATATAAATTATCTTGATCAATCATTATATTCAATCCTTTCTATTATACGTTTCTACTACAGATTTAGCCCATTCTAATGCAGCTTCTGGAGATTTAACTACACAGTTATTACCACAAATCATTGCACTAAACTCATCTTCCCAGATAGTACATTGAATCTGATCATCATAATAATCAAATTTATTGAAGTTTAACTTAAGTGGATTAGAAAGTGCTAGGAAATACTCTATATTTATATTACAATCAGATAGCTCATCTTTTTCTATATAAAGCATTGGGCTACCAAATTCTAATAATAGATCAGCATATAGAGTGATTAAATCTTCAGCACCTTCATAGTCTTCATCTAAGTATATACTACGTAAGTTAGCTATAAAATTATATACTTCATAACCAGACTCAAATTTATATTCTTTTGATTTGTAGGTACTCTTCTCACCATGTATTATTACACTAAACATCCCATCTATAATTTTAATACTAGCACCAAAATGATTTGTTGGTAAGAATACTATCAATGTATCACTTGACTTATCTAAATAGAATCTGTCTTTTAATGCATCTTTAAGAATATACAAATCTACTGTATCTAGATTTGTATACTTAGCTATAATATCTTCTATACATGCTTTAGCATCATCTGTAGTCATAGTCTGCATTATACCAAATCCAAATTCAGATATAATGATATCGTACAAATCAGTTACTTCATTGATGGTAACTTGTATAGTATATCTTTTATCTAAGAATGTAAATGTGATATACAATCTTTCAGGATTATCATCTACTCGTTTTAGCTCTATATTGTTTATTAAATATAGTGCAACGCCTCTAAGATCCCATTGTAATTTCAATAGTCTATCTAGTTCCATAATATTACACCTCTCCAAATAAAAGTTATCCCATAGGAGTTAATCTCCTATGGGACTTCTTTCTATTTTACAATCTTTACAATCATTGCTTTAAGTACAGTATCTTTACCACTAATACATTTAGTACCAGCAGAGATAGAGCTTCCTGTAGGAAGTTCAGATACTTTAATATCAGTCATTCCATTTTCGGTAGTCAAACGAATACTATCATTTTGATTTACTATATGGATACTGTTGATTCTATCAGTCTTAGATAACTTAACGACTGAACTACCAGCTTTAGCACGTTGACTTTGAGGTAATGCATTAATATTGAATCGGTTAAGATATCCATTCTTAGTCACTACAACTACATCAGTAATATCTTTACCTGCAACTAATGTCATACCATCTACGTACTCTACTGTCTTACCACCAATAGAGCGTACACCTCTAGCGGAACGACGTACTAATGGAATCTCTTTAGCAGAGAATCGTAAAGCTTTCTTATCAGAGAATGTAATTACATCTAATGCATCTCCACCAATGATGATTGTCTTAACGAAATCACCTTGGTCTAGTTTAGTATAGAAGATACCACTAGCTGTTAATGATACGAAATCATCTAATTCCATTTTCTTAATGAATCCTAGATGACTCAATACCATTACATACATCTTTTGTTTAGACTCAGCTAATTGTTTAATTACACTTTCTGGATAGATACCAATAATATTAGATGTGAACTTAGCACTTAAGTTTCTAATATCAATACCAGCATTAGACTTATCGCATAAAGGAATCTTATGTACTGGATAAGAATAACACTTACCGCCAGCATCAAATAATACGATATTATCAGTATTACTGATATTGATTGCCAATTTTGGATTATCACCTTTGATGGATCTAATATTATCAGTCAAACCAAGTTTACGTACATAGTTTGCTTCAGTGATAACAATCTTAAATTCACCTTCAGGGATATTAGACGCTTCAGCTTGAGAGATAATTCTAGCATTACGTTTCTTACCGTATTTATGCTTTAAGTCTCTCAATTCAGCTTTAAGTTCTTCGTTCAACTCATTCTCATTACGAATCTTATTATGATATAATGTCTTGAGTTTGAGTAATTCATCTACTTTAGCTTTATATCTAGCTAGGTTATGTTTAGATAGATTCTTCAATGGCATATTAATAATAGTCTTAGATTGAAGATCAGTAATCTTGAATTTCTTAACCATATCCATGATTAGTTCTTCATCATTACCTTTAGACTTCTTAATACGTTCAATGATAGAATCAATATCACCACTAGATACTACTTTAACTAATGCATCATACTTATGGAAATCAGTCATAGTATTTTGCAATAAGTTATAGTAAAGTCTAAGTTTAGTTACCTTACGGAAGTCAATGAATCGTAATAAATATTGACGGTAATTCATACGAACTACATGACGTTCACAAATTACTTCAAAGTTTACACGAGCACCACGTTCAATTTGTGTATTCTTAAAAATAGTATCTCTAACAAAGTTAGGATCACTACCAGCTTTAAGAACTATAACACATTCCATTTTATCATCACCATCAGAGTTATGCTCAATGGATTGGACTTGAGTTAATACGTTCTTAGACATCATTTCTTCAATCTTATCAGTTACCGTATTCAAGAATACATAGTCTGGTAAGCTACGAATAAACAATGCTGGTTTGTTATGGAACTCTCCGATATCAATACGACCACGGACTTTATAGTTACCATAACCTGTATCACAAATTGATTGGAAATCTGTATCAATAATATCACACTCCATTGGTGTGTCAGGTACTAATACAAATTTAGCATTTGGACTATCAATCAACTTAATGGTTACATCAATTACTTCAGAGATATTGTGTTTAGGAATATCTACTTTGAAGCCTGGTGTAATACCAAATGAACCATTGATCAATAGTATAGGTAGATTAGGAGCTAAATACTCTGGAGCCATACAAGTCTCACTATAGTTCTTCTCCCAGTCTACTACTTGTTTAGTTTGTTTTAAATCACCGATAACTACATCGGTTGTAAAGTTAGCAAGTTTAGCTTCAGTATAACGCATAGCTGATGGATCATCACCTTGGAAGTTACCAAAGTTACCTTGCTTTTCGATTAATGGAATATTATTTTCAAACCAGTTAGTCATAGGTTTCATTGTCATATAGATAGATGAATCACCATGAGGATGATACTTATCCATAACTACACCGACAATGGAAGAAGACTTAACTGTCTTGACACTTTTAATATCATTATACATTGCGTAAATGATCTTACGCTGTACCGCTTTGAATCCATCACGGAAGTCTGGTACAACCCGATATAGTGCTGAATATACAGCATATGTTCTCATATCTTCCGTATACTGCTCCAGCATATTTACTTCTTTTTCCTTAGCCAAGTATATCCCTCCTTAGTTACTAAAATGTTAAGCGTTTTATGAAAATGTACATTCCCATTTATAGCCTAACTAAGGAAAGTAGAAGGGTATATAGATGAACTATATACCCTTTTTAATAAATTAATTTCTTGCCTCTTCGATAATAACACGGTTAATTTTATTAATTTTATTATCGGAATCAAAAGAAGTGAATACGAACGCTACACGATCTTTGATTGTATCAATAACTTCTGCAAAGCGTTCATAGATTTCTACAACGAGAACTTCTTTTTCAGTATCATATTTAATGATATTACCAACGATCACATTACCTTTAACAGTTGGATCATTGTTGATAACACTGCGGAATGCAAATACATTCAACGTAAGTTGTTCGATAATAGGATTTGATAATATACCAGTAAGTTCTTCTTTAACTGCTTCTGGTAAACGAGCATTGAACTTTAATGGTAATTCAATACGAACGTTGTTGAATTGTGGTTTTTTGTTTTGTTTTTGGTTTCTCATTGTCTTTCACCTTTTAAAATTAAATACTTGTTGAGCCGATTCCACCACGACGCTCTTCTTTTTCATCTTCATGATCATCATCTGTAATTAGATACTTCATAAAGATACCTTGAGCAAAGTGTTTACCAGCTTCTATAGTTAATATATCATTAGAGTTATTCTTAACTCCGATGATAATATTACCATCATTCTTTTCGTTATCTACATAGTCTGCATCGATAACTCCAATAGTGGATTTGATTACCATATCATAATTGTATCCAAAAGAACTTCTTGGAGCAATTATCAATACTTCATCAGGCTCCATATAAGCCTTAATATATGTCGGAATAATAGCAGATTCACCTGGATTGATTACATATGTTTTCGGAGCATAGAAATCATACCCAGCTGATAATTCTGTACTACGTTTAGGTTTTTTAATAGTGAGATTTTCTAAGTCATCTATAAATTTAGAATCAACTTGTTTGAATAGTCTCATTATCTAGTTCTCCTCTCTATAAGATATGATTCTTTGATACAAATACAGTCTTATACATTTTACCATATCCAAAATATTGTTTGGAGAACTCTAAACAGTCTATTTCAGATTTAGCCGCATATAATGTATATCTATATACTCTACCATCAAAGAACCAAATTAAAATCGGACCAGGGTATCTTTCAATAACATCTGGTAAGAATAGTTTTGGATTTGAATTTAGAACAGTTAATCTTACACCATCTAAAGTACGTTTATAAGTACGTCGTTCAATACAACTCATATTTTGCTGTACTATGAAATGGTATATATTAGAACCTATTTCTAATAGATTATCAATCATATCTGGTTTCTTATATATAGTAGTCCATACTTCATCAATTGGAGATGAGAATACTGAGCTAATATATAAAGATAGATTGACTGCTGCACGAGATGGCTTTCTTCTAGTTTGGAATTCAGATACCAAATCTACTACAGTATTAGAATGACCTCCAAGTAAGCAATAATGAGTTATCCAAGAGGTTCCCATATTTTCATGATAGTAGATCTTAATCTTATCTGCATATTCACTTTCTTTAAGATCTTTAGTATTAGAATGACCATCTATCCAAATTATCTTTTTACTATTTTCAATCAAAGTTTCAAGTCTAGATATAGACTTCTTACTATTCTTGAAGAAGCCTACACCTAGAATGATAACTGTATGATCTTTACTAGTTAGTTTAGTAATATCAGATTGGGAGTATTTATAATTTACGAGAATATCATCGCTTGTATCGTCACAAAATTCCTCTTTATGATTATAAACCATATTAGCTGCAAGCATACAGTCTTGATTATCTTGATAGTAAATTATCATAATTCTACCCTCTATTAGAATACGTATTGTGAGATATCAACGTCTTTCAATAATTGAATCTTATCGTTATCAATCTCTTTGATTTTTTCGATTTCGTTCTTAACGTCATCGATTGTGTATTTAATCAATACACGATTACCCTTTTCAGATGGATCTAGAGTTGAATTGAATAATTGATCACCATTCATTTCACCTAACCCTTTATAACGGGTTACATAAGTTGGATTCAAACTTTCAAACTCTTTCATCAATCCATATAAAGATAATTTATTACCATCTACGATAAACTCTGTTGGAGATTTCATGATGCATTGTGTTACAAATTGACATGCATTCCATAGAGTATCACTAAAGTAGATAGTTTGATATTTAGAATCTACCAAGCCTTCGATACCATCTTTAGTTGCTTTCAAGAATGGATATCTAGATTCAATAGCTTTCTTAAACTTAGCAGAACCTGGGGCAATACCTTGAGAGATTAATACTAAGATATACTCTAAGAGATATACATCAATAGCAAATGAGTTAGCTACTGTATCAATATCTCTAATATAGTTTGTATTCTTATTAAGCATCTCAACTACATCAGATTCAGTTAACTTAACCTTGTTAGGTAAAGCTAGTTTATGAATCTTAAAGAATTCTTTTTGTAGATACTTATTATATGCTGTACGGTCAGTGAAGTATTTCATCTTACCGTTAATCTTAGCACCATATAAAGGTGGTACTGTAGCATACAATCTACCAGATGTAATCAATGGTTGCATATACATTAAGAAGAACTGCAATAGCAGACATCTAATATGTGCACCATCTGGATCGGCATCTGTTGCGATAATAATCTTTTCCCATTTACATTTTTCAATGTCAAATGAACGTCCAAAGCCAGCACCAATAATAGCTGTAATAGCTGCTACTTCTTGGTTGGCTACAACTTTTTCACGAGTGGCTCTCATTGCATTAATGATTTTACCACGAATTGGGAATAAACCTTGACGAGTATTATCACGGTTATTCTTAGCTGGTCCTGTAGCGGAGTCGCCTTCCATGATAAATAACTCTAAATTTTTCTTACCAGTCGGTTTAACAAACTTCTTAGGTAACCCGCTAATGGAAGATACTTCCTTAACTTTAACTTTAGCACGTTCACCTTCCGACTTGGCTCTGATTTCTGCAATATCTTTGAAATACTTACAAATCTTTTGTAGGTCATTATTGTTACGCTTAGCCCATTCTTCTAGACTAGCTTCAGTAAGATCTCTAACAAAAGGTACTAAGTCAGCATTAGATATAATCTCTTTAGACTGACCAGTAAACTCTGGTTCCATGTGGGAGCAAGTTACAATTGCTCTAAGACCAACACGGACATCGTTGTTTGTAATAGTTAACTTACTCTTTGCAGGTAAGTAGAACTTATTCATATAATTTCTAAAGTATTTACTCATACCAGCAATAAATCCTTCTACATGAGTGCCATCTCTTGTAGGGCAAAAGTTACCGTATGAATGGATGATCTCATTGTCATCCGCAGAATCAAATGTGAAAGCAATCTCAGCTTTCATCCACTTATCATCACGTAATGCACCAAATCTAATTGGAGTGATGATAGGTTTACTTACAATGGTATTTAAACCATCCATCAAACCATCAACGTTTACTATAGTTTCTTTAACTTTAGCACCATCAATAGCTTGACCATTGAATACTACTTTAGCACCTTGCTTTAAAAGTGGTACTAAAGACTTAATAAGCTTCAATACATCTTGACAAGTTACAGTTGTCTTACCCATAGTTTCTTCATATGGTTTAAATGTAACTGTAGTACCTTGCTTATTTTCAACATATTTCAAATCTGTAATCTTAGCTGTCTTAGCATCACCGAGTTTAAACTCAACTCGTTTACCTTTACCTAAGATATAAGATTCAACTATAAAATATTCGGAGCATGCATTTGTTACTTTAGCACCTACACCATGACGACCAGAGGAGAATTCCCCAGGTTTCTTATCATAGTTAGAAGATGTATGTTGAGATGCAAATACACGCACTAAACTATCATGTGGAATACCACGACCATTATCACGAACTGCAAGTTCTTGTAATGGTTCACTAAAAGCCACGTGTATTTCAGTACACGGACTATCATCTTTCATAAGTTCATCCGCAGAGTTTTGAAATATCTCACGAATCATATTAATAAAGCCTTTATTTCCTGTATATCCCAAGTATTGAGTTACAGTTTTTCTAACAGCTTCAGCGAAGTTCTCAATTGTCTTAATTTGCCTATTGTACGACTTTATGTTTTCAATTTGTTCTTTAGTATATGCCATATCAGGGTCCTCCTACTTAGCTGTTACACAAATTATCAAAAAATACCGAACGATATGAGCCCATAGGCAAAACGCCTATGGGCAATACCATTCAGATTTTTATCTTATTATTAAATTGTAACTTTAGTTTCTGTAGTTGTTGTACCTTCAGCTGGTTGTTGAGGAGCTGTTGGTTGTGCTACAGGAGCTTGCATTTGTGGAGCTTGTTGCATAGCCATTGGTGCAGTCATTACAGGAGCTGCATATCCATTAGCAAATGGATTACCCATTTGTGGAGCTGGTTGCATTACTGGAGCTTGTTGAGGAGCTTGAGTGAATGCACCAAATACTTGACCTTGTTGAGGAGCTGGTTGCATTTGAGGTGCTTGAGCTGCCATCATATTAGGATCATAATAACCTGGTTGAGCCATTGGTTGTACAGGCATTACAGGTTGTTGTTGGTTGTAGACATTATAACGGGCACCATAGTTGCCGTTAAAAATGTCTTTATATGCATCAAAGCCGTAGCGGTTGAATGCAGGATTTGCATTAGGAGCTACAGTTTGGGAATTTGTAGTTTGGCGTACAACTTCAGTGAAGTTTTGCAATGCCATTTCATACAAGTTTGGAGCTTTGCGAAGAAGTGGGATCATCATCATATAATCCTTATAGAATTCTTCGTCGAAGTTAATTGCATATAACTTCATTTGTTCCAAGAAGTTAACCAAGTTATTTACAGAAGCTTCGATATCTTCTTTGCTATGAATAGTCATATCGAACTCTGCACCACATTGACTACATTTAACCATATTGCCACCACCGATTGGGTTGATAAGCAATTTAGTTGCGTTCTTATGTGGACATTTTGCACGTGCAACATCGACAGGATCGATGTTCATGTTAAATTCGTTTTTCACAGGTTTTAACAATTCCAAATCTTCTTTGGTCATTGGGTTAGTTACTGCCACTTCTTTAAACATGGATTGTGCTGGCATTACACCTGCACCACCATACATTGGTTGCCCGAATTGAGGGGCAGCGAAGCCATAACCTGGTTGAGGTTGGAATTGTGGTTGTTGTGCGAATTGTTGTTGATACATAATACTGTATCCTCCTTTGTGTTAAAATAAATAATAAGAGTAGGTCTTGTATATAATAAAACATATGTGTTATTATATCACGTTAATAATATACAATTATCGAGATGTTTAGGGTATGATATTTTAAAATATCATACCCAATCTCTAATTATATAACTATTGTTGACGTTCACGGATTTGTTGTGCCGTGACACGATGTTCAGCTTTAGCACGATCTTCTTGTTGTTGAAGAACGACTTTAGCTTGTGCTTCGACAGCCGCTTGTTCTGCCACAATTTCATGAAGTACATCTTCAGGAATTTGGTTAAGATAAGATTGTAAATCTTGGCTATCGTATTTATTAATAAAGTTCTTAATTTGATCATCTGTAAATCCAAATGCTTTAGCAAGTGGCTGTACAGATTTACGTGTGGAATAAGCAATCATATACTGAACCATTTCAAATGTAGTAATGATTACTTTGGTTTTAACGCCTGGGTGATTTTGTTGGTCATCATTAGCTTTGATAGCTACAATAACTTCATTAGCATCATCCCATTTAACAAACATAGTTCCTTCGTCAATGATAATACCATTATCACAATATAGACGAATTGCTATGTTGTGCTCAGTAGCTCTGAGTTTATCACGATATGCTTTTAATTGCGTTGCATCCATCGGTATCTAATCTCCTTTTGTATTCTTTTGCACACTTTACAATACTATCTGGTGCATACAGTATAGTTACTGCAATGTTTGGCTTTTCGAATAAAATTATATACCGACGATAATATATCGCATATCGCTCTTTATTCCGTTGAGTATTACACCGTTTGGTATACACATTCAACAGCTTATAGAGCTTAGAATAGGGATCTAAGTAATCCACATAGATCCCATTATATAAAGCATTTTTAATTAGTCGATCCACTCCCTTTTTTGGAAGACCAACTCTACTCTTTGCCCGTTGGTAGAAATGATCTGAAATACTATAATCGACGCTGAGCATATGGATCTCGTGCAGCCATAGTCAACTTCTTATTCCAGATAGTTGATTCTGCTACATGGATTGTCTCCGGATTAAAGATTCCGGACAATAGATATTGTTTGAATTCTACCAAGGCATTCATTAAGATAGTATAGATTTGGGCATTGGAGTGGTGGTACAAGTAGAATCGTTGTTCTACAGGACCATAGTTTTCTGGAAGCAAACCTTGCATAGATTGCTCTGCATTAGCACCATAGAAATGGATAGCACCTGCAGTAAATATATGATAGTTTGCATTCGCCTTTGCGACACTGATTAAGCTATCCAATAAACGATCAGACTTGAAGTATTCTTCATAATCTGGTACGTTAATATTAGCATTAGCCAAATCATTGAGAATACGATTAGATAGATTCTTAATTTCAATGAAGAATCTATCTCCGTACTTGGCTAGGAAATCTGGACCAAGTTTCTTAATCTCACGATCAAGTGCATTTGGTCTAGGTTTACCATTCTTATGGATACTAAGAGTATGATTCTTTTTAGAGAGTTTCTTCTCTTGTTCGACATCAATCTTAGTAATCTCTTTGAATCGGTCCATGAATCCTTTACGGTAGTAATATTCCAACTGACTAGCTGGTTGATTACCCCATACTGGGATTTGGATCTGTTGATTGTTTTGAGTAAACTGAGCAACCCATTTTTCGGCTTCAGCTTTACCTTGGTTAAATGCAACAGTTACTTCATTTAAATTCTCAGACATCGTATTCGTCTCCTTCCTCTTCAAGACGACTAATATCTTGAAGTACAGAACCATTCATAATCATATGAATAGCATTGTCATAATTTTCACGCTCTGTCTCAGAGATTTCATCGATTTCAACTTGAGATTCTAGATAACGTTGGATATCAAAGTCATCTTGGAACCACTTGTTTCCATCTTCATCTTCAATTGTATCGAGATAGTGCATGAATTGAACTAATGAGATAAATCCATCATAATCATATGGGCGAGTTTGCCATGACGAGATTTTGGATTTCTCAAAGTCAATAATATCGACATGCTCGATGATATATTCACGAACTGCCGTTTGACCCATTGCGAATTTGAATGTCTTTTCTTGGTCGTATCCATCAATGAAGAATATGAATAGAGTGTACATTCTTTCTTCTGGGTCTACATTAAACTTGCCATTTTCATCTGGCGTTATAGGGAACGCTAGTGTTAATGGGCTTTCAAAAATATTTCCGTTATCCATGATTAGTTCCTCCTTTTGCATAATATACTAAAACAATAATCAAGGATCACGTTTATAATATATGCTCTTAGAAGAATTTAGGCTTAGGTTTTACATAGATAAGATAATTTGAGAATCTGGTTATACCAGTATATATTAGATTAGGCATAATATCTCGATGTAGGAATTCTTCCATAAAGATGCCATGACTATACTGAGAGCCTTGTGATAAATGTGTTGTAATAGCATACGCTAATTCAAACTTATCAGCTTTATTATAAGGGTTTCGTTTAAGATATTCTTTCTGATCTTGAGGAGCTCTATAGTATTGTAAGTCCATCTTAATCTGACTAAATAGATTATTACCATCATCTAAGAAATCTATAGTCATTTCCTTTAGATCTTTCCTAATAGATGTGATATCTGGATGGTTTCTAACTATTCCTCTGAGACCATTGACTAGATTAATACCATTTACTTCAATATTCCAATTATTCTTACGACAAATCAATGGTTCATTAAAAGTAGGATACTGAGTTCTAATCTTTAAGATATCTTCTCTCATAAGAGTATTCACATAGTCTCTAGTCTTATTCTTACAGCATAGAATAACATCAGCATTCAATGCCATATTATCAGTCAATTCATCTTCTGGTATTACCATAGCATTATTATAGTAACCAAAATGAATTGGTAATCCTTTGATGGCTCTATCTGCAAGATATACTATCCCAGACTGTTCAGCTTGACGCATAATTTGATCTAATCTATAGACCTTTCCTGATACTAAGTATCCTGGATCATCTCCTACAGGTGGTAACTGATTAAGGTCACCACAGGCTATAATCTTAATACCGAATGATTCTATATCTGCTACCATAGATCTTGGAGTCATAGATGCTTCATCTATGATTATTAGTTTTATATCAGGTAGACGCTCTTTCTTAATCCATTTCAAAGTTGTTTTAGGCTTATTAAAATAAGCATCTATGATAGGTTTACCATTCTCATCTGTCATAATAGACTCTGTTGGTTCATATATAGATGAATGAATGGTTCTAGCTTTAGTCATACCTCTATTACGCATAACTATAGCAGCTGTACCAGTATAACTCATAGGCATAATTGAATCATATGGTATATTTAAACGCTTGATTATTTCATTTAATACAACAGTCTTACCTGTACCAGCCGCACCAGTATATTGGAATACTAAATCAGATGAATTATTATACCATTCTACTGCCGCTGATACAACTGCTTCTTGACCTGGGTTTAATATAAATCCCATAATCATTATCTCCTTTTACGTTTCTTAGGTTCTACCTCAGGTGGGTAGTCTATTGCTTCGTAACTATATCTTGCTTCACCAAATAACATGAAGTCTATAATCTCCATATATTGTAAAGAAGAATTATAGTACTTTCTTGTAGTGAACTGTGTACCATCTGACATCATAACATGAAGTTGGCTTCTAGGATCATCAGCTGGACCAAAGATTTTAAAGTAGTTTGATAAATAATAACTATTATCATCCCACTCATCAATAAAGATATCAAATAAGAACTTCATAATATTCTTATTATTAACTGGATCAAATACAATAGAATCGCCATAGGCACTTTCATAGTAGTCTACTGGCATTCTAAAGAATTTACCTTTATAATCTAGAGCTCTAAGATCTCCATCTTCATCTGGAATACAGATATTACGAGTATAGAAGTCTTTCTCTAGACCAAGTTTACTTATTAGAGCATTTGTGGCACCAATTACATTAGGGTCCCACATACACATTAATGCGTTTTCCATTTCGAATATTCCTCGTACCCCAAAACATTATAGTATATACAATGAATCGAGGTGTATTAAAATATGGACGATAAGTATAATTCTAATTCCGGCTTAGGATTTACCGAAGTCGGTATTCTTACTTCAGTATGTAATAAATATGAGCCAGGATATCAAACGTTTTATGTGCAAGCACTTAATCCGATGAATATGAAGTCTCCTATTAAAACTACAACTAAAGTTCAGAATCCAAATATAATTAATAAGGAAAAGTTTTCCACAGGCAAAGTTCAAACTGGATCTAATATCATAGCTGAAATGCCTAAGGAAGTTGCTAGAAACTTTCCTACTAAATTCATACCTCCTGGGACTAGATTTACTATAACTTTCCTTGGTGGTGATATAAATAAACCAGTTGTTACAGGAAGGGATTACGATGGCTATGAAGACAACACTAAATAGCATTAAAGCATTTATTGCTACAAAGCCAATCATAAGTACTGATTACTCAAACATGTCCTTCATTGAAGAACGTGAAAGTATTCAGTTTGCTGTTGGTAATATAGTCACAGATGACTATTTCCCTGAATTAAAAGCTAAAGCTGTTAAAGTATATCTTAGTGATAAAGAGATTCAGAAATATAAATATAGACCAAAAATGTTAGCATATGATGTATATGATAATACCGAACTATATTATATCATTCTTAGAATCAATGATCTTTATAACACTAAAGATTTCAACTTAAGTAAAAAGTATGTATATTTATTATCTAAGAAAGATCTTAAAGAATTCTTAGCCGATCTATATACATTCAATAATACTAATATACTTGCATTTAATTCTAAACATACATTGAAGAATAATTAACCTCTAGGTCTAGGCTCATTGTAGTCTAGACCGTTATTTATTCCAGGTCCAACTTATTGTATCCTCTATCAGAGCTGGCGTATACCCAGAAAGGTCTTCTTCATCATTATATAGAAGAGCATCCCTATAAACTATTCTAGGAGTACCATCTTCTAAATCATCCATGTTAAAATCTCTAATTACATTTGCAGCTCCACGTAATGATTCTGATGGAGTAACTCCGAATTTAGTATAAGCATATAGTTTCTCTGCATCATTAAACTCATTAAACATTCTTAAACCAGTCTTAAGTACAATCTTGGTATCATCAAAGTTTGCACCACGATTGTATGGATCTGCTTCATAACAGTCTTCGAGTTCTTTAATGAATTCTTTACTAATACCATACGCATCAGATTTCTTTTTAACACTATCAGTTTCTTTAATCTCTACAGGTTTAGGTTTATCATTACCTAATAATGCACCCCAACTACCGTTATTATTTTCATTAGTAGCAGTCTTAAGTTCATTCAATGATAACTTAGATAATGGTTCAGCTAAATGAATATCCTGTAAGAGCTCTAAAGGTCTCTCTTTAGAATAAGGTAAATAGAAGAATTGAGATGATTGTGTTTTGAAACGTTTCTTAGCATTTGCCATACCAAGATACTTTCTACCATCAGCTCCATCTTCTGGTACTAAGATGAATGCAGAGTCAGCATTTTCTGTAATCAAAGTAGATTCGCCAATATTTGCACGACCTACTTTACGTACTAAATCTGCTTCACTAGATTTACGACCTTCATCAATTATCTTAGCCGCATCACGATTCAACTGAGATGCAGTGATAACTGGAATATGTTTAGCAATAGCAAATTCTTTAAATTCATCCACTACTGCACCAAGAGCTATACGCATATCTCCACCCATGAGTTTAAAATCACGTGGTCTAATACGTTTAATATAGTCTTGTACTAAACAAACGACTTCTTGTCCATTAGCAGACATTTCATCATAGATTGTGTATAAGTAATCTGTATCTACAGAGTTACTTGGTACATATCTGAATTCAATATCAATAGGAGAATCATTAGTTACTCCTAGACCATTCTGTCTAAGTAGTTGCATAATTTCCTTATGACCACCAAATTCACTAATATCTTCATCAGATACTAAGATACTGAATACACGTTCCAACGTTTCGTTCAAAGTATTTTCCATTGTTAAGAATAATATAGTTGGACGTTTAGTTGGATCTTTGGTAACAATGTCTTTATTATTACCTTTAATTTGGAGTGTTAGATTCAATAGTGTACTAGATTTACCTTCACCTGGTAAGCCTAGATAAATATAACACCGATCATTTTCAAAACCACCATTCAAGGATCTATTAATTGCTTGAATACCAGTCTTAAGTTTTGTAGAACCATCAATAGCACGATTATACATATGAGCTACTGTAGCTTCAAATTGTTCATCATCAGATAGAGATAATGATTCAGAGACACTACTTACGCATACATTTTCTTTAATCTTACGATTAACTTCTACAATTTGCTTTTGTACATCTTTAATGATTTTATACTTTTCAGTTTCATTAGCAATAGCAAAATCACTATATTGTGTGTACATTGTAGACATTATAGATTGAGTATAGAATGAGTTTCTATTATTCCCAATATTTTGCTCTATAAATGCCAATTCATTAGAACCTAATGGTTCATCTAATTTACGTAATGGGAATATATTCTTTACATCTAACCCATCTAATGCTGCTTCCATAAGGATATCTCTATTTTCATATCCTTTAAGTCTAGCATCTAATAATTGTTTTAAGAAGAAGTAAGAATTTCTTTCACGAACTTGCTCTACACTAAAATTCTTACCAGGGTCTATCATAGTTAATAGTTCCCTTAAATCTGTCAATACTCCCCGATTGGAGGTATGTATGGTCTTTAAGATATAATTTGCATATAAGATCATAGTCGATAATGGTATTGAATAACTACTACCTATATCTTTCTTAGCCATCTTCAATCCTCGCTTTACATAATAATCACTCCTTTAATAATTCAATTAATTCTTCTGGAGTGATGTAAGTATAACCCTTACTATCATTTATATATCTACTTAGAATATCAAACTCTGTAAGGCTCTTGTCAGTAATATAATCAAACTCTTTACATTGCTCAAGTACTTCTTGAGACTGCCGTCTGATTATGTCATTCTTATAATCACACTTTATAGATATTGTTGGATTATTTCTATAAAATGATTTCAAGATATTAATGTTTTCATGCTCTAAGGTAAACTCCATACGGATATTATTTACTCCTTGAGCTTGACGTTGTTTAATGAATTCAATAATCTTTTGTGGATCATCTTTAATCATCTCATCAAAGTTTATTGTATCATATCTATAAGACTGTATCTCTTCAAAGTGAACGTAATACTGTCTCGTAGTTATATTATGTAATAGAATTAAATATCCCTTAGGTTGCTCTTCTCCATAGCACCACCTATAAGGTGAACCACAATAATAGAAGTCTTTCTCATAACAACCTTGGACATGGACATGACCTGCAATGACTGGTCCCATAGAGTATTTGAAGTTATCCATTCCAAATACTGGACTCGGTGCATCTAAGTCAATTTTATCTTTTCCATATATAGCACCTCTAATTGTACCATGCATGCATACTGCATCATAGTAGTTCTGATAGAGTATATTCTCGTAAAACTCCCTTCCCATTCCTGGCACTTCAGGTATACATAGGATACGTTTTTGTTTTACATATTCAAATTTTACAGTTTCAATTACACGTACATCTACTGATGGATCATTCATATATCTATAGAATAATTTAGTCTGATTAGCATCATGGGATGGTGTACCATGTAATATAAATAAAGTACATTGCTTAGTTCTACATACTTGAACTAATTCATCTACGAACTTCAATGCATACATAACTGCATCGGAGTTACTCATAAACTTATGGTGGAATAAATCACCATTAATTGATATCAAGTCTAAGTCTAACAACTTGATTCTATCTATAAATTGATTCTTAAGAATCTCATATTGCTTTGCTGGATCAAATACCCCGAAATGGATATCTGATATATGTGCTTCCATTAGAATATTGTCTTTCATAATTACCTCGATGAAAGAAAAGAACTTGTAAGGATCCTTGAAGGACCTTACTTTTATTTATTAAACTGTTAGACGGTTAATAAAAAAATAATTTACCCAAGGGATCATAGAAATCCCTTGGGTGTATAAATTATTTATGCATTATCATACAGAAGCATTTAAAGAAGTTATTGTCGTCAATTTCACTTGGATCTTTAGTGTCTGTACTAGCATATCGATATCTAATAGCTTGATATTTATTAGATTTTTCGATACGTCCAAGATCATCTTTTAATACTACACGAGCTACATCATTATCATTGAAAGTAACTCGTTCAGTATTAGATTTATTGATAAGGTTATCTAGAGATTCTAATGAATTTGTATTCATGAATCTTCTATACATCGGTTTTAGTTCATTGATTTTAACACAACGAACTACATGACCTGTATCAACAATAATGTCATTATCATCTGCTTTATCTGAAAGTACATATCCATTGCATGCTACCTTTTCAAATAACTCAGATACAATTAAGTCTGGATCAGATACACCTTTTACTGTACTAATAGTAATATCTGTAACTTCACCACTATCATAGTTATAGATATAAGATACTGTACCAAAGCTTACTGGTATAATCATCTTATATTCTGGTTTAAGAAGATCGAATCCTAATACTCTATTATCGAATACTTCTTCTCGTTCTTCATGATAACAACGATATTGATCATCGAATACTTCTACATGATCTTTGATCAAATTAATTGCCATTCGCAATTGTTTGAAACTAATGTTGTAACTTTTACCTGCCATCGGTTATATCTCCTTACAATATTTCATTAGATTAATAAATGAGTTCATGAGTTTATTAATAAGATTAATGAATAGATACTCATCAATCTTATTAGTAATTTCTAATTCACGATCTCTAAATTTGTTACTAGAAACTATCTCATTAGTGATAGTATTCTTAATAGAAATTGTAATGATTGGTTTATCTTGATTCAAACCAATAGTACAATAACTAGTTTCATTAAGACTAAATTCAATATAAATAAATCCAGCTTTTGAATACGTTATAGGGAGACCATCTTTCATATCCTTTGTATTATGGAAGAAGAATGATATCTCCGCTATTTTGATGAATGCTGCCATCTCCCGCATCATATCATAAGATGGAGAAGTATGCATCAATTCATTATAGTATTTTCCTAGCTTATAATTATATATCCATCTAGGAAGGAACCAGCTAGGCACTGGTTCCGTTACTTTATTAAAGAAAATATTATCCATTGTATCCTCCATCAAATATCATAGCCTCTTTGGCTAAGGTATTCTTTGAAATTAAAATCTTCATTAGATTGATTCATAGCTGCAATAGCTAGAATATCCATGAGATCAAGATACATATCTTTAGCTTGCTCTTCTGTCATGAGTTCCTCCTAACTGAGCTTATTGATGTTAATAGCTTCATGTCTATATACATCCATTGAATGAACGTATAAAACAACTAAGCTAATTGCTTCTCTAAACATAGCTACTTGAGTTTCATGAGGTAATGGAAGGAATCGATCTTCATCAAGACCCATTCCAACTAATCCCCTAAACTTCATTTCGGTATCTGTAGCTATACGTGCAAGAAATAGTTTATTACCCTTACGATAAGCAAGTACATATTCTACTTCTGCATAATCTATATCTATCTTAACTTCGCTTTCAACAACATCAACTAATCCTATGCAGGTTAGAGTACTACCGTCAGATACATCAATATGATTCATACTAGTACCTGCTTCGATATCTTTCTCTGCATCAAGATAAGAGCCAAATGCTGTTAAAATGCTTGGAGTTGTAGAATCTAATAATTCTTCTCTATCACTATCATCGAATGTATTAATGGTTGTATAATCATCATTAAAGATTCGCTCAGTGTATAGATCAAAATCATTAAGTAGTTTATCTGCACGATCTATTAACTTATTAACCGTATCTAATATAGACATACTCTTATCTACATCTTCTTTACGTAATAATAGACTGCACTCTTCTGTCTTATCAGAAACAACTACTTTTAAGAATACATCCTCAATTCTATCATGGTAGGTAACTACATTAATACTTTGATATACTCCTTTATGGATAGTATATTCTCCGTAATAAATGCAGTTGAATATTTCTAACATGATTTGAGAATTATTATATAAACCATTAACTCTTGAATTGATATCAACTATCTTTCTAATAAGAGGACCAATTGATTTCAATTCAGATTCATGTAATATCTTTATTATATCTACTAGCTTTGTTTTCTTTTCCATTAGTTTGACTCCTTAGGAATTTTCTTAACAATTCCGATTAAGTCAAACTCATCGCTAATAGCTACAGTATTACTCAAGCTATATGCTGAGTTTACTACAATGATATTCTTAAGAGTATCATATGTAATATAAGTACTATATTTTGCATTGATTTTGATAACTGTTTCATTAACATCCACCCATGCATTATCAGTACTAATTGCTTTAGGATCTCCATTTGCACTAAGATATTTATCAATAGATTTTAATCTCTTATACAATAGATCTCCAGAGAATCGTTTCTCTGATTTGATTACAGTGAACTGATCATATGTGGAACGTAGTAATTTGGCTACACTTCCTTCAGTTGCTGGACTGTATTCAATACCTAAATCATCAAGCATCATGTTTAAGATTAGATTCAATGCTTGATATGATTCAAAGGTAATAATTGAATTGGATTTGATATTAAAGATAATATCATCAGTATCCAATAAAGCAACAATCTCTACTGCACAGCCATTACCAATGAACTTAAATAACACAAGTCCATTACGAGTATTAACTGCATTAGAGAATGTCATTTCTTGACCATTAGCACCTGCCTTGTAGTTGCCAATGGTGATTTCATCTCTCGCTACTTTCTTTGCTAATTCCAAAATACCGTTAGCATAACGAGAGTAAAGTTTGTTAGGGTTGATCAATTTCATAACTGTTGATCTCCTTTCTTAGAAAAAATAAAATGTTGTGTATATATGGTCTTGGCAGATAATTAAGGGTTTTCACGTTCATTTGATGATATAGTTTATAGTGGGATATCCCAGAGAGGGGAGGGATATCAGATAAGATGAGGTTTTGTGTTTTTGAGTGTATTTGTTGTTAGGGTCTGCCAAGACCAATATACACGTAGGAGAGTTTTCACCTATCCAGGGATTGATAGATGGATATCGATTACTCGATATCACCTAAATAATATGTAACCAAAATAATGTTTACCTAGCTCGAGTTCTAGTATCTTCTTCTATACTATCACGTATACCCCAATATATAGCATTAAAGATTCTATCTCTAACTATACCATATAATACATAATCATCAAATGTATTCTTATCTATAAAGTCTATATTATCTTTATTTAGTAAACACATATACATGCATACTTCTTGATCATCCATATACTTTTCTGGGACATCGTATAGTTGATAATCTGTATTATTGAAGAATCCATGATTAAGTAGGATATTCTCAACTGCTAATCCAAATAGATATACGTCATCTTCTTCAGCTAGAGTATCATATAGACTATATGAGTCTACATCAATAACTTTTTTAAAGTCGTAATGCTCTACATCTTTAAGATATTCTATTTTTTCAAATCGTTCTAAAGATCTAAAGTTAAATTTAGATAGATTAATTAGTCTAGAATTTTCTTGATCATAAGTAAACCATTTCTTATACCATTCAGTCTTTCTTAGATCAGTCAATAGAGATACATCATCTAGATTGACTATCTCTTTATATAGATTGAATATATTCATAGAGCTTAATAATAGCCCTCTATTTAATCTCTCTCCTATAAATATAGTTAAAGCTTTACCACGATCTCTATTATTAAGATCTTTTAATTCATAGATCTTAGATAGAGTCTCTTGTAATAATTCTGCGTATGTCTTATCCATTATAACCTGCCTTGTACTGTGTTAATATATATAAAATGACCAATAGCCATAACTATAGCATCTTTATTATAAGATTTATTAGTTGGATTCTTTAGATTAACCTTTTGAGACTTTCCTTGATAGTATATATCAAGATTACTATTGTTAATAGACCATCCTAAGTGCTTATCATTATCAATATATGTATCACCATCTAATATTAATATAAATGGATCATTAACTGATAATAATTTATCAAGGAGTTCTAATAGATTCTTCATATCAAATAAGAATAATAGACCACATAACCAAGTTAATTCATTTGATGTCTTAACTGGAAATATATGATCTTGACTTCTAAGAAAGTAATTACTATCTGTAGCATTCTCAGGTAATGTACCATCCATCTGATGGTCTACATATTTACTTATAGCTATATCTCTATCTAGCTTAGTATAATTATAACAGATACTATATACATTTTTCTGCTTAAATAGATCGATTAGAGTCATTAGGGTATTCATTACATTTCCTCCTTTGTTTATAGGAATGTCTTTTGATTAATAAAAAAATAAAGCCGATGGATCATAGTAATCCATCGGCATATTATTACATTGGATATCTTTCTCTGATAGCTTTTATTATATTATTTAGTACGAATTTACTTGGCAGCATATCTTTATTAATACCTTTTTCTGTAGCTACAATAACTTTCTTTATAGGAAGAATATATCCAGAATCTTTATTATTACTAATAATTTCAATAGACTTATTGTCTCTATTAAGTTTCATATATCCAGATATTTCTTTATCCAAGTTTTGATGATCTACAAACTTAGTATAGATATACCAGTACTTATCATACTCATTTTGTACAATATTACCACCATGAATATATCTAACTATTCTACCTAACTCGTCTTTGACAATCTTAGCTGGTAATTGTTTATATCCACCTAGCTCAGATGTATCAATATTAAATTCAGCTACAAATTTATCACGTATTTTAGTTAGATCTTTAATAATAGATAAAAGTCTAACCATTCTAATATCAGATAGAGATATATCTACTGTCTTATTAATATTAGAGTACTTAATATAAAGCCTTGGAGTTTCATGAATTAATTCATAATCATTGACACGTTTTTGATTTTGATCCATATGAACTTGAATACTATCTTTAACACCAAGACGAATTTTACCAATATTAAAATCAGTACGTAAAAGAACCATTAAGTCACGTATACGTGTTTTAATAACAATACGATCACCTGGGTCTGCTGATCTTAAAACTTTATTAAAGATATAAGCGATATCTTGACATAATGCAGATATGCTTTGCAATCTTACTAAATCAGAATCTGGTAAATACTTAGTTACAGTTCTTTTCATTTTAAATCCTCCGATTATCTTAATAACATACCATCACTCGCATGAGCTGCTTTTAAACTTGGGCATATAATTACATCATATTTAGTATCTTCAGATACATATTTAGTTTTATCATAAGTTAATTTATCATACTTTTTATCACTATATTTACTACATTCAATACATGCTAAAACTGCTTTATTATCGATTATAATTGCATGATCTACACCAAAGAATGGTCGTTTTATATGCTTATAATTTCTATTATTAGTAAGATCAATCAATAATTCTAATATATCATTACGTGTTATAATTAGACTTTTAAAATCAGCTGATGATATACAAATACTATAATCCCCATCAGACTCGATATTTAAAATTAATCTATTATAAATATCTTTACCTTTACCAAATTGGATATCCATTCTAATACCACTTTTAGCTTTAAGCTCACATCGATTTACTTTCATATTTTCAGTTTCATATGAATCTTTTTTAGCTTTTCTACGGAATGCAGGGGTATGTCTTAATACCCATTCAATAGTTTCAGCTAGAGTATATACATCCTTTATAATATCTCTAATGATACTAGCTCTTAAGATAAATAAAGGAGCATCTTCGATTGTTCTTTTTAATTCTTCCATTAATTAATACCTCCTCAATTTCTTTAAAGTAAAATATATACGTGATAGGATCAAATATCCTATCACGTTAATAATATATAACCTATTTTTCTATTACCCATTGCATAAACTTTAATATACAATCTCTAAGCATTCTATCTGTATTCAATTTAGGATCTGTTGAAGGATGCCCAAAATGCTCAAAATCATCATTGTATCTATTAATATTAAACTCACTTACTTTATTATATGATGGTCCTAAAACGACTGTATATGTGACTTTAGCATCTATCTCTCTATTAAGAAGAATATGATGAGCAGGTCCAGCACTAATTACTAATTGCTCGGTTATATCATCTACGTTAAATATAACGTATTCACTTTTATCTTCACGTATAATACTATAATAAGGAAGACTAGAATGATCTTCATATTTCATTGGATTAGTTAACTGTATACCTACAACACCAGATATTAGATCGTATAGTTCGGCTGTCTTAATATAGTTGACTATATGCTTCTTAAATTTATAAATTTTATATTTTACCCATAATCGTTTTAAGACAGGACATGAGACAAGTTCATGAGAAAGTTGTTTATATTCTATTAGAATCTTCTGTAGCTCAGGGATATTAAATGAATCTAAGCTTTGGTTAAACATATTTATCACACCCATCCAAATATTTGACAGATTGTAGCTAGTAGCCCTAATAGGAATATACCAAACAATATAGGATTAAGATCTTCTAATACAATTAATACACGTTTAGTCATATTAGATAGATTCTCTTCTCCATAGTAGTTAATTAAGATACAAGAATTAATGCAAGTTAATATTAGAAATAATACTGCTACTTTATAAGATACCATTACTAAGAGCCTCCACCCACATATAACCAATAGCTGTTAATACCATTATAAAAAGAAATACTAATGATACTATAAAACAGAATTTAGATAGTTTCTCCAAATCAAGCATTATTAGTAAAGCTCCAAGACAAGCAAATAAACTCATAGTACCAAACTCTGGTACTATAATTTGTTTAAGGATATTTAATGTATTCATAATAACCTCTATTCTAGTACCCAAGACCATGCTGTAAGAAATATTGCTACGAATGTACATACAAGGAAGAATCCACCTATCGTTCCAAATATATTATTATCATCACCAGTAAAGTGACTAATCCAACTATATACTATTCCGCATATAATAGTTGATATAGCACACGCTACCACTAATTTAAGAAAAAATAATGTACTCATTTTATTTCACTCCAAAATCTGATACTTTAAGTTGTCTTAGTTCATTAATAATATTAAGAGAGTCTAATGTATTAATGAATCCGGTAAATAGATTATCTACTAGATCTATATTAGACTTGATATCTATAGTATACTGCTTATACTTAACATCATATTTATTAAGCTGTAATACAGTAAGCTTATCTACATTGATACCTATTTTAGATAGTAGATATCTATATGCAGATAGCTGTATAAAGTATTTATATCCAATATTACTTGAGGTCTTATAGTCTACTATATGAACTTCATTACCGATTTTCATAACAGCATCTATAGTCCCACAAAAGTATTTACCTATAAGAGATTGCTCTAACATGATTGGCTCAATTAAAGTATTATTAATATACCCTGTATCATTAAACCATTGTATAAATGACATGAATCCCATAGTTTTATCCACTGGATCTGTCATACATAATCCATCAGTTAGGAAATGCTCAATTTCACTATGAACTTTAGTTCCTTCAACTGCATATTTATTTAATTCTCTTCTATATCCAAGACCTTTAAATCCCAATGAGTTAGCCCATTGAGCTATATAGTCTTCATTTATATGCTTAAGTACTTGAGTCACACTTGGAACTTTATTCTCTCCATGCTCATAAGTACCAATATATACCTCATCTAAGTCTAAGTTAATCATACATAACCTCCTTTGTACCTATATGTCTGGGCGTTATTAAAGAAATAAAACTAGAACTTAATAGTAATATAGTTTCGCCGACTATATTACACATGATATCTAATGAATGTGACAGCCAGTGTTACTTCTTGTATTCATTTTAGATGTGTGTCTCCATTGTTATAAACACGATTATACACCCCTAGGAGTTTTATCTCCTAGGGGTGTATATGCCTGCAAATTAAACATTGTAGTAATATTTTAGATACTTTCCAAGGAGGATTTATAATGGCTCAGTTGAACTTTAAACTCATAAATGAGACTTTTATCTTTTCCCAATATAAAGATGAATATGAAAAATCTGTCTTAAACTTTATCAAAGGTGGTAAAGTAATTGACGTCCATTCTGATGCTTTTGCTGACATTGCTTATGATGTTAAGAAAACACAAGTTGGTTCTTTCTTAGTAGCTGCAATGGAATCTAAGCAAATCGTACTTTATATAAGTACTCACCCATTAAATCGTAGCACTCGAGTAATCACTGCCAAAGATATTAAAGGTGGTACTGGTAAATACTTGATCTATGTTGACTGCACTCAAATTATTGACTTTGAAGGTGGTAAATATAAATGCAATAATGTTAAACAACTAGTTGCTCATCTATTAGAAGCATCTGTAAACATGATGTACTTTGCTGGCTTTACTAATATCGTATCTAGATTCGATTTAGTTAAAGCTGGGGCATATGCATTTGCTTCTCTATTCAATAATATCATTAACTACTTATTCAAAACGAATACAGTAAGTAATATTCATAACCGTGTTATGTATCTTGCTTCCCAATACTTCATTAAGAATATCATTGGTAGCAATAATCCTAAATATGGTTATGCTAATAATACAGCATTCTCTAAACAAATTGCACGTATCTCTGATCGTGAAGTTGAATTGATTGAATCATATCTAGATCGTGAATCCTTCAAGAACTTAGACGCATTTGTTAATATGCTTAGAGACTCTTTGAAATTACATAAACTATCTACTGAAGCTATTATTGCTACATGGGTTAAGATGTACTCTCCATCTGCATTATTTGCATTAGAATACTTCCCAGCATTCTCTGCTATGATGACTAATGCTTATATTGGATGCTATTTAAATAATCAATCTACTATTGAAAAGGTGACTAACCGTGGACTTCCTGAATATGTTAAAACAGTTCTAGATGTCGGAGGTCAATACTATGAAAACTTACGATAACGAAGTTTATAACTACGTTGATCAACTTAAGAATTATTCTACTACAAATATCTCTGGGATGCAGAAAGGTATTGTCCCAGAGGTAGTTGATATTAGTTGGGATAAGATGAACTACTATGTATCTAAAGGGGTACGACGTTATGTGACTTATGAAAAAGAAGGTTATGTAATTCGTATCACTGGTGTAAGATATAGACTTAATCATTTGACTAAGAAGACTATAGATTTTGATAAACGTATGACTGATGCGGTTAATGAAGGTCTAGTATATCCATTTATGCTATTCGTAGATGGTCGTCATATTAAATGGTCTACTTTCAGAGTAGTACGTAATGCTAAATACACATATCTCGTTTGTGATAGAAATAGTGTGAAGGATATTAATCCATTACATATTAGCAAAGTAGAAATGGTAAACTTACCATTTACTTATATGAGCTATTCTGAAACAAGAAAGATTCCAAATCCTAATACTGAGTTATTTAGATTTGATGAGGATGGTTTATTATCTCCATTTGGATCTATGGTATATAGTCTAGATACATCTACACTTAAACTAGAGACTGGATACTTTAAAGTATTAGCTGGTGGTAGAGTTGAAAACCGTGATTTAGACTTAGATGCTAAATATAAACTAACTAAGAATAACTTCTTATGTTGGGCTAATGGGTTATTTGATAAAACAATAGACCCTGATATAAAGAATCTTAATATTATTACTATGAATAATGGTGAGCCTCTAGAATATGAACTACAAGTAAAGTATTTCTATAGAGATATCACTAATCATAATAGAAGTAATATTACTATTCCTGAAAATAAAGATTTATTGAAAAGCTTAGTCATTGAGCAAAAAAGTGAAATGCCTGAATTAGACATTAAAGCTTTAGGTCGTGACTTTGATTTCCAATATAAATATGATACAGATTATGAAGACAATGTAAACTCTGGTATTAGATATATCAGTCGTTATAATTCTTCTATGTTTGATAAACTCTATGAGAAACGTCTAAAGATTCATTCTAGAAGTATCTCTGGTAAAGAGTTAAAAGATCAAATAACTAATAATTTATTATCTCTTCCTAGGGGATATCATAAGAATCCAGAAACTTATGTAATCATCTATAAGAATGGTGAACTATGGAATCTGTATAATCGTATCAGATATAAAAATAATAACTTTGAAATCCCTATTACTAATAAGGAAATCTCTGCTATCACTGATTATGATGAATTTGAATTCACATACTTCACTGGAGTTAATAATAACTATTTGAAAGTAGAGTGCACTGAAGATAATAATACTATTGAAAACACTACTATCAAATATGATGATCTAATGGTATTTGCTAACTATACTGAAGATCAAATCTATAAAGAACTTCCATTCAATAAACGTACTATCTATGACGTTAAGTATACTTTAGATAAAGATAATAAAACTGTTACATTCAATAACCCAGCTTATTATGGTAAAACCATTTATATGGCTGCTAAGAATCAGTTTAAATATCAGCATTTCAATATTACTAAACCTACAGTACGTTATTTCTTTGGTAGGGACTTTATCCCTTGCTTAAATAAAGATAGATTCGCTGTATTCCACAATGGTCGTCTTTTAAGTAAGGATATGTATAGAGTTATTGTCCCTGAAGTTGAAAATACTGCTACTGAAGTATGTGTTCATGTACGTCGTGTAGCTCAAAAGGGAGATAAAGTAGATATATTCTATTTACCTTATGACTTTAACTATACAGATATTGGTAAAACAAACAGAGTTGATGTTGTTACAGTTAGAGCAACTGTAGATCAACAACCTGTGTTTGCTATTCCATTCCCATCTAAGTCTTCTTTATTAAATAAAAACAGCTTCCTATTATTACGTGGCTCTGTATTGGTAGACCAATCTAGATATAATGTAATTGGACGTGCTGTTGTATTTAATGATCCTAAAGACTATGTAGCATATGGACGTGAAGTTACTTTCGTATTCTTATATAGTGAAAATATTGAATCTAATCCATATGGTGGTGTAGAAGAAGATGATGTATTAAATATCGATCCTCAATTTGTTATAGCAAATAAAGATAATCAATTAACTTTTGATATTCCTTATCCTGAGGGATTTGATGGATTCTTCTTCCTAACATATCGTGGTATCTATGTAAATCCTAAACGATATGAAATCATGGAAGGTACTAAACAAATTAAGTTCTTTGACCAAGATACTGGTATTGATGCTGGTACCGCATTAATCTTTGTATTCATTTATCCTGAGCAAAAGAATAAAGTTGGTACTTCTGCAGTATCTGTACGTGCTACTATAGATAATCAACTTAAGTTTAGTATTCCATTACCTTATGCTAAATACTTTGATGATCAAAATAGCTTCTTCTTAATTAGAAATGGTGTATTCTTAAATGAAGCAGAGTATTATATTGATACTAAAGCGAATACTGTTGACTTACTTACTACTAATGGCTTAGACATTGGTCAAGAATTAGTATTCAACTTTATTACTGGCAGAAATGTATCTGTTAAGACAGCTATAGAAGAAGTTCGTGCCGAGCAAGATGGACAACTTGTATTCAAATTACCTAAAGTTTTCCATGACTTTGATAATAAGACTGGTAAATTCTTCTGTGTAATTGGTGATACATATATTGATAACCGTCGCTTTGAAGTAGTTGGTAATGATTTACGATTCTTAAATCGTGAAGATGCTGTACTTGAAGGACGTACAGTTACATTCATCTTTGTATATACTGAAGATATTGATGCTGAGACTGCAACTATTGGTGGTGTAGTTAATACTTCTAAGTATACTAAGTTCATTACTGAATCTGTAAAATGTAAAGAAGATGGTCAACGTACATTTACTATTCCATGGGAAGATTCTATGCTTATGGATAAGAAAATCATCGTAACTGTTGGTAGTACATTCATTAGAAAATCTCAATATACTATCTCTAAAACATTGAATACATTAACATTCATTGATGATGGTGTAATTACAACTACTGATCGTGAGGTTACATTTACTTTAGCTGATTCTGACTATACAGTAATTGCTAAAGAAGTTATTGATATTGATGCAGTTGTAGATGGTCAAACTGAATTCGATATTCCATTACCATTTGAAAACTATCTTAAGCTTGGTAACTCCTTAATGGTATTTGCCAATCAAACATTTATTGATGCATCTCGTTATGTATTAGATAAAGATTTGAATAAGATCACATTAAGAAACTATAATGATGCATTGAATGCTGGTCAAACTTTATCTTTCTTATACTTCTATATTGCTAACCAAAGCAATAGAAGTTTAGAACGTGAAGATGTACAACACCCAATGATTAATGAACGTGGTTACTTATATTTGAATAGAAATGACTTAGAGCATCTATTGAATAATAAACTCTACTTCATGTTTATTAATGGTAAGAAGATCAATAAAGATAATATTATGAATGTGGCTAATAACATCATTCGATTAAAGAATGACGTTCAAACACGATTCAATACATTAATCTTAGATTATACTCCATCTATTCCAGAGTTAGCTAAGTATAAAGATATCAACTCTGATTATGATATCATTATGAATCAAATCTCTAATGAAGATATCAATAAGCTTTTCAATATTCATAATAACGTAACTGATCTTGAAAAGTATATCGTTCCAGATACTTCACAAGAAGCTATCATTAATGATATCATTAGAACTCACTATACATCTAATGGAGTTAATAAAGGATTACCATTTGTATATACTTATGACACAAGTACGTTTAAGAATAGATCTATCTATAGCTTAGCTACTACAGTTAATAAGTATATTGCTCCTGGGAAATATACTTTTACTTGTCCAGATAATGTAACTATGCTTGAAATCAAATCTATTGCATCTGCTAGTAGAATTAGACCTATCAATAGAACTATTGATACAATTGGTTATCTACGAGATAAAGACTTTGAATTCGGTGAAGTAAGTTATATCTTACCATCTGATGTATCTAATTATATTGATACAGTTATTGGTAAGAAAGATCTTAATATCATGAGTCAACCTCTATATAAAGAGGTAATTGGTAATTTACCTGAAGTAAATGATTTCATTCCTGCAATGAAACCTTTACGTAAGACTGAATCTAAAACTACGTTAGGTAGACTTTCTAGATATTTCTATCAAAAAGAGATAATTAGAAACGTTAAAGTACACCCTGGATTGAAGTATAAGATTACAGTTCCAACTGGTGGATTTGTACATATTGCTTATGATGTTGCTGATACTGATATTAGTCAATATCATTTAAAATATCGTATTGATTTTGATTCTGATCGTGATAATACCCCAATCTTCTATAAAGGTGATACGTTAACTAAGCCTGATACATTTGTAAATAGCTTAGAAGAAATCTATAGTGATGACTTCAATTTACAATATAATCAAAGCTTTACTAAACCAGGTGAAGAATACTGGATCTGTCCAGATAATGTAGGTGAAATCATTCTTACATTATGTAGTGGTTACTCTAAGATGATTACTGTAGAAGATATTGAAAGATATCCAGCAGCATTCCAATTCTGTGGCTATGGTAGCACTGATTTTTCTATTGCTCCAGTACCAGCTATTGGTAATATGGAATTCATTGAATTAAATAGCTTCTATGATAGAGTCACTAATGAATATGATTCTAAGATTCTTAATACTATTGAAGATGGTCATGAAATCCATTATAGCAGTAATAATACTCTATATGGTTGTGGTATATCTGAAATAGGATTTGTTGAACGTGATGACGAAGATGCTATTAATTCAAGTAAAGCACCTGAAAATCGTAACCGTATTAACTTAATGCTTATTAATGGTGTAAGAACTTCTAGATCTGACAGTTCTATTTCTCGTGAAGTTACTTCATATATTAAAGTAGAACCTGGTAAGACTTATACAATTAGAGTTGGTAAGAATAATATCAAAACTGATATGGTTTTAAGTAGACCAGAGACTGAGTTTGGTGGTGTACTAGGTATTAGTTATCATAATAAAGTATTATTAACTAACGTTGATACTAATGTATACTTATCTAATGCTTTAGATGCTACTCATATTAATAATCCTGATATTGATTATAGTGGGTTAAATACCGAAATGACTGAAGATCAACTTGCAGGTGATCCAGGTGTATCTCATGTAGTTTCCGATGAAGAAGCTATTGAAGAAAGAGATAAACCTGTATTTGTTAAAGAATTACATAAGATTGCAGTTGATGAAAATGATACTGATGAATTATTCCAAACGAATATATTCGATGCTTCCAATGTAATCAGAGAATAATATAAACCGGATAGGGGTGTCAAAATCCCTATCCGCTTATATTTTGAACATTAATGTAATTAAAATACATATTCGCAAGGAGGTATAATATGGCTACTTCTAACTATAAAGGAACAAGAGTTCCTCTTATAGCATTAGATTATAATTCTCGCTTCCTGGCTGAGAAAAAAGAAATCTTATTTGATTATAAGACAGGCAAACTCTATGTAGTTTCTGCTGAAGATAAATCTATTATATTTGATATAACTAGAAATATTCTTAAAGAAGTTGAAAAGAATGTAGACTTATCTAACTATACTTTCAACGTAGAAGGCGTTGGTATTGTAAGCTTAGATGGATATATTCAACAGCTCTCTAAGTATAATCTAACAACAGTAGATGAACCAGTTAAACGATATCGTGTACCACAAATTACATTCGATAATGATTCTATTGTCGATTATGGTGGTACTATCGAAATCAATGGTTTCAGTCATGCTAATAATAATACATACCCAGTTAAAGATGGTAATGTAGTTAAATGGGTACCACGTACAGATACTGATATTGTAGACCGTGTACGTCACTTAGAAGAAACTGCACCACCTGATGCGGCTAAGTTTAAGAAACTTCAAGATGATGTAGCTGCAGTTAAATTTACTGCTGATCAATATTCTAATCTTCCAGCTATTCGTACTGACTTAGATGCTGCTACTCATAGATTAGATGAATTGAATACATTAATTGAAACTACTACTGATACTATCAATGGTAAAATCACTGGTGTTAAAAATAATGCAGACTTAGAGCTTAATAAATTAAGTAATAAGATTACTGTATTAGAAGCTCGTGAAGATTATGGTCCAAGAGTAAATACTCTTGAAAATAAAGTTACTTCTCTTCAAGCGTTAGGAGATGTAAACTCTAAGGTATTAGCTTTACAACAACGTGTAGTTAACTTAGAGCAAGGCGAAGACTATAGTAGTGAAATAAATGCATTGAGTGTTAAAGTAAATGCATTATCTGATTCTACTGATACTAAGATTAATACTATTAATCAAGAGATTAGTGCTATTAAAATATATGATAATGAAAATACTCAAATTCGTAGTGGTATCTTAACTCGCTTAGATGCTCTAGATGCTTTAAATATTGGCTCTACATTGTCTGATTTAAAAACACGTACTACTACATTAGAAGCAATCCCTAATGTAACTAGTAATGTGACTAATCTAGAATCTATTACTAATACATTGACTAATAGTTATTCTCAGCTTAATACTAAAGTAACTGGTTTACTTAATGCTGAAGATCCAATGCCACGTATTAGAGCTCTTGAAGGCATTAATACTACAAAGAATAACTTACCACAAGAAGCTAAGATTAATTTACCTGGTGGTTCCAATACAGTAATTCGTCCAGATAGAGTTTATAGCTTTACATTAGATAGTGCTAATCCAACTTTCACTATTGTAGGATTAGAAAAATCTACAGCTGAAATCATTCTTATTCTAGATCCTCAAAATATCAATACTGAAGCATTTGATCTTCATATTACTAGAGCTGATGGTGTAGAAGTTAAGATTCCTAGACGTATTATTCCTAGTAAGAATAAAGAACTTCAATTGGTTCGTCTTGTAACTTATGATCGTGGTGTAAACTGGTTCTATTCTGTATCTGCTGGTTTCATTGGTAAAGATCTTGCAATTGATAATACTATTTAATAAAGGGAGTTACACATGGCAACGTTAAAATATTTGGCTACTGAACGAGCTCATCTCTCTCAAGTGCCAATTACCGAAGGTCAGTTTATAGCTACAACTGATACTAATGAAGTATTCTATGATGTAGCTGTTGACATTCGATTTAAAACTAATAAACTTACATTAGTAGATACTGATGCTGAACGTTATAGATTGTCTAATAACGATCAAGTAAGTACTGATGTAATTTACTATATAAAAGAGTCTGAATTATTCTATATTTGGACTGGTGCCTGGAAGAATGTAGTTGCTACTACAGAAATTACTAAATTCCTAGGTGACTATAAAAACATCACTCCAACTACTTTAGTTAAAGGTGAAGAAAGATTTGCTCCATTAACTATTGCTTCTCAAGTATTCACTGATGATGGTGAAACTGTAGAAGCTAAAGTTAGACAAATCTCTCATATTGCTTCTGCTTTTGATTCTATTGTAGTTACTAAAAAAGGTAAAACATTTGATATTCCAGTACCATTTGAAAGATACTTTGATCAACCTAATATGCTCTTAGTATATATTGGTACTCTTCAAATCTATCCTAACCGTTATTCTATTGAAGGTAATAAAATTACTTTCCAAGAAGAAGTAGAAGCTGGTCGTACTATTAACTTCTACTTTGTTTATAATGCTCATGCTCCTAAGCTTGAGACTATGAACTATATTGATGGTGCATATATCAATAAAGGTACAGTTCCTATTGATAGAATGCAAAAGTATTCTCATAGTTATACTACTAATGATGCTACATCTGTAGCTTCTAGTGCAGCTGTTAAAGGTCTATATGACAAAATGAATGCACTATTAGATCGTGGTGGTATTATCACTAAATGTGTAACTAAAGATGATAATACTACAATGAATACATCATTACCTAATGAATATAAACTTCTTGATGGTAATGTAATTAGTGTTAGATTTCATGCCAATGTAGGTAATCATGCTACATTAAGAGTTGATGGTAAGAATATTCCTATCTTTATTGGATATGATCCAGTTAAGACTGGTGATATTCATGCTGGTGATGAACTATATCTCCAATATGATTATCTTACAGAACGTTTCTATGTAACTAATGGTTTACCATATCTTATTGATAGCACTACATACTCATATGCAGTTGTAGCTGATGGTGAAAATACATTCACATTTAATGCACTTAACTACGATCCTGGGGTGGATAGACTGGAAGTATTCCATAATGGTGTACGTCTAATCCAAGGTAAGAACTTCTCATTCAATTCTGAAAGTAAATCTATTTCTTTAGTTGGATATACAGCTGATGCTGGAGATGTACTTGAAATGGTTGTATATAAAGTAGCTCGTTCTCGTGCAACTAATAATACTCAAGTTACAGTAGTTCGTCCAGATTTTGAAGAGCTTACTCGTTCTCTCGGTGAAGCATTAGATGAATTCAAAAAGAAAACTAATGATTTGAATAGTAGAGCACTAGATGTTATTTTCCCTAGATATGGTGATAATAATGATTCTGGTGATAGAGGAGATTGTACAATTGTAGGCATTGACAAAGCTCATTGGTTTATGATTGATTGCTTTGCTGATTCTACATCTTCTGTATCTTCTATTAAACGCTGCTTACAAGAAAATCATATTGATAAATTAGACGTCTTATTGATTACTCATTTCCATCAAGATCATATTGGTAACTTTGAGGAATTAATTAGATCCAATTTAGTTAAGAAAGTATATGTACCTGATGCAGCTAAGACTAATACTACAAGTGGTACTAATGGTATGGATGCAACTACTATTAATGGCATCAATGTAAGACTTAAAGCAGCAGCTGACAGAGCTACAGTTCCATATGAAATTGCTCCTAACGGAAAAGTAGATTTCAATGGAGCTGAATTGACTTTTTATAATAACTCAGATGATGATTATACTTATTATAATACTGGTGCTAAGCATGCCAATAATTATAATAACTTATCAATCGCATTAATGGTTAAACACATTGGTCGTACATTTATCTCTGAAGGTGATTGCTTAACTGAAGCAATGCTTCATAATGTAGATAATGTACCAGCTAATGTTGATTTACTTAAAGCTCATAATCATGGCTTAACTGATATGCCATTAGCTTATAAGAAAGTATCTCCTAAAGATGCAGTTATTTTAGCTAGTAGAACTGAATTACGTAAAGGTACTCAATTCAACTATCAATCTTCATTGTTTGATATGGGTACTAATGTATATAATCTATCTAGTCAACCAGAAGATATTCATATTACATATCTAGCTGATAATGGTCAAGTATCTTATAATACTAACTTACGTAGACTATATCCTAATATGGTAGATACTACTAATAAAGTATATGTAGATGCTTCTTATGAAGATAAACTTAAGACTGGTGATATTAGAACTCCATTCATTAACTTAAATGAAGTAGTTCGTTATCTTCATTCTTTGAATACATCCGATGTGGTTAATGTAGTTATTAAACCTGGAGACTATACAACTCCAGCTAACTGCAATGTAGCTGCTCAAATATTAGAATTAAACAATATTAAACCTGAAGTAGTATTCACTGTTAGTGGTAGTGGATCTGTATTCTTACCATATACATTAGTTAAGAATTCTAATGTCACATTTAATGGTATTACATTTAAATCTCCAAGTACAGTAAATCTTACTTTGGATAGAAATATGTATAACGTTAAGTATCTAAACTCTAATGGCTCCATTAAAGGATGTACATTAAATAATGATAATGCTGTAGTTAAGAATGAAGTTGCTACAAACTCTACTACATTTGACTTCAGTAATGTGATTGCTGATTCTTCTAATATTACATTAGAAAACAATACTTACTCTAATGATGGTAAGTTTGCTATTAAATCATCTAATGGATCTAATGTAGTTGTAGCCGGTAGTACTAATCTTATTTCTAACTCTACTGGTACTGTATACTGCATTGATTCTGGTAATATCTTAGTTACTGGAGCTATGCCAGTTAATACATCCAATACATTACGTAAAGGTGGTCAATTACGATTTGCTGATATTAATGGTACCACTATGATATCTAATATCTCTAGAGGTGTAGTTGTAGAAACTTCTGTTAATAATAGATTTGGTGGTCCACAGTATTACGTATCTGATGGTAATGGCGACTTCACATCTATGGATCATTTTAATATTCATGGTAATACTAATATGACTCCTAAGTTTGCTGGTCAATTTGGATATGATCCAAGAAGTAAAAAAATTAAGTTTGCTGTAGCTAACTCTAATGTAAGTGATTGGGTTGAATTTGCTAATGCTGATACATTATCCGCAGCTAAGAATGATTTGACTAATCTAATCAATACTACAAAGAGTACATTGAATCAGACTATTAATACTAACTTGACTAATACTACTTCTAATATTAATACAGTTAAACAAGAATTGACTGATCTTATTACTACAACGACTAATACTCTAAAGAGTAATATGGAATCAGCTTTTGCTAATATTAATACTAGTATTAGAGGGGTATTTGATAGTAGTACTCCATATGAAATGGTTCCATTGATAGATTGGGATACGTTGGCTAAAAAGGTTGGTTTCAACAATAAAGATGAAATTACATATATACCAGATTATCAAAGAGCTAATATGCGTGTATATGCCGGATCAAAACGTTGGAATCCTGATGGAAATGAACGTAAAATTCTATTAAAGCAAAAATGGACTGAATTTGATGCAATATATTTCTTATTCAGATATGGTAATTATCTATGCGGTACAGTACAGCCAACATGGAGATTAAAATTCGATCTTACTACAAGTAATACATGGGTATTATATCCTATAACTGATGCATTATGCTTTACAGTATTTTCTATGTCTCGTGATACAAGTAGATGGAATGACCCAAGAAAGTCTGATGAATATGCATTTTATCATGAATATATGAGTGCAGATCCAGTAGAGTACTATGGTTTACATTATACTAAACCTGATATAAGTAAGTAAAAATTACCCTATAGGAGTTTAACTCCTATAGGGTATTATTCTATTTAGTAATGTCTTGCTTAGTATACTTAATACCATAGAATTCAATTATATTGGCATTTGTATTTTCAATATAAAATGCATCTTCTGTAGTTAATGCATTTACATTCCATTTTGTTTTATCACGAGTCATAGCATGAATAGATACAAATATACCATTACCCATCCCATATAAATTGAATGTATTAGTTAGATTTAGATCAAACTTTAATTGCCATACCGGAATTAATCTATTCACAAAATAACCACCATATCTAAATACAAAATGAATTGAATCAAAATCTGTCCATTTTTGTTTTAATGGTATCTTCCATCTACCACCATCAGGAGCCCATGCTACATTACCATAGTCATATGCTTTAACATCTGCACGTTGATTTTCAGGAACGAATAAAATATCATTACGACTTGCTCTTCCTGTACGAGTAGCCAACGTATCCCAATCTATTAATGGAACCATTTCATATGGAGTATTACTATCAAATACCCCTCTAATACTAGTATTAATATTAGCAAAAGCTGATTCCATATTACTCGGAGAAGCGGCTTGTATGTCGCTTCTCCGTAGAATACATATATTTACAAAAAAAATAAAGAAGGGAGAGATGAATAATCTCTCCCCACCAGCATTATACGAATAATACTGGATTTAAGTCATCATACTTCTTAGTACTAGGATTGTACATAAGATCTGTAGTCGTATATGGAAGACTAGCATCATCGTTCAAAGTATTATCACTAAAGGTAAATAGCTCTACACTAATTTTATTAGCAGCTCGAACATGCTCATCGATGAATGTTTTCATTGCTAATAAAGCAGCTTTAGAAGACTTAAATAACCCTAAGTCGATAACATCTTGACCTTGATAATCTACTCTTGCACATACGCTAAAAATTTTCATATACTTTTCCTCCTTGAAATAAATATAAGATATATGAATCACCTTAATAATATATAACCCAGAAGGAGTAAACTCCTTCTGGGTATAGTGTTTAGAATGATTTGAGATTTAATGGATAATATTTAGCTTCATCATCATACTCGCCATGTAAAACCTTTTGCACTTTTTCAGAGAAGATTTGCTCTTTCATATTTTCAGGGGCAGCTATAACTTGCTGCATATATCCACAATCTATAGCACCAGTATAATCTTTCTCATTCATTATATTAAACATATTGAACAAGAATAAATCTTTATTAGAATCTATACTAGATCCAGAAGAAAAATTCGATGTGAAATAAAATAATCTTCTTTTATCTCCAATTATAGATTTCTCTTGTGCACTTAAAGGAGCTCTAGTATTTTCTATATTATTTATATTAAATATCAGTGCACGTTTATTTTTATATCTACTAATATCTGGATTAACTTTACGAGTGTTTATATTATATATCCAGGTCCTAGATTCGGTTTTACTATTGCTATCATTATATTTAGATGATTTGATAATTTTAATATTCATATATAAATCACCAGTATCACTATTATATTCTGGTCTAATCAAAATAGTATGTAAAACATCATTACCGAATACCAGTTTAATAAAAGGATTATGAGTATCTACCTTATCATAATCACAGAAAACAAAATTATCATTAGGATATGTACCAGAAACTGTTCTTACATATTTATCATACTCACTTTTGGATAAAATTTTCGGTACAGGCTCATAAATTCTGCAGGAAGCTAACGGTATTTCTGTATTATTAGCATCTAACGCTAAAAAGCTTACTGTATATAATATTGATGATATATTAACCATTAATGAATCTCTACTAAAAGATGGATCTATAGTTAGTATAATAGATTTAAACTTATTGGAGTTGCCAGTAATTTCAGATTTAGTTTTAATAGCATTCTTGCTAGTTTTATATTTATAAGAAAGTTCTGTTTTATCATTTACTATAGTTTTAGTAACTGGGGTTACATATTTCATACAATTAGAATCAGATGTAGCTTCCCCTGCTATGAATGCAAATTGCCATTTATCATTTTCATTAATCTTACAAGTATTAATATCTAATCTATTATTAGCATTATTAGAAAATGGATCTATTTCTGCACCCGTAGTATTATCGCCTAATTTAATTTTACATATATTACTACTATGACCAGTAACGAATTTCTTAGTACTAATATGACTACCTGCAATATTCTCAATCATATCAGTTATATTTTCACTAGTATGATTGCCAATAAATACATTTGAGTCGAATGTATTATATGTACTAGTACCTAAGAAAAGTGGACCAGCATTTATAATATCGTACTCGCTAGACATTACAGTTTTTATATTTCCTGTATAACTTAAATATTTAGCATCATTTGACCCAAATGATATTACTTTAGCTGGTATTTCATATGAAATATTTCGTTCAGTATCTAAGTTAGGTAAATCTAAATGATCTATATATTTATTAGTAGTATAATCATCTAATTTAACAGTAGTACCATTAGTATACATTGCACGATAATTATAGCTGTTTAGATCAGTATTGGAATTTATCTTAACTTCTCCACCAACTGATCTATCTATATTATCTAAATTATGAGAATTACTTGCCGATATATATCCATTACTATCTAATGCTTCAAGAATGGTCTTAAATCCACTACTAACTTTTAGTAATGCTTTATATGTTTTAGTACCAATTACTATAACTTTCTTAGATGCATTTGGGTCAGTTAGATTTTCAGTCAATGGATAATATACTTCAGTATTGCCTACTTTGATTTTTCTACCAAGGTTATTTACATCGTCTAATGTAGTATATAGGGGGATGGCTTGTCTATTACCATCCCTATCATATACTGCTAGAACTTTATCTAACTTAGCCATTTTCTATACGCTCCTTAGAACCATCTGGATATACTAAGAAACCATCATTATCAAATCGTGGAATCTTACCAGCCGCATTACCTACATCTGTAACTTTAATATATTGACCGGAATCTAATCCGCCTAAAGTTAATGCATTAGTCGGTGCTGGGATAGTAATATCAGTTTTGCCATCAAAATGAATACCATTGATATTACAATTAACTTCATTTGTAGGGAGATTTATTTGTTTAGATATATCATATTTAGTTCCATTAATATTAATTGAATTAGCTGGGAATAATGATTTTATTACATCCATACCTAAATGATTACTATCACTAGTAGGATTGGATAGATTAAAATATGGTATATTTCTAGCACCATTAAAAGTATTTGTAAAGGTGACATAATTACTTGTATAAATAACTAAATTATTAGACAATATACTTCTATCTATAGCAAATGTTTTTTCATTATAATAAAATGGCTTTGTTTGTGCTTGTGCTATTATATTAGCACCATCTCCAGTGATAAATATATTTGTTCCAATAATTCTAATTATAATATCATTATCTAAATCATATAATCTAAAGTTTGCATGCATATTGGTTAAATCATTATATGAATATGTATGGAAGCATACATATTTCATATTATTGGTAATCTTATATGCTACCATACTATCATTTATATCTATATAATTTTCTGAAATATATTGCTTTGTATTTTTAACACAAATACCAGCTTCATCATCAAATCCATAAGCATTACGTGATGAACTCACAGTTAAATTTAAATTATTTACTTCTGTAGCATCTCCAAATATCTTAACAGTGAATGGAAGAATGGTACCAATATTCAATACAATAGTAGTATTATCAGAAGTGCTACTATAATCGACTACAGTATCAGGTCTTTCAATATATGAGAGAGGTTGTTTATATATAATTCCTAGAACTGGAGTTAAAGTAATTATTGATTTAATAGTCTCTATTACTATAGATTTAATTTTATTAGTTGCTCCAACAATAGATTTACTAAATAATAGACTAGTATATGGCTCTTGACCAGTAAACTTTAATATTCGTACAATATCATTATTACTACCAGCTGATTCTGATTTCAAAACAAAATCACTAACAGCATGACCATCTAATGTCTTAGCATCTGTATTTGCTGGTAGTGTAGTGCTACCAGTCTTAACTTTATCTTCTATATATTTATCTAATCCAGTAATATTTGCTGGAGTATGAGTATGACCTTCGACAGATAAAACTTTACCTGCTGCTGTTACATTGCCAGCAATATTTAAGTTATCTTTAACGGCTGTATCTCTAAGTTTTGCCATAGTTTAATCCTCCTTTATGATTATCTAAATGTTAAAATAATAACCCATAGGAGCTCAACTCCTATGGGATAATATCTTTATTTCTTTTTCTTTGGAGCAATAAGATTCATAATAAATCTAACAGCTTTTAGAATATGAATAATTTTAATAAATTTAAAAATTCTAAAGAATTTTAATCTTAAAGTTCGTCTCTTGACGATGGTTCTTGTAGTACTCATACTAATTCTCCTTACGAAACAGCACGATCTAAAATAGACCGTAGTTATATGTTTTAGATTCCTGTATAGGAGAAATTTCGTACTATACGTTCTCTATCTTTATCGTAATCTTTATAGATATCATTGAATACCTTAGATTCAATATATCTCATTGCACATTGTTGTCTCATTTTATTCTGTAGATTATTCTTATAGAATTTACTTACAGCTGGACATTCAAAGCAATGATAACATTTACAACCATCATCTTCAGAGATACTACACATTGGAGTTTGACTATATTCTTTAGAGAATGATTCAATTACTTCTGGATATAATCCTGTAAATACATCACCAATCTTAACTGTTTGGTTTTCATAGAATGCATCATCAGAGAAATAGCCACATGGGTACAATGAACCATCTATACCAACATGAAGAAAATGACCAAGATGTCGACAACTGATAGCACGGAGTTTATCCTTAATGCCTGCATATTTAGTATACAACATTGTGTCGACATTTGCAACTAGTTTATCATCATTTTCTTCTCTAGCATTCTCTTCAAAGATATAATAAAGTTGCTCTTCAAATTTCTTTAAGAAGTCTGGATCTTTATAATAATCACAGTCTGATAAAGGATAATATTCCCATTTGTAACAACCATTATCTAATGCAAACTTATATGCATCATATAAGTTATCTATCGTATCAGGTGTACATGCTGTACGAACTAATACTTTATCATGATAGTTAGATCTTCCTAAATCAATGATAGCTTTATTAAAATAATCATCATTGAAAACTTTAATATTCTTTGGTTTTCTAGATTTTGATGCACTATATATACCATCCCAGGATATCTTACAACCCCATGGATCTAAAATATGGTCATCCCAGAGATCTATCAGACCACCTATATTGCTACCATTAGAAATCGTCGTCATATTGATAGTTGTCTCTTTATAACGCTCTAATTTCTTAAACTTCTTATAATCTTGTCTAATCTTATCACAATGGAGACTAGACTCTCCGCCAGTAACTTTGACTTCAAAATCGTCAGCTAATGGTAGAGTTATAAGTAACTTAATTAATTCATCAAAGTATGTAAAACCTCTAGTACGTTCTTTAACATCATGCTTCTGGAAACAGTAAACACAATCTAAATTACAATACTCAGAAACTTTATATACTAAAGCATCAAATCTTTCAAACATTTGATGACTCCTTATATAATTTATCATAAACTGCTAGTTCAGCATGTCTAAGATTACATTGTTGATATAATCTATTCTCACTATCTTGAATAGATTTATGAGAACAACAATCTTCACATAGCTGATTATCACAGGTTGCACAGTCTAACTTAGATCTATCTATCATATATCCTTCTTGGAATTTATTATACAAATTAGGTAGATCTTTGTAATTAGATAAGTCAATAGATACTTCATCGACAATATCACCACCGAAAGATAATGGACACATAGTCATCTTACCATGTAAGTCTATAGCTAATGAAGTCCCATATTCACATAATCTTCTAGGATTCTTAAACTGTAGATATTTATTAATATTATAGATCTTGAAATCAGATCCATTAAAGTAATCTAAAGTCTTCTCTAGTTGTTTAGTGAATTCATCAATATAGTCATAATGCCTATATTTATCAAAGCTATTCACTGTATAGTATTCTATATTCTTAAATCCAAGTTCATGAATAAACTTGAATGTATCAAACATATTTTTTACATTCTCATGCAAAGCATATCTAATAATGATTTTATTGCTATAACGAGAGTCTGCTAAGATCTCTAGTTGTTTAGTTATATCAGTATACTTTAATGGTTTAAATACTCTAGAGGAGTTTAATCCATCATAAGATATACTAATCATAGTCTTATTAGATCCAATATAATCAAAGACATCAATTATATTTTGTGCATGAGATCCATTAGAGTAAAGTCTATATAGAATCTCTGTTTCAGAGAATCTATTAATCTTACTTAACTTCTTTACAGCATTATAAATGTATTCTACAGTCTCATCTAAGAATAGTTCCCCTGTAGTTAAACCAACAGTAAGTTTATCTGCTAGTTTTACATTCTTTAATAACTCATATAAATCATTCCATCTATCAAACTTCTTTGGTTCATTAGTATTTCCTCGCAAATAGCAATAGGCACAAGCCATATTACAGACTTGTGCCACATCTAATTCTAGAGTTGATAGAGTAAAATCATTTATTGTCTTTAGGTTCATCTTCTGACAATTGTACATATGCTTCACTTAATCCATTCTTATAGATATTATAATACCAAGCTCTAAATGCATATAGAGAAATACCGTTATTAGTAAACCAATCATCCATATGCTTAGTTAATCTATTAAAGGATAGAGTTGTTTCCAAATTGGAAACTTCTAGTCCTTCATAGGAAGGTTTTAATATAAACTCTTTATCCTGTGGATTAATATTGATTTGTCTTTCACCAGCACGGTTAAAGAACTCATCAGAAAGTCTTAAGTATCTACGTAGAATTGCACAGAAGTTAGGTGCCATAACTTTATCATAGATAATAAGAGTACGATATAGTTTTTCTGGATGAAGTAAAGCTAATTCAATCCAGTCTAATACATCGTTATATTTATGAATAGCATCTACCCACTTACGTGCAGCTACAGCTAATTCAAATTTCTTATCTAAGATACCAAGTTCATTAATAGAAGTTCCTTTGAAGTCTCCATCTTCGAATTCTTCTGGGATCTCTAATTGTTGAACCGCATCATAGATTAGTTTATCATTATCAACAAACTTAAATGCATTAGTCAAAGAGTGATCTAAGATTTCAATGAAACAGTATTTAAGAATATTTGGTTCATGTACAATAGTCTTAAAGTTTTCATATAAACGTTTCAATAGATCTACTACTTTGATAATGAATGTAGCATCTCTTGGAGCTTCATACATTGCATATCTTTCAACTTTAGAGTTGATATATTTAAGATGAATGTAGTCAGAGAACTTATTACGAATTTCTACTGGTGTAGATTCGTAAGTTTCTACATAAGTCTTTTGGAATTGTGGGAAAGTATAATCATCATAAGAGCAGTTGATTAGATAGGACAATAAATACATTGTAGTTTCTTCATCATATTTCTTACGATCATCATAATAGCCAAGTAATTCATCTTTGTCAGATTGCATTAAAGTAACGTGTAGCTGTAATGCATACTCTGGACATTTTTCATTAACTAATTCAGTTAATGTATTAACGTAGTAGTTATAGATTTCTTTATCTGCTTTAGCATTAGTATCAAACATAACTACATCAAGTAATGTACCGACTTTGGAGAATCTATCAGTAATGATTTCAGTCAATTCATTAAATCTAGGCTCATCTTTTAATACTTCATATATCCGTTCAGGAACGTAGTTAAGCATTAGTATTTCACCTCCGAATGATATTCAGCTTGATAAGCTTTATATCGTTGTATAATTTCATATAGACGTTCAGTCTCTTCTTCATTCAAAGAGTCTAACCATTCTCTAATTGTGTCATAGTATACATGCATCATGATACAAGTAGATTCAAGAAAGTTATATTCCCATTCATCTCCAAATTCTAAGTAACGTTCATATCGGCAACCACCATCACACATGCAACGACATTTACAATCATCACATTTAGGATTCTTACATGGTTTTTGAAGTAGTTCATCACCGAATTTCTTATCTTCTTGAGATAATGCAGTACAATAAGATTCCCATCCACTTGGAGTGATAACTTTATACTTACCAGCATCACAAGAACCAAAGTATCTATCATTTTGAATAACTGCAATAATTCTATTAAGATGATCCATATACATCTTATCTAATGTAAAGGTCTTCTTATATTGCTCTTTAAATACATCTAAGAAATTATCTGTATATAAAGATCTATGAGCTACTACGAACTCACCAGATACACCATATTTCTTGAATTCCATAAACTGTTTATGGATTTCTTCCATAAGATGAACGTTCTCATTACCTATAACACATTTGATATCAAATTTCAATCCACGTTCAATAGCATACCATATATTTTGGTATACATTAGAAGCGATAGATTTACCGCATGTATCAACACGATTCTTATCTGCAAAACCATCCCATGATAATTGGATTTCATTCATAGGATATTTCTCATTAAGATCAATAAATTCTTTAAAGTTAACTACAGTAGAAGTTACTATTTGGAATTTAAGTTTCCCATAGTATTTCTCCATAGTTTTTTCGATAAGATCAAGACACAAAAGAGGTTCGCCTCCGAAGAATAAAATCCTCGAAGGCTTTTCTGTTTGTATAATTTGATCTATCTGTTCAAATGTCATTGTTGCAGGGTTATCTCGTCCTTTGATGTAACAATACTCACATCTATTAGGACAAGCTTCAGTAAGCATTAAATATATCTCTTTATACATTATTCATTTTCAGCAGCTGCCATTGCTGCTCTTTCCTCTTCAGTTAAACTATTTAATTCATCTTCATTAACTTCAAAGTTTGAAGGTAATGGTGGAATTGATGGTACAGTCGGTTGAGCTTCAGATTCCGTACTTGGAGTTGTAGTCTCTGTAGTTGGAGCAACTACTGGAGGTACAGGAATAGGTGGAATTGGAGGGACTGCAGGAGTTTCAGTAGTACTTGGAGTAATTACTGGAGTGGTAGATTCTGTAGATTCAGTAATACGTTCTTCTTCATGTTTAATCAATTCTTCTGGACTCATTATAATATGACTACCTTCTTGATTATTAAATTCAGATAATCTAGCAAGGTCTTCATCATTTACACTAAATCCTTCTGGAAGACCGATATTAACTTTAGGTACTTCTGGTGTACCAATAGCTTCACCAGCATTAGAAGAATCGAATCTTCCAGGAACTGGAGCTGCAGTATTTTCTGGATGAGTAGCACTATCATAATCAGTATTCATTACAACAGTAGCTTCCTCTTCAGATAAACCATCAACCACCATCTTCTTACATTTAAGAAGCATTTCTTTATTACCAGCTAAGTCTTTAAGTTTATCAATATTATTTTGATACCAAGTATCTACATATGTCTTAAACTTATTCATAACTAGCTTATTAGCATAATCATCATATAGAGTATAATCTAAATCATCAGAGCTAATAAAGTTTCTATCTGAAGGCAAGATATTATCAAAGTTCATAAGGAACTGTGGATAAAGATGTTGAATCAAATAAAATCGTCTCATGGAGATTATAAACCCAGTGATGTTGTTCTTATTATAATAACGCAAGGAATCAAAGAAAGCTTCTTTATCATCCAATGCTTTATCAAGATACTTGTATTCTTTATATACCCAATAGAAGAACTTAGGATAATTATTCAAATCAAAATATGCTTCATATAGACGTTCAAATGTCCAGATAACGCCAATTGATCTTAATTTATTATCAAAGTCCATATTTTCTACATTGGCTAATTCTTCAACTTTAGCTAGTGTAGTTAGACGTTGCTCTTTAGTCATTCTAGGAATGATATATTGTAGAGCAGCACATCTAACTTCAAGACGTAAGTTATCTAAAGTATCTTTAGAGTTAATATATGATTGGATTTGTTTATAAACCTTAGACATATATTTTTCATATTCATCAAAGATATCTACATTACCAGATGTAGAGATACGTAGACAGTATCTGATACTACAGTAATTGAAATATGCAGTATGAATATATTTAGGTAAAGCAGCTCTAACGTCTTCTTGTACTTCAGTATACATATTACAGAATAGAGCAACAAGAAGTTCATATTCTAGAGCACTTGATAATTTATATGAGATTGCTTTATCCAATAGGACGAATCTATCACGTAGATTCTTTACATTATTAAGCAATTCAGCAATTACATCATATGATTGAGTCTTAGTATAAACTAATAGATTATATAGAGACATATCAGTTGCTTTCAACTTAGTCTCTAATTCATCTATTATTTTACCATAGGCTTCAGAATGACTGAAATCATAATAAGATTGTAAGTCAGATTGGATTGTACTTGGGTCGTACATCTTCTTAGCTAGTGCATTGATTTTATCAGTGATACCGATAGATTTAGCAAACTCATACACTTCGTCTAATAAGAAGATTTTCATTACGACCAACCTCCACAGTTTTGATTATGGCAAGTATTATATTGGCAAGATTGACAACCAAGTTGACAAGTTGCTTGACATGCTACCTGACAAGAAAGAATACAATAACCAGAACCGTCAAAGTATTTATTCCAGTTACGGTTTAGATAGTTATTGATCTTATTATAGTTTTCGATGATATCAGTAAACTTACGATGAGTCAATAACTCAGTTGCAGTAAATTTAGGGATATCTTCTACGTCTGGGATTTCATCTTCAAATAATGTATGTGCATAGTTATAAGCATCCCAGTTAGCTTTGATCAATTTATTGAATTGGTCTAAAGTAAGTTTTTCATCAGTATCAGTTGTATTGATGATACTCATGTCTTCTTTAAATAACTTCTCAGTTATATTTTGACCTTTCATTTCATAATAACGGTCAGGAAACATCTGAGGGTTATTACGAACTTTAACAATATCCTTTAATTCGGATACTTGGTATTTCAAACGAGTAGCTAGATAGTTTACCTGATTGATAAACTCTTTGTCTAGCGGTTTTTCTTTATATTCTTCACTAACAGCTGGGTCAGTGTATGAATATTTACCACGATTTGGCATTTGTTTCCTCCAATGTTTAAATTACTTATCTACGATACTATCTAAGATAGCAGAAGACATAGATAATTGGAAAGTGAAATAGTCATTAAAGCTAGGAATGACATTACCCTTACAATCTAAGTTATTATACATTTCTAAGAATCTGTCTAATTTCATCTTAAAGTCTAAGGAAGTAATATCAGATGTCTTAACTTCAGTATCAAAATACTTCTTGAGTTTTAAGTTCTCAATAAGTACGTTTAATTTACGAGATCTAATATTTTCAGCAGTTAATAGTTTATCTCTAAACTTAAGAGCTGCAGGTACTAGAATCTTTTGAATCTTACAGTAGGATTTAGTTGGAGTATAGAAGTCATGATTTTCAGTTAAGTTTTGGAAAGGACAACCAGACTTGCAAATAATCTTAGCTACACAGTCTTTACATTCTTCCATTTCAAACTTAGCTTGTTTAGCTTCATCAGAAACTTTAGTTTCATCTACACCAGTTTTCATATTACCAATCTTCATTTCTTTTAAGAATTCAAGATCAGTAGTTGGGAAGTTATGACAAGGATATACATCCATATTCCAGTCAATACATACCCAGTATTTATTACCAATATGACACATCTTTGTATCAGATACTTCAGGTTCCATTGCAGTACCAATAATATCATCAATATGCTTAATATTGATATTACGATTATTATCAGTATCATTCAAGATATCTACATAAATTTCAAGCATCTTATTATAGTTATCGTCATAGTCTTTCAATGCTTCATCAGACCATTCTAAGTCAGATGCAGCGATTGGACAAATATTATTAATGCCAAGATCTAATAACATCTTAACACTTTCAAACATGTATTTTGCACTCTCTGGAGTTACAGTCATACGTGCTTCAATAAGATGAGTTAGACCACGATCTACCATCTTCTTAATATTTTTAACTACAGTATCAAATGAACCGTTACCAGCATGATCTTTACGATGCATATCATGCATTTCCTTAATACCATCAATAGATACTAAGACAAATACATCATTATCATCAATATAATCAAGCATCTCATCTGTCATTTGCATCATATTAGTTGTAATACCCACTTGAGCATTATAATGCTTTTCATTGATATGATCAAGAATAGCTTTAACAACTTTCCAATTTACCATTGGCTCGCCACCAAATAGATTATAAGTAAATCTTTGGTTTGGCATATTCAAATTCTTATTATAAGTACGATCAACGATCTCAATAGCAGTATCGACATCCATGTCTTTATCTCCTTTAGATCGTTCAAAACAATAATCACAAGCAAGGTTACAACGATTAGTAATAATCATTGTAACCGAGTTTAGATCTTTGTATATTTCTTCAAATTGTTTCATTACGTTATCCTCTATTCTAACTTTAAAATACATATACTACAATGTATTTTGAACCCTAAAAAACTATCTTAGAGCTGCACCAGTCATTTGCCAACCATTGTCTGTATAAATATAGAGCATACGTTGTGTAGTATGATAGAAGAATTCTTTATTATTTTGAGGACTAGTTGGATATTCAGTACCAATAGTAATACGGATACCATTAATACGAATAGCACTATCTGCAGTAGCTGCATGAGTTGCTTCATCTGCAGTTTTAGCATGACCTGCTTCATCAGAATAACCTGCACGATCAGCACGTAATGCTTTATTTGCTGTATCAGAATAAGATAAAGCAGATGGTTGGTCTTTCAAGTCATTATAAGAACCACTTGTAGCTACAGCAGCTAAACCAGTACGGAAGTTATCAAATACAGCTTTATCTAGTTTAGAGTTTAATAGAGTTGTAAGAGATGTATCTGTACCACTAATCATATCTCGAATTGGACCAAGAGCTTTAGACAATTCAGAATCTGTATAAGATTTAGCATCATCTAATGTTTTATTCCATTTAACACGTTCTGCTGGTGTAATATGACGATCAGCATCGTTAACATGCGAAGTTAAATCAACAGCAAGTGCCTTTGCATTAAGTAGGTCAACAAGACTCGGTGCTAACTCCGCAATGGTAATTTTATTTTCTTCATTAAAAGTTCCCATTATGAACCTCCTTGTAAAGTATTATTTTGAATTATCCTAATGTTCTGGATAGGCGAAAATATGCTTATATACCAGCCACATTCTATTAAATAAAGGAGGTACTAGTAATGGCAAAACGTATTGCTAAACAGATTACCAATCCTAAAGATATAGAATTTCTTTTAGGTATTACCGAAGAGGAAGGAACCAAGTTATCCTTTATTATGGAAGTATTTGGCGAATTCAATGGTAAGGTAAGATTTAATACATATGATACATTTATTGTCCCTAAAGGAGCTTATGGTAAAGAAGGTAAGAAGAATAAAGATAGCTTCCTAACTACTGTAGGTATCTGGGTATTCAATAAAGTATTTATAGAAAATGAGCTATTCGATCTATATGGATATATTAATGAGCCAATCAATAAGAAGATGGTTGGTAAGATTACAGATAAGATCGGATATGCTGTACTTGAAGAGAAAGTTCCTCTAGATGCATTGAAGAACTTCCTTATGAAAACTCAAAAGTTCATGCCTTATGTATCAGTATTAGCTAATGGTTATTCTATGAAGCTATTAACTATTACTAAAATAATCAATAAAGCTAAAGCTGATTTGGTTAAGAAATATCGTGATAGATTGGATAAGAATGATCCTGATGCAGTAATTGCTATTCAAGATGAATTACTTAAACTAGCTAAAGAAACTCTTAAAGATGACGTTGGTATTGATACATATAACTCCGGTGCTCGTGGTAGCTTCAGTAATGACTTCAAAAACATGTTTATCATGAAGGGTATCACTAAGAACCCTGATCCTACAAAGGGTTATAATATCATCATGTCTAACTACATTGAAGGTATTGCTAAAGAAGAATATGCTGACTTTGCTAACTCATTAGCTGAAGGTCCTTACTCTCGTTCCAATAAAACAGAAGTTGGTGGTTACTGGGAAAAACTTATGTTGCCAGCATTCCAACATGTTAAAGTTGGTAAGAAAGGTTCTGACTGTGGTACTAAACGTACAGTTACAGTTACTTTGAATGATAAGAATATCAAAGAATATATGTACTGTAATATCAAAGAAGGCAATAAGCTAGTAGAGCTTAATACAGATAACTTAGATAAATATCTAGGTAAGACTGTACAATTTAGATTTGCATCTATGTGTGAAGCTAAAGATGGTATTATCTGTAATGCATGTGCAGGTAATCTATTCCATAAACTAGGTATTACTAACGTTGGTGCAGCTATGCCTCAAATAGCATCTAAACTTAAATTGATTGCTATGAAAGCATTCCATGATTCTCAAGTTGTTATGACCAAAATGGACCCAGATAAAGCATTTGGGTTTGATAAATAAATAATACCATAATAACAAATTATTAGTATTAAATAGCCTATACCCATCTATCTGGGTATAGGTATTATTTTTCTCGAGGGGTGAGTATTAAATGATTATTTATTCTAAGAACCTTTTAAAAAATTTTAAACTCTTACGTGATAATGATATCCAGAAACGTCAAGTTATGATTGTATTAGATATCGATGATAAAACATATACACGCTTATATTCTATTTATCATAAACGTGCTATTACTGAAGCTAAATATACTAGCAGTAAGAACTGGGTTAAATTATTCAATGAAGGTAATAGTATCTTCAAAATTATGAGTAAGTATCCAGAGATTACTACATTTGCTACTCTAGAATTATACTTCAAAAATCAATTCGTTGCTTTAGAATTAAATGAAACTTTAGAAAAATCTAATGCTAGATTCGTTGAATGGTTAACTGATGAATTCATTACTAAGAATCGTAAACTTAAAGATATTGCATCTGATAATGGATTTACAGTTAGAACTCTAAGATCTGCTTGTGAAAAATTTGGTGTTAAAAGATTCCATATTGAGAATCGTAAACCTGCAGTAAGAGAAGTGCCATATACTACTATTGAGAAATATCCTTGTAACTTCTTGAAGAATCCTGAAAGTGTGGAGTTATTAAATAAAGCATATGCTATTCTAACTGAAACTAACAGTACTAAAGAATTACATGATAAACTTAATGTATCTCCTAGATATGCTAAACGCTTACATAGTGATTATAATATCTTTAAAGCTGATAAGATTCCTTATAGTAAGATTATTAAACTTATCCGAGAAAACCGTCTCACTTTGAGAGAAATCAATGAGCAATTGAAACTTCCTAAACGAGTTCAATTCTATCTCAATAACAATATCTTTGCATCATTGATTCTTAATAAATGCCCAGAAGATATTATGATAGAAGAAAATCGTAGATGTGTATTCCCTTCTATGTGTGGAGATTATACATATATCACTCGCTCTAAAGGCAGACCTAATATTAAATCTATGATCTCTATTTTAACTACAGCTGATCCAGATAACTTCCTTGATGATTTGAAAAAGATTAAAGTTATTATTGAAAATAAAGATCGTGATACAATTCTATCTAAGCTAGGTTGTACTGAAGATGAATTAAAATCTCTTATGACTAAATATTATATAGATGAATATGTGGAAGGAGGAAATAATTAATGACAAGTATTAACAATCAAGTTTTGAAACTCTATACAGATGGAGTTTTATTAGAAGATATTCATAAAACTTTGAAGCTTCCAGTTAAAAGTATTGTGGATATCATTTTCAATGCAAGATCTAAATCTGCAAGCAATAATGTGAAATGTAAGAAAACCAACTGGTATGTCTATTTATGTGAGTTCCTATATGAAGGTAAATCACTTAAAGATATTGTAGTTGGAAGATCTATTACAATCGATGAATGTATTGAAATGATTTGTAATGTAATCAAAATGGATACAGTTCCTAAAGGTACTCGTGAAGATGTATTAGAAAAAATATCTAAGGAGACTGGCGAATCTCCTAGTGATATTGCTAAACGTTTTGATGTACCTTATGCTAAAACTTTTGCGACTACTATTAAGAAACTCTGGAGATAACTGATATGGAATTGAATATAAGAACTACACAACCAATTGATACCGAATATGAATTTCAAACTAGATTAGAAATACTAGATTTGGATAAAGAGCGTGAGAAAGGTATCGTATATGGTAGAGATTTCTTCATTAGAGATTCTCAGGCTATTAAGAAAGATATTAAATCTGATTCATCTATCTTCTCTAGTAAATATGGTGCGTCTATATTAGACCAAGATGCATTCAAAGATAGATATAGATGTCGTTGTGGTCATCTTAGAGGTGCATTATATAATGGCGAAGAATGTCCTACATGTCATGAGAAAGTTAAATATGTAGATGATGACTTTGGTATCTTTGGATGGATTGTATTGAGTGATAAATACTATGTAATCCATCCAAATCTATATGAAGTACTTAAAAGCTTCATTGGTGCTAAAAAGCTAAATGCTATTATCAAATATGATAAAGAAGCAAATGAAGATGGCTTTGTAGAAGACAATAAACCAATCAAAGAAGATCAACCTTTTGTAGGTATTGGTATGATGGAGTTCGCTGAACGTCTTGATGAGATTCTAGAATTCTATCATAATAAGACTAAGAGTAATCCTAAGAAGGTTGACTTATATAATCACTTAATGAAACATCGTGAGAAGATTCTAACTCATAGTATTCCAGTATATACATTATTCTTACGTATGGTAAATGTAGTTGGTGATCAATTTACATTTACTAAGAATAATAAGTGGTATAATAATATCGCTCGTAATGTATGCTTCGTTAATGATGAATCTATGGAAGTATATCGTAGAGTGAAAACTAAGAATGATATCTTATATGATATTCAAATGAGTATTGAAGAAGTATATAGTGTTATTCTTAATGATATGCGTGGTAAGAAAGGTGCGATCCGTTCAGTAATGGCTGGTCGTTATAACTTTACTGCACGTGATGTAATTAAACCAGATGAAACTTTAAGAATTGATGAAATTAGATTACCTTATGTAGCATTGGTTATTCTCTTAGAGCAAACTATTATAAACTTCTTAGTTAAGTCTCTAAGTCTATCTTATACTGATGCTTATAAGAGATGGTTTAAATCTCAAATAGTTAAAGATCCATTCATCTTAAATATCATCAAGAATATCATTAACTCTAAAGAACGTGGTATTGCATTTATCATCAATCGTAACCCATCTATCAACCATGGGTCATTGTTACAAATGTATTGTATTGGAGTTAATGAAGATGACTTCACTATGTCTGTACCATTACAAATCCTTAAAATGTTAGGTGCAGACTTTGATGGTGACTGTATGAATATTATGTATATCATCAATAAAGAATTCGAGGCTAGAGCTTGTAAAGTTCTTAATCCACGTAATGCTATGATGATATCTCGTAATGATGGTAAATTCAACTCTGCAGTTAACCATTTTAAAGATACTTATGTAAATCTAAACAGTCTTATCTATGTAGCTCGTGATGCTTATAGTGAGTCTGAACTAGATAATATACGTAATTTACAAGCTATGAAATAGTATCATCCTCTGGTTATATATTATAACCCTGAAGGAGGATGATATAATATGGTTCCTACGAATCAGAGATGGGCATTCATATTCGAACGTCCACCAGACAACCAAGGAGTTAGAGCTAACGGGTCGGCTCAACTCCTAATAAACGTGGTGAATGGCATAATACGACCATTCACCATACTTGACTCGGTAGTAGAGGATATTCTAATAACATACAGGTTAATACCTGACGAAGGTTATAAAGATGATCCGCAGCTAGAAACCGAACTGATGCCAATAACTGATGATCAGTTCGGATGCATTATTATCGAGGAGGTGACCGACATGGGTGGTACATTCGGCAGACCTCGATAATAATTACTATTAATTATCATAATGATTTAGAGGAAGGCTTTAATAGCCTTCCTCAACATTATGATAATATTTTTTTGTAAATAAAGGGGTGAATTGATTGAGAAAAAACTATTACATCCCAGCTCCTGTATCGGCTGATGAAAAAGGTAATGTACCTATATTAATAGAAGAGACTCTAGGTGATGATCCTGGGAATGGCTCTAAAATAAAAGATGGTAATAAACGAATTGAAAATAATGATAAAGTAGATAAATCTGAGTTATTCGGTGAGCATGAACATGTACTGAATACTGATGACTGGATGGATGTAGAGATTGGTAGTAAGATTGATAAGCAATTATTGAAAAATCTCTGTGTTCCTAGCACAAGTCATACTTATTCTGTAGCTGTAGAGTTCTTTAAGAATTGGATTCTAAGTAAGTTTGATAAGACTTACTTTAAGACTGTCTATATAGATGGCAAGCATCTATTTGATGAGTTTGCTAATATTAATGAACGTGAACTTATTAAACGTGGTAAGCCAGCTATTGCTATTATTCCTAACATTGATATTGATTATAACCGTGAAGGTATAGATATTGGTCTACATGACTTAAACTACTATGCTAGAACGTTTAACTATAGAGATACATTCTTTAAAGATCTAACTAATGATCTATATCTTGGAGTATCATTTGATCAGCTATTATTCCAATTTCAAATTAAGATCAAGGTAAATACTAAAGCTAAACAATTAGACTTAGTAAGATACTTAAAGATGGCTTATAAGATTGGTGCTACAAGTGGTTACTATACTGATATGGATGTACATGTACCATATGATATGCTATTTGATTTAGCTGATAAAGTTGGCTTTGAAGTAGATTATGATAAGAAGCTAATCAAAGAACCATTTAAGTTCTTGGCTTATTTAAATAGACATTCTGAAGTACCATTCATATATAAACTACGTAATATGAATTCTAAATGTGAGTTCTTCTTACGTGCTTCAAATATGTATGTACATCTTAGAGTACCAGATATCAATATAGATGATGGTGAAAGACAAAATCAAGTAAGCTCTAATTACTATATTGAATTCAGTGCTGAGATGAGATTCCCAGCTCCTAAAATATACTGCTACTTCACTATGCATAAGAGTGAATTCTTACGATTCAATCTTGATGGTGAAAGTAGAACTTATATGGTTAACTTCTCTAATATCCCAGCTACTAATGAGAAAGCATGGGATCAATTCATTAATGTACCATATGAAGAAGAAGATAAATCTAAACCATTGACTATTAACTTTAAAGAAATCTTTGAGAAAGATATCAATATCATGAGAGTTATCAATGCATGTAATAAAGCATTTATATCTCCATCAGTATTCTTAGACTTCAAAATATTCAATAATAATGAAGAATATCTATATGATATAGACTGGGAGAATATGTCATTGACTACTAGAAGACCAGTTGAGCATATCTTATCTAATTTTGTAGTATATTTGAATAAAGAGTTCTTTAATGATTCTATAACTACCATGGATAATGCAATGAAGAAACGTATTCAAGATACTAAAGTAACTGATAATAACTCTGGTATAGATCCTTATGCAAGATAAAATATCCCCATAGGAGTTGAACTCCTATGGGGTTTATTTTTTTTAGTTATAATAAGTTAGAGTGTAGTCGAATTCGATATTCTTACCAGCACCAGAGCAGTATACGATAACTAAAGTATTTGTTTTCTTAACCCATACTTCACCTAGACCACCATTTGGATTTACTGTTGGAGTAATAGATACACCAAAAGATGTATTACCGAATTCATGTCTAATAATAGTACCATCTGTACCATTAAAGATACCTGTACCAACTAAGAATGCAGACATATCTTTCTTAAGAGAAAGTTGTTCACGTTCTTGGTCAGTGATAAATCTATTGTTAGGATCTTGAGCAATAATAGAAGGTGGTAACGTTGTAGGAAGATGATAGTTATTAGCTCCTTCTTCAATGGAATCTAATTTAGCTTTATCTTCTTTAGTCAACAAACCATCTCTTTCACCACTAGCAGATAATCCTGTAGCTTTATTATTCCATGCTAAGATTTGTTCATCAGTTACAAAACGATGAGTTGGATCTTGAGCAATAATTGTAGCTTCATGAGTATCTGGATGAACGTAATAGTTTGCATTAGTCTCAATGGTATTCATTTTAATCTTATCATAATGACTCATGATACCATCAAGAGTTTCTGTTGCAATATTACGACTAGCCTTATTAGACCAATCAGCTCTTTCTTTATCAGTAATGAATCTATGATCTTCATCTTGTTTAATAAGAATTGGATCAATATGATCTGGCATACTAAAGTTAGTTGCACCAGCTTCAATAGAATCCAATTTATATTTATCTTCTTTAGATAATAGACCATTGTATTGATAAGTAGCAATTCTGTCTTCAGCTTTAGCTGTCCAGAATGCTTTTTCTCTATCAGTTACGTGTCTAATATTAGCATTGTCAGGATGAACGTAATGATTAGCATTAGGTTCAATAGTATCTAACTTAGCTTTATCTTCTTTAGCCATCTTACCATCTACTGCTACAGTAGCAAGTGGAATGGAGTTAGCTGAGATAGGAATCCAATCATTACCATCGTAACGATAAGTAATATTATCTTCATTACAAGTTACTGTCCAACCCTTTTGAGGAGATGGATATTTAGAAATTAATTCTGTAAAAGTTTCTACAGATTCTTTCCAGATGTTATCATACTCTAATTGAGAGAACTTGTTATCAATTTCTTCTTTAGTGTATTTATTATTCCAGCTAAGACGGTCATTATTAGAAACGTGCATTTGCTTGTCTCCAATATGACGATTAACTATAGTTAATACAACGTTTACTTTTTGTTGTGCACCTTCTTGGGTTTCTTTGTTATTCCAAGAGGCTTTATCTACTGCTGATACATGAATATTTTCATTATCAATATGAGCATCGATAATTTGCTTAGCTTGAGTAATAGTTTCTTTCTCTTTTTGAGTAATATGAATCTTAGTATTACTCAAGTGGTCTAATACGTTCTTATTATTAGCAACGATATTAGATAGATTATTATAATCAATACCGGTACCTTTGACTTTATATCCATCGGTACCAGCAAATGCTACTAACTCATCAACGACAGAATCTTCATTGATATTTTTAAGACGTCGTAGTATATCTGGTTTTGCCACTACTATATCCTCCTTTATTGTTTTAATGCAGAGATAGCTAACATAGCAGCAGATGTATGCTTAGCAGCTTCTGACATCTTGTTCATTTTATAACGTAAATCAGTATCTTCAAATTTAGATACATAATCATATTCGGCAACTATGAAACCTAAAAGCTCACCGCTATTATATTCAAATATACCACTGAAGATACATGTTTTATCCTGTTCATCAAAGAATAATTTGGAAATGAAGGCATCAATTTTATTCTCATTCTTATAGATAACAAAGTTGTGTTTCTTAAGAAGATCTACAACTAGTTCTTCCATAAATCCTATAGGTATATCTTTATGCATTTTAATCAAATGATATTTAGCTAATCCATCTTTATCTACCTCACAGATGCAAGATGCTTTTAAAAATGGAATATTGTTTAAGGAATGAGTACCATTATGGAATAAATAGAACTCAACTCTATCCGCATCTACGTCTTCTAATATTTCTTTTACATTATGCTTAAGACTATCACTAATTCTTAAGAATATTTCAACTATATTCTTTTCTTTTGTAGTAGGTTTGTCTCCTCGCATTCTAGCTAATTCTTCTTCTAAGTATCTAATTCTATCATCATTATGATCATTGGACTGATTGTTATTATTAGCACTCATAGCCTTAGCTAGATATATTAAGAGTACAATAAGAAGTACAATAATTAAAAGAAAAGCGACTAGACCAAAAACAAATGGACCAAACTCATTTATCATTCTTCCTAAACTTTGAAAAATTTCGTGTACTTCGGAAAGCATTTGGACCTAATCACCACCCCTACTAAATAATTGCCTTAAAGTAACTATTCATATGTTAAAAATTACTTAAGAGCTTTATTTATGAGGTAAGCAGTACCAGTAAGTGCTACAGCACCACCGACAAATTTCATGGTTTTGTTTTCATGTTTAACTTTCTTAAGTTCATCATTTAACTCACGTTGTTTATCTTCCATAGATAATTGATAAGCAGCGATTTGACGATCTGCTACTTTAGTTACATCGATAGTTAATTCATGAGCTTGATTAACTTTAACTGTACCATCTTTATCTGTAGTATGAGATGTTGTTGTTTGCATTGGTACATCGTAAGTTTGATCATTATATTTAATTCTAGCAACTGGTGCTTGATCTTGAATATCTACATCAGCATCTTCAGGAGATTCTTTTTCTACGTAACGAATCTCTGTTTGATTATTATTAACTACACGTTCAGTTACTGGTTTATTTTTCTTAAGATCTTCTACTGCATCTTTAACAATACGTAATTGTGCAGCTACTTCTGCATTAGGTAAAGTAGTTTTAAGATCTTCAATCTTTTCATAAGCTGCATCAACTTGGTCTTTCATAATCTTATAAGTAATAAAACCACCAACAGCTACAGATGTAAAGAAAAATAGTATTCCTAAAATAATAGGTTTCTTATAATTTTTAAAATTTTCTATTAAAGTATTTTTAAAATTTTCTAAACTAGCTTTCATATAATTCTCCCATAATTATTAAGCAATACGTTCCCACATATTAACTGATATATACGGAGGTAAATTATTATGTGCAACCGCATTACCAGTTTCTTGGGTTTCAAAATCTAAATCAAATTGTGCACTACCAGCATTGATAGAAGCACCATTAATTGGTACAGCTCTAGATGTAAATGTATTATACTTTTGATTTGCTGGAATATCATATGCACCATTACCGCCATTAGACCCATTCCAACCAGTCAATTTAAAATTTGGCGGAGCATCTACTGCTATTTTTTCTTTATTAGGTCGTGTGATTTGAACACCATTATTATTTTCTGTAGTACCAGTAGCATGATAATGGTCTTGCATCATATTAGATGTATCTACTTGAATACCAGATTTTCTAACTCTATGGCTATGAGTTGGTAATTCTTTAGTATTCAATATATGATCTTTTTCACCGCCAGTAGATCTTAATGGATAATCTACACCAGAGCTTATAAGCATTTTACCTGTACTTACTTTTCTCCATTCACCGCCACCTAATATAGTAGATGGATCTAATGTAGAGAAAGTTAAATAAATACTACCAATAGGATATGCTTTATTTAATATTTGTTTAGCTACATAGTCTTCTAATAACTTGATAGTTACAGGACTATTAGCATTACCACCTATAGTTACATCAGGTACTTTAACTATACCAGTAAATGTAGGGCTATCTGCTTTAGCATAATAAGATGGTAGCATACCACCAAGCTTTTCGGCATTATCTACATTAACATTTAATCTATTAGGATTATCACCATAGATTACATGACCATGCTCATTAACTGTAACTCTAATATAAGACCCTGCATTAACCCCACTTGTAGGATGCTTATAGTTATTAGCAAAGTTATCAATCTTATCTAACTTAAACTTATCTTCAACACTCATTAGACCAGCTACTTGTTCAGTTGCAGGTTTAATTCCATCTAAGATAGTATTCCAACGATTACGCTCTTCAGCTGTAATATGCTTAACATCATCTTGAATATGAGCATATGATAAATCAATCTTCTCATTAAGCAAGGAGTTAAGTTCTTTATTGGTAATTTTGTCTAGTTGTTTATCATAACTAACACCGCTTCTACTAGAAAAAGAAACGGCTAATTTACTAGTTGCCATACTTCCTCCTTACTAGCATACATCAGTTTTATAATTCCAAGTATCACCTTTGCCAATTCTCATTATACATCTATCATCTAAAAAAATAAATTCATATGCTGGTTCATCTTCATCTGCACGTAAACCAAATACTGTAGCATATTCAGACGTTGTTTCTGTATCTAATCCAAGTACTGATACTTTACGTTTACCAATGAATTTAAAGAAGTTAGAATAGTCATTAGGTTTAGTTGGTTTCTCAGTATCATCATTTAATGCTTTTAAGAATAAACCAACTTCAGCAAATACTGAATTCCATTTCTTAACTGGATCATATGCATTCAAACAATTGTTAGGACCAATCCAGAATTTCTTTTGATCTTTCTCTTCAGGATCGTTCTCTTGTTTTACATATGGAGATTGAGCTTTAATATAACCAATATTAGCAATTTGATCATCTTCAGCATCTAGTTTAGGCATAGGTGCTTTAGGAGTACCAAAGAATGTTGGAGAAGTTAACTTAGCATAGGAGTCAGCTGGTACATTACCAAGACGATCTGCATTATCTGCAGTTGTATTAATCTTAGATGGATTACGACCAGAAATTACATGACCTTGTTGATCTACTTCTACTTGCAAATATAGTCCAGGTGTAACTGCCGTATTAGGATGCACATAATGATTTGCTTCAGCTTCAATACCAGCAAGTTTTAGTTTTTCTTCTGGTGACATAAAGCCTTTAGTGTGTTCATCTGCCAACGGTAAATCAGTTACTTTATTCCATCTATCTTTGTCTTCTTGAGTTACATGAATAACTTCATTTTGCGTATGAGCAAGATTCTGCTTTATAGTATTCTGAAGAGATAAAGATAGTTCTTTAAAGCCAATTTTATCTAATTCGTAGTTATAAGGCATACATTAACCTCCTTTATTTGTATTACGTTTATGTTCAAAATAGGGCTCCAATGAGTTCTGAGACCCATTGGAGCATAAGGTTATTCGCCTTCAGGAATTAATGCAAGAGCATCTTCACATTCACTTTGGAAACGATCAAGTAAAGCTTGACGACTAGCAGATTGGTTCCATTCATAAGAAGAGCATACACCAAGATAGATTGCTTTAATCATAGCTCTATCAATATTCTTACCATCTACATAAGACATAGTTGGATATCCAAGATAATCAAGAGCATCCATCCACATTTCTTCGATATTACCGATACCATATTGAATAGCACGAGAGAATACTACTTGTTTCATAACTTCATGATGGTTTTCAATATTATATCCAATACGACGAAGAATAGCAATAGCAGGATCATAGTAATGCTCAAGTACATATTTATCTTGAGCTTCTTCGAAATCTTTAGCATTATCAGAGTTAGCTAACCATTTCCATGCTGCATCAAATTCAGCACCAGTTAAAGGATGTTTAGCTAATTCAGCCCCAAACCAATAACCTTTTTCTTGTAACCAGTCTACAAATTCATCTAAAGAACCTGCATTACTGGAGAATTGGTAAGTGCCATAAGATTTTCCGCCTGGGTCTCCCCAACCGCTGGAAATAGTACCGATGCCAGCACCACCAGATTCATACTTTTCGGATAATTCACCGATTTTCATAATTTAATTCCTCCTTACATTTCTTTAAGCGGCTTATGAATCTTCTTTGGTCTAGAAGAATTAGCCATTTCAATAACATCATCTGCAGCTTTACTATTAACAGGCATCTCTACAATCGGATGCTCGACAACAGGCTGCTCAACAATGGGAGTTTTTACAATTTTTGGTGCAATAGGAAATTCACCTTCTGGAGAATTCTTTGAACTATCCACCAACCATTTGAATAAACCAATTAAGCCAACACCACAGGCAGATAATCCTTGCCAGCAGCTATCAATTTCAAACTTAGTTCCGTATAGTCCATTTGACCAATAACCGAATAACCAAGATCCTAAAACTAAAACTGCTGCCAATAGACCGAAGCCCATGCAAATTAAAGCCATATTGGCTCTCAGAGATCTTAAAAGACTCATGAATTTTAGATCCTCCTTTTATAAAATAAAGCCCCAAAATACCCTCTAAAGGTGGAATCGGGGGTTATCATTATGTTAAAACATTATGGTAATTGATTAACTGAAAGGAGACAAATATGGAAGTCTTTAATCCTGTATATGATAAAATTTCATTAAATGATTTATCTCCAGAGCTTCAAGCATTAATTAAAGATTCTTCTGAATCTGTGTCTTATAACTTAAGTAGACATATGAAAGATAAGAATGCTCATATTAATAGTTTAGATAGAGAAGCATGGAATAATAAAGCACCTAATGAATCACCTAACTTTACTGGTGTACCAACTGCACCAACTCCTACATTGGGTGATTCTTCCAATAAAATTGCAACTACTGATTTTATTACTAACACACTTAAAATCTTTAAACCAGAGATTGCAATCAAAGCTAATAGATTAACTAATAAGATTAATATCAAACTTGGTGGTGTAGCTGATTCTACTCCAGTACAATTTGATGGTAGTGGAGATCTAGTTATTCCTGTAACTACAGTAGATGCTTCTGCACTTAGAGGTGTCTTAGGTAAAGATAAATTATCTGGTAAATATGATATCTCTATCTCTGGTAATGCTAATCATGCAGACACTGCAGATAGAATTGGTGGTATTGAATTAAATGAATTGGCATTAAAAGAATCTCCAGCTTTCCAAGGTAAACCAACTGCTCCGACAGCAGTATTTGGTACAGCTACAGATCAAATTGCTACAACTAAATTCGTTGATAAAGCTATCAAAGCATTAGACTTAGCTGCTATTGCAGCTGGTGCTGGTACACAAACTGGTACTAGATTCAATCCATTTAAAATTAAGATCACTGGTAAAGCTACAGCTAATGAAGTAACTGTAGATGGTACAAGTGATGTAAATCTTAATGTAAGAGATTTAGCTATTGATTATAATGAGATTGCTAATAATCTTAATATCACTAGAGTTAATGGTCATACTGTAGGTAAAGATGTACCAGCTGATGCGGTATTTACTGATACAGTTTATGTGCATCCAAATACACAAACTGATTTGACAGCAACTGAATTTACTGCTGTTACTGTAGATCGCCAAGGTCATGTAATTGCTGGTCGTAATCCATCTACATTAGATGTGGATATTACTAAGAATGCTGCATCTGCTGATAAATTAAAAACTGCTCGTAAATTTAAATTCTCTGGTGTAACTGCAGCTGATGTATCATTTGATGGTACTTCTGATGTAACAGTAAATGTCACTGCTATTCCAGCTAATATTATTACTGAGTCTGAAGATAAACAATTTATGTCTAAAGCTCAAAAAGATAAGTTAGCTGCTACTTTAACTGCAACTGAGATTGCTGATAAGATTACTGAAGCAAGCTCTGGTATGGAATGGAAAGAAGCTGTAGATACTAAATCTAAAATTTCTACTAGATATCCATCTCCTAAGAAAGGTTGGACTGTATCTGTATTAGATGAAGGTAATACTTATCAATACAATGGATCTAACTGGGTAGTAGTTTCTAGTAGTAATATGCCTAAAGCAACTGCGACTGCTGATGGTAAAATGTCTAAAGAAGATAAAGCTAAATTAGATGGTATTGAAGCTGGTGCTAATAACTATACTTTACCTGCTACATTACCAGCATCTATGATTACTCAAGATGATAATCATTACTTCGTAACTAAATATCAAAATAAGAAACTTCAAGACTTATACAATAAAGGTGAAATGGATACTAAGTTTGCTACTAAAGCAGATTTAGCTAAAACTGATACTGTAAGTTTAGGTAATGGATGGAAAATCTTAGCTACTAATACTGGTGAATTATCTTTCACATTCAATGGTGTTGAAAAAGCTAAACTTGGTACTGATGGTGCATTCAAAGCTGTAAGCTTAGAAGAAACTGGAGGTAACTAATGTTACCTGTGACTAGAAAAGCACTTAAGTATTTTATGAAATTGATTACTCCTGAATATATTAGCTGTTACTTTGTGGCTGTATTCTTTCAAATCTTATGCTATATTACTAATCCTATCGTAGTTCTATTCTGTGATAAGTATGGTAATCTTCCTAGGATATTTAGATTATGGCAAACATATGATAACTGTCTAGATGTAGAATGGATGATCTCAGAAGAAGTGGTTCCTAAGATATTTAGATATGACTTTAATAAACATTATAGATATTATAGTGAAGTAAAGACTAATGATGATTTTGTTCCAGGACATGTAGCATTATTAGATGATGACTTCACTATTAAAGAAAGAGTACAACGATATTTCTGTAGACTATTATGGTTATATCGGAATACTGCTTATGGATTTGCATATAATATTCTTGGTATAACTTACACTGGTACTGACCAACATGTATTAGAATATGATTCAACTAAAGGTAAACAAATCTTTGTATCTTTTATTGAAGATCCACATGGTATTGATAGATACTTCTCTGTAAAATCAGCAGAATATTGGACAGTGCCATTTACTAATAAACAATTTAGATTTGATATCTATCTTGGTTGGAAGTTAGCTGGTACTCAAGAGTATACTAATGAAAAACGTGCAATGGTTGCTATTAGAATTAATCCATTCTTAAGTGTAAAATAATTAAAAGTGGTACATCCAATTAATTTGGATGTACCATTTATATTGTTTTGGAGGCAAATATGATTAATGTAATCCCATTAATAGCTAAAAAGTATAACCGTAAGGGGGATACGTCTGGTAGTCTTAAATCATTAATATCTGATCTAAATTGTGTTACTGATAATGATGATGTTTTATTATTCTTATCTAGTATTCCTAGAGAGACAAAGTATTCTTTAGATGATGCTTTTGATATAATTGTATCTAATGATGAGTATAGTAATATATTTAGAGCTAATTTAGTATTTCTAAATATAGATTTAGATTATCATAGATTATTATTGAATGCAATCAAATCAGAATCTTATAATATCATATGTATGATTAATAAAGCAATACCAACTCCTGATTTATTCTTGGCTAAGAATAACTATGAGTGCTTAAATATTGCTTTAGATAAATCATATGCAGTATTTGATAAAGTACTTGGTATGGTTGTTAGTCAAATACAACATACTGCATCTTCAAGAGAGGGTAGAGCTTTAGGTATATTTATGACAATATGTATTCTTAATAAAGATATTGATAAGTTAGCTTCTTTATGTACTGGATACTTAGCAATTTGTAGATCTGAATATATGGTAAAAGACTTAATGAATAAATCTGCTATGGATGCATTCCAATATATGTCCGAGGAAGATATCCATACAGTAGTTGATGATATCAATTCCCGTAGTGTATTATCTAGATACTTAAGCAATATGTAAAGAATACCCCCATAGGAGTTGAACTCCTATGGGGATACCTTTAGATTTTAATAATAGATTTGATAAACAATATCTAAGCCTTTGGAAAGCTCAATCAATTGTTCATTTGGCATATTATATTTTGTCAATGGGCGAATATCTTGATAGTATTGTTTACCATTGATTTCTTTCTTCCATGCAGTACATAGAGAGATTGTATTAATACGTGCTTCATTAATACCAACTGTATTGATGAACCATTCACGACATTCTTCTTCAGTAATCTTTAAGTTGATTTCAATAAAAGTTTCAACTTCAGATTCTTTAGTGGAATTGTAAATAGTAGCATCTACTGTAGTACCATCTTCAAAACGAATCTTTTTAACTGGTTTAGATTCAAATGTTTTGAAGTAATATGCTACACGGTTACCAATGATTTTACTACCATGGTAGATTTCTTTTTTAGCATCAGTCAAGTCTTCAGTAATTAATGGGAAACGGAATGGAACCAAATACTCTGGTGCACACCATTTAGCATAGTTAACTTCATATACTTGAGAGTTTTCACGACCACAACCATCAGTACCAACACAGAATAAGTAAACTTTTTCTGGTGTAGATGGTGTTTCAAATACAGAGTTTTCTAAGTTCATTTCTGTATTATAAGATGGTGTTGTGTATTGTCTAGGAATATCAAAATGTTGAGTAGCAGTATATTCTGCTCCAGGTAAGATGATTTTATTTTCACCTTCATATAATAAGATATCAGTACCACCAACAAAGACTTTAATGTTGGTTCGGTTATGTGTTGCAGTAATAGTACTATCATCATTAGTATGACTAAATTCTGCAATATGCAACTGTTTATCAGGCATCTTACATTTACCTCCAATTAGTTTTATCTTCAAAATTTATTATTATGTTTTGGTTATCTATTTGTATCGTATTGGGATACGTATACATGATCATATAAATTAAATCCATCAGTATTCTTACGTTTAGTTTTATATTTAAGTTGATCATATATTTCAGATATTCCATAGTGATGTAATATTAAACTATTAGTATAAGCTATAAGCTCTTTCTTAATAAGATTACGTAAGTCATCAGTACGTTTAAGTACAGCAAAGATATGAATCTTATCATGTACATCAGTAGTTGGATCTAATGTAGATATACCATGATCTTTAATACCAAATTTCTTGAAGTAGTATCTTAAGATATATACTAATTCTTTTTGAGTAATCTTATCTATTTCATATTTCTTAGCAATATAGCTACTGAAACCATCGTAGAATAACTCAAAGTCTTCATTGCTTAACTTAGCTAAGTATTTAACAGCATCTATTGGTTTGATATATTGACTATAACGTCTATCGAAATTATAAACTGTACTTAAACCAGCTAACTCAATCTTATAGGATTTAAAGAAATCAATAACTTTAGATACATACATCTTCAAGTAATCAATACCAATCCCAGGAAGATAGTTAAATAACTGTTTATAATCTTCAGATCCCATAAATACTTCAATATATTTAACTGTATCCATAATAGTATTAGTAATAGCTTTCTTACGTTGAAGTTCTTCACCAATAGCTTTTATACGAATAATAGAGTTATATAGATCTATATCTTGATAACGTAAGTATTCAGTATAAGTCTTAGCAACTTGTGAACCATTAATTCTAAAGAATTTATTACTAAACTTCTTAATCATCAAAGCATCATATACTGCTTTATATGCATCATAGATACGTTTATTATCAGCATAATACATGCCTTTGACTACTACATCATATATCTTAGTATTGTTTTCTAAGATATTCATTAATCCTTTGATGGAAATGCCTGGCTTATATTTCTTAAAGTCAGCTACTTTCAATTCTTCTAATGTATATCCATATTTACGTTCAATGTCTCTACGGAGTAAATCTAAGTCTGCATCGAAATTAAATCCTTGGATATACATAATTGGAACAGTCTCTGTTTGAATAGTATCTTTCTTATTATAATATAAGTAAGATAAAGAGAATAGATAGCATAAGATAGAAGATAACTTGAATGTCTTATCAGGTCTTATATTAGGAACCGATAATCTAATACGTTCTTCATATCTTGTATCATCAAAGAATATATTAAAGAAGTATGGAATCTTGAATGATAGATCGCTCATAGACATAACTGTATCTATAGAGATATATTTAGTTCTAGTATAGTTGAATTCTTTTTCAAGTATTTGATTCTTAATATCTAATGGATTGAATTCATTGGTCCACAACCAATCATCTTCAGTAAATGCATCATAATCTATATATTTAGATTCATCACGGATATAATTATCTGCAGATCCAGTTAATGGAATCTTAACAAACTTAAGATCATAGTTTTTAGTTGGATCTTCAATAAAGATATTTTTACGTTTAGCATTTACATATGAAAATGTAAATAATATAGTATCACCATGCTCAAGAATCTTATCTACGTTAGAGAATAATGCTTGATCATCTACTATTTCATAATCTATATTCTCTTCTAATATAGTGCCATCTTCACATAAGATTTGCATTTGGTTATTATTATCAGATTCTAAGAAGTTATCATATGGATATGGTATATCTATAACTCTCTTACCATTTCTAAAGTCAAATATATTATACTCAGTTCTAATATAGTTATTGAAATGATCATAAATAGAGTTGTAGATGAAGATACATCTAACTTCACGATCTTTTTCTAAGTTAAGAGAATCATCTAATGTAAGCATTGTACCAGATACAGTATATCTAGACTTGTCTATAACAGTACCACCGACAGTAACAATCATACCATTACCAGATTTATCATAATTATAGAATGGATAGTTGATAGTAAATACTTTTTGATTAGGAATTCTAACTTTAAGAGAATCTTCTGTAATATGAACTGTATAGTTATTTCGAGGATCTTGGAAGAAGTATACTTTGATCAAATCTTTAGAGTCTACATAATCTTTAGAATTTCTGAATGATAAGATATCACCATTCATAATAAAGTTATCTCTACTTAATACTTCACCATTAATAGTAATGATCCATTTATTACGTTTATAATCATATCCATCATATGGGAAGTTAATTTTAAATGAACTCATTATACGTTCAATTGGTACATCAATTACTGATAAAGTTACTCTATCTCTATTTTTAGGATAAATGAAATGAATCTTAATCTCTACACCAGCACGCATTACTTTAGTTTGATCTAGAATCTTAATCTTATTCTTTAAGAAAGTATATTCAGAATTATATACAGGTTTACCATCTATAAATAACTCTAAAGGATATTGACTTTCTTGATATCCTTGGAATGGTACTTGAATATCATATTCTTGTATCCCTGGAGTATCTACTGAAGTAGTAAAGTAGGATTCTTCTAACTCCACATCAAATCCTTCAGTATAGATATTATTAAATGTAACTGTACGATTCTTAGTTACTTTATCTTGAGGATATACGAATGAGAAGTTCTTTCCATTAATCATATATCTATCAGATGGTAATAATAAAGAACCATATAATGCAAAGAATTCACCGCCATATTGTAAGTAATTATAATACGGTTCAGGTACTTCAAAGCTACTTACAGATTTATCTGTAATAGTCTTTAGATTAAACTCAGTTATCTTACTCTTGATTGGATATATTGGAGAGTAAATGAATATTACAGACATGATACGTTCTGTAGTTATTTTAGACCAATCGGTATCTTTAATAAAAGTAATCTTATTACCATTTACATTATATCTACTTGGATCAATGAATGTACCACCAGTAGATAGATACATCAATCCACCTCTATCTGTAAAATCAGATGTAGGGAATTCGATAGTAAAGTTCTTTTGGTTATTATCTTGAATAGGATATTGTCTAACTTCAGTGATAATCTTATAGTTATCTAAGTTAGATATATCATCATTAAATTCACTATTAGAGAAGAAGATAAACTCAAGCTTAGATTTACCTTTAAGAAATTCAGTATCTTTAAATACAAGCTTGTCATCTTTAATGTCATACTTATCTTCTAAAATACGTTTACCATCCACATTAATGAAAACTACACCACCTTTATTAAGGAAGTTTTCATGTGGGAATGGAATCTTAATGCCATTACTAGCAAATGTGGTTAGGGTTTCATTAGCTACATCTACTTTTTGATCTGTATCTAATACTTGTTTAACTTTGTAGTTAAATACATATTCACCAGTATCTTTATCTACTTTACGGTCACGTAATAGATAGTATTTAAATATACGTAAGTCATCAAAGCCAAAGATAGAACTAATGTCTACCATGCATTTAGCAGTTGATTTATATTTAAGTAACTCATGTAACCGTCTCATCATTCTAACTTGATAGATTAATGGGATTTCATCATAATATGGTACACCATGAGACATGAATATATATCTTACACAACGTTCATCAAACACATCAAGATTAATGATATGCTCTTGAACTTCAGATATCAAATCAATCATGGTTTGAACTATAATAAAGATAGTTAACCAAGCATCATAATATTTACTATCAAATCTATGAGCCTCGGAATATATTGTAGTTATAGCATAAGCTCTATTTACATTGAATCTACGTTCAAACTTCTCTTTAACTACAGAGTTATCAATTGATGGTAGCCAAAGTAATTGGAATTCAGTTGCTTTCCTAGCTTTATAGATATCGATATTTGATTTAATATATCTAAGATATGCATATTCATCTTCTGTATATCTTGCTAATATATTATCCCAGATACCACGTTCTTCTAATTCACTAATTGTAGCATCATCCATCTCATGTAGAGGAATCTTATAATCAATACCAATATTATCTATTCTTAAGTCTTCTGGAACTAATAATCCTTCAGCACCTAAGTTAGGTAAACCAGTAATCTTACGATAATAGTTATTCTCTTCTATATAGTTTGTAATAAATACTTTTGCAGCTTCATCTCTTGCTTTATCTCTAAAGTTTTCAGGGATATATCTAGGATCTTCCACTGCTCTTTTAAAATAGTTAGATGGCACACCAGCTCTAGCTAGTACATCTACTGTATAATCATATAGTCTCCAATCTGCAGTACCTTCAACAGATTGAATATATAGATCTCCCATGAATTCTGTACGTTGAGTCTCATTATTAATAGCTTCTGTTTCAGACTTAACGATACATTTCATGCCTAATTGTTTTACATAATAAACTAATACGTCTACAAACGGGTAATCTGTAAACACTTTATCCATATTAGGATTTTGCATATTGTAAATTTCCTCCTTTCAGAGAGAATTTAGATTTTATTTTAATAGTATGTAACCCTAATAAGTGCTTATCCTTAACATATAGATATAGACAATTTTACAAAGGAGCCTAGTAAAATGAATGAATTCCCTGACTTACAATTAAAAAAAGATCCAGTGAATCCAGTACTAAAATCTCCATATGTACCTTTTGAGCTATCATTCTATCAAACTAAATATACATTAATGGATATAGATGTTTATACAAACTTTATTAAGAATGCCGTTAGTAGATTTAGAAAGTCTAGAACTTATACTCACTATAAAGGGTATCTAATGAATCTTGGTATGGATCACTGTCAATTACATAGCAATATCTATGCAGATATGGCTACAATTGAAATGCATCATAATATGCTAACTATCTTTGATATTGCAGTTATCTTAACTGAGCATACAATTAATACTATTGGATATATTACAACTTTCGATTTAGTTAACTTACTAAAGAAAGTTCATACTGAAAATAAAGTACAACTTGTAATGCTATCTTTAACTGCACATCAACTATATCATAATGCAAATGGTATGTATATCCATCCAGATATGTGTTTCGGTAACTGGATGGCTTTCTTAGAAGAATACAAATATGGTATAACTATTGAGCTGGCAAACAAAATAATAAATTACGTAAATTATGCTATCTCTTTAGGTGATACCGAGACCGGTGAACTCCTAAAACTCAGAGATAAAGTCCAAGATTGGAGTGTATTAAATGAATATGGAGTTAATCGTACTGGGTATTAATTACTTTATTATCCTACTTATAATCTTCTTAGTTTATAAAGTTGCTAATAAGATAACTAACTCATATAAAGAAAAAAATAAAAAAGAATTAGATTTGCTTCAAATGTCTATGTCTACTTCCTTAGAGGAAATGACTCAGACTATTGATTCTTTTATAAATGAATCTATTCAAGAATTCACTGTTATGAATAATATTCAAGATTCTAAATATATTAATACTGAACTTGAACAAGAAATGCGTCTAGCAGTAATGGAAAGCGTAAGTGGTCGTATATCTATTAACTTACTTAATAAGCTTAGACTATTCTATAAAGAAGATATTATTCCTGATATGATTGCTAAGAAGATCTTTTTAGCTATTACTGCATATACAGCAATCAATAATGCTGGTGCTACAAGTAAAAAAAATAAATAACTTTGGAGGATGGGAATATTCCCATCCTCCTTATTATTATTCTTTGATAAATCCATAATATTTTAAATCATGGATTACACATGCTACTAGAATAGCAGCATATATACCAGCCATTGCGATTGTAATATATGGATGGTTGGATGCAAATTGTTTTAGTTTTTGGATTTTCATTTTTATTTCTCCTTTAATTAATCTTCAATAGCAGATACAGTTGTTCTAAAGATTTCTACATTGTTCACATCAAAGATAGATGCGGATTTACCTACATAGATATCTTTAGATGTAAAACGATTTGCAGCTTTAACTGCGTTGTCATAATTATTGCATACTGCAACCATATAACCAAATTGATCTTTTACTGTGAACATGATATACCTCATCTTTCTGGGATCATAGTAAATCCCTAAACAATATAAATTAAATACTATATCATATATTCACCTTAATAATATGCAATCGAAAATACCAAGTATTACAAAATGACAAAAAAAGAAAACCACTAGGAGTTTAACTCCTAGTGGATATATTTACATTTTACCATATAATCCCCAAACAAGGGAACCAAGATATCTTAATACTTTTTCATTATAACCAATATCTATTGATTTAATATCATCTGGATCTACATCGATATTATAAATGTAGTTCATACTAGATACTCTATATTTAGATTGTAAATTGAATTCTCTGTAGTATCCTACATTAAGTTCTCCACTTACATAATCTATATAAGTAGACTTTATAGTATCTACAGCAAGTTGAATATTGTTGTTAGCAAGCATATTCATTACTTTAAATATCAATGCAATAAGATAGTCTTTATGAAGCTCTATATTATGTGGATCTAATCCGACTATAGTTTCTTTCATACCAAACATATCTTGTTTTGACATTAATACTAATTCACCAACTCTAATAAAGTTATCATATTCATCTACTTTAAAATTATCATCTTCCAAATCAATATCATTTAATATTAGTTTATAATCATTAAAGTATAAGACATCTTCTTCTGTAATCTTTCTAGGCTCTAGATAGTAAGCCCAGTCGATTTTATCTTTTGAAGTATACTCATAGATTGGATTACCTATGAGTATATCAATTGATGAATGTCTCATTATTTACTCCAGTGCATTTGTATATGTACTCATATCAAATGGATACCAAATCTGTAATGGTTCTAAACTTCTCTTAGCTTCAAGTTTAATATAAGCACTACGTTGCAAATAAGCAAGTTGTGCTCCTTGAGGAGAGAAGTCTATATCATCTCGAATATTATATACATCATCTATATCATAAATGACTTGTGGGTGTATACCATACATTCTTCTGATTACATTACACATCATTTGGGTTACCATATCAGAATATTCATCGTTGCTTACAATAATGAATATCTCAGAACCATTATAGAATCTATCGATAGCTTTATAAAATTCATAGAATTCTTCTTCAGATTGATTGAATAGAATCTCACTAAAGACATTCTCGAATTCTGGATTATCAATAAGATAATTATAAGTCAGCTTACTGATAAGCTGACTTACATAGTTCCATGGATTTCTAGGATAATCTCTAGAAGTTAATTCAGCTACAAAGATATTCTCGGGTAAAGCATCTTGTTGATTCTTTAAATCCCAATAGTCTTTATAGTCTCCATATTCTACCATAAGATCTTTATCTAATTTATCTTTATCAGATGGATATAGATAAGCTCTATAGTATTGATAGATTGGTTCTGTAGTAAATACAAACTTCATTCTAATCACCCATTAATGCTGGAGTTAAATTTGGATCTTCGGCTTTAACAGCCATAATATTTTGGAATGCTTTATCTTGTAACTCTACAGGAACTTCTTCATCAATCTTGATATTCTTACTCAAGAGATAAGAGTTAACTGTATTTCTATCAAATGAAGTATTAGCCATATATCTAACATAGCTTTGTTCATTAATATATCCATATTGGAATAGATTAGTTACTGCATATCCAATACTAAATACAGACGGTACAAATGATACCAAGCTAGGACCATTATAAGTCATCTGTAATTGTAATGATGTAGCAAATACACTCATAAGAATATCCATAAATGGAATACTATCTTTACTCCATTCTTCATCTGTTGTATAGATAACTACATTCTTAGCATGTAATGCTGCACCAACTAAGAAGATATTCATAATAATATCTATTTGATTTAGATACGATGCATAAGCTTCTTTGAATGCATCTTCACCATAATCAACATAGACTGATACTACATTGAATGGTGGAAGTAACACTGGAAGCTTAACTACATTTGGATTTTGTAATAGAACTGCTGGAGCATGTTCAGTTACAAGAATCACTCTAGTACCTGGATCAACACTAGCCTGAGCAGCTAGTGTTGAATCATTGGTAAATGTAATTCCATTCATTAGAATCACCTCTTAATAACGATCGTTAGACATTCTACGACGACGAACTTTTGGTTCTTCATCTTCTTCTTCGAATTCAGATTCGATATCTAGTTTAATATTCAAGATAATAGTCGCAGCGGAAGCTAACTCGTCAGCTAAAGCTTTACGGAAGTCACCTACACGTACTTCATTATCTTTCTTAATATCAGAATCAATATAAGCATAGAATACTTCTGGTAAAAGATCTTCAATACGAATTACTTTATCATCAGAAAGATCTTTCAAGATTCGAGTAAACTGTTTATCTAATTCTAAGATCTCATTATAGCTATAAGCATCTTCAGTACCTACAACGGATTCAATATCTGCTGCAGCTTCACCAATATAATTACCTAAAGTTTTAATTTGATCAATAGTCAATAACATATCTTCTTTCTCCTCTACAGGTTGTTTTTCTTCTACTTTAATGTCAACATCATTATCATTTTTTACATTCCCAGTTTCCTTAGTTTTAACCACTATAGGATTACTGATAATTGTATTTTGAGGTTTTTTCATGTCTTCAGACAACTTGTCCAGAGCCTTATTATGCATCGTATTTTCTAAATCACGAGCTGGTCTTTCTGGCTTAGGAGCAAAGTATTTATTGAAACGTTTAGGAGCTGGATTGATTGCTGGAATCTCAATAACCAAATCAGGTTTTTCTTCTTTGAGGAATTCTTCAGCTTTTTCTCTTTTATGATCATCAGCAACTTTACGCATATCTTCATATTGCTGACGAAGTTTATTTTCACTAGCAATAGACTTAGCTTCTAATTCAGCCAAATCATCTTTCAATTTATCAATCTCTTCTAAATCTAACTTAGAGGAGATATCTAATTCATTTTCAACAGATTCATTGGTCTTAATATCTTTACCATAAATACCATGATCATTATCCCAATAAAGCTCGCCATCTTTAAAGATTTCAATTTTCATGCTCATATCAATTTCCCTCTTTCTGCTAAATAAGGCAATCTTCTTACGACCATTCTTAAATTCAGATGCCATATGAATACCGCCACACTTTAAACATATAATATTGTTAAACCCTGCATCATAATCTAATTCACCTCGACATTGTTCAGTGGTATCTAGATTTAATGTATGAGTACAATACAAAATCTTTGGGTCCAGAATATACATATCTGCATAGTCAAGTAATACTGGACCAAATCCTTTTCTTAATCCCCAGTTCTTAAATGCTTTAGTACCGAAGTCATCTATGATAAATCTACCTACAATAGTTTCCATTATCTTATAGATATCATCACGTACTGACCACATTTGATAGAGATTTTCAATTGGTACAACTCTTTCGAATATACCAACATTACCATCTTGGCTAATATCAAAACATTTAGCCACAAATGGTTTTAGATACTTTTGATTAACGATCTCATCTGGATTATTTTTAGAACCAGCTCTATCTAATGCTATCTTAATACAAAATGTAGCATTATCATCAAGTGGCTCATAAACAACACGATTTGTACCACAGCCAGATCGTTTAAACCCTTTAGGTTTTACAATAGCATCTAACTTCTGGAACTTTTTCTTGAAGGCTTTATCCTTGCGATCAAATATAATCTTCTTAATCAATGCTAATTCATCATCAGTAAAGAAGTCATATATACAAGGACCTTCAATTGATTCGAATAACTCCTCCAAAGTAGTGAATGTATTCATACTTTGATATATATCCGCATCATGATACAACCTACTATTGATCTTGGAGTTTTCTAAGTTGCCAGTCAAATCATCAATTATTGTTGACTGCAGTTGCATCCCATGTACCTCCAAGTTCAGGAGCAAAGTATTGTTTAAGTCTAGCTGCACGATCCATAGCTAAACCATATCTTTCCTTCTGAATTTCCTTCATTGGTCTATCATCATAAGTTTCAGTTTCAGGATCTTTAATCCTAGCACCTTCAGGGAATGGTTTATTAATAGCTTCCATTTGCTCTAAGATAGAGTTATCGAAGTTTACTCTACGTTTATTGTAGTTATATCCCATTTCATCAGGTAAAGATAATCCAAGTATACCATTATTCATTGCTTCAGCAAATGCTTGGTTATCATCTAACTCATTAAGTAAGTCACTAGTTCTACTGATTCGAGTCTTATGAGCATAATTTTCGATAGCTTCATCAAATTGATTATGATCATAGAATCCACTCAAATCTCTAGGGCGACTATGAGTAATAGAATAATTGTAAGCTGGCATTGCTTCAGAATATGTATCAAACAAATTCATCAAGTTTTTATGCTCACCAGGCTTACGATTATCATTGATCTCTTGTAACTTAGCAGTTAAAGGAGATCTTAAATTATATACACGAATTGTGCCATTAGGTCCTACTGCACCTCTACGTGCTTGAGCGTTAAGAATTTGTTCAGTAGTTAATGGAGTTACAGCTGCAGCTCTAGCATTTCTAGCTAACGTTTCAGCACGTTTAGCATATGCTTCGAACTCTTCAGGAGTCAAATCATTAACATCTTTATCACTCACAGGATCATAGTTATTACCACCCATTTGAGGATTTGTACGTTGAATATAACTATTCCATGTACCAGTAGTTTGATAGTATGGATTATAGTTTAAGTCACGCATCATACCGAATGGATCGCTATCAACAACTTCATTAGCTTCTTCGACTGTATATCCGAAATGATTAAAACAATCTCTAATCATACCATTAACCATAAACATTTGTTCAGTATAATCATTACGACGACTTTGAGCCTCAGCATCATTTTCCATTTGAGTCTTAATTCTATTCATTTCGTCGTATATACGAGCATGCTCTGGATTTAATGGACGACCAGTTCTATCTAACCATTCTTTCTTTTCAATATCAAATTGACAACCATTTGCTATAAGTTCTTCTACTGTAGTGAAAGTAACCATATTAGGATTATTTCTTACAGATTGCTCATACTTATAGTGCTCATACTTAAGCTTATTAGTATTATATTTTTGAACTTGATAGTTGTATTCAAGAATTTGTTGTTCATAACGATAGAATGAATCCATTGGATGATTAGGAATATTCATTTGCAATTCTTGAATTTTGGAATTGATATTGTTAATTTCTCTTTCCCAACTAGCTCTTACTTGAGGTTGCATATAAGTCCATTGAGAGCAGAGAATAGTATTGCGTTGGTCAATGAGTCCACGAATTTGATTATATAATGCTTGTTTATTTTCTTCATACCAAGCACCTTTAATATATTCATTGTACTCATTAGTATATTTAACCACCGCATTATACGTAGCCAATCTATCTTCATATGGGATAGATTGATCTTGCATTTCCGCAGAGATATCTCTAGGTGGTTGCAAGTTACTTAGGTCGTAAATTCTTTTAGGAACTTCCATCAAAGGAATTGTACAACCAAATGGTACATTCAATGCATCTAAGTTATACTGACCATTTGGAAGCATTGGAGGCAATCCAATAGCTGCTTGCATTTGATATTGATCAGCAAGATATGAATTCTGTACCATTTGATTTAGTTCTTCATCAGTTGTTGTATCTACTGTTGGATCAGCTTCTTTAGTTACACCAACCATAAAGTTTTCTAAGTCAGGAATATTAAGACCTTCTAGCTCTTTAAGCTGTTCCATATAAGCAAGATGTCTTCCTGTACCAGAAGATAGAACTGCAGTTCCAGGAGGGAATTGTCTAAACATTCCTTCAGTAGGATCTAGTCCCATACTAAGCATCTTTTCTTCATACAATTCTAGATTGTAGTCTAATTGATACTCAGGGTGTTGTTTTAAGAACTCATGGATTTCATTCTCATCTGTAGCTTCATTCCATGGAACTGGTCTAGTGTGTACACCACACACAATATTATTCAAACGATTTATATACTCATTCCGTAAAGATAAAGTCTGAGCCATGAATTCATTACGAATTCTACTTTCAGATGCTTTAATCTTACCACGGATGATATCCATCGCTTCTGGATTATTGAGATCGGATAAGCTAAATCCGACTACTTGTCCAGAACTATCTGTCTTTATCATCTAGCGAATCCTCCCATACCATTCATCGCATCTTGAATAGGATTACCTGTATAGATTGGTTGTCCTACTCGGCTTCTAATCATATTATCATACTCTACTTTAAACTGTGGGCAGTGACGATATAATACATCGATTTCACCTTCATCTGCTACATCAGTTGCACCAGTCTTAGTATGATGAACGTATACTACACCGTAAGGATCGATATAGTATCTTAAACTACTAGTGAAATCTTGATGATGTTCAGGAGCTACTAATTCTTTTATAGGATTAGGTGCATCTCCATTTACATAACGACCAAAGATTCCGCTATAAGGTTTTGGTTTAGGTTTACGAATCTTATTATCAGCTACTGGATCATGATGATCTTCTTCAGATTTACAAGTTCCAGTATGTTTAGCAATAAGATTACCAAAGAAACCATTAGATTTAGCTTCTTCATGATTATGATTACAACCGCAACCACATTGATGGTGATGTTTTTCTGCCATCATTTGTTCATGAGCTGGTTCAATATCTTCTTTAAAGATCTTAAGAGCTCGTTCTTGAAGAATAGCTGCTTTTTCCTCGATATAAGCTGCTACTCTTTCATATTCCCATTTATGAAGTTCTACTTCAGTTTCTGCACTAATTGGTAGTGCTAAACCAGTACTAGTTAGAATGAATGGTTTTTCATTTGAGTCATAAATGACTCCTGGGTTAAGTTTAAATACAAACATGATATTTTCTCCTTCTTGTTGTTGTGAATCAGTTTCTTCGTTAGTTAGTGACAATGTGATCTCGGTTCCTCCAAATCTGTCATACTCTTCTTTTGTAATCGATTCTACTTCGACGCATCGAGGAACGCCGAACTCATCTACAAAATTAATGATATCCATATGGCTACCTCCTTTTAAAATCGAAATATGTAGATCACTGTAATAATATATGGCTATATAAAAAATTAATGAGAGTATATTCCTCCCTAGGATAACTATGATCCTAGGGAGGTAATATCAATTATAATGCTTGAACGTAGTCATATAGACTATCTTTAAAAGATGGGTCTTCAAAAGATATATCAATATCTGGGTCGGTTTCTCTTAGAATATCGTAATATACTTCTTCAATATTCAATAGATAAGATTCATAATTAGGATTATTAGCTTTAATTAAATGATCATTAGCCAATTCTTGTTGGAAACGATATTTAGAGAAAGCTTTAAGTCTAGTTAATTCTGTTTTAAATTCACTAGTAACTTCATCATATAAATCTTTATGACTTTCAGATAAAGACTTACCAATCAATTCTTCTTCTGATTTCTTTTTATCTGACCGATCTGGAACTTCAAGCTGTTCTTCAATAGCTTTATCTAATTCTTCATCAGTCATTTCAGTACCTTCGGCTACTGTAGGTGGAACTTTAAAACCTGGATGAGTTTTTAATGTATTATCTCCATCCGGAGTTTTATATTCTTCATCTGGTTCAGTATTTTGAACTTTACCAGCTTCAGGAACGTCATCTTCTTCAGGGATTTCATCAGCATGATTAATATATGTATCTAAGCCCTTAGCAATTGCTTCAGGAAGAATATCTAAATCATAGAATCTGGCTTTATATAATTGAACTACTTCTGCTTCAGTAATACCTGCAGGTTTAAGATTTTTAAAGATATCTAATACACGATAGTCATTATCTTTTCCAGCTGCTGCTCTAAGTACTTTAGGGTCAAATAATAGAGTTGCTTTATATCGTGCAGGATTGTCAGTAGTTTCATCATTAATAGCAATATCTTTGATCGCTCTAATTGGAATAAAGATACGATTTATACATTCTTCACCAAATGTATCAAAGATTACGAACTTAGATCCTTTAGTTACACTAAAGCAATCTGTAATATCCATAACTTTATCTTTATTAGTATCAATAGTATACTTACAGTTGATTAGGTGATCTACTCTTTCTTTATCTTTACCTAATCCTTCCATATTAGTATACTCAACTAATGAATAATTGATTGCAAAGTATTCTACATTCTCAGTTGGAATGATATGAATCTTTTCTTCATTATCAAAGTAAGTAAAGAATCCTTTAGTTTCTATTGTAGAACTACCAATGTATCCTTCAATTTGGTGGATATCTTTACTGTCTCTTGTTTGTACGAATAAAATAATACTACGCTTTGTCATTATATTCATCTCCTATAAAATACTTCTAACTATATTAAGATAAGTTGAATAAATCTGTTTTGTATCAAATAGAGCTGAAACAAATTTACCCTCATCTAATTTATAATCTACTCCATATTGCATTCTAATCAAAGATGCTCTAGTAGATTCATCGATATAATTATTCCACTTTTGTATATATGGAATCTTATCCATTAAATCATCTGGCACTAGCCTATAATTTCTTGATAGACAATTATATGCATTATGTATACCGAATGTAGAGTTAATCTTCACATGAGATTTACAGTGAATAAAATTGATCTTATGTCTATTTGGATCAAATGTATTGATTATAAAATCAACTATATTCTTTATGATATTCTGATTAGCTACTTCTGCACCTGAAGATGAATACATAATACCATTTTTATCCATATGATTAATCCAGCCATATATCCATGTCTTTAATCCACTTACAGATATATTGCTATCAGAATAGATATTGAATTCGTCAATGACATCTTTATATTCTGCAGCTATCTGTACTGCTAAATATAAGCCAGTTAATTCACCATAGTTATTAGTAGCACGATCAATTACGCAATGATATTCTAAGTCTCTCATATCATTAATTACTGATACTGCACCACCACATACTCTATTTCCTTTAACTACATCTACTTTACCTAAGACAGATGCATCTGAAAATATATCTAGTGTTTTCATTATTTCACCTCCTTTATATTAATACCTTGTAATAGCCAAAATAAAAAGTAAATACCCATAGGAGATTAACTCCTATGGGTAATTTTATCTTTTATTTAGATACTAATTCAATGCCTTTATTAATAATATTTTTGAGCATGTTAGTTGCATGACCAACGTTTACAAGCCCAGATTCAGGATTAGTTTCTGCTGCTTCTTTCATGCTAGTTAAGCGTTTTCTGTCGATTAAGACCGCAAACTTAGCTTCATCAGGGATCAAGTTATCAGACTTGATATTTCCAATAGCAGTCAAAGGATCCGTTTCCAAAGCCGATTCCATATATCGAGCTAGGTCGTAGGCATCTACCACTAGAACTTTAGAACCATCTTCCTTCGCAGCTTCAAAAACTGGAACAGCCGCAACTGGGAATTCAGGAGCCGCTTGAAGTTCTTCTACGTGTTCTAGAATTTCATGTAGATCATGACTCATTTCTTGTAATGCATTGGAATTAGTATTTTCTAATTTGTAATTTTCTGATAATTCTTTTAAAACGTCAAATTTCATTTTCTTACCTCATTAGATAATAATTCCAATTAGATCAGATTTATACTCTGGAATAGACTAATCATCTATTGCTGTATACAAATCTTTATGATCTATAAATTATCTATATGTTGGAATTATTATACTTGAATAAAAACTTATAAAGAATTATATAACTCTTGCTTACGTTCGTTGAGCATTTGAATAATTTTTTGCTTGTCTGGTAAATCATAAGCACCACTGTCATCAACATACGTAAACCGTTGTTCAAATAAATGATTAGCTCTATCACTAGTATACAATGCAGATGCATCTTCAATATCTTTGAGAAGATCTAATTGGTCTAGTGTAAAGAACTGTTTATACATATTTACAAATTCTTTGTAATCACCGAATACATGAGTACATGGTACGAATAAGTAATTTGCATGAACTAATTCATGAGCTGTTTCGGATAATGGAATTAATCCAACGAATCCATTATAATGATTCCACATTACTTCTTTAGCTATAGATTCTTCATCAATTGGTTCTCCAAGAGTTTGTCTCTTACGGAATACAATTGTACAAATATCATATAGAGTAATTGGATCATGATGTACATGAATCTTAATCTTAGGATTTGGAACGTTAGATACGTTTCTATAAAACGCACAACTGTTCATATTGAATGAGTTACGTAGATATTGAATATACTGTTGGTATTCAAATGATCCACGTACTGATTTCTCTAACTCTGATAAGAATTTCTTGAAATCTTTTTGGTCAGCCAAGTTCCAATCATTTAAATCATATGGAGGAATATTAGTAAGTTTAATAACCTCTGGTTCATTAGAACTTGACTGTACCATACTTAAAGAGTAAGGATTTCTCATGATAACCTCCTTTCAGTAGGGTTATCATAATGTTAATTTTTAGGTTGTGGAATGAATTCTTCCATATCTGCAAATGTACAGCTATCCTCTAGATCGTATTCATATATCTCAATAGATTCAATATTATTAATCATTTCATCTGATTCCAAATACTCATCAATCTTACTTTGGATTTCAGATAAGCATTTTGGTTCATGATCAAACTCAATGTATGGTTTAAGAATATCTACTACATCGGATATATCATTACATTCATAATCATATGAATCGCCATCTTCAGTTCCCATCCATATTTTATATCTAACTTGATAATATTTACCATCTTCATCTGTATTAATATAGACTTCGAATCCTGGTTCTTCACATACACCCAAGACACTAACGTTTGGATATATAGATTGAACCCATTCTGTAATTCTACTAATAACTGGTGACCATGCACTTTCTATGGATATATCGAATGTATATTCATTATAATCTTCATTATAACAAACTCCATCATCACATATCCAACAAAAGTTATCACGTCTATCAAAGATATATATTGGTTTTTCATAAGCTTTAGATATAGCTTGAGTTATTTCATTAGTTTGTGTACTTATATTACTAAAGATATAATTGATATTGGTTACTAAGAACTCTAAATCAATTAGGTCTTTCTCTTCAGCTGGTACTATAAAAGTTATATTGTTGTATGCATAGTTTGCCATAGTTTATTACACCCTTAAAAGTAATTCAATATAATGATTATCAGATGCTGCAAAGTATAGACGTTCATCTATATTATTAGCATCATAATATTCATCAAGAACTTTATTCTTATCAGGGAAGAAATCAGCATTATCAAATTTATTAATAATAGCTTGAGGTATATTATAATCAATAAGATATTGTTTAACTCCACTAAAGTTAACTATATCAGTGTCAAGTAAGTTATTATCTTTAAACACTGCAGCGATATAATGCTTCTTAGATAAGTATTTAGAGTATAGATTGCTTTCAAAAATAATGAAATCCTCTAATGTCATAATACGATAATCAAATTGCACATCAATTATACCAGCTTCTTGCATTCTATTTTCTACATCAAAGAATGTTTCCATATATCTATCGAATTTCAAGATTACGTATGTATAATATATATCATTCTTTTTGTGAGTTTCATGATCATATTCAAAGATATCATTATCATAATACTCAGCAAAAGATTCAACTACTTTATTCAAATGCTCTTCATTCTTTGAATAAAATGCAAATGAATAATAAAAAGTGTCTTTACTATAATCAATATTCAATCCAGGGACTTGTATCATTTTCTATTCTCCTCTTTAATATTAGCTAATAAGATTTTTGTTTCAATAATATTTAATAATTTAGAAACCTCCACAGTATCAGTGAATGTATTACCAGCTACATCACTTTCTAATGTATTCAAATCAATTCTAATATAACCATTGCTAAATACTACACTAATTTCTTCAGACGAAATATACAAATCAATCATCTGAATATCTAAGAATCGTTTAGTATCAAAAGACAATGGCTCTGCTTTTAATCTAAATCTTGTACAAGATTCATCTTTAAGACTATTTACAATAGCAGCAATGAACTTGCAGTCTTTATCAGTCTTCATCTTCATCACCTCCTTCATCATCGATTAAAATAAGTTCATCTATTTCTTTATCAAAGTCATCTTGAACTTCTTCATCAGTCTTCTTTCTAGTATATGAAAGATTATCTATATCTTCTTCTGTAAAAAGATGTAATAATATTTCATTTTTAAAGAATGATTTAAAAACATCGTTCTCAGACTTATCTAAACAGGTAAAGATACGATCTAGTGTAATCGTAAATTCGACGTTTAACGCACACCCCTGTGGAAGTATACTGGTACGTATCGATTCGGGGCATGTATTCGCATAATTAATTACATTATATAATGCAATGGTTTCATTAACACTTGCGGAACGACCCTCAAAGGAAGCTATGAAATTATCATTGCTTACGAAATTATGTGGTCGTTCTTCACATATATTAATTAATAAGTTTTCAGCATATGGAGCAATGTATGCTAAGAAATAAAACGGAATCTCTGTCAAATTCATCTTAATCAAAGTATATGGTTTAAAATCAACTTCTCTACCAATAAGTCTATTTAACTCATATGCATAATGATCAAAGTTATCCGGAGAATCAATTACTCCACATTTAAGCTTAAGCTTTCTATCACTATATCCAGCGTAAACTTTAATAATATTAAATAATGCATTCGATACATCTCGTTCACTTGCTCGTGGATTCGTTATGATATCTAAGTTTAATGCATCACTTATACGTGCAAAGAATTCATTTACAACAAATGAGTTCCTATTCTCTAAACGCATATTCAATAAATCTCTATATGAAGTTATAAAGATATGTGTACTATTATCATATCTCCCATACTTCATTAAGTATAAGATATTTACTTTATCTTCATCAAAGTCAAGATAAAATACAATATTAATCTTATCTAAGTAAGTATCAAAGTAATTACAATACAAAAGAATTACATCTAATCCATTCTTAATTACTTCTACTTTCTTATCTTCAATCTCCTCTCGAGTAAAGTAAGTTCTAATTCTATCAATTATTCTCATTACTCAATCTCCATTTATCTAAATGATATCTAAAGTTAGTTTCAAACTCTAATCTAACTTCATTAAAGATTTCATCTTCTGTGCGGAATTCTTTATTAGTCTTATCTAATCGAATTTCCTTTACACAATAATTCTTATTAATGAATAAGTGTTTAAATAATTCATTCACCAATTCTAAATACTTAAAGTTTCCTTCATTAATATCATTATCGGAATTTCTACTAAGAATCAATTCTTTCGTAGTTCGTTTATCATGAATCATCTTTAGCATAATATTAGTATCTGGTAATTCCATTTCATCATAAATAATATTATCATACTTACTAATGAAATCTTTTAATGTATCTGATTCTAAATAATACTTAAGATTCTCTACTGATAAATCATTTCTTAGTGTTTGTAATTCTCGTATACCTTGATAGTAGATATTAGAATATACCCATCTATCCATTACGATAATATATCCATTATCATAATACTTCTTAATTTGATTATACCAAGTATCATAAAAGTCAGATGCATATAGCATACTGATATTTATTGCTGATAACTCTTTAACTTTACTTGTATTCTTAAAGTAATTAGTTAATAGATAACTTGATTTACTATCATAATTAGGAAAACTAAATAACTTAGCTTTATATCCTAATTCATTCTGAATATAATCTACTAGTTTCTTACTATTAGTTTCTTTAAAACTACAATCAGTTCCTTCAAAGGTTACCATATACTTGAATGATATTGATTGTAACTTCTCTTCAGTTAATTCATTAATTCTTTCTAAAGGTGATTTAATCATTTCTCATACTCCTTTACTTTATAAATATATCTTATTAGAATATTGATAGTATACTACTTCATTATACTATCAAGATAATAATATATAAACTAACTTAGTTTTTATATTTACTATTAGTTGCGTCCTTAAAAGGAGAGGGGAGTTAAGAGGGTGAGAACGTAGTTCTCCCCTCTTATCCCCGAAGGGGTAAAATACAACAGAGTACAGATGCATACAGTTGCGTCCTTAACAATCGTTCCCACGCCCGTAGGGCTAGTGGGAACTTACTGAACTGTCTTTGTCTACAGTTGAATTCTATTGAAGTTAATTATATACTAATTACTATACAGATAGACTATTAGTTGATATTCTATATACTAATTGATATACAATAGATAATCTTATACTCTTAATTCTTATAGATAAACTTATACTGATATTCAATAGAATAATTTATATTGATATACTTTATACTGATACAATATTTACTAATTACTTATACAGATATAATATTAGTTATTATTCTTATAGATAAAATAAATATATCAGTATACTACTGAATAGTATACTGATAATAGTTTTATTTGTTTTCTAATTCCCTTGAAATTGTTAAATTGAAAATTTAACACATCTTTCTCACGAACCATAGAATATAAACTTTTATTAGTTTATATGCCACATACCTCATTCGTTCTCGTCCGCACTCCACTACTTCGTATGTGGCATATAAACGTTCCGTTTATATTTGCCCCCCCCCCCCCCCCCACAAGGAAGCAAAAGCAAGCGAAAAAAGAGCGACCTTCCGGTCTTCTCGTAAGCTTCAGACAACTGTGAGGAACCGCAGGGGCTTACGTTAAGCACGCCTGTTAGGGCGTACCACTGCATGGAGTCGTTTTCCATGCATCCGTACCTGCTGGGTTATGGTGGGAGTTTTACCAATTAGCCACAAATTTCGATCGTGTAGGGTTTATCATACCTACTCCATCTCATACATATTTTTTATTACTTCGTTGTTTACTCTGTAATTTTTTACAAAACACAATAATTCCCCTTAGGATTACTATGATCCTAAGGGGAATTATATTATTTAGATGCTAAATATTGTAATTGATTGATTGTATTACCGGAAACGTTCTTAGTTACTTTATTAACTTGACCTTGAATATTTTGAGATACTAGGTTAATCTTTTCATTAAGTTTATTACCTAATGTAGCCATAGCTCCTTGTAGCCCTGTTTGAACAGTTGTTACTTGTTGTTGAGTTTGTGCTTGATTAGCTTGTAAAGTACCAATACCAGCAGTGTTGCCAGTAATCTTAGTCAATTCATTATAAATAGCACGTAATAGGATAACTTCTTGAGAGTCATCATTGGATGATTGAGATAAATCAACTGTTCCTCTACCAAGACTAACTTGATCTTTAACAGTTTCTTTTTGAGCTCTAAACGCATCCATACCTTCAATAGCAACTTGTGTTTGCTTAGGTACACCTTTAGCTCTGCCAAATCTAAAGTTTTTACCAGTACCCATATCAGTTGTAGAGTCACTAACTATTTCAGATTGAGATCTTGTAGCTTGACCAGATGGTACATTAGATGCACCATTTCCGCCACCAGTTGCAATATAACCATTAATTTCATCAGCACCGAAATCATTAGCAATATTACCTTTAACAATCTTATTTCTGCCAGATGAGTTACCCCAGTAACCACCTTTACCATCAGCAATAACTACATGGTCAGCTTCAGCATCACCAGTTAATGTATTAAGAAGAACTACATCGCCTTCACTACCACCTTGAGATGCAGTTTTGAATGCGTATGGTTGACCTTGGTTCTTAGCTTTAGTTTCAGCATTAGGTACATACATATCGATTTGGTTAACACCGGCTTTTTCAAGGTATTTATTAACGAATGTAGTACAACCGTTATTACCATAGCCTTGTTGACCAACCATTGAATCTGCCCAATCTGATGCGGCTTTAGTATTACCGCCACCAATTGCTCCACCTACACCGCCAACTGCACCAGAGGAACCTCCAATATTACCACCTAAGTCAATACCAAGTACCGCACCTAAGTTAGATTTAATGGAATTATACATATCGAAGAGTGGAGATAATAATCCAGGTTTCTTTGTAGGACCAGAGCCACCTTTAATATTACCTTCAGTCTTAATACCTTTACCTTGTTTTTGGAATGCTTCTTGAGCTGCAGCTATACGTTCATCCATATGAGCATATGCAGGATTACCAACTTCAAAGTTAGTGAACCAATATTGAGTAGCTTGAGCAACATCATTCATCTTACACATAGCTTGAAGATGTTCATGATAATAGCCACCAGGTCCAATTTCATTCCATAAATGAGTCAACTGTGCATTGACATCAGTCCAAGTTGTACCCATACCAGCAGCAACAGAGTTAAGTGTATCTTTACGAGTTTCAGTCCATTGACATAGACCAACACCTGCTTTATATGGATTCATATTAGGTTCATTATCTAATTGGTTAGCAGCAGGATTATATCTAGATTCTGCCCACATATTACCCATGATACCAGCAATAGCGACAGAAGCAACACCTTTACTTGCTAAGAAGTTCCATACAGTTTCAGGCACATCTGCACCTTTACCGAATCTTACTCCCATGCCAAATCTACCACGACTACCACGTCCATACAATTTACCTCTACCAAAAGCATTAGCAGTTGTAGTATTACGTAATACGTCTTTGATATTATATGTAGCATTATCACGATTAGATTCAGGATCTTGAATTGTAACTTTACCAGTACTTGCATCATAACCAGTAGCAGTTACATAGTGAGGATAAGAACCAAATGGATGACTATTAGAAGTACCAGATTTAGATTCACCTTGAAGTACTACAGGATTACCAGATTTCAAAGCATTGATTGTACCTTGAGCATCAGTGGAATAAGATGTAGCACCATGTCTTGCAGCGTACCCTTCAAAGAAAGATGGAGCAACACCAGTATCAGTACCCTTATACCCTCCAGATAATGCGAAATTAGAAGCTTCAGCTGGATTAATCGTACCTGTACCAAGTGCCATAAGAGCATTAGCTCCAGCAACTGGACCACATCCAGAATCTCCAATAGTTTGATTTATTGTATCTCCAGATGTATTAAATCCGATATTAGCATATCTAGGATCTTTTTGTTTAAAGAATTTACCTGTACCTAAAACTTGTGCTTGTAAATCACCAGCTTGAGATACTAGATTACCCATTAAACCACTAGTTCCTTGAGAAAGCTTATTCATGTCACTTTGCATGCCACTTAATAAGCCATTACCATTTGCAGTACCACTAGAACCTAGAGGACCATTCTTACCAGTACCTTGAGCACCAGGAGTAGGAGTAGGATTTTGTGATGCTAATTGTTGAGCATTTGGTTTATATGTAGGAGTCTTCTTATTAGAATCACTACCGCCAAATGCAGTCTTAATATCATCTATAAATCCTTTATCTTTATCATATATTTCATCATTATATTCTTCAACAGAATCTAATTTCTTTTCAGCTGTTTGGTTATATTGATTCAATGCAGCTAATGCACGTTGTTGCATTGGAGCTAATACATCATTCAAATCCCAAATATAAGCTAAAATTTTGAAGAATAATTGAGGTCCGATTACACCAAATAATACAGAGTCAACTGCAGAAGCTAAACCAGCTACCCATTTAACATCATCATTTGGGGGTTGTTCATCGGCAAGACATTCAGCAACGTTATACCAACGGCTAATACCTGTAGTTACAGATGCAGCTAAGTCTAATGCAGTAATAATACCAATTACGATACCAGCAAAGCCTGCAGTAAATACAGTAGCACCTAGATATCCACCAGCTTTAGCTAAAAGTTTAGCAAATTTAGCAGAACCTTTAATACCATCTAAGATCATAGTAGCTAATTTAGGAGCAAATTGTGCACCTTTCTCAGCTAACTTAGGTATATATGTAGAGATCTTTTCAATACCTTTAGTTAAGATTTCTTTTAAGAAGTCCATAACTTTATCAGCAGCTTTAGAAGCAACTTCCCCAACTTTACTTACACCAGATTTAACAAAATCTGCTGCTTTAGAGAATAAGCTACTACTCTTAACAGCATTCTTAGCAGTACCATCTAATAATGAAGAACCAACTACACCAGCTCTATCTCGAATAGCCCAACCAATCTTAGATAAACCTTCTTTAGATGCACCGAAAGCTCTACTCATAATAGATGAAGATAACTTACCTAAACGACTTGCTTTGACTGCATCTTCAGAAGACTTAGCAATCTTACCTATATCTTTACCAAGTTTAGTATTCTTATAGACAAACTTACCAGCTCTCCAAGATTTACCAAAACTCTTAGAACGTTTAAGTTCTTTAGCAAAACTAAATCCAGCTTTACCGAATTTTAAAGCACCACCAATACCTTTACCGATGCCTTTGACACCTTTATAGATAGATCTACCAGCTTTAAATGTTTTATATCCTAAGAATCCCAAGATACCACCATTGACTGCCATACCTCCTATTGTGGGATTGTATGATGTTTTCATTTTAGGTGTACCGTCTGGATTAAATACAGGATTACCGTTTTCATCGACTTCTTGTTGTTCTTCTTTACCGATAAAGCCATCAAGTAAGCTACCAAGAGCTCCACCAACACCTTTAACGAATAAAGGAATTACAGTATTCTTTAAGAAGCCACCGATTGCAGGTAATAAAGTATGAGTTAAAATCTTACCAATCTCTGGAAGCATTGGACCTAAGAATGATAATAGTAAACCACCGCCAAGGATAGTTCCTAGACCGCCAAACATTCCACCGCCTTTACCAAAGATTCCATCTACTATATCATGTAAGAAGCCTTGAGATTTTTCTTTAACATCTTTGGCACCTTCTTTAGCAGAAGCACCAAATCCTTTAATTTTACCAAGAGCTTTAGAGAATATAGAACCTTGACGTTCTGCATTCTTTTCATCTTTAGCATCTTCTTCTTTCTTCTTATCACTAGCAGATTCAGTATCAGCTTTATTTAAAGAACCATCAGTAGATTCATAGGTTTCATTACCATTAGCATCAACAGAACGTTCTTTATGTGCACCAGTTTGAGCAATTTCATTAGCTTGACTAGCAGCAGCTGTATTAGGAGCAAGTTTAGAAGCATTACCAACTACAGTAGATGCTGCAGCTTCTGCAGTACCAGTAGCACTAGAAGTAGCTGCTTTATTAAAGCTTTTAGCAAACTCTACTTTAGCATCAGGACTACCATTATCAAATATAGATCTGTTATTCCAAGCCCAATCTGCATCTTTGGCAGAAATAGATGGATCCATACCATATCCAACAAGCATAGCAAGGAATTCAAGTTTTTCTTCAGGCATTCTAATATATTTAGAAATAGGATCAGTAAACTCAAATTTCTTATCACCACGACTTAAGTATGTAGCAATTTTAACAATACTTGCAAATGCACCTTCAGCAAGTTTCTCAGGAGCTAATGCAGATGGATCACCAATAGATTTGATTGCTATAGGACCCATTACCATAGCCAATTGAGAATAACGTTTAATAGTTTTAGTGCTAAGTTTAGACAATACATCCAAATCTATTTCCATACCTTTAGGCATAGCTTTAAGAGCTTTTAGATTTTGTCTATTCTTTTTGCCATTACCAGTAATAAAATCAGTTTTAGAACCAGTAATTTTAAGATGGTTAAGATTCTTTTCGATGAGTTTTTGAGATTTAGCATCAATATTATTAATAGCCATAACTGATTGTGTAGCTACACCCATTTTTTCTTGATCAGTATAGTGTAGTCCATCATAATAGCCATTATTATTTTTAACTAAGAAATCTCTAATTTCTGTTAATAAATTATTAGTAGTTTGCATACCTTCAGCTACATTAGCAGCCTCTTCGGATGTAAACTTCTCACCGTTAGCCCCCACTAAACGTTCTGCTGTATCTGCACGGTCACGTTCATTTCTAACTTGATTTAATGCAACACCTAAGGATTTTCTATCAGCAGGATTTATATTAAATTTCTTTAGGTAATCAGAAGCAGCTTCTACTGCAGCTTCGGAATATTTTTTCTTACCTTTAGCAACAGCTATACGTTCAATACCTTTAGTTACTATCGCTATAACTGCTTTAGAGGATTTACTATCTAGATTTAGATCAGAAATGAATGCACTAGCACCACGCATATCTCCGTCAAAAGTTAGTCTTACTAATTTCTTAACAGAGGATGCATCCATATATTTGCTAAGTTGTTTTTCAACACTCTTAACTTCCTTACGTGTATCACCGCCACCAATTTTGAATTGGCTGTTTAACACACTTAAGTTATCTTCTAATTCACCTAAATCTTTAGCTGAAGAATTAGCTAAATGAGTATCAAACTCTTTATTAGCATAATCTTCAGTACCCATGATATTAAGACGTTCTCTTGCACTGAGATGATCAGCAGTACCTCTACGGATTATCTTAGCATTACCCCAGTTATTAAATTTGCGTAATCCCCAACCGACACCTCTTATAGGAGTACCGATTAAGAATTTAGCCGCATCACCAATACCACTAAAAGTAGTACCAAGTATTCTACCTAAAGGTTTAAGAAGCATATCATTTACTTGCTTACCGATAAGCATACTGAATGGACCACCAAATGCTTTCTCTAAGATATTAAACATACCATATTTCATGCTACGTCCCATATTCTTAAAGACTTGTGCAAGCATTTTACCAGTACCTTTTAGAGGACTGAATAAATTATAATCCATAAATTTATAGAAGTCTTGATATAAAGTAGTACCAAAGCGACGTAATGGATTTACTACGTAGTCTTTTAAAGCACCTACTAGACCACCTTCACGTTCACCATCTTCATTCTTCTTACCAAGAATCATATCATGGAATTTACTAGATGTACCAATAAGACCTAAACCAGCACCAAGACCAAAGTTCATTAATAAACCCATTCCTGTAGGATCTAGTAAAGCAGCAGCTCCACCAAAACCTGCAATCTTAGGCATATTCTTCTTAACGTAGTCTTGTACTTTCTTAGGAATGATACCATCTTTACGACCTATCTCATTGCCATCTTTATCATAGTAAGTTTTACCGAAAATCTTTTCGTTAACTTTTTGATTATTCTTAGCAAGAGAATAAGCACCACCAATAGCAATAGCACCGACTGGACCAAATCCAAGCATTAAGCTAGGAATAATACCAGCAGCTGCACCTTTACCAAGATCAGGCATATACTTCTTGAATAAAGCTTGTTGTTTACGACTGATTAGACCACCTTCACGAGATCCATCAGACATTTCTTTACCAAATAAGAAGTTCTTAGCAGTATCACTTTCACGGATAATATTAGCAGCAGCACCAATAGCAGCACCTGCTAATAATCCTCCAGGACCAAATATTGCAGTTGCACCTAATGCACCAGCACCTGCAGCTACACCTGTACGACCAGCAAATTTAGCACTATTACCTCTAAGTTTAGCTATATCGCCAGTAAGAGCTTTAGATACATCTGGATCTAAAGTCTTAGCATAATCTTCAAATTTATCTAAACCAGTTTCCCATGCAGCAGATACAGTAGCCTTAGCTGCTTGACCTAATGCACTACCATCTGTAGAATCAACTTTACCAGCCATTTTATTAACAGCAAATTCTAAAGCACTACCGACAACTTCTCTTAGACTATTACCTTGGATCATTCCTTCAGGAGCTTTATCTTTTAGAGTTTGTACGAAGTTCTTACCTGTATCTAATAAGTTACCACCTTCAGCATGAGATAAGATTTTATTTCTTAATCGTAATTCATCTTGTTTATCTTTCTTACGATCAGCTTTATCTATATCTGGATTGAATGGATTCAAATCAGATGGAATAATTAACTCGCCTTTAGATACAGTAGTCAATGCAGTATGTGGTACAGATAGAGAACCAAATGCATAACCATCATCAGATCCAAGTATACCAGGTTTAAATACACGTCTAGCTAATATTTCAGCCTGACTAATTGAAGATCTTGGAGCACCACCGCCACTAGAAAATTTAGGTTGTCGACTAGCAGCCGATTGTTTAAAAGCATCTGCATATCCAGCTGCAATATCCTTTAATTGTCGCTCTGGGGCAAAGCTTTTAGGTGCAGGACCAAACATTATAGATCTAACTAATGCTTCAGCTTGAAGAGGATTCATACCTGGTTTACCACGAACTAATTCAGCCAATTTACTACCAGCACCTGTTATAGCATTTTTGGCAGAATCTTTAGCATCATTAAACCAATCTAGACCAAAGTCTTTAGCAAAGTCTTTAATCTTGCCCCAGCCTTTTTTGACTATAGGTTCCCAGAATTTCTTATCTAACCAATCTCTAACTTTATTGAAAGTAGTCTTTAATTCAAAAGCCATCTTATCATAGAAGCCACGAATTTCATTACCTTCTTCATCTTTCTCGCCAGTTTCATGATCAAAGAAGAATTGATATAGATTATCATCTACTTTAGTAATAACTTCAGCAGCAAATAATCTAGGACTCTTAAGGATTTCAAGCCAGTTGCTTAATGCAGCTTTGCCTTTACCCTTAATACCTTTAGCATTGGTTACATTACCAAACTTAGATTTATCTTCTTTACCAAAGACACTATCAAGTTTATTGATTTCAAGTTCATCTAAAGTCTTACCAACTTCATCTGGATCAACTTCTGCAGGTCTAGATGGATTATTAGCTTTAACTTTAGCATATGTCTCTTCAATCGTTTCAGCACGATTTTCTTTTAAGACACTATATTTAATAAAGTCAGAATCAATATAATCTGGAGTAGCAATAGCATTAAGTCTATTCTTAACACCAATTTTCTTACCTTTACGGAATCCGCTTGTACGAATTAAATAAAGTTCAGAAAGCATAGCTTTAAAGATAGACTGTTGTTCAGTCATTGCTTTGCTCATCATATCATTATTAGCTTGGATGGCACTTTGTTTACCCCTACTGCTACGGTTTTCCATCATAGCTTCAGGAGACCAACCAGCTTTTTCTTGGTTTTGGTAATATTCAGCTTTAGCACGATGAGCATCGGCATATTCAGCAGCTAAAGTCTTTGCTTCTTTATAAGTTCTAGAGTTCTTATTCATCCGTAGGAATCTAAGTAATTTACCAAATGATTCATCACCATAAGTTTCCATTACAGCATCAAAAGAACCTTTATTATCCCATAGTTTATCTTCAACTTCTGGAATCAAATCTGTTAATCGTTTTAATTCATTAGCAGATAACTTCTTAGATTTAGCTATTTTCTTAATATCTTCTTCTAATGCATTTCTGATACCAGAACCAGCTCTATCTTTATAAGATTTATCTCTTCTTTTCTTTTCTCTGTCAAGAATTTGTAATGAAGAGAATTTACCCTTATCAAAGTCATAGACACGTTCTTCACCACCTAAGAGTGATTCGATACGAGCTAAATAAGCTGGGATAACTTCTACGATAGATTTACGAGTCATACCATCAAAAGGTACTTGACCTTTAAAGTATTTACTAGTATCAATCTTATCTTTACTAGCTACCTTAACACTGAAGATATTAGCTAAAATACCACCTAAACCCTCTTTTTCTTTGGCACGTAATAGATCGGCATTGATTTGATTAAATAAACCTGTTAGTGTTTTATTAAATCCACCAATAGCTTTTTCCAATGGTTTACCCATTGCTCTTTGGACTAAATAAGCTGGAATATATTGTAGTGGATTAGCAGCCATGCCCATGAGCATTTCTTTGCTAATCATAGTAAGACCTAAATTCTCAGCTTGGTCAACGAATCCTTTTTTAAGATGCTTACCATAAGCACCCCAATCCATTACACCATTAGATAAGATGTCAGTGATATCTTGTTTGAGACCTTTATCTTGACGTTTCTTCTCTGCATCTCTACCAGTATTCCATTCTTTGAAACGTTCACGTTCCATATCAAGGAGTTCTTTCAAGATAGCATTGTTTTCACGTTGATATTTAGTTGACTCTTCAAAGTACTTGGTTGAGTTTTCAATATGCGTCTGCATGTTTGTAGTCATGAAGTTTTGCATATTACCCATTGTAGTACCAAGACCCATAATAGAGTTATTTAAATTACCAAATAATCGTTCTTGTTGTGCAAACATGAATGATGCAGTCTGTTTAGTTACATCTGCATTATACTTGGCTGCACTCATTATAGTACCAGAAATTTGATCAGCATTAGCTTTAGATGCATCATGTACAGTTTTAGCTACAGCTCTATCACCATCAGTGATATCTAAGCCACTGTCACTGCTATCTCCACCTATACTGTCTTCATCAAAGTTCCAATCAAAATCATCATCATCTCCACCAAACATGATTTTATCTGAACGCTCTTGGTTCCAGAGTTTACCAGATTTTAAATCTTCTTTGGCACTTTTGAGAGCTAGATTTGACGCTTCATAAGCAGTACTTTTCATTAAATACTCTTGAGCTTTTCTAAAAGTCTGTCTGTAATTAACGATAGCATTTACTGTCTCTTTAGTAGCGGTACTAGCCTGATCAAACGATTTATATGTAGTATCGTAATTTGTCTTAAAACCCTCGACAGCAGCATATTTTACTGACTTGCCAAGATTCTTAAGATAATTTGTGATCTTGAGTCCCAATATAAGGTCCTCCTTTCTTTATAAGATTATCGTAATGTTCAAAATGACAATATATACCGCCCAAGGACCATTAAGACCCTTGGGCTGTATATATTATCGAGGAATTTTGTAATGAAACATACATCGTGTACTGGTAGCAACAAACGTACACTACCTATATGTTTGACAATACAATACCCCTAAGGACTATGAAAGCCCTTAGGGAATACTGTATCAGTTTGGATTGAATATAATTGCGTAGGATGTACGATCTTATATGCTCATTATATGGTTGAGGTAAATAGAAAAAGTACAACTCACGATACATCCTACAATTATATGTATCCTGTGTGTTAAAAAGCTAATATATGTCTAAAGCATCTCACTATAATGTATAAAAGATAATCCCTAAGATAGATGAACTATCTTAGGGAATACTTTAGCAGATTTTATGGTTTTTGAACTTTGTAATATATCTTATTTGTTTAAAATACTAAAAATAATTGTGTGATGATGAATTATTTTTTAATCCAAGCTGGGCATGGGCTAGATACCTTAATGGAATCGTAAGGACTAACTTTAACTTCAGCTTTTTCATAGATTGGTTTGCCAGCATTATCTACACCGACTTGTTTAGGGTAAGAACGTGTAGATTCTTTGATTTCTTTTTTAATCAAAGATACGTTAGATTTTTCTCGTCCACCAAGACCAATTTTGCGGTTGGTCTGTAAGTATGTATTTAAGAATTCTTTAGAAACTGTTAACATACTTTCCGCATCAGATTTTTTAGCTTCATAGCCAGCTACCAAGGAATCAGCTTCTTCTTTGCTAATTTTAGTTGTAGCCACAATAGCATTGGAGATAACGCTACGGAATTCTTTAGCTGGTGCTACTGTACCAACTTTACCTGTTTTGTCATAAACACCTACTTCATAAGAAGTATCGTTTAAGAAAGCTTGCATAACACGTACTTCGTCTTTATGAGAAGCAGATGCATTTGTTAAGTTGTCTCGCACATCTTTAATCAGTGCTAGAACTGTTTTTTCTTTTTCCATGATTCAATCCTCCTAATAAAATAATGGGAATCATTTCGATTACATTTGTGTTACATGTGTTATATTTTAATACACTAGGGTATTAATAATGAATTAATCGAATGACTTAGCATTCTCTATAATAGCTTCTACTAGCTTGATTTTACCTTTAGACTTAATAAAATCATTAAGTTCTTTATGAGTCATCTTAGATAACTCAACTATAAAGTCTTTTTTATCCATTATATTAATCCTCCGTACCTAAATGTACAGGATAAGGTATAATTTGACAGAGAAAACCCCCGTAGGCTACAAGAACCTACGGGGATTTAGCATGATTGCATTTCGTTTGGGATTGCGGTAACTTTTTGAAAAAGTTATTCATAGTAGTACGGTTAATACATTTAGAAATATATCTATATGTAGTTTGTCAAAGTTATCATTATTTCGAATATATAAAAATAATAACTTTAAGAAATGTAAGATTGAATCTTCGTTATAACTCTTCCACCCATTTCATGGTTCAAGCTTCTTATAATAAATTCATAAGCATCATGTCCGAAAAGTTTAAAAAGTATAATGTATTTAGCACTATATAACCCAATAGTTAATTCGGAGTAATTTGGATTTTAAATAGATTTGATAAGATAAAGACATATACTTTAAAAGTATCATAAAGCCACTTGAGTTGTTTCTCTAAATATTCTTAGTGTCTTATAATCTAGGTTAATCTTACTACTAAATTGTTGCATGAATGTTAAATGAAAAATGAAGTTAAGTGATACGATTTTAACAATAGAATAAGTGAAGGAGGTACTACAATGCCTATTAATATAGATAAAGTCAAACCTTTCAGACTACTTAAAACTCCATTCTTTACTCCTTTCAATAAGAAAGACAAAAGACATGGTAGTGCTATTTTCCTAATGACTAAAAGCTTAGAGCAATCTAAGCAATTGATTGAGCATAAGCTTATTAGTAATCTAAATATGTTTAATTCATACTTCCTTGAATGGAATGCTATGTATTTACTTAAACCTAGTAGAATTATAAATAAAGACTTAGATGTAGATGATGTATATAACTCCAAAGTCTATGGTAATAATCCTATAATGACAGAATCTCATTTTGAAGATTCTGAAAACTTGTTTTTCTTCTCTGAGGCTACTCCTGAGAATGTGTTAGATACACGATTAAGAAAGATCCTATATAAAGAAAGATTACGTAACTCTAAGGATGTTAAACTTAGATTAAACAGAATCAAAAATGAATGTAAGTATATTAAGTATACTTATCCTACTATAGATAAATATAAGAATATGAATGTCTATATTGATAATCATATTTATAATAAGATCTTTACTCTTAGTGAAACTTATAATAGAGATAAAGCTATAGACTTACTATATGCATTATTTGATAGATTTATTAATAATCCTAACTATAAAGAATATACTAAAAAGACTGTATTAATTCCAGTAAATGAATGGGCTGGTGATATCCCGACTACAGCTTTATTTGAATTCAGTAAATCTATTAATCCATTCTCTATGATAGTTAGACTCTTTAAGAAGCCTAAAGAAAACTTAGATAAACTAGCTGGAATGGATTTCATCTTTATTGGTAATAATAGTTGGTTTAAAATGAAGATGGAAGATTTAGATATGAAGAATCTAAATCTATTTAAGACTAATATCTTAAAGATTAGAAATAATGATATCGTAGAAGATAACGTTCCTGAAGATAAAGAAGATATTAAGACTAGACTTATTGGTAAGATTGAAGACTTAACTGGTATTGAAGTTAATAATATTAGTCGTACTACACCAGAACCAGATCAAACAAGTTCTGTAACTCTAGCACCACAAGAAGAACCTAAATTGATTGTAGCTAAAGGTATTACTGGTGCAACTCAAGTTATAGATCCAACTAAGATTGAGAAACCTACAGAAGATAAAATCAATCAATCAGTTGAAAATATTGTAGACTATACTAAGAATGCTGAAGAAGCAGAGAAAGAAATGGATAACTCTGTGGACTTGAAAGAGTTAATCTTACAAGCTAAGAATGATCAAGATGATACATTTAAGATTTCTGCTACTCGTAAAGCTCGTATGGATGATCTTAATGATAAATTCTTAAAAGAAAAGATTGCCAATTCTACTATTGCAGAATTAGTTGCAACTGAAGATACTCCATTACAATCTACAGACTTATCTAAGAATGTAGAAACTATTGATGATGAATGGGCTAACTTAAAGAAACCTAACTTTGAAGCTGACTATAATATCGATGCAGATATTATGAAGTGCTTACATTCTTTATCTCAAAATAAAGATGTACCAATGAGTGTAATCGATGTATCTATGGAAGATAGATCTACATCTGAAGATTCTATTATTACATATACAGTTCATTTAGAAGACTCTCTAGGTAAACGTCATACATTACGTTTTGATATGCCTAAGATTATTAATAAACGTTTCTTACGTTTACGTGGTAATGATAAGATTATCCCAGGTCAGTTAATTAATCTACCTATTATTAAGACAGATGAAGATACAGTTCAAGTAGTATCTAACTACAACAAGATTTTTATCACTAGATATGGTCAAGTTGGTAAGATCAATCAATCTACAAATGCTCTAATTAGAGCTTTAACTAAGCTTAAAGAAAATAACTATAAGCTTGAAATAAAAGATGATGATAATATACCTACACCATCTAAGATAGATTTAGGCAATAATGCTAAGATCTCTGCTAAATATGAATTACCTGCAGAATATGTAGAGCTATCTAAAATCTTTAATAAGATTACTACTAGCGATGGTAGAGTATACTACTTTAATAGAGATGAACTTATCCATAAACTTGAAGAAAAGAAAGTTAAAGTTGAATCTAATCAAGGATTTATGGTTGTTGGTATAACTAAAGATAATAATCCTATTACTGTACCAGAGGAAGGTGTATCCTCAGCTTTAATTAATCATCTAGGTATCCATAAATATGCTTATACATTTATGAAGCCTGGTACTAGAATGACTTACTCTCAAGCTAGTATCTTGAATAGTAAGATTCCTCTTATTGTAGTTATGGCATATACAGCTGGGTTAACTGGAGCATTAAATGCTGCCGGAGTTGAATATAACTTAAGCGAGAAACGTCCTACTAATACTAAGAATTATTTTAGATTCAATGATGGATTCTTATCCTTTAATGATAACTATGCACCTGATGCGGCATTGCTAGTTAACGGTTTAGCTGTAATCAATACTCAAGAATACTCTCTAACTGATATTGATACAAAAGCTATGTGGTTAGATGTATTAGATGACTTTGGTGGTCGTAATAGAGCAGATGGTTTAGATTCATTTGCTAACTTAATGATGGATCCTATAACTGTAGAAGTATGTAAGACTTATAAACTTCCTACAGACTATATTGAAGTATTAGCATATGCTAGTAGTTTATTAACCACCAATAAATTCAATCGTCATACTGATATTACTGGTAACCGATTCCGTACTAATGAACGTTTAGTTCATTTCTTATATAAAGCATTAGCAACTAGCTATGGTATGTATCTACGTGAAATAAAAAACAATCGTAAAGACGCTAAGATGACTATGAAGCAATCTGCAGTTATTGATATGGCTTTGTCAGATGTAACTACAAGTGATTTATCTAAGTTATCTCCATTATTGGAATTAGAATCTGCTAATACAGTTACCTTTAAAGGTTTATCTGGTATGAACTCTGATAGAAGTTATTCATTAGATAAACGTACTTATGATAATACCATGATTAATAAGCTATCTATGTCTACTGGTTTCTCTGCCACTGTAGGTATTAATAGGCAGGCTACTATCAATATGGGTATTGAATCCACTAAAGGTTATATTAAATCTGGTGGTGAACTAGATA
>ERZ772999.6-NODE-6-length-199477-cov-15.283725_pt1 | contig 199477 bp, 195 predicted proteins | sample MGYA00511467_ERZ772999 | MGnify/ENA primary metagenome ERZ772999 (study PRJEB29015, sample SAMEA2738064) | human oral metagenome | biome: human oral; feature: human-associated habitat; material: saliva | place: China | collected 2218 ... | reverse complement strand
GTTGTGGATATGAATATCCTATACAGTAGAGGCGAAGTGGACACGCCTATAAGAATAAGGATTGCCTAATCATTTAGGTGGAAACTTAAATATCAAACTTCTTAAATAGAGTCTTTTAGACTCTTAGAAGCCCATTACCTTTAGGTGATGGTTAGTTCACGTAGCAGAAAAGATAAAATGAGCGAAAATATAGACCGATTGGTAGATAGAAAGAGGTAAAAAATGAGCGAAAATAACAATGGAAATCCAATCTCAAATTTCTTTGGAGGCATCGGAAGATTCTTCAAGGGAGCTGGAAGAGTAATTGGAAATACAATCAAAAACATTTCAAACGACATGTCCTTACTTCCAATGAAGTCTGACATCGAAAGAAGCCTTAATAAATTTAAGACTACACTAATTAAGTCAGCCTTCAAGTTGAAAGAAGGACTAACCAACAAAGCATTACAGGCTGGTGGCATTGAAGAAAAAGCTAAGAAAGAAGCTGAGCTAAAGAAGAATCCAACAAAACTTATTCAACAGGAAAAGAAGCGAATGAAGAATAAGAATATTACTAGAAGCAAGGATGATGCAACAATGTGGTCTGGTCCATCTATGAAGAAAGGCGAACGTGACATCAACAAGGTTGCCAACAAAGTAAAGCCACCACTTGTTAAAGATGTATCTTCAACAATTTCAAAAGCAACAGAGGTAGCAAAGTCAGCCCCAGTAAAGGCTGCACCGATTAAGAATATTGATATCGGAAAAGAAAGATAAAAGGTGAATAACATGGGAATTGAGAACGTAGGTTCTGATCTTGCAAAACAAGCCCTTCAGGGCTTAAAAAAGGAAGCTCAAGAAAAAGAACTAGAAAAAAATGCAAAGCAGATGGCAAAACACCAATCTGGTAAGACAGCAAAAGATATTTACAAGAAAAGTCCTATCAAGACAGAAGTAGATAAGGCAAAAACAAAGGCAGTTGAAAAGGCAAAAGAAATTGCCAAGAAGGGTGTCAATAAGGCTAAGGATACAATCAAGAAGGCTTCTGCTAAGGCGGTACAAAAGACAGCTGCAAAGACAACTGAAAAAGCCGCTGAGAAAGCAGCAGAAAAGGCTGCTGTAGCTGTGCCAGTAGCTGGCAAGGTAGTTGTTGCCAAAAAAGGTGTAGAGGCAGCCAAAGGCATTGCAAATCAAGCTACAAAGACAGTTAACAAGGTTGCTAATGTACAAGATCTGATCAAGAATGCAGAAAAGAAGATTTCTGTAGACGGATTAGGCAAGTCAGCAAAAGAACAAGTTATCAACAAGGCAAAAGAATCAGCAACGAAAGAAGAGCGATAAAAAGCTCTTTTTTCTTGACTTTACTTTCTTTTTAGCATATAATAAGGGTATAGAAAAGGAGAAAAATATATGAATATGCGAAGAAAAATGAGAGTATTAGTAAATATCTGGATCTTGCTTTTAGCGTTAGCGATTGCAGCTGCTTTACTGTATAAACAATCGATATTCCTAATGATCACAGCTTTTGTTTCTGGAATTTTCTTCGCTGCGATCCCATTCAAGAACGGCTTGGAGTTTCTACTATACAAAAAGACACACGAAGATACATTCGAAACAGAATTGACGGCAGCCGTATTGGCTGGGGTATCGTTAATCATATTGATCCTCACGAAGAGGTTTATGTAAAGGATGGGAATGGTAATGGACGACACAGCAAAAGAGAAAAAGATTATCTGGATAATATGGGCAACAATAACAGCCATCGTATATATCGTTAGCTATTTATTACAAAGTGAAGAGATATTTATCAAGGGCAACTTGGCGATCGGGTTGGTAACATTGTTGTTCCCATGCTCAAATCTGTTCGTGGCTATATTTTGCAGTACAAACGAGGAGGAGGACATGGCGGTTGGGATTTTAATGCTTTTCTTGGCATTTATCTCATGTTGTCTTTCAGCTTTCGTTGTAATAGCCAAGTATATCGGTTAAAGCAGAATTCCAGTAATTCTGATTGTTATGTAAAAAAATATAAAAGAAGGGAGAAATTAAAAATGAAAAGTGAAATTGGATTTGGCGTCATGCTATTAGGCATTGCATTGTCAAATGGCATCTTTGCAGAGCTAAGCGGACTTATTGTCCTAGTTGGATTTGTCAAGGTCGTGCTAGACAACCTATTAAAGAAGAAGAAAAACTAGATTGGTTTCTTCTTTTTTATTGCCAAGCAACTTGCCCATTGCTTTCTTTGTAGGCGTGATGTACAATATATTTTGTAGAGAAGAAATTGCCCAAAACGTTGAAAAATAGGCATTTTCTTCTGAAATTTTCTCAAGAGAAAAAAGCAGTACGATACTGCGTATTTATGACAGGCTCAAAATTGAATTTTAGGTTCTAATTAAGAAAAAGGAATAAGAAAAGGAATAAATATGGAAGATTTTAAAGTGTTATTAAGAATTGCAATGAAGCCAAGAACAGTTGCACAATTTGCAGAGAATTGTGGGGTATCAAAAGGTACTATCAGTAAATTATTAAATGGGAACGGACCAAAACCAACGATGCAGATGCTTCAAAAGTTTGCCAATAATGCATATAACTACGTGACATTAAGTGAACTTGTAAAAGCGTGTGGATATCCTCTAATTACAAAGGATACAGAAATCAAATTGAGTTCGATAAAGGAGATGTTGGATCCAAAGGAATTTGTTACAACAATGAAAAAGGCAATCATTGAGAGTATCAATACAATCCAAGATACAGTCAAGAGCAGAGAAGTATATATGAAAGAAATTATGCAATCTACATTTTCTTTCCCTGTATCTGTAGAGAAGGTAACTTCGATCATGTTTGCCAAAAATAAGGTTTCGATGTTTATTGTCTCAAGCGAATTTGGAACGTCTTTAAAGAAGCTTGTTGTTTGTGTAATGTTTTCACAGCAACTAAATGGATTCTGCCCGATCAATGTGACTACAGATACGGTAGACATTGTTAAGATGGGATTTGACAAAACGATTCAAGACATGATTATTAGCGGGGAATTTGTTTCTGAAGGAGGATATAATTTCTTATATTCAAACCAGGAAGTATTGCCTAAAGATGAGACCATTGATAAAGAACGTTTGTTAAAAGAGGCACTCACAAATAAATATCAGATTGGAAATAAGGTAGTAGAGCTTGAAGAGATTCCAATGATTGAGACTGGATTTGGATTTTATCTTCCAGCCAAACCAACAGAAAGGGATGTTAAAAACTTTGCAGCGAAACATGTAATAAGTTTGCCTGATGGCGTACAGAAAGTATTTGTAGGCAATGATTATTACGAAGATTATCAGTCGATGTTTGATGAAGAATTATATGGTCCAGAAGCCTTAATTTTAGATATACTCAGAGTAGAAACAGGGTTTGCATGGATCTACAGAGAGGATAGGGGCTTACGAATGTTCGCTGTACCAACTGTAGCGTCTACGGAAATCAATCCTATCACTCTAAAGCTAATTACAAGTCGTCTAGCAAAACAACTATCAGCTGAACGATATGGAACGGTGTATTGGACATTTACATTTATGGAACCATTCCCAGAGTATCCACTTTAAAAAATAGGAGATAATTCCTATTTTTTTATTGCAAAATTAAAAATAGCAGTATATACTAGGAATGAGAAGAGAAAATCTGCAAAAAACGTGGATTTTCTCAAAAATTTTCTCCCAGAGAAAAAGCAGTACGATACTGCGTATATATGACAACTGGGACATTAAATTTAGGATACAAATTGAAGAGTAGGTTAAAAAAAAAGGAAGGAAAATGAAAAGAAAATATGGACATTAATTCAGATGGAGTAACGATATTATGTAACGCTTCCGATAAGGAATATAGAGGTTTCGTAAGGATCGAACCAGTAAAAAGAGCTAAGGATATTATTTTGGGTAAGAAAAGAGCAAGAAGAAAAAAGATGAGAGGACTAGCTTTGCTATGTTGTTCTCCACTTAATTCTTTAGGCTTTAGTCAATTTTTAAAGCAGTATATTAGAGAAAATGAAGAAATAGGGAAGCAGTATAAGAATAATCGTTATGGTACTTGTGTTACCTTAATGTTGCCAAGAGGCTTCCACAATTACGAAAGCACTAAGAAAGTGGCTTTATCTTTTGCTAATAAAGTTACAAATGGAAACAAAGGAATCAAGTGGTTTGCTTTCCATTACACGATGAAAAGTGCTTTTATGATTCGCTTCTGGTTCTGTGATCGTTTTATGTATGAAATGGAAAAGGAAGTTTATCCGACTTATACAAAAACTCAGTATGTCGATAGTGTTACAGGAAAGTTCTGTGGAAAGAACAATCCAAATGCTGTTGCTAAATTTAAAAAAGGTGATGTGAGAGAAGATGTGAAGCCTAGTTATAGATGGTTCTCTGTTAAGAAGACACGTTTATTCGATGGATCTGATAATTATATCCAAAGGGTCAGAAAGCAGCTCTTAGAATATGCTGTTCAATCTGTACGTGATTATAGAGTTAAAATTATAGAAGGACTCATGATAGAGAGAAAGAAATCGAATTACCCAATGTCAAAGTGGATCAGACGTTGTGTTTCCGCATTGAATAATACGATCTCATACGTAGAGCGTGAATTAAGTTATATTTGGCATTATGCTGTGGAAGCAAACCCATTAAGCGTCCAAGATCTTGCTTATCAGATCGCAATGGGCGGTTTCATGAGTGATAAAGAATATTATGAAGCGAAAAAGAGCGTAAGAAGCCCATTTATGAAGGAAGTCGTAAGGTTATGGGAGAAATACAAAAAGATCTTTTCGGATTATGCCTTTAACTATAATGGTGAGACGATCCCTCTTAGAAAAATACGTTGTGATAAGGTTGAAAAGAATTGCGATATATTGAAGTCCATGTTTAATGCTGATCTGATGCTGTTATTCTTTAAGGCTCCAGAAGAAGTAAAACAGAATGTTAATTTAACACTAGTCGCATAAAAAATAGCATAATATAAGTGACTAGAAAGAAAGTGAGAAAAGAACATGTTCAATATTAAAAAGAATATATTAAAAGTTGTAGCTGCTTCTTGTTTGGTTATGATGCCAACAATGGTTCATGCGGAAGAAGGCACTTCTAAGACAGCTGATACGATCGAGGCAATTCCAGAAAAGGCGATCATGAATATTCAGATCGGATATGAGTTCTCTGATGGTTCCTTTGATGTATGGGCATCAGGTACAGGTACCATGGTTTCAGAAAGTGATATGGTAACAACCGAAACCTTAACGGATGATACAACATCTAGCCTTTTATACAAAAAGATTTTATCTGAAAAAGGAGATGCTTATGAAAAGCTAGGAATTTCACTGAAGAGTGAGAAGGAAACAGCTCCACACATTAAGATCAAAGTTTCTACCGCTACAGGCTCCAAGGTTGAAATCACAACCAAGAATTTTAAACAAGGGGTTGGGGTTATCGGTCTTGCATCAAAGCAAGCTCAATACATGAGTTTCACGGATACCAATGCAGGACTAGAAACAAATGCTCCAGCAAAAGCATTGTATGTAGAAAAGAACGCCGTTGTATCGCTCGATGGAACTGTAACAGCAAAGTCACAAACCAGCGAGGAATATATCTTTGCAGGCAATACGGCAGTAGCAACAGGATCCCCAATCGTAAATAGTAAGTACAGTATTATGGGAATCGTATCCTCTTCTGTAGATAACAACTCATACTTTATTCCAAACGAGCGTATCCAAAGTGTACTGAGTGAAAACGGAATTGAATATAAGACAGAAGGTCAGGTTTCAACAGAAAAGGAAAAAGAAAATAAAGAAAAGCTTGATGAAAAACGTAAGAAGGAAGAATTGTCTTCTTTAGATACCGATGAGCTTGAAAAGGCAATCAAGTCAGCTGAAGATGTTGATACTAGTGAATACACACCTCAATCTGTTGAGAAGTTAAATGACGCAATCAAGGCAGGTAAGGACCTATTAGAAGATGACAGCCGTACACAAAAGAAGATTGATGCTGCGGTTACAGATATCAAGGACGCACAAGATGCTCTTGAAACAAAAGGACTGTTACAGAAATTCCCATTCTTGCCTTATGTATTTGGTGGAGTGGTAGCAATTGCAATTATCGTTGCAATATTAAATGTTCAAAAGAAGAAGCGTCAGAAGTTAGAAGCAGAAATCTTAAAAGAACAAGAAGATTACGAAGAAGACTTCTCACAAGAATTAGGAAACTTGAATCACGATCCACACTTAGTTGATAATAAGACAGGTAGACGTGTTGATATGGATGACATGGATATTACAGTCCAATCCGCTCCAAGAAGCATGCGTATTACAAAAGAAGCTCGTACAGATCTTGATTATGCAAGAGAAGATGAAGGAGCTAATATTTTAGACGATGGAGCAGAAGGAACGACATTGCTTTCAAGTTCTCCATTAACAAAGAATGTATACATGATCAGACAGGATACTGGTGAACAGGTAAACATTACCAAGGATGGTTTCATTATTGGTAAAGAGCGTGCAAAGGTAGATTATTGTATTTCTGGAAATACAACGATCAGTAGAACACATGCAACGTTCCATATCGTAGATGGAGAGATTTGTATCGAAGATCTCGGTTCGAAGAATTTTACATATATCAATGGAAGACCAATTCCAGAATACACACCAGTAAAATTAACAAATGGAATGCTGATTCAATTCTCCAACGTTCGCTTCCAGTTATTTATCGAGGACTAGTTCTATGATTAAAGCATATTGTACAGATAAGGGCATCAAAAAGGCGACAAACCAAGATGCCCTCTTATTAAAAACAGCTCGCCTAGATGGAGAACTCATTGTGTTTGCGATGGTCGCAGATGGCATGGGAGGAATGTCCCGTGGAGAAGCTGCTTCACGTTTAGCAGTTGAAAAATTTAAGAATTGGTTCGTAAGTGATTTGAATGTGTTATTTGAACAGGGGTTTAGCGTTGATGGTTTCAAAGATTCCATAACAAAAGCAACTGAAGAGTTACATACCGAAATTAAAAAAGAGCTTGGACGGCAACAAGGCGGAACAACCGTCGTTGGCATGTTTGTAATGAAGAATATGTATATTGCATTCAATGTTGGAGACTCTCGTGGTTACAAGCTGGATGAAGGTTCTAAAGAGCTTGAACAGATTACACATGATCATAGCGTTGTCCAATATCTGATTGATACGAAAGCTATCACAAAAGAAGAGGCTCTAACGCATAAAGATAGAAGCGTTTTAATGCAATGTTGCGGAGCAGGAAATCAACTTCCATCACCACAGTTCTACACTGGCAAATACGCCAACAACACACTCTTTCTTGTTTGTAGCGATGGATTTGTCCATGTCGTAAGTGAAAAAGAGATGGCGTCCACGCTTTCACTTGAATCTACAAAGTCTAATGAGGAGCTAAAAGCTCAATTAGAAAAAATCGTAGAGCTATCAAAAGAAAGAAACGAAAAAGACAATATCACGGTATTAGCGTTTAGAATGGGGGATGAAGAATGGGACTTCGAATAGGGGACCTAGTAGATGGCAAATACAAAATTATTAACCGAACTGGACAAGGTGGAATGAGTACGGTCTGGTTAGCCATCAATGAAAAGGTGAATAAGCAGTGGGCAATTAAGGAAGTCAAAAAAACATCTACTTCCGCAACTTCGCAGATCATCAAGCAAAACCTTGTTACAGAGGCAAATATCCTTCGTCACCTAAAGCATGAACATTTACCTAGTATTGTCGATATCTTTGATCAGGATGATACTTTCTTGATCGTTATGGACTATATTGAAGGTAGAACATTGAGTGACATCTTGAAAGAGCAGGGAAAACAATCTCAAGAAGATGTCGTGGATTGGTCATTACAGATATGTTCGGTTTTAAAATATCTGCACGGACTAAATCCTCCGATCATTTACCGTGATATGAAACCAGGGAACATCATGTTAAAACCAGATGGAAATATTATGTTGATCGACTTTGGTACAGCAAGAGAATACAAGGGGGGACAGGATGGAGATACAACCTTCTTAGGAACCAGAGGCTACGCTGCTCCTGAACAATTCCAAGGAGAACAGCACCATCAATCAGATGCTAGAACAGATATCTATAATCTTGGTGCTACGATGTATCATCTTGTCACTGGGAAAAACCCAACAAAACCTCCGTATGAATTTCTTCCTATTAGAAGAATTGATAAGACGCTATCATCTGGTCTTGAATCAATCATTTTAAAATGTATTGCAAATAACCCTGATGATAGATATCAAACGGTAGAAGAATTGGAATTTGCCCTAGAACATTATCAAGAGCTTGAGGTTGAATCATTAAAGAAGCAGACAGCAACGTATCATAGATGGATGACGATCGGATTTGTTGGAATCTTATTATGTTCGATTTCAACTGGACTTAGATTATACGCAGATTCATTATTGGCAAATACCTATGATGAAGAACTTCAAAATGCACGTATCTCAGTAACAGATGAAGATCAAATCAAAAATTACTCAGATGCGATTAAACTGGATCCAACAAGAGCAGAGGCATTTGATGAACTTTTGGATAATGTATATCTGAAGGATGGAAACTTTAGTCAGAATGAAGCCAACCAGCTAACAAGCCTTGTCGGCTATAAGACAAATGGAAAGACCGTACAGGATAGATTTAAAGATGGAAATTCAGAAGGATACGATGATTTTGCGTATAATATGGGACTAGCCTACTTTTACTATTATGAAACGGATGGAAACAAGCAGTTAAGTAAACCATGGTTCGATATCGCAAGAAATAGTTCTTCATTAGAAGAACAAAAGAAAGAAAGAGCATCGAAGTTTTATCAGGTCGCAGATTACTATATCCAATCTGGAAATGTAAATAAGGCTGGAGATACAAAGGTCGATTACAAAAACTTTTATAAGCAATTGATGGATATCTCTTCTGATGATATTGCAAAGAAGGATAATATCAAAACAGCGTTAGTTGTTTATAAAGAACTTACATTTCAATTAAATACCAATGGTGTCAACTTCTATAACGCTGGTATTAAAATCGAGGATATCAAATCAGAGCTTGATACAATATCTAAAAAGACAGAAGAATTAAAGTCCCACGGTCTAAAGGGTGATGAAGTTGAGTTATATGATCAGATCATGACAAATATCAAAGCTGCAAAGAGCAATTTAGACGTGGTATATTCTGATCGAAGCAATCAACAGGAGAAAAAATAGAGAATATGTTAAAAACCGTAAACTTATTAAAAATAATCGGATTCTGGTGTTTGATTATCGGAGTGCTGCTTGTTATCATTTTTATTGCCGTTGGGTTTATTTTGAAGCCATGGGGCTACAAAGCCCTTTTAAAGCAACGAGACAAAAACTTTAGTCGCAGAATAAAAAAGGAAGAGAAGAAAGTGCAAAAAATTAAAAATGAACCTCATGCAAATTCCTCTTCCGCAGAACTTTCTAAACGTGTAGAAAACATTAAGAAGTCAATTCAAGAAAAAGGTATAAAGAAAGAACAGAAAGAACCGATTCCTTTAGAAAGTGGGAAAGAAGAAACCTCTTTATTGGATAGTGGTAACACCGAAACAACAATGCTGTCTACAGGAGAAGAGGAAACTTCTTTATTGGATGCAAATCAAGCTCCTACTGGAGAACTTGGTGAAGCAGAAACAACCGCTCTAGCAGCCACGGATGATGATGAGACAGGATTCCTTGGTACGAATAATATTGCTGATTCCTTCAAGACAAAAGGAAGTGAAGAAAAACAAGAAACACTCAAGAAGACACGCCAATTTGTTGTCGATGACGAAGAATTTTATAACGCCAATTAAAAAGAAGGCGAAAAAGCCTTCTTTTCTTTTTGAAATATAGCATAATATATAAGACTAGTGAAAGGAGTAAAGCAATGTTCACAAAAAAGAATTTAAAAAATAGACTAACGACTGTAATTCTGGCTGGTCTAATGTCTACATCAAGCATCATTCCAAGTATCACAAATGTACATGCTGAAGAAGAAACAACGTCCCATCAAACGGTATTTCTTTTCAAAGAAAAAAATGAAGGTTCAGACGAGAACACCGAATTTGCAAAATATTTTGCAGACGGAAACATCGGGTTTAAGTTTGAATATTCAATTGGTAATCAGTCTAAGACTATTTCCAAAACTTACATTAGTGATAATGCAGAGCTGAATCAAACTGTAGGAAACAAAAATTACGAATTTACAACTCCAGAGGTCCAAATCGAAGAAAACCCAGACGGCAATACTTTTGCATATCGTGCATCAATCGTACCAGCACAAGAAAAGTATAACGACTACTTCTTACAATATGGAGAAAATGTTGTTAAGACCACTACTGGAAACAGAGCAGCAAATATAATCTCTTATAACATCATTAAGGTCAATCGTAATATCAGATTGTACTCACTAGAAAACAGTAGTGAAGCATTCAGACTAGAAGATGTAACAAATTATGATAAGGAGCAAATCAGAGCCGCTATTTACGAAGCGAATCCAGAGTTAAAGGTTTGGAACGATAATCTGAAGGCATCCAACCCATCTTTCGAATTGTTACAATTTGATAAAAAGGGCGTGCATACAACATTCCCAATTAGAGCAGGTTGGAACATCCCTCAAATCAGATTCGGATATTTTGGAGATGAAGATCACAATGATAGAGGACTACTAAAACCATGGAAGCAAACTCCATCATTTGCTAAGATCACATACCGTTGGAAAGACCATCGTGATTTTACAGATGAATTTATAAACAATTCAGAATTCTCATCTGTAATGTCAAAAGAAAAAATCGAAGATAACAAGGCATTAAAGGTATTTAATGGACCAATGGAAAACGATTACCGCCTTGCAACAAAAGACACACTATCTGCGGATATTACTACATATTCAGAAGCTGGCATCTTAAATAGAGCAAATTTTGATAAAAACAGAAGTTACTATATTGTAGAAAATGAATTTCCAGCAGGACGAACTCGTGGAGAAGATATTGAGTTGACGCTTGATGACAAGAAACAGTTGCACATTCTCTATAAATATGAAGATGGCGAAACTATATTAGAAAAGACACAATGGGAGTTACCAAATAGTGTTATTAAAGAGTCCGATCTACCTAAACTACAAAGCAACTTAGAATTTAAGGATACATTCTCTACATACACGATCACAGACAACAACAACGAAATTGTTCGTATTGTAAAACGAAATACTCCTGTTTCTCCAGCAGAAAGAAAGGCAATGGTTTCAGTTGTATATAAACTAGAAGACGGAAGCCAAGCATTTGCCCAAGATTTTGAGTTTGATACAAACCAGGTTATCAAAGAATCAGATCTTCCCCCAGCCCTACCAAACATGCATTTTACAGATGAATTCGTAAGCTATAAAGTGGTTGATGGCGTCAATAAGATTGAACGCACACTAGCAATGAATACCGCTAAATCATTCATCACTTACAATGACGCAAATGGTATTACTGCTGGAACAGAGGAAATTGTAAAACCGATCGGCTCTAAGATCACAAATGATGACTTACATGCTCCAGAAGGAACTCATTTAGCAGAAGAGGTGAATCATACAGTGTCCGAAAACGAAGATGACAACAAGTTCGTAGCATTGATCGAATACAACACAGTAGAAATTGGCGTCATCTATAAGAAAGGTGAAGATGTTGTAAAGACAGAAGTTATCACCAAGAAGGTCAAGGATGTTGTAACAAGCGAAGATTTACCTGCCTTACCAAGCAACATGCACTTCATTGATGAATTTACAGGCTACACTGTAACAGGAAAGAATGACCAAATCACAAGACTTGTAGACGATGACACAGCAACACAAGTAATTGTACACGTTATCTATAAGGATTCAGATGGAAAAGTTGTAAAAGAAGAAGATGTTGCAAGGAAGGTCGGCGAAAAGGTAACAGATAACGATCTGACTGCACCAGATGGAACACATTTTATTGGTGATCCAACAGATTATACCGTTACTGAAAAAGACAACAAAATTGAAAGAGCAGTTGATTATAACGAGGTAACAGTTAAGGTTGTCTACAAGGACAAGAATGGCAAAGAAATTAAGGCTGAAGAATTAAAGAAAAAGATTGGTAGCAACATCAAAGAATCAGAACTACCATCTACTCCAGACGGAATGCACTTTGTTGACAAGTTCGATGAGTACACTGTTACAGGAAAAGATGACAAGATCGAAAGAACTGTAGAAGAAAACGAATCTAGCGATGCTGTCGTTAAAATCATTTATAAAGATAAAGATGAAAACATCGTTAAACAAGAAGATTTAAAGAAGAATATTGGTGATAAGATCACAAACCAAGATCTAACTGCTCCAGATGGAATGCATATCGTAGGAACAGTAGAATATGACATCACGAAGAAGGAAGCTTCATTAGATGTACGTGTCGAAACGAATAAGACATCTGGACATATTTCCTTCATTGCAAATATTGCAGATGGTCCAAGATACAATGAGTTTGATGTTACATTTGGAGAAGTTCTGCCAAGGTTTTCTGGCATCAAAATTAATGGATATGATTTTATCGGGTTCTACAAGGATGCAGCGATGACAGATCCTGTTACATTCGAAGAAGTCGTAAACGATGACATGATAATCTATGTCAAATACGAGGCAAATCACGAACTAGATTTTGCAAAGAAGTACAATACAGCTAACAAGCCAAGTAGCAAGCCAGCAGACACTGGTGCAGCGATGTATGGATTCACATTCCTATGTTTATCATCCTTGTTTGCTATCGTTGGATATATGGTATTGTTATACAAAAAAGAAAAGATGGATTAACCCATCTTTTTTTGTTCTCAATTTTCTATAAAAATAGCATAATATAAGATGTAAGAAAAAGGAGGTCGGTTAAATGACTCGATCAAAACGAATTATCGCTACGGCACTGGCTGGGATGACGGTTATTTCTACAGCTAACCCAAGTGTATTACTTGTAAATGCTGAAACTAGAACAAACGGTAAAAGCCAGATGAGTATTACAAGTGGATCAACCAAGCTCCACTTAACAACAACAGATATACAATTATTCAAAGATGCAGGACGTACGACTCCTGTTGCTTTCACGTTGTCAAATGAAGATGAAAAGGACTATATCAATATTGCAGAAACGCATGATAGTAATGATGTGTTCTATTATCGCTTAACAAATGCAGGTTCAAAGCCGATCGAAGGACAGTTCAAGTTTGGGGATACGATTAAAGAAAATTTCGTGTCCGCAACTAAGACGGGCGGAAAGATTGCTTTCAACTTCGATACTGGTAATGTCATTGCAGACACAGATATTCAATTTACAGATAGCAAAGGAAATGCATTAACAATTCCTTATGCAAATGGTTCTTTTGATTTTTCTGGTCAGGAAATGAACAAAATCATTAAGTATAGACTTAATATTGCAGATTCTCCAGATGCAGAAGGCGAATTTGTGTTAACAGACGCAAATACAACAAAAACACTTGCCCGCTATCAAAAGGTCGATGTACCAATGGTCAAACATGATCAGGAAAAGGTTTATGGAGATGCAAGTTTCGCTAAAAACACATTGGTAGACCTACCGAGTGATTATACTGGTTCTGTCACATATACGGTTACATCTGGAAACAGTGTATCTATTAATGGAAACGATGTCGTAGTGAATGGTGTTGGTGAGACCGTAATCAATGTGAAAACGGAAGATACACCTCGTTATAAAGCTACAGAGGTATCTGTAAGGATAAATGTCAACAAGAAGAATCTTGGAACGATCACATCACAGGATATTGAATGGGATACCGTCCAGAAGGTATATGATGATAACAATCAGTTGCAATTAAATGGACATGTAAAGGCAGCAAAGGGAATTGTTGGATCTGATCATATTGACATTACTGCAACAGCAACTCTCGATGGAAAAGAAGTCGGAAATCATCATGCAACATTGTCCGATATTAATGTTACAGGTTCTGATAAGTATTCTTTTACCGAGTCTTTCACAAGTGGTCCAGATGTTACTATCACTAAGAAAGATGCCCATTTATCTATTAAGGACATTACAGTGGAATATGGCTCTAATGAATGGAAGTCTTTATCAAGTGGGCATTTCCCAACCAGTTTGCTAGACAATCTAAATATCGATGAAGATGTTAAAGATTTCCTAAAGAAAAATGGTGTAGAAAACTATTTAGAAGCCACATTCACAGGTGGAAAGTATTATGTTGGAAATAATACAAATGCAATTACACTATCTTTAAAACAGGCTTCTGTAGGAAATTGGAACTTGATCTTAGATGATGCAAGTGCTGATATCAATGTCACAGCAAGCACAATGAACGACCAAAAGATTCAAAGCAAGATCAAGGTAAAAAATAGTGATAATTCCAGTGTCTATAAATCTGGTAATACAACCTACGTTCGTCCAGGAGCTGAAGTTGAATTTGAAGCAAATGACAATGAAGGCTTATTTAATAGTGTCAATGTAAAGCAAGAGGATGGAACATATTCAAATACATTATCAATTAAAGATGACGCAACAACTGGAGATGTTACAAACCAATTCTATCTAGGAAACACAAGTAGCCCTGCAACAAGATCAGGTGAAACGACAATTCCAGATGGATTATTAAAAGTTGATGCAACACTGCCTACAGTTAATTTCGATAATGGGAAGTTTACAGATGTCAAAGGCAACAAGATATCAAACAATGGCGAGCTAGAATTCAATAAGTTTGTAGGTAAAGATGGCTACAGATTACACGTTGATGTAAACGACGCTGATAGTGGCGTTAAAAATGTTGAATACAAAGTTGTTACTGCACCTTCTAAAGATAGCCAGGAAGCTGATATTGTTAGAGAAGCAAACACATCAGGTTGGCAAACTCTTCCTTCAGATGGAAATATCGAAATAAGTAGCGAAAGAGAAGGTACATATATCGTACTTGTTAAAGCGACCGATAATGTTGGTAACGAAGTTATTACCACATCTAACGGTATTGTAGTAGATACAACACCGCCAGTTATAAATCTCTATCCAGATAGTCTCGGACGTAATAGACCATATACCATCAGAATAGAAGATGGACCAAAATATGAAAGCTCTGGTATTGATCACGTCGTTGTTACAGTCAAGGATAAAGGTGTAAAACTCACATCAGAAGAACCTAAAACAAATTCTTTTACATTAACAAAAGATGAGCTTTATTCAAGTGATGAAAAGACAGTAACAGATGAAAATATGTCTCGTGGCAAGAAGTCCAACAAAGTAATCAATATCGAAGGAAATATTAGCGTTGATAGCAATAATGTTTCGATTCAGGTTGAAGCTTTTGATAGAGCTGGAAACGTTGTTCAAACAGAAGAATACAAGAATATCATTGTTGATAAGCTTGATCGAGAAATGACGATCACATATCTTCAAAATGAACCAGAAAATGAGAAATTCTTCAACCAAAAACGAGTAATGAACATTACTTATAGAGGAAGAAATTTCAACGAAAACGATGTTAAACTATTATTCCAAGATTCTCCAACTGGGACTGGGGCGGTTCATCTCTTTAATCTTGAAGATATTAAAAATGGTCGAGTGAATGGTATTAAATTAAAACAAGATCGAATTGATTCACAAGCAGATCAAAATGAAGAAACGTATACAAATGAAAGAACTAATACCTACCAATTCGAACTAGGTGAAGATGATGGGTTTATAGAATTTAATAAAGAACAATATATATGGGATTCATCTTTCTTAACAGGTGGTATCTATACAAACCCAGGTGGTGTTAAATATACGGAAGGAACTCGTGCTAAGACGGACTTTGTTATTGATACAAATAAGCCAAAAGTCATAATGAAATTAACAGGTGATAATAACGAGGCAATTGAATTATCAGAAGATAAAGAGAACCCATATTACACAATTAACAGTGTCAATGCAGAAATTTCTGTAGAAGATTTTGATGGTGACTCAGAAGGATGGACAGAAAAAGCTAAAGATAGATTCGACTCTAGTAGAGTTAATATTGAAGTTTCTGTAACGAATTCATCTGGAGAAACGATCAACTATACACAACCAGCTCAGGGTTCTTGGACTACGGAAAACTCGATACATAAATTAAATATTGGTAAGTTTACTTCCAATGGTAATTATGCGATCAAGGCAATTTATCAGGATGAAGCTGGAAATAAAGTCGAGCTTGGAAAATACTATTTTACAATTGATAATACAGCCCCTACTGGAACAATCAAAGTAAAACAAGGAAATGAGGAAAAGGATTATTATCAAGCTGTAGAAGATATTGAGAAGCAAAGTGGTCTAAAGAAATTTATCTTTAATTTATTCCACATGAATGACTTACACTTTGTATTAAATGCAGCAGATGAGATTTCTGGTGTGAAATCGATTGAGTATGCAATTCTGGATGCTCCTTCTGATGCGGCACAAACATTTAATGCATCTACAGATTTTTCTAAGATGAATTGGAGTCCAGTAACAGAGGATGTCGTGATTTCCGCAGATAGAAATGCTGTTATTTATCAAAAGATCACAGATAAGGCAGGGAATATCACATATATTTCTTCTAATGGCGGATTTGTTGTTGATAAGGCAAACCCTAACGAGCCTATCGTAACAATCAAGCAAGAGCAAAAAGAAGTATATAACTCTGATATTGATGTAAATGTTTCTGTTTCTGATCCAGACAATGGTGGAATCGGCGTATTTGCAGGTATGAAGAAATTATCCTATACAGTATCAAGTAATGGTGAGGTTACTCAATCTGGCGAATTCACAAATGAAGAAGCCAAGGTTAGAGGCATTTCTGGAAATATCAAGATCGATGCCAGCAAGAATAACAGCAACAACGTTGTTCTTCATATCACTGGTGAAGATTATGCTGGAAATAAAGTTGAAAAGGATTTTGTATACAAGATCGACACAACTGCACCAAGAATTGAGATTTCTTATGATAACCAAAATGTGCAAAACGGAAAGTATTATAATGCTCCTCGTACAGCGACAATCAAGGTATATGAAAGAAACTTTGATCCATCACTTGCTAGTTTAAAGACTGTTGGATACACTTCGATCAGTAATTGGCAAGTTGGAACAGATAGTTCAGATGAAAATGTAAATATCTTAACCGTTACATTTGCAAATGATACGAAAGCCACATTGGATTTTGCAGTTGAAGATAAGGCTGGAAATCGTTCAGAATATGGTCAAACTGATAGATTCACAATCGATCAAACAAAGCCATCTATCTCGGTAGCAATGAGTGAAGGAAAATACTTCAATTCAACGCAAACTGCTACGATCACGGTTACAGAAAAGAACTTCAATGAAGCAGCTACGACCGCAGCTGTTATTGCAACACTAAATGGTCAAGGAATTGCTTCTCCAACATTGAGTGGTTGGAGCCACAATGGAGATGTACATACTGCAACGCTAACGTTTGATGCAGATGGAGATTACAATTTTACATTAAATGCAATGGATCTAGCTGGAAATAGTGCCCCTACATTTAGTAAAGAACAATTTACAATTGATAAGGTCGCTCCAGTGATTACATTCTCTGGTGTAGAAGAAAACTCAGCGAATCGAGATGTTGTTCAACCTGTTGTAACAATGACAGACGTTAATTTTAATGCAGAAAATATTGTATTGACATTAAAAGGTCAAAAACATCCTGAAGTAAGAGTGAGTGGTTCTGTTTTAGTCAATCAAAATGGCGTTCAAGTAACATTGCCAGATTTTGAACATATTGAAGAAAATGATGATGTATATACTCTTACAGCCACTGCAACGGATAAAGCTAACAACACCACAACGAAGTCGATCACATTCTCTGTGAATAGATTTGGCTCCACATACGAACTATCAAAAGATAGTAAGGCATTTGTTGAGGGAATCTATCACAAGTCAGGACAAGACATTACACTCTATGAGATCAACCCAAACAAGTTGATCAAACAGGAGGTAACAGTCTTACATGATGGCAAGTCAACGATCTTGAAGGCAAATGAGTATAAGCTTAATAAGACAAACGAAGAAACTTGGAATAGATATGAGTACAAGTTACCAAGCTCGCTATTCGAAAAAGAAGGAACTTATGAAATCATTGTTTCTTCTGAAGATGAAGCAGGCAACAAGCAGTCAAATCAGATCAAAAAGGTGAATGTTAAGTTTGTAATTGACAAGACAAATCCAAGTGCAGTCATTACTGGTATTGAAAACGGAAAACTATATTCTGATCAGGAAATGACAGTGGGGATTAAGCTTTCAGATAACATTGCACTAGGTACAGCCAAAGTTTATCTAAATGGCGAAGAGGTACAAGACTTCAATGCTAAAGAGGTAGCGAAGAACGATGGAAACATGTCCTATATCTTGCATGAATCAGATAAATGGCAGACACTAAAAGTTGTAACTGTAGATGCAGCAGGAAACCAGGGAGAATCAGAAGAAATCAAAGTGCTTGTTTCTTCAAATTGGTTCACACGTTTCATTAACGGGATTTGGTCAAAGATTGCGATCGGCATTGTAGCTATTATCAGCATTCTATTATTCTTCTTATTTGGAAAGCGTAGAAAGAAAGAAGAAGAGAATTAATCTCTTCTTTTTTTTAATTTCTTATTTCTTGCATAATACAATTGTAATTATTTGATGATCATGGATAAAGCTGATAGGCTAAGGAGGAAAATGATATGAAGATTTTGATTACACGTCACGAGGCTCTCGTAGAGTTCTTGCAGAAGCAGGGACTCGAATTCGACATGGTGGTGAGCCATGCCGATGCTGAGACTGTAAAGGGAAAAGACATCTACGGAGTCTTACCTTTACACTTGGCAGCACTCGCCAATACGATCACTTCTGTCGATATGAACCTTCCAGCAGAAATGCGTGGTAAGGAACTATCACTAGAAGATGTTGAGAGATACTTCGTAGGTTTTGCGACCTACAAAGTCTCCAAGATCGCATAGCGGTTAGTCGTTTTACATTATAGGAGGAAAATAAAAATGACTTTAGTATTTACGTTTTTTGGTTCTTTGTGGGGTATTGTAACAAATCTTGTTGTTGCATTATTCTCTGGTCTATTGTTACTAGCAATAATTGCAGTAGCACTAGGTATTGCCGCTTTTGTGGCTTCAATTGTTAAAAATACAGAAAAAGAAAGATTCAGTAAAGAAAAGGCTTTAGAAGCCAAGGGGGAAAATTAAAATGAATCAGGATTTACAATTGGAATTAGATTTTGGTGTTACAGTAACTCGCTCTAAGGGCGAAGCTGTAATCAAGGGAACAGAGGACAATATCAACTCTTTCCTTGCTGCTTTGTGCGAGACGACTCAACGTCTTCGTGTTGGACATGGCGTGAAGATTTTAGAATCAAATATTGAAAAGGTGGCAGAAGACTCTTATATTGCTAATATTCGATTTGATTCTAACGAAAACGTTACAGAAGCATTGTTTGCTTCTCAATACGGACACGGTATCGTTCCAATGGTAACAATGAAGAGTGCAACAGAAATCTATAGCGTGGCTGTAGATCTAATTGCAGAAAATATTGAGGAAAAGACAAAGACTGTCGCTTCCATTATCAATGGATTTGTATTGAAATTGAGTACATTGTAAAAAAAAAGTAGGTTGGTCCCTACTTTTTTTATTTTCTAAAAGAGAATATTTGCAGAAATTGTAGCGACTAAGAATAACAGAATTGCAATCTTCATAATTCTATCTTTCTTTGCTTCTGTTGATCGTGACTTATTTTTATTCCAATAAGAATTTTCTGTTCCAGCCATCGTAATTGATTTTGAATTCTTGATCTCAGCGGTTAAAACGTTAATACAGATATAGCCACTAAGAATAGTAATCATAATAGCAAAAGCAATCTTTAATACATCTTGATTCATTTCAATACCTCTTTTCTATATCTATATTATATTCTTTAAAGAAAATAATGTCAAGAGGGGTTTTCCCATTGACTAAAATATACTGTTATGATAAGATATAATCATACAGAAGGGGATCTCCCAAAACCACCCATACTCCCCTTTCTGTTGATTTTGATTGCGAACTATCTTACGGTGGTTCGCTTTTCTTTTGCAGAAATAGCATAATAAAAAAGGAATAAGGAGTATATATATGATCGATCTTTACAGAAAAAGAGGCTTGGTTATTGCTGAAAAGCCATCGCTATTAGGCGTGATAAAAGAAAGCTACTATACACATAAAAATGAATTACCATATACATTAAACGGATTCGTTGCCCAACGAGGACATCTATTTACGCTTTTAAAACCAAATGAATTAGATGAATCTTTAAAGATGTGGAATTGGGAAACATTACCGATTTATCCAGAAAACTTTGGTGGTTGGAAGTACAAACCGATCGAAGAACAGAAGGTTGGCAACTTCTTAACTGCAAAGGAACGTATTCAGGCAATCAAGCAGGAAATAGAGTCTGGAAATTACGATTTCATCGTCAACGCAGGAGACCCAGATCAAGAAGGAGAGCTTCTAATTAGAATCGTATTGGCTGAATTAAAAAATACTTTACCGATCCTTAGATTCTGGACCAATAATATTGCAGATGAAAACATTTTCCATGCACTTAAAAATTTAGAGGATGACAACAATTCTCCAAGACTCGTAAATCTTTTATCTGCCGCCTATGGAAGACAGCATGCCGATTGGCTATTTGGGATGAACCTTTCTGAAGCGGCAAGTTTAACGATGAATGGGTTAGTAAGTGTTGGTAGAGTTAAAACTGTAATGCTGAAGATTGTCGTTGATAGAGAAAAAGAAATTGAAAATTTCACTCCTAAGACAGTATACGGAATTAGTGCAAACTATTTACAGGGTTTTGATGGAACCTTATTTGTAGCTTCAAGTGGTCAAAAAGAAGACGATGAAAATAGAGAAGATGGCGTTGTTTGGTTTGATACAAAACAAGAAGCATTAGATAAGGTATCAACTCTTTCAAATAGTGCAAAGGTAATAGAATATAAGACCGAAAAGAAATCTACATTACCACCGAAATTGTTTAATCTTGCATCTGCCCAGGTAGCATGTGGCTCACTAGGATACTCGGCAGGTGACACGCAGCGTTATTTACAGATGCTATACGAGAAAAAGTTGCTATCGTATCCAAGAACATCATGTGAATACATTGGAAGTAACGAAAATTTGGAAGGATTATTAAACTCTGTTGCATGCATTCCTTCCCTTGCTCCGTTTGTAGCGTCTATTGACTCATCAGCGATTGGTCGTGTTCGGCATACAAAGAAATGGTGTAATGATGAAAAGTTGGAGAAGGAAGGACATTCAGGACTTGTTCCAACCACACATAAGCCAGACATGAATTCATTAAGTAAACCAGAAAGAGAAATCTATGAAACTATCTGTCGTCAATTTGTCTCGATATTCATGCCAAACATGGAACAAAAAGTAACGACTGTTATCACTAGCGTTCTTGCACAAGATGGAAGCGAAAATACTTTTAGATCCACTGGCAAAAAGTTGTTGCAACGTGGTTGGTTGGATGTTTTCGGAAAAACAACAACCGATATTGAAATTCCAGAACTAAATAAAGGGCAGATGTTACAAGTAAGTAATTATAGTTTCAATGAGAAAACATCAACGATGCCGAAGCGATTCTCAACTGCAAAACTGATTGAAGCATGCGAAAATCCAAATAAGTTCTTAAATGATAAAACATTGAGAGATAAGGATCTTACAATTGGTACGCCAGCAACAAGGGCACCTATTATTGAAGAGCTGATCACTAGAAACAAATATATGGAGCTAACAGGACGGGACATTATCAAACCAACCCCTGTAGGCAAGGAGATTATTGAAAACCTAAAGGACTTCGATATTTGTAATGTTGATATGACGGCAGAATGGACAAGACAACTTGAGGCAGTGCGTCAAGGTGAAATGTCATTACAACACTTTGAACAAGTAATGAAAGATACTGTAGCCAAACTGATTGTAGAATTTAAAAACAGTCCAATGAAGCCACTTTCAGAAGGCGGATTCCAAAGAAAGAGCAAATTAAAAATATTAACAAAATGTCCAAGTTGTGGTGGAGATATTCTTGTAGGTGAAAAAGGATACTTCTGTTCCAACTGGAAAAGTGGCTGCAAGGCAGGAAGTATATCAGAAATTTGTTCTGCTAAGATCAGTGAGCAGGATATGCTAGATCTTCTAAATGGAAAAGTCATAGAAAAGAAAATGAAAAATGATGGCTCTGTATGGACACAAAAGCTTAGATGTGACGCTAATTATGGAGTAGAATTTGTAAAGGCTGTATACAAAAAACGCAGTTGTCCGATTTGTAGTCAAGAATTAAAACAGGAAGGCGGAAAGTTTTCTTGTTCATGTGGCTTCAGCATGTGGATGTATGTCGGTGGTAGAAGAATGGCAGAAAATGAACTGGATCAGTTATTCGAAAACGGCGAAACAGAATTCTTGAAGAACTTGAAGAAAAAGGATGGAACGCCAATGTCAGATGCCAAAGTAGCCTTTGATTACACTCAAAAGACAACAAAACTAGCGTTTAAAAAATAAGGAGCTTTACGCTCCTTTATTCTTGTCTTATATAACAGTATATGATATAATGATAGTGTATATAGAAGGGAGTAAAAATTATGGTAAAGATAAAAAAAGCATCTTTTTTACAGGGTGTAAGAAGTGAATTCAAGCGAATCAAGTGGATGAAGCATTCGGAAGTGGTGAAACAGTTGTTTACGGTTGTGACAATTATTAGCATTGTAGCACTACTCGTTGTCGCTTCAGACATGATCGGGGCAACAGGGTTTTCGTTGCTTACAAGATTTCGCTAATTTTTTTCTAAAAATATATTTATTTTTTCAGAAAAATAGCATAATATCTTCTGTAAAGGATAAGTATCCTTTTGGTGAACCATACCTCAGTTGGTGAGTTATTTTGTTGTGTTGTTCAACAATATGACGGTGCAATGGTATCTTGCTGTTTCGATACTGCTAAGCAACAGAAAGAAAAAGGAGAAGAAAAGAGATGAATTTTTTCAAAAAAGTAAAAAAGACATTTTCAAAGGCAGTGGCATTGACTTTAGCAGTCATGATGTTACCACTATCTCCGTTAGTACCTGCAACTCCAGCACACGCTGAAGTAAATACAGGCTACAACGCAACGGGAGAAAAGGCACAAGAAGGCAAGTTTATTCTTGATTTAAAGGGTGCAACGGTAACAGTAAATGGCACTACCTACACAAGTGAAGATGGCGATCGAAAAGAAATCGAGCAGGGTGCGACTCTAAAGATTTCTGATGCAACACAGATTGCCGTATTCAACAACGATGGAACGCAAGAAAGTTACAAGGGTGACATGGAATATAAGACATCTGAAAAGACAGCTTATATCTCTGTTATCAAAGGGTCTGTATTATCAGCACGCTCAAGAAACAGACGTTCTACAGGAAGCGTAAATGAATTGGCTGTAGGAGATACATTCTCTGGTACTCTTGGTACAAGTAATACGAATCCAATCGGTGTAAGTCGTTTCTATATTGACGATGTTACAGGTATTCTTGCTGCAGTAGCGGATCAGATCAATGGCGTTCAGTTTGTTGACTGTCAAGAACATGGTTATGTTGGCATTACGTACAAAACAGCGTATGAACCAGGGAATAAGACATATTACCCATTTACAGCTACAGTCACTTCTGTAGCACCAGATGGAACAGTAACAATGAATATTAATGTCCCACGTTATTTAAACCCATACACAGGACAAGAGGCAACTGGTTGGAACCTAGATATGGGCGGAACAGTACCTTATCAGCGTTGTGCAGGTGTTTGGACAATCAAAACAGCTCCACGCACAATGGAAATGTACGTTCGTGTAAACAAGACAAACGGAAACGCAGAGTTAACAACTGGAAACCAGTGCTATGCACAGGACATGTCAGGTGCTGTATACGGTGTATATCGTGATTCTACAGCAACAACAGATAAGGTTGGAGAAATTACAACTGACGCTTCTGGTCGTGGCGTATTAAACCATGTCGTAGTTAATCCAGGTGACAATCTTTATGTCAAGGAGTTAAAGGCTCCAAAGGGCTTCGCTTTAGACTCTAAGATCTATTCAGTTTATTCATTGTCTACTGCATCAGATGGCTGGGATGTATATTCTAAAGACATGCCATTAAATGACCCGCTCAGAATTGAATTAAATAAAGTTTCTGAAGATGGAGATGTAATTAACAATCCAGCAAGCCTAGAAGGTGCTGAATTCACAGTTAAATTCTATGCTGGTCAATATACATTTGACACGCTTCCATCAACTCCAACAAGACAATGGGTTATTAAAACATTGAAGAATGGAAGAGGAGAGTTTGTAACGGGATTAAGTGAGAAATACAAGGTTTCTGGTGATGATTTTTATTTAGATAATAGTAACCCAACGTTCCCTCTCGGTACTGTAACTGTTGAGGAAACAAAGGCTCCAAACGGATACAAATTGGAAAACAAAGTATTATCTGCTGTTGGTGATACTGTAGAACAACGAAACGGTGTTGCTTTAATGAATATTGTTGATGATAATACTGTCGCATCAATGAACGCTGGAAATCACTTTACAGTTAAAGAAGGTGTATTACGTGGCGAATTCGAAGGAACAAAGCTTGACAACGAGACAGGAAATGTTATCAAGGGTGTTACAGAGTTTGCAGTTGTAAACAAAAATGATTTTGACGTAGTAGCTCGAAATGATGACGGTGATGTTCTTGGTACAGCAAACGCTGGAGAAGAATTGTCATACAGAATCACAACAAAGGAAGACGGAAGTTATTCAACTCCTAAGAACTTCTTACCATACGGAAACTATGAGCTAGTAGAAAAGAAGGCTCCTACAGGTTATTTCGTAAACCCTAATCCAGTAGCGTTTACAATTTCTGAAGACCATAAGGTATTGGAAGGAATTAACGTTACAGATGAATCTATTAAGCGTGAAATCGTAAAGGTAGATGAAAAGGGAAACCCTGTAGCTAATGCCGAACTAGAGTTATATGATATTACAGAAGATCCAAATGCAACAACACCAGTACATAAGTGGACAAGCGTTGCCGAACATGGTGAACAGGTTGGTCATTTGTTAAAGGCTGGTCACATGTACCGAATTATCGAAAAGAATGCCGACAAGGAATTCTATATTGCACAAGCAATGGACTTCTTAGTTCCAGAAACAAAGCCAGCAAACGACACAATCCAAGTAAGTTTCAAGAATGAACATGTTCGTTATGAATTTGCTAAGATTGATGCTGCAACAGGCGAAAAGATTGAAGGCGTAACATTCGAGGTGTATGACGCTACAACAGATGAGAAGGTTGGCGAAATCACATCTTCAAAAGAGCCTCAAGAAGTAAATATCTTCCGTAGAGGAAAGACATACAAGATTATCGAAAAGGAAGCTCCAGTAGGATACTACAATGCTAAACCTGTAGAAATCACTATTGACGAGAATACTCCTACAAATCTTCCAGTAAATCTAACAATTCCAGAAGATAAAATTGATCTAGTTGTTAAGAAGGTGGACTCAGACGGTCATCCATTAGCTGATGTCAAGTTAGAGGTAATTGATAGCAAAACGGGAGAAGTTGTTACTTCTTGGCAGACAAAGCCAGACGAAGAACACCAGATCGGAAACATTGTTAAAGCTGGAAACACATACATCTTGCGTGAAACAGAGGTAGTTGCTGGTCACTACAAGTCAGCTGACATCACATTTACAGTTGATAAGTTTAAGCCTGATCAAAAGGTTACAATCACAATGGTTGACGAAGATATCGATATCAAGGTTAAGAAGGTAGATTCTGATGGTCATCCATTAGCAAATGTTAAGTTGGAAGTTGTCGATAAGGAATCTGGTGAAGTAATTCAAAGCTGGCAGACAAAGCCTGATGAAGAACATCAGATCGGCAAGAAGTTGTTTGCTGGTAAGACATACATCATCCGTGAAACAGAACCAATCGATGGATACTACTACACAACAGAACGTGAAGTAACTGTTGACATGTTCCATCCTGATAAGCCTGTTACAATCACAATGATTGATGGTGCTATCAATTATAAGATTGCAAAGGTTGATGAAAGGGGAGAATATGTCGAAGGTGTTAAGTTAGAATTAACAGACATCACGGATAAGGAAAACCCTGTAACTGTTGAGCTACCAAATAACGGAATTACAACAAAGGAACCATTCGAATTAAAGAAGGTTCTAAAGGCTGAGCATACATACCAATTAGTTGAAAAGGAATCCGTAAATGGCAAAGCATTAAGCACATCAATGGTATTCCAGGTTGCCAAGGTTGGTACAGATGAACCTGTTACAATCACAATGGTAGACTTAGATAACGACATTCAAGTTGCTAAGGTAGACAACCACGGAACACTAATCAGTGGTGCAAAATTGAAGATTACAAACAAGGAAACAGGAGAAGTTGTTGACGAGTTTGTTTCCGATAAGGAAATGCACAATGTATCAGAAAAGCTAGTCGGTGGAAAGACATATATCCTAAGCGAAGTAGAAGCTCCAAAGGGCTTTGAAAAGGCTAAGGAAATCGAGTTTACTGCAACTGGATCATCTGCTGAAAAGCAGCTTGTATCAATGACAGATGCTCGCAAGAATTACTTTGTTGCAATCAAGAAAGTTGATGCTGCTGACAAGAATAAGACACTTACAGGAGCAGAATTCACACTATTCAATGCTGATGGATCAGTAGCTGTTGATGTTGACGGTAAGCAGTGCATTGCCACAACTGGTGCGGACGGACTTGTTTCATTCAACGTTGAATACAAGGATGATCTTGGTGGATATTATGTGCAAGAAACTAAGGCTCCAAATGGTTACAAGTTAAATAATAACAAGTATGTTGTAAACCCAGTAGATGATAAGAATTTCGCAAAAGAAAATCCAATTCAGATTACTGTTGAAAATGAGTTAGCTCCAGAAATTGGTACAGGCGTATCAACTGGTGGCGTAATCGCTCTAGCATTCGTTGCTCTTGCAGCAATGACTTGCGGTGCATACTTACTTATTAAGAAGAAGCACTAATGATAAGAGGATGTTGTAAAACATCCTTTTTTCATTTCTTATTTCTCGCATAATAAATATGACTTTATTTGATGATTATGGAGAACGTTGTTAAATAAGGCAGAAAATAAAAAAGCCGAAGAGGGCTAAGGAGGAAAAATGAAAAATTTATTAGAAAAATTAAAAAGAGGATTAAAGTCCGTACCAAAGTTGGTATACGGTATCGTAGCTGCACTTGTGACTTTTATTGTGGTGATGTTAGTTATGATTTTTACTCCACTTAATAATAGTGGAGACAACGGCTCTTCTGGTTCTTCTTATGTTAAGGAGATTAACCACTCTGGAAATGAGAAGAAGAAGGAAAAGGAAGACACTACAAAGAAGGAATCAGAGAAGAAGAACGAAGAAAAGAAGTCTGACGAAAAGAAAGCTGATGAAAAGAAGGATGATAAAAAGGTAACAACAGAAGAAAAAACAAATACAGAATCTGCAACAAACGCAGAGAATACTTCTAATGTCACTAATCAACCTTCTGAAAACACCGCAAATAACAATGCGGTAGAACAGCCTTCTGTTCAGAAGGAAAAGAAACCTGTCTATCAGACAGTTCATTATGATGCTACTGGTCACTGGGAAACGCAAGTTATCTCAGAAGCTTATGATGATCCTCAGTTCGAAAGACGAATTGTGGGTATTTCTTCTGGTCATATTTATGATTCAGCAGATGACTTTATAGAAAATGGGAGCTTGTATGGAGACGGGAACTATGCTGTAAGAGAGGTTCAAGTCGGTTCTGTCCATCATGATGCAGTAACAACTCAAGTTTGGGTTGAGGATTCTCCAGCTCATGACGAACAAGTTTTAGTCGGTTGGGAGTAAAAAAAGAAAGAGAAGCTTAATATAAGCTTCTTTTTTTTGTTTCATTGGTAAATAATAACAGTATGTGGTAGAATATAATATGTATAAAGAAAGTAGGAGAAATTCATGAAATTAAAAAAGAGTATTAAAAATGCTGTTAGAAAAACGGTTGGAGTAGCACTGATAGGTGTTAGTATATTTTTTGGATATAAGGCAATTAAGGAATTTGAAACGGAGAAACATTTTACAGCTGTCTCAAATGATGTACAAAAGATTGCAACAAATGAAGAAACAAACGGAAAAGATGTGGTAAGAAATGATTATATGGATCGCAAGATCGATTTTGGTGCATTATTAAGTAAAAATGAAGATACATACGCATGGCTTACAGTACCAAACACGCCTATTGATTATCCAGTTATGAAGGAACCAGTTCCTGATCAATATTTTTATTTAACCCATGATTTTAACAAGGATTATTACATTGGTGGATCATTATTTATTGCAAATGTACCAGAAGATATGCACACGATTATTTTCGGTCACAAAATGTTCAGCAATACAGATACAATTTGGTCCAATACAGAAGCAATTGCATTCTCTTCACTAACTAGATATCAAGACCAGGCATACGGTACAGCAAATCCAGATCTGTACATGTATTATCCAGACAGAACAGAACACTGGACGTTGTGGGCGATGATAAACGGGGATGCATACGATAATATATACAACACACCATATATGTCAGAATCACTAGAGTATCAAAACCTATTAACAGAACTAAAAAACAAAGCTGATTATACTTTAGGTGATGATCCTAAGACGAATGATAAGATAACTGTATTATCAACATGTAAAAGTGTCGAAGAAGGAAATACAGAGAGAATCCAGTTGGTCTATAAATTGGTGAAATAAGCTATGAGACAAACAAGAATTAGATTCACATGTGCTGTTTTATTAACCTATATAGCAATCATTTGTCTTTTAATTCCTTCTATAACGGATACACTCAATAAATACCATGCTGCAAAAGATATTGTTTCTTATTCTGAAGAAGTTATACACGAAAACGATATAGAAGAAAAAATAAAAGAAGCGGAAAAATATAACGAAGAACTTTATGAATATTCTAAAACTAACGGCAACCAATTTCTTTTGAAGAACAGTAATTATTTTGAAATCTTAGACCTGAAAAATAGCATAATAGGTTATGTAGATATTCCGAAAATCAATGTAAAACTACCAATCAAGCACGGTACAGAAGATGATGTGTTAGAAAATTGTATTGGGCATATCGAAAGAACAAGTTTCCCGATCGGAGGAGTAGATACACATACAGTGCTAAGTGGACATAGGGCACTTGCAACAGCAAAATTGTTTACGGATATAGATAAGCTAGTAACAGGTGATATCTTCTATATTACCGTTGGCAACAAAAAGTTGGCTTATGAGGTAGACAATATACAAACGGTCTTGCCATCTGAAGTAAACGCCTTGAAGATCCAGGACGGGAAGGATCTCGCTACACTTGTTACTTGTACTCCATACGGTATTAATACGCATCGGTTATTAGTTACTGGACATAGAGTAGATCTAACGGCTGCACCAAAAGAAAACTATACGGATCCAATGCGTGATGTGATAAAGCCAGCATTGATTGAATCTGGCATTGTTATTGTTATGACATTCGCTTGTATTATAACCGTTGCATTGATATGGAAAGGACGGGAAAAATGAGCAGATTATCTTTAGAAAATAGAGAACCAGAAGCTAAGGTTCTATTAGAAGAACTTAACAAGGGACGAGAGTTAATCGTATTCGACCTTGAAACAACTGGTTTGAAAAAGCTGACAGATAGAATTCTGTCTTTTAGTGCTGTAAAGGTAACGTATGATGGAGTATCCTTTCGAGAAGTCGATCGGATCAATCAGTTTATCAATCCAGAAATGATAATTCCAAAAGAAGTTTCTGATATCAATGGCATTACAAATGAGATGGTCAAGGATAAACCAACAGAAGATGTAGCAGCTGTAACGATCAGAAATTTTATTGGCGAAAAGGCATTGATTTCTGGATATAATTCAACAGGATTTGACGAAGGCTTTATGAACTCCATGTACCAACGTGTGTTTGGTGAAGATTTTACTTATGATCTTCATATCGATGCTTTCCCAATGGCAAAAGAATTATTAGATTGTGAAAAATATAAGCTGAGTATGGTAGCAGAAAAATACGGACTCAATAAGGGATTAACGTTCCACCAATCAATGGATGACGTAATTGCTACGACTCGTGTTTTGCAATTATCTCTTGGTGTATATAAGAAGAGAATCAGAGAAAAAGAAATGGGGCAAAAAGAAGAGAAGAAATACGATTTTTATAAGATCTACAATCCAAGATTGTATGCTCCTAGCCATCGTGTAGAACGTGTATATGTGGCTACAAACCCACAAACCAAGACATACTACGATGGATATAAAAAGGAATGGTGCAGCGATAGTGATACGATCAACCTTCCACTTGTAAGACAAATGGTTTTATCAAGAGAAGGTGTTGCCAATGAAAAGGAATTGATAAAAAAATTAAAAGAGAGACAGGTGAATAAGGATGCTGTTAGATAGATTGGTTGAAAAATATGATGTAGATCCACTAAAAGGCGAGGAAATCGTACATATTTCACAGAACAAGTACGATAGAATGGTTGCTATTGCCCAAAAGATTCATGAAAATACAGCGGACATTTCTAATATGAACTTTAAAAATCAGTTCACCGATGAAAACCATTATCCAACCGTTGCTCAGTTGATCAATCACAATGTTGAAGAACGATTTAGAGATTTTTTACCATATTTGATTTTCTATAAGACGATCAAATTAGAAGAATTAATGGAAGATGATGGGTACATCGAAACCCTGAAATATATTAAAAAACTATTTGAATATCATTTGGATATTATTGAGGATAAGGATTTACTACCTTTACAGATCGTCCCTTCAGCCCTATGGAGAAGAATGAAGAAGGAAGAAAAGAAAGGGCTGTTGCGTCCAGTAGTTGAATATTATGGGATGAATGAATTTCTTTCCTTTATCCATGATTTAGAATATATGAACTTCATGCAATCTTATGGGTTTAAAGAGAAGGATTATAAGGAAAAGGATTATCCAGAGAAGATGTTTGTTGAATTAAAGAAGTTGTTTGACGAGATACAGGAGGAGTGACGAATGGCGTTTAATGTAACAAAAAAAGAACTTGATGTAGCTAATAATATCAATAATGATACATTAGATATCGTCAAGTTATTTAAAAAGAAATTACATGATTATTTGAGCAATAGTAATTTCCCAAATGAAAAGGCAATCCTTAGTTGGATGGAAAAGGGTGGGAAACTAAGTTCTTTTACTTGTCGAGGGGATCTGATTGATCGAATGATGCAGGCTATGAATTCTCAAATGATCCCATATCTTTTAATGCGAGAAGCAACTGGTAACTATGGCTTCATCATTAGAGAATGTGATGCAGAAAAGCAACGGATCTTAGTTGTAAAAGAAATTCTGCCAAACGCATCGAAATATTGTCATATCAAGACTTCAGCCGAAGCTGCAAAAATCTATATGCAAAAAGGTGGCAAAGAAAAGCAAATGTTGGAGGTCTGCGGATTATCAGAAGCGGAGATTTCCTATATTGAAGGCAAGATCGACGATGTACTACCAGATGAAACGATCGGTATTGATAAGATGATCGACGGCACATTTGTTTTAACATATTCTGCTCCAAAGAGTATCGCTGTATCCAATAATATAACGATTATGGGGCTTATTGCAGAAGCAAAAATGCTTACACATGGAGATGTTTCTAAAATCGTAAAAGAAGAGTCTTTAAATGAGAGCCATTACCAAATGCAAAAAGCGAAAAACTTTCCAGATGAAAATGGTGATATGAAAAAACCAGTCTGGATCGTAGGTCAAGAACAGCTTTACGTAAAGAGAACTCCGTATGGCATCCAATACGGTCATCCAGAGACAACGCCAGATAATGAAATCGATCTGGTCGTAGATATCAATATTGATCAAGATGACGAAGCATTTGAAGAAAAGCTAAACAGTTGTTTGGCAAGTATTACCAAGCACAAATGTCTGTATTCTGAAGAAGATGTGATCGAGCATTTCAAAAATCCAAAACCAAGACTAAACGTGGTTGTAGTTGGAACTAAAAACTTTATAACAAAAGCGACAGAAATTGCTAGAAGAAAGTTGCTTTATGAGCCGATCATGCAAAAGAGTGGCATGTGGGATTCGAAGTTTAAACTATTTCAATCCTATACCGCAGAAGCCATTCTGGCTGCTCAAAAAGGAACCGTGCCAAAGGGATACATCAAAGAAGATATCGTTGATCTGATCAAGATTTCTCGTATTACAGGTTTAGATATTAACGTCATGGCTAAAATGGCTAGTATCTTATCGAGAATCGAAGTCTATGCAAAAGAAGCTGGAATTGAAAAGGTTACTTCTATTGACGAAAAGATTGCTCGTTCGACAGAAAAGGTTAAGGAATATGAACCTAAGACAGTTGAAAAGACACAAGAGAAAGAAACAGAAGAAAAGAGTGAGGTTGCGAAATGATGAATAAAGAAAAATTAGCCGAACTCCAAAAGAAGTTTTATAAGCTTCTGAATCTTTCAGAGAAACAACGTGCTAGATACAAGAGATTGATCATCTACACATTGATTGTGTATGCTTTATTTGCACTATACATTATTCATGTTAGAGTCGTTGCTCATAACAATCCTCGAAATGATATTTTTGATGATGTTATTCAAGGAATACCTCACATGATCTTCAAGCCTTTTTCGATATTTCCAATTCCAAGTGGAACATTCGTTATTTCTCTATTACTATTTATTGCAGCGGGGATGTATGCCTTTGTATTGATCAGTAGGGATAGAATTAAAAACCACTACGATTCTGATATTGCCCAAGGTTCTGCTAAATGGATGGAAGATTATTCCGAATATAAAAAGAGGTTTACAGAGCCTTTTGGGGTAGTAGATGATAGTGGTCCAAACAACGTTATCTTTTCACAAGAAATCAGACTTTCGCTAAGTGCATGGAGAACAAGAAGAAACTTAAACCTTCTTGCAATCGGAGGATCTGGTGCTGGTAAATCATTTAACATCGTTGGTCCTAATATTATGCAAGCCAACTGTTCCTATCTTGTAACCGACCCTTCTGGTGGTCTAAATAAAGAATACGGAAGATTTTTGGAAGCGTTAGGTTATAAAGTTAAATTGTTTGATCTTACAAACATGGATCGATCTGCACATTATAACCCGTTTACATATATTCGTTCAGATAAGGATATTACGATTCTTGTTGATACAATTATTGCTAATACAACGCCAGCTGATAAAAAGGGTGGCGATGCCTTCTGGGAAAATGCAGAAACGACATTGCTATTAGCACTAATTGCTTACTTATACCACTTTACAATCAAGAGCCAGCAAAATTTCTCAAACGTAATGAGATTAATTCGTGCAGCTGATGTAGATGAAAATGATAGTTCTTCCAAGTCACCATTAGATGCAATTTTTGAAGAAGTTGCTCAATATGATCCAGAAAACTTTGCTGTAAAGCAGTACAAAAACTTTAAATTGGCTGCTGGTAAGACTTTGAAATCCGTGTTGATTTCTGTCGTTACACGACTAAAGGCTTTCGACCTTCAGGACGTAGTAGAGCTGACAGATGATGATGATATCGAATTAGATAAGATCGGTGATGAAAAGACTGCGATATTTATCTGCTTGCCTACAGGTGGTGGACCATTTAACTTCTTAGCATCAACAATGTATTCTCAGTTGTTTACGCTTTTATACGATTATTCCGAAGGAAATGCGGAATATGGTCATCTGATCATGGACGCAAGTAATCAGGTCGTTAAAACAGTTAGAGCTAAATCTGAACGTGAGTCAGCAGCGGCTCAGCAAGAAGCCAAGGAAATATTGGAAGGAATCAAGACTGGATATATTAAATATAACAAGCAATATAACTGGTATGAGATCCGAACAAAAGATGACAAGCTAATTACATGGCGTGGACAAAAAGAAAAGGCTAAAGAATGGCTTGATGGCATCAAAGAATTTGGTAAGGTAATACCAGCCAACAAGCAATCCAATAGAGGTCAACGTGTACCTATTCACGTATCATTAATTGCCGATGAGTTTGCCAATATCGGTAAGATTCCGAAGTTCGAAGAGAAACTTGCTACGATTCGTAAATATGAAATTTCTGTATGGATCATCTTGCAGTCACTTGCCCAGTTAAAGAAGATGTATAAGGATTCATGGGGCGAGCTATCTGGTAACTGCGACACATTCATGTACATCGGTGGTGGTTGGGATGAAGATACTGCGAAGTACGTTTCCGCCGCAATCGGTAAAGAAACACGTAAGATCATGAACCAATCATTCTCAAAAGGTGCTGCGGGTAGCGTTTCAATTAACAACACTGGCGTAGAGCTGATTTCTCCTGCTGAAGTAAGAAGAATCGGCGAAGATGAATGTATTATCATTATGAAGTCTTTGGATCCTGTTAGAGACAAGAAGTATACGACATTAGATCATCCAAATAGAAAACTTGTAGAAAGCTTGCCTGGATTTTACTTTGATCATTCTAAGATCAATTACTTTAATGCCAACGGTGTTAAAAAGGATGAAGAATTAACCAAGGAAGATCGACATGGTGAAGTTCAAGAAGAGACTTCAGATGAAGAAGCAAAGAGAAAAGATCGAGAAGAAGCTAAGAAGCAAAATGCGAAAGAAATATCCGAAAACAAAGATGCCAATGGAAATACCGTTGTAGGTTTTGCCAATAACATTGAAGAAAATAAGGATAAGCTTGCAATTGATCTTGTTAAGGCATCAGAAAAACTAGAACAGAACCAAGAAATAATGAGATACGCAGATTCCACATTGGATAAAACATTAGATAGTCTAAGAGATGAAAGCGTAGGCTCATACGCAAATCACCTCACCGCAATCCAGGTGAAAGAATCTGTTGCCGATGATGTCAAGATGTAGCAAAAGACAACAAATCAGAAGATAAGAAGAGGAAGCGTTACTTTTCTCTTCTTTATTTTCTGTAAAAAACAAAAATTATAGTTTATTTTGTATGCTAAAATAGCATAATATAACTAGTAGAAAGGGGATTCCAATATGCAAAAAAGCATAACAAACCGAATCAAGAGCTTTTTAATTATTACATTGTCTGTTTTGATGATGATGCCAAATACAGTAGCGGCATTTGCAAAAGAAGGAACAGGCGAAAAGAAGATTGAAAAGCTCGAACTATCCACGACATACGATGATTATGATATCGTAGCAACGACCGAGAAGGATTCGCTTCCAGAGGGAGCAAAACTTCACGTTACAGAGGTTGCGAAAGAATATCAGGATCTATCAGATGTATATCTAACAGAAGAAAAAGGTTACGAAACTGCTAAAAAGCAGTATTTTAACGTTTCTTTTGAAGATGAGGATGGAAACAAACTTAACCCAACAAAGAAAGTTGAACTTTCATTAAAGAATGAAAAACTGGGTGATAAAAATATTAAGGTATCTTTATATTCGATTTCTGCTGATCGATTAGTAGAAATGAAAAAGGATACTGAAAAAGTAGAGGAAGATAAGAAAGAAGGTAAAGAAACTGAATTAGCCAAGTTTGAATTTAAGCCTTTGGATATCAAGAAATCTACTGATGACGAAAATAAGGTAGAAACATCTATCGAAAAGATGGATGAAGTATATATGCTTCGTTATAGTTATCAACCAAAGACACTAGATTTAAGTGCTGGTTCAATTTCTTACGACGAATTACTGACACAGACTGGACTAGTAGGACAGATCCAAAATCTTGAAGTAAGCAATTCAAGTTATATCGTAGCGAAAGATCAAATGATCGAAAAGGTAGAAGATTTCTCTAGCGAAATGTTTGCCTTGGTTACGATCAATGGAATAACTTATAAGGTAAATTTTACTCCTACAGTAAAAACAAATGAAGAAAATGCAGAAGATGCTTCTCTTCGTTCTGTAGAGCGTAACACTACTGTTAGAGATGTGCACATTGGCGACTTTAATACAAAGCTAGTTGGCGGTGTAGATAAGGGAACGAACGTTTGGACAGTACCTACAATTAACACTGGAGGATATGCAGCTGGACACATGTTTGTGTTCCGTGTGAATTTCTCTATTTCTGGTGTAGATGAAGTAGGTGAAAACGCCGTAATGTTTACAGTTCCTAAGAGCATTTTGTTAAACCGCAATGGACAGGCATCAGACAAATATGAAATGTCCATTCCACACCAAAGAGAAGTAGATGCAATGATGGCTGGTACAGGCGAACAGATCGACAAGGATGTAAACTTTGCGTACTATGAAGATGGTGACAACATTGTTATCTATAACTTCAGAAAGTTAGCAGCAGGTACAGAAGGATATGTAGAAGTTGGTTATCACACAGCAGAAAGTTCTTTTAGATATCGTGATATGGCTGAAAGTAAGTCATTTACAGCCAAAATGGAATTAGGCAGCGAAGTACGTAATGCCGATCCACTAACAGTTAAAATTAATACGACAGCAAATATTGCATCTTCATCTGTTAAATATCCAACCAAAAATAAAAAATGGATATACGAAGGAGACAAACCAGCTAACGTAGACAACTATACTTATTTAAGCTATGTAGTTGAATCAACCATTTATGCTACTCAACCATACAATTTTAAATTAGAAGCAACTTCCTCTAATTATGAAATTGTCGGATATGTTTTTGGTGGTAAATTCCAAAATTCAAATGAAGTAACCGATCAAACAAATCCGTCTAATAAACGGTTTGATACTGTAGTTGTACGTATCCCAAATACAGAGTTTGAAAACAAAACTTATTTACAAAACACTTTAAAAGTTAATGCTGTTGTAACTCCTGTTGATGGAATTGACGCAGCAACAAGTAAAGAAAGCTCTATAAAATGGGAGTGGAGCAAGCCGACGTTTTCGCTTCCTTATGGTCATTTTAATGTTCATAAAAAGGAAGGAATGAAAATGAGATATGATCTTGATTCTTTTAATGGCTATGACAATGCCGAAATAACAATGACAGAATATAAAAATATGAGATATTATTCCGACATTGTAGGTTATCCATATCCATGGACAAGAGATGAATCAAAGGATATAAAAGACCCTTCTGCGTATGGACAACGTCCAGTAACATATCAGTTTACTGATGAAGGAATATATTTGACAACAGATAAAGAAAGAGGAGAGAATCCTTCGTCAGATGGCGTAAGATATGAAAAAGGAACACTATTAACATCTGATGATGTTTATATTGAATCAGTGAATTATAGATATATAACTCGCACAGCCCATTACAATGCTGAAGAAGCAACTTTTGAATACGATAAAGAAAAGAAATATGATGAAAGTGATATTATTACTTTACAGGTCAAACATGGTCAAGATGAAGAATTTAAGACGGTTGGAACATATAACTTTTCAACATCACAAGCAAATTTTGACTCTAATTTTGTAAGTAATTTTACAAATGAGACTATTGAGTTTTCAAGAAAAGATATCATTGCATACAGAATAACTTTTTCTAATAAGCATTATTTTTCTGCCATTTACGCATATCCATTTTTGACATTAAAGAATTCTGAAAAGGTAATGAATTTTGTAAAAGGTAAAGAACGTATTGGTCTTGCAAACAATGTAAATGGTCAATTCTTTAACTATAAGAATGAAAAGATTTTAGAAACAAATTCTAATGCGGTTGATTATGCAAGAGTAACACAGCGATCATCAGAAGTAGAGAAGCATGTCGTTTCTTCTTCCAATAACGCAAAGCAAAGAATTTTCGATATTACATGGAGAATCAGTGCAGATGAACAAATTGTTTCTGGACAATCAGGAAAGATAGAGTATGTAGTCCAAAATGGCGGAACATTCTATGATTTGTTGCCACTTGGCAGTGTACTTGATAAGTCTAGTATTATCATAAACAAGCGAGAAGGTGGAATGGTTTCACCTGCAGATTACACAGTAACAACAATCGACAACTTTAATGATACTGGTCGTACAATGTTCCGTTTGGATATAAAAGATCCATCAGAAAAATATACTGTATTTTTTGATACAACTTATTCATGGAACAACCTAAAAGATTTTGGCACAAATATTTACAACCCAGTAGCCTACAAAACTGGCAATAAGAGCATCGCAGGTGGAACGGCTGATAATGGTGGAAGATTTGATAAGAATGGAAAATCCCCAGAACATCAAATCAAAGAAAATATGGCTGGATTAGACAGCGGAGAACCTGATGATTGGACATCTGGAGTTTCTAAGTTTATTTATGCGGAAGAAATTTATGATGTAAACAATTTAACAGCTGCTACTTCAGGCTTAACAAAGAAGGTAAAAGCCGAAAAAGATAAGAAGTATTCATACGAAACAATGACTAATATTGGAAAAGAATATAGTTATGAGTTACGTATGGCAAATAGCGGCTCCTCTAAAGCTAAAGATATTATTTTTTATGATAGTTTGGAAAACTACGTTACAGAAGATGGGAAGCAATCTGATTGGCATGGCACACTAAACTCCATTGGATTAAAACAATTAGAGGCAAGAGGAATCAAGCCTGTAGTTTATATTAGTACAGTAGAAAATTTATCAATTGATGAACATCGAGATTTAACAGACTCTTCAATTTGGCAAAAAGTAACAGATCTATCAAATATTTCAAATGCAAAAGCTATTGCTATTGATGCTTCCAAAAAGGCAGATGGAACAGATTTTGTGTTAGATGAAACAGAGTCGTTGACAGCATACTTATATATGCAAGCTCCAAATGGAGCAAATGATATTGGACGTATTCCAATGGCATATAACAACATTTATATGAACGCTACAATTCTCGGTTCAAATAATAAAGCAGAAACACATCTTGTTCATCAAGATTATACGCAGATTGGGTTAAAAATTTCTGGTAATTTGATGATCAAGAAAGTTAGTGAAAATGATACAGCTTTAACTATTGAAGGTATTGAATATAAATTAAGTGGAATTTCTAATTATGGAACTGTTTATGACGAAACAGTTAAAACAGGTTCTTCGGGTTCTGCAATATTTTCTGACGTTGAGCTTGGTACATATACATTACAAGAATATAAAGCTACAAAAGATTGGCTTTTAGATGCAACAACAAGAGTAGTAACTATAGATAAATCAAATAATGTAATTGTAGATGGAGTCAATTATACAAATAAAGAATTAGTATTATCAGATAAGCCAAGAATTCATACAGATATAAAATTTAAGAAGAGTGAATTGGGTAATTCTTTTGCAAAGGTTTCTGGTGCTATATTCAAATTATATGGAACATCTGATTACGGAACAGATATTGTAAAATTTGCAACATCAAACAGCGATGGAGAAGTTAAATTTGATGATGTAGAAAAAGGTCGCTATGCAATTAAAGAAATTGCTTTAGAAAACCAGAGATATGTCCCAAATAAAGAACTAACTGTAAATATTCTCGTCGATGAGTTTGGTAAATATTCAATATCAAGTGACAATTCTGAATATTACAAGAACGAAACAGTATTCAATGAGCATAGATACAACGGTTTCAAACTTCGCAAGATAGATGCAGACAATAACTCTATATGGTTAGAGGGGGCAGAGTTCTTACTTAAAGGTGTATCAGAACTTGGAACAAGTACAAATATTACTGCAACATCAGACGAAAATGGTGTATTAACATTTGAAAATATTGAGAAGGGTACATACACATTAAAAGAAATCACAGCTCCAACAAATGTTACTGCTGATGGTAAAAAGGGTGGAAACAGAAATTATATTAAAGATCAAAAAGAATATATTGTTCACATCAGTAAACTCGGAGAAATAACGATTGACGGCTTGGAAAAAGAAAATAATACAGGATTCTTCATCGTTAAAAATGAAAGATCAGAAGATGGAAAAATTATTGTTAAAAAAGTGTGGGAAGACGCAGATAAGAATAACGAAAACAGACCAATCCCACAATTAACGATGACAGCCACTGATCCAAACGTGAATAATATCGTTTATACAGTTGATTTTGGAAATATTCCAGGCATTCCAGAAAGCGAACGAAAGGTAATTATAACGTTCAGCAAAGAAGAGATAGAAAGAAACTCTGATTCGAATAACAGTTTAACAACTTATATAGTTAAAAAAGTCGGCGAGCAAATCAAGGCTTTTGCGAAGAGAAATGAAACTATTATAAGCTCTGCTTTCCCAGAAAGAGAAACTACTCTTAATAGCTTTGAAAACGGAGAAGTTATATTTAGAGAGATCATATTTGATCAGTCCCACTTGTTCACAGGAACGTTGAACGAGTCGGACTTATATACAAGAACATTCGTTTTCAAGGACAACAAGTTCAAAGTTGCTTATTTGGAACCACATTTCCTTAATAAGATTGTACAAGCAGAAAATTTAACACATTCATCTGTAAATGGTAAAAAGTTTACACTCTTCGTGGATCGGTCAATAACGAAAGAAGCAATCATGGAGATAAATAAACAAACTGATTATTTAATTGTTTCTTCAGAAGATTCTCCGTACAAAATTTATGCACACGTTAACATTAGGAATGGACAAATTATTTTATCTTCAGAGGCTAATACACTATTCTTACCAAAAGACTCTTCCGAGTTGTTTAAGTACGATAGTAATAGTAATGAAAATATTTTTCAACTATCTAGAATTGCATTGACACAATTTGACTTTAGCAAAGTAGAAAACGCAACAGAAATGTTCGCAAACCAACAAGCGAATATATCCTTGCCAACATCTGCAATCGGAAGCAAATCTAGTGGAAATTTAAAAATTGCAAAGGGAATGTTCTTGAACTTCCAAAGTGTAAATGGCGACATTGATAAAATTATAGATTCTCTAAACGTCGAAAACGTAGTAGATTTTGAAGACATGTTCAAGGGCTCAAGTTTTGCAAAGCCAACCCAACCAAATAGTCCAACAGCAACCGCAAAAGATTTTCAATATTTTGCGTTCTCAATGGATCTAGTTAAATTGGTAAAAGATAAGCAAAAATTAGACGCAATAAAAATGAATTTGGGAAACACGATAAAACAGGGTAATAGAACTCTTACAAATCTAAATTTTTATAACACAAGTTTAAGAGAGTTTGCTCATTTAAGTGAAGAAGAGATGGCATCTGTAATTAACAAGTTGCTTGGAGACCTAAAGACAACATCTAAGGTGGTAATTGGTTTTGCTCCAGAAAAAGCAGCTCCAAATGAAATACGAGCTAGTGTCGCAAAAATAAATGGCGTTATAAAGAAACTCGGCTTCACCTATGGCATAGATGTTTCGGGATATGCCTTATCAAAAACAAGTAGAAATAATATAAAGATGGATGACTCTAAATCTTCATACGACCGCAATGGAGTAACATCCGTAGACTGGAACGAGCTTGGGTGGAGACCTGTCCCAGAGCCAGCAGAACCAGAAGTGAAACAAATGCTAGACGGCACCATCACTTATAGATCACAAGCAGATAAATGGGTGAAGGGTGATGATAACGTTTGGACATATACATTCAATGTATTCGATGATACTTTGGAATATAAGTTGTTCGAAGAAAAGATGGATGGATACACTTCCGAAGCAATGTTACCTAAGTACGCAATTGTCAATGGTACACAAAGCAAGGGAGCAACAATCACTAATAAGTCAACTGTAGGAACTGGTTCATTCCACTTATCAAAGGTTGTAAATGGTGAATTAGTCCCAGGAGCATCTTATACATTCTTCTTGAACTTCAGTAATCCGAACGGATTCTTCAACAAACCTAGAGTTTTATCTGGCGTATCTATCTTTGGTGGACATGCTATGGTACAGCTAAAGGGTGGACAGGATCTAGTTATCGAAGGATTACCAGAAGGAACAGTGGTAGGTGTACATGAACAAACAGGTCCTTATCAGACAACTTATAGTGCTAAAAATGTAACAATAGAATCAGGAAAGCAATCTGATATCGTTTGTACAAATACATTTACACCTCCAGAACCAGGTGAAGTGAGCAATGTCACACTTGTTAAGAAAGTATCAGGAATTGCTGATGAAAATACAGAATACCCATTCCGTGTTGAATTTAGTAATTTGACTCCAAATACAAGATATTTAACGACAAATAATGGTGTTTACTTTGATTCAGACTTGTCTGGACACGCATTACTTGATTTAAGATTAAGAAAAGATGAATCGATCATGTTTAAGAAACTACCTGTTGGTGCAACATATCAAGTAACAGAACTAGCAGGTGCTTATACTTCTAAGTACGAACTCTCTGATGATAGAGGAATCAATAAATTTAATTCTGAAAATGGATTGAATGAAGAAGAAAATAAAGATTTAAGTACAGCTGTAGAAACTGTTGATGCTAATGAAAACGTATCTATTACATTCACAAATACGATTGAACATAAGCAATCATTAGTTGTAACCAAGGTTGAACCAGAAGTAACAACTGAGAAGTATCCATTCTCGATCCAATTCTCAAATATGAAACCTAATAGTTTCTTTAGTTCTGATATCGGTCTTGTAAGAGCTGATGAAAACGGAGAAGCAACTAAGGATTTCACATTAGGAAATGGCGAAAGCGTTAAGTTTACAGATATTCCTGTTGGTGTTGAATACAAAGTTATTGAACAAGCAAATAAGAAGCTTGCAAAATATGCACTAACAGCCGACAAAGGAAACTTCGCAAACGCAACAAAGGAAAATGATGAAGCAATGCTTGATCTTGTAACAGAGCTTGAAACGATTGATGATGGAGAAGATGCAACTGTAATATTTACAAACATCACACCTCCATCAGCTAAGATCCAACTAACGAAGTTTGGTGAAAACAACGAGAAGTTGGGTGGAGCAACATACGCTTTATACAAGGGAACATTCTTTATCAAGAATATTGATATCAATAGCAATGGTAAATCAGATGAAATCGATGGTATTGGCGTTGGTAACTATTACTTAATTGAAACAAAGGCTCCAGAGGGATACGCTTTAGATCCTAATAAGCATGAGTTTGAAATTAAGAAAAACCAATTAAATACAACAGTTCAAATTGAACTTCACGACGATAAGTTAAAGGTATTACCTTCTACTGGTGGTCGAGGAATGATTACATTTGTAATTATCGCAATGGTATTACTTGGTGGTGCTGGTTATCTTGTGATCAGTGCGAAAAAGAAAGAAAAGAATTAAAGTGATCAATGAAAGGGGAGCGTAGTCTTCTGGCTACGCTCAACCATTGGTCCAGAAAGGAAAAACGATGAAAAACTTATTCAAAAAAATATTAATCACAGGAATCACGAGTATTTTCTTATTTAATTCTTCCAGCTTTCTTGTTTTGGCAGAACAACAGGAAAATACAGCAACAATCCAATTCTCAGAAAAAGATTCCGAAACAGCTACAATTACAAATATTCCAGATGCAACATTTGTAGTTTATAAGGTTGCTGATATCACATACAATGGAAATGCAGCTTCTGCTACATATACACTGGTTGATGAATACAAAGAAACAGAAATCAATTTCGATGGGATGACAGCAGAGAAATCAAATGAGGCAGCAGAAAAGATTTTTGCTTTAGCAAATAAAATTGATCCTGTTGCAACAGGAAAAACGAATGAAGATGGACAGGCAACATTTGCGAATTTACCAGATGGAATGTATTTAGTTGCAGAAACAAAGGCAGAAGGAGAAGCAGGCAAATATGAACTTGCTAAGCCGTTCCTTGTTTCACTACCACTGTATACAAGTGGTGAGTGGAAACATAATGTTACAATTTCACCAAAGAGTGAAGTTAAAAAGATTCCAAACGAAAAACCTGTTGTGCCCCCAAGCGAAAAGCCAAAGGAAAAACCAAAGGCAGATACAGGTATCAGTGCAAACTCAAGCCTATTAACATTACTAGCTGTGTTGTTAACAGCATCTGCTGGAGCTTATATGATTTCAAAAAAGGAAGAGGAAGCATGCTAAAAGCATGTTTTCTTTTTAAATAATGGTTGTAATATAGCAACTAATATGCTATACTATGGGTATAGAAAGGAAAGGGAAATATGAAAGAGATCGAAAAGATCGAAGAAAAGATCAAAAACATTCTGTACAACAGTCGAATCAGTGGTCACGAGCTTTCAAAAAGTACAGGAATCAATAAGTCAATGATCAGCAGATATCGGAATGGTAAGTATAAGCTAGAAAATATGACGCTTTCAACCGCAAAGAAAATATTAGATTACAAATGGTAAATATTTTCTATAAAGAACACAAAATGTATTGACTTATATATACTGTTATGATAAAATAATAGTTGTAAAGGAAGTAGAAAAAAGAAAGGAAGAAAATAAAACTTTTACAAGTAAATAACGAAAAAACACTGTATATTTATATCAAATCTTCGTATATAATATATGTTGTGAAGTAGTTAAAAAAGTTAGAAAGAAAGAGGAAAAGGAAATGAAAAAGGAATTAGTTAAGACAGCAGTTATCACAGCAACAGCAGCAGCTTCAATCGCTGCAACAACAGCAACAACATTCGCAGAGGAAACAAATGAACAAGCAACAGGAACACAGGCAGCACTCGATACAGCAACAGCAGTAAAGGCTAATGCAGATGCAGAAAAGGCTACAGCAGAAGCAAATGCAACGAGTGCGGCAAACACAGTAACAGAAACAGAAAGCTCTATTAAGCAGGCAGAAGAAGACGCTCACAAGGCAGTTGTAGACATGAAGGCTAATGCAGAAGCAGACGCTAAGGCAGCAGAGGAAGCAGCAAAGAACCAGCCTACTGTGATCGAAAACGCAAAACAGGCTGAAGAAGATGCTAAGGTTGCATCTGAAAACGCTAAGGCTACTGTAGAAACAAAAACAGCAGAAGTAGAAGCAGCAAACGCTGAGAAGCCATCAGAAGAGCAGATCAATACAGCTACATCAAATGTAGATACAGCAAAGGCAAACAAGGATTCTGCACAAGGAGCAGTAACAGAAGCAAATAACGCTTTAAATGATGCTAAGGCAGTATTAGAAGAGAAGACTAACGATGTTACTACTAAGGAAAACGCTAAGAATTCCGCTAATACAGATTTAGAAAATGCCAACGCTAAGTTAAATAGCGATAAGGGAGTAACAGCAGAAAAGGAAAATGATCTTCGTAAGGCATTAGAGAAGAATGGTGGCAAGGATGTCCTTGAAACTGATGAATACAAGGCTATGCTAAATGCAGAAAAAGAATCTGCAAAGGCTCATGAAAAGGTTGAAGAGAAGAAGACTGCTGAAGCAGAAGCAAAGAAGGATGCTGACGCAAAGGAATCCATCTTAAATGATAAGAAGAGTGTAGAAGCAGAAAAGAAGAATGCATTAGATGCAGAAAACGCAAATGTTTCTACTAAAGAATCTGTTGCATCCGAAAAGGAAGCTCAAAAGAATAGTGCTTCAACTTCTGTAGATACAGCAAAGAACAATGTCGAAAACGCTAAGAGTGATGTCAACACTAAGGAAACAGAAAAGAACAAGGCTCTTGAAAAACAGGCTAAGGAACGTCAGGATTATGAAACAAACCGTGCCGCAACAGAAGCAGCTAAGCGTGAGAAGTTAAATAAGGACGTTACAGATGCAGATACAGAAAAGAATGCCATCTCTCAGAAAATCGCTAATGCAAGCGAACAAGTGAAGAAGGGCTTTGAAGGATTCTTAGGTTGGGCAAAGACAAAATTTGCTGGCGATGAAAATACATTAAAAGACATTGAGCGTGCCGTAAAGGCTCTACATCAGTACCCAGCAGGAATGATTGTGGGCGATGAAAATGATGCTACAAGCTTACGCAACGTTAAGGAAGCATTAAAGGTTTTAATTAAGTACAATGAACAGCGTGTACATGATGAACACTTTACAGGATTAGATCCATTAGGCACAACATTCTACATGATGGCTACAGCAATCTCTAATGCAGACAACTCAGCAAACCCAGCAAATGGACACACAAGACACTTCAATATGGGTGAAAACTTAGCATGGGGCTATGCAGATCCTAACAAGGGTTGGTACGAAGAGGAAAAGGTTGTTTGGGAAGCATTACAAGAATTTACAGCTAAGTATTTGGCAGAACATCCTGGTGTAAACATCACTAAGAGAGGTCCAGAAAAGACAGCGTTCGAGAATGCTTGGACAAATTATGCAAAGAATGAGAAGAAGTTCTTCAATATCCAAACAGGTCATTACACAAACGCAGTAAATAGAAATTACATCATGACAGGTATCGGACGTAGTACAGTAGCCAACAAGCGTGGCAAGATGGTTTATGACCAACAGCTACAAAAGTTTGTTGAGGTTGGCGGAGAAAAGAAATATACTGAAGATCAGTTAGATTCTTATGGTATTACATTCAGCCAGACATTCTCAACAAGCACCGAAGGAAATGGTCCAGAGGCTGAAAAGATTTATACAATTGCAGAGTTCACAAGTCTATTCGATGAATATATGGATACTGTAGATACAACGAAGTTAAACGCTAAGTTAGACGAAGCAAATAAGAAGTATAACGATGCAGTAACAGTTCGTGATGCATATAAGGGTGAACCAGCTCTAGGTGAACGTGAAGTATTACCTGAAGAAAAAGCATACGATGCAGCAGTACAGAAGTTGGCTGAAGCAAATACAGCACTTACAAATGCTCAGAAGGTATTAACAGATGCTACAACAGCATTAGAAAATGCTAAGAGTGAATTAGAGGCAGCAAAAGCAACTCGTGACAGTGCGAAGTTGGCACATGATGCAGCAAAGGCTAAAACAGTAACAGCTCAATCCACATACGATGCAGCAAAGGGCGTATATGATGCAAAGGTTGCAGAACGTAAGAATGCAGAAGCAGATGCAAAGACTGCTGATGACGACTTATCTGCAAAGACAGCAGTAGTTGACTCTATGGTAGGCGTTGAAGAAATGAAGGCTCTACGCAAGGCTGTAGCCGATGCGAAGGAAGTTCAGAAGGCTAGTGAAAAAGTCGTTGAAGAGAAGCAGAACGCATTGAATGATGCCACAAATGCTTATAACGATGCAGTAGCAGCTCGTAACACAGCTCAGGCAAATGTTGATACAAAGACAAACGAGTTAGCAACAGCTCAATCTACACTAGAGGCTAAGACAACTGATCTTACAAATGCTGAACTTGCATTGAAGGCTCTTACTGATAAGGTAGCAGCATACGATGCTAAGGTTAAGGAATTAGAAGATTCCAAGGCAGAAGCAGCTAAGAAGGCTCAGGCTTACGAAGATGCTAAGGCAGCACATACAAAGGCTATGGATGCTCTAGTAGAATTAACAACTAAGGCAACAGAAGCTCGTGCTAAGGCAGACCGTACAAACGCATTTACATTCGATGAAACATTCAATACCTTAGTAAGTGATCCAGAATTCGCTTCTACAGTGAATCCTTATATCGAAGCAGTACAAAAGGCTCGTGCGGCATTAGCAACTGCAAAGCAAGCTTTAGTGGAAGCAAACGAAGCTCTTGAAGAAGCTACAACACGTGCAGCTAAGGCTGAAGCAAACTACATCCGTGAACTTGCAGCATACAACGTTCGTGTCGCTACAGAAGCGGCTCAAAAAGCAGAAGCAGCTCGTCAAGCTGAGTTAGCTAATCAGGCAGCACGTCAAATCGAAAGTGCAACAAACAAGTCCGTTGGTACAGACGCAATGGTTGAAAAGAATGAAAAGAAGGCATCCGATAAGCAAAAGGAAGCATCAAAGGATAGCAAGAACGATAAGCAGGATGCAAAGAAGTCTGATGATAAAAAGACAGAAACTCAGAAGAACGACAACAAGAAGGATGTCGCTACAGAAGAGAAGAAGAGCGAAGAATCTTCAGATGATACAGTTGCTAAGGTTGGTATCGGAGCATTAGTAGCAACAGCTCTAGCTGGTTTCGGTATCGTAATTGGCAAGAAGAAAAAGAAGGAATCTAAGTAATTCTAAAAATTGAGAGGAAAATTCCTCTCTTTTTTTTATTTATTTTCAAAGAAATATAGCATAATATAAGTGTAACCATTTTGGTTTCACAAAAAGTGAAGAAAGGAAGAAAAAATGAGTACGAAAGAAATTGTAGGACAATCTATGATGCTGGCTAGAAACAACATGGCTTCAGCACTAAACAAGACAGAGAAGTGGTTAGAAAAGCATAAGGCTGTATCATTTACACTGGCAGCAGCAACACTGGCAGCACCAATTGCATTAGCTCCATTTGGTTTTGCAGAAGGAGAAAAAGAAATTGCAAAGGGTATTGCTAAGACAATTATCACAATCATCTGTGTAGTCTTTGCAGTCATCGCTGTATTTAACTTGGTAGTTGCGATTGGAGAACTTTCCTCGGCTGGTGCTGATGACGGTCCAGCTAAGTCTAAGGCTACAAATAAGATTGCATGGTCTATCGCAGGAATCTTTATTCCAGCCATCATCTTTAACTTGCATTTAGAAAACCAGATCGTCAAGTTTATCGACCTTGTTAAGTAATTGATGAAACAAAGAAGGGGGCAAGAATGATCTTGTCCTCTAATTTTCTAAGAAAGGAAGTTTTATGGTATTCAAATTAAAGAAGTTGAGACTGCCACATATATCATTAAAGGTTCTGGCAGGAGCTATATGTTTATGTTTATTAGTTTCAGCTCCAGTGTGGGCTTCAGTAGTAGATAGTGCTACACTTGCAGCAAAAGTTGTTGCCTTCATGGAAGGATATAGTCAAACAATGTTTGAACAGATGAAAGAGGCGTATAGCTCTTTTAATGGGTTTTTAACAACTGGTCAATATACTTTCCCTAATACAATGAAAAGTATCATGATCGGATTCGGGTTGTTGATTGCCACCTTACATGGTTTTATCTTGATTTATGAAGAAGCAAAGAAGGGTGATCTATCACAAGAATTTTGGCAAAGAACATTGTTTACGATCGGCTTTACACTCATTGCAATCTTTATGATCGGTGATATGCTGGACCTCTTATACAAATTAGGGGATTTAATTATCCAGAGAGTAAATGCTGTAATTGAAAGTGTAAATACGATCAAGAATGCAACGATCGATATCACAAGTGGCGGAAATCCACAGGCATACAATAAAGTTATTAAGGGGTTGGAAACGATCCCAATGCTCAATGGTCTTGGTGACGCTTTAGATCCTGCAAATACACAGATCAATTATTACAATCTACAATCGCTCGGTGAATCATTTGATTTATTAACGATTGTCGCATGGGCACCAATCTTTGTATGTTTATTTTTAACATATACGGCAATCATGGAAATCAAACTAAGACAAATGTTTGCTCCGATCGCACTTTCGTCCGTTATTTCGGATGGCTTTAGAGGATCTGCAATACGATTTGTTAAGAAGTTCTTAGCTTGCATGTTACGAATTGCGATTTACTTTGGTATTGCTGCAATCGGCACATTTTCAATGTTATATTTCTATAATAAGGTCATCACTTCTTCGGTTATCATTGAAGGCTTAAATATGGATATGATCCTAATGCTAGGTTCACCTGTTGTTACAGCTCTTATGATGATGCAATCAAGTGGAATTGCAGATGAGCTTGTAGGGGTATAATCTATGGCTGCTACATCAATTAAGGTGGCTATTCCAAGAGATATTCAAGATTTTGAAGCACGCTTCATTGGACCACTTACAAAACGCCAGACAGTCTTATTTGTTATTTCTTCTGTAATTGGATATGGTCTATTTAAGCTATTAGGAATCTTTAAAATGGAACTTGCGATGCAGATCATGATTGCTGGATCTTTGGTAACGCCTATTCTTGCATGTGGATGGGTGAAAATGCTCGGAATGCCACTAGAAACATACATTATGAAATGTGTATTACCGTCTGTTTTTGCAAGTAAAACAAGACCATATAAAACAATCAACAAATATATCTCTGGCTACAAACCAGAACAACCGCAGGCAAATATAAAAGAAAGCGAAAAAGAAAAAATCAGAACAAAGTTATTACTTAAAAAATATGATGCAAAATTATAAGAAGGAAGAGGGAAAATAATGGGACTATTCAGTAAAAAGAAGGGTACAGTAAACGGAATTAAAGAACTGCCAAAAACAGTTCAGGAAACGATTCCATATAAAAGAATCTTTAATGATGGAACAATTGAAAATAAGGAAGGATATTATACAAGAGCCTTTAAGTTAAATGAGTTAAATTTCTCCAAAGAGTCTGAAGAGAGACAATTGGAGATTTTCAGTGTATTTAAAGATGTTTTAAACACATTTTCACCTGAAATCAAGTTCCAATTTATTATTCAAAATACTTCAGCTAAGGATATCAAATTGTCTGATACAAAGATGAAGATCAAGGGTGATGGAAGTATTGAAGATGCGATTAGAAATGAATTTAACCAATTGACGTTATATCGCATTAAGCATGGGGCTAAGATGTTACAGCAGGAAAAATATCTTATTATTGCTTGTAAAAATCCAAATATTCAAAATGCTTTTCAGCATTTAGATAGTACAGAAAGAGCTTTAGATACGGTTATAAAGAACTTTGGGAAATCATCTGAACTTACAAGATTAACAATTGAAGAACGATTACATACATTATTTGATTTTTACAATCAAGATGGGACAAGTGTCTTTTACAATGATTTTGATACAAACAAAAAACCTTTCTTTAATTATAAGAAGATCGGTATGGGTGGATTAACATCAAAAGATATTATCGGTCCATCTGGCTTTCAGTTCTTTTCTGATTATTACATGATGGGAAATAAATTCGGAAGAGCCTTATTCTTGGAACGATTGCCAACATCCCTTTCTGTTGAATTTTTAGCTAGTATCGCTGACTTACAGTTTAGTCTGAATATCTCTATGCAATATAACCCTATCGACATTGCAAAGGGTTCTAAGATGGTTAAAAATCAATTTATGGCAATTCAGGGACAGATTGCAGAAAATCAAAAGAGTGCTCTTAAAAATGGATATAGTTTCGATTTACTTCCTCCTTCACTACAAAAAGCGAATGATGCAATTAAAGAATTGCAGGATGACATTTCAGATCGTGATCAACACTTGTTTTACATGACATTTGTAGTGAATGTGTTTGGAAATACAAAGGAAGAATTAGATAAGTACACACAAGATCTTCAAAACTGTGCAAATGGTAAATTATGTCCTATCCGAGTTTTATCTTTTCAACAGGAAGCAGGAATGAACGTCGCACTTCCATTATGTATTAACCAATTAAGTGTAAGACGTTTACATACAACAGAATCTGCGGCAGCATTTTTACCATATTCAAATGTTGAAATCTATCAAAAGAGCGGAATCATGTATGGCGTCAATAAATCTTCTAATAATCTATTAGTATATGATAGAAAAACAGGAAGAAACTTTAACGGACTAACATTTGGTGAGTCTGGTTCTGGTAAATCCATGCAGGTTAAGCAGGAGATGTTGGCGGCTTATCTATCAGATGAAAGAAATATTGTATATATTATTGACCCAGATGGAGAATATTCCAGAATTGCAGCCCAAATTAAAGGGGGAGAAACGATTTCGATTGCTCCAGGTTCACAATCTTATTTGAATCCAATGGATATCAATATTACAGATGATGAAACCGATCCTGTAGCATCAAAGACAGACTACATCACATCACTAGTTGAGATCATGCTTGGTAAAAATGCAGCATTGAATCCAACTGGAAAATCAGTTTTGACTAGATGTATTAAAAATATTTACAATCCATATATTCAACATGTTAAAAAATTAAGAGAGATCGATCCACGTATCACATGTGATAAACAATCTGCTCCAACACTGGCGAACTTGTATGGAGAGCTTAAACGACAGCCTGATCCAGAAGCCAATACTTTAGCTACTGTAATTGAGAACTATGCAGTCGGTGGATACGATATGTTTGCACATAGATCAAATGTTGAATCTGATTCTCGCTTCTTGGTATACAATATCCGTAATCTAGGAACGACCTTAAAAGAAATTGGTCTATTTATCTGTCTAAACGATATTTGGAACAAAATGATGGAAAATCATGATAAAGGACTATTTACATGGGTTTATATTGATGAATTCCACGTTCTGTTGAAGTCCGATGCAGCTGTAGAGTTCTTGGTTCAGATCTGGAAACGTGCAAGAAAATGGAACGGAATCCCAACTGGAATCATGCAAAATACAGAAGATCTATTGCGTTCTGAAGCGACAAGAAACATTATCAACAATACTTCTTTCGTTACTATGATGAACTCTTCTCAAATGGATAGAAGTAATCTTCAGGAATTATTGAATCTTTCTGATTCACAATTAGAAGTAATTACAAATGCCCCATCTGGAACAGGACTATTTAAAGCGGGAGATATTATTATTCCTTTTTCAAATAAGATTCCGAAGAATACAAACTTGTATAGAATAACGAACACTGACAAAAAGACGGATTAAAATATAATGTATAAAATTGGAGACAAACCGTCTCCTTTTTTATTTCTTTTGTTGAAATTTTATTACGCAAATCGCTTGTTTTTCACAAGCATATAGCATAATATATCTCGTAGTTGTAAAAACAACGGAAGAGAAAAAGGAGAAAAAAACAATGTTAAAGAAAATGATTAAGACAAGTGCTGTTGCCTTACTTTTAGCAGGCACAACTGTTGGTAGTATTACACCAGCTTTTGCACAGATCCAAACAAAGGATGTAACTGAAAAAGACTTTTTGGAATACATCGAAAGATTAAAGAAGGAAAATCCAAAGCTGAATGTAGTGGAAGATGAACCAGTGATGTATTCTTCTGCAAAGGAAGCTCAAGCTGCATATACAGAGCAATTGAAGTCTTTAAAAGCTTCCGATGAAGAAATAAAAGAGAAGATTGCTCAATTCGAAAAGCTAACAAAGGAATATGAAACTGCCGTAGAACAATATAAGCAGGATAAGATTACATTCGATGAGCTTATGCGAGTATACAATGAACAAAAAGCTCAATATGATCAGCAGTTGGCTCATATTGAAGAATTAAAGAAAGAAAATGAAGCGAAGAAGGCTCAATATCAATCAGCAGTTGAACAGTACAATAAGGATATGAATCAGTACAACGCTGATGTAGAAGCATATAACGCTCGTGAAAAGGAGATTGCTGATAAGACAGCTCTAAATGAAGCTGCTAAGAAGGCTTGGCAGGCTCAAGTCGAAGCAATCAATAAGCAAAATGCCGACAAGCATGCCGAGTGGCAAGCTGAGGTTGATCGCATTAACGATGAACACAATGCTGAAGTTGCTAAGTATGAAAAGCAAAAGAATGATTTTGAAGAATGGTTAAATAGCAACCCTGTATTAGCTGATCTCTATGCAGAAAGAGGTATCTCTATTGTTGGTAGATACGATGATTCCGTTAAGTATCATGCAATGGGAGAAAATACAAAGTACAAGGAATGGTGGCAATATATGACTACTGTAAATCCTAAGTACAAGGCTCTATGGGATGGAGGACTCGACTTTACCGTTTACGGTGGTGCTGATAAAGATGCTTACTTCAAGAATGTATTTGCGATGTATGATGAAGAGTTGATCTATCAGAATGGATATGAATATTCAAAGGGCAATATTGGTATCAACCCAGAGACAACGATGGAAGTCACTGAAAAGGATCCTCGTGTTAGAGTATTCGATGACCAATATGGAAAAAACTACGAGTTCAAGCCAGCAGATAAGACAGAGACAGGCAAGTTTATGTCATTTGTACTTCATAACATCGGTACAACAGAAAGTGGAAAGACTATCTCTGCTCGTGTTGAAGCATCTAAGTGGTCTAGCGAAAAGGAAAGTGCAACATTCACTTATCGAAATGGTATTATGGGCGGATTCGGTGATGGTATTCGTACAACATATCACTTCTTCGATGAAGCAACAGGCGAACCAATTAAGTTAGTACGCTATTTCTATATGGACGATACAGAAGCTGGTGAAGGACAAACACTAGAAGCAACAACAAATGGCACACCAGATAAGCTACGTATGATTGTTCCAATGGCTCCATCAGATAAGACTGCTGGCATGCAAGAAGGAACACATGGCTATCCAAGTATTACAAATACATCTGACAATGCTGCGACATACGCAGGTGATGTTCACATGGCGGATCTAAATATGCCACGCTTAGAAGGTCAACCAAATACTTATGGAAATACTAATTCTACTCCACTGGGAACAGTGATTGGTGTATTTGCTGGTGATACAATCGTCGATACATGGAATGGAGATGGTGGTGCATTAAACTTCAACTCTTCTACAATTGAGTTTAAGTCAAAGCCAGGACATCCACCTGTATCACCAGATGGAGAAATTCCAGAAGAACCAACACCTACTCCAACACCAGATGAGCCATCTTACAATGAAATTCCTGAACGTTTAGAAAAGCCTGTTAAGCCAGAAGAGCCAAAGGCTCCTGAGTTAAATACATGGGTCGATCCAGTAGAACCAGTTAGACCAAGCGTAACAGAACCTTCTGTTCCAACAAATCCAGCGGAAGAAGTGAAACCATTAGAGGTTCATTATCATAGAACGCTGGTTGCCCAATACACAACAAAATGGATCGATAAGGAAACTGGAAAGGAACTAAAGGATCCTGTAACAGATGAAAAAACTTTTGAAGCAGGTTCTATCGAGAAATATTCATTTGTTTCAACGAGTGTAGATGAAGATGGTAATGTTACTCATTTCTTCAAGCAATTCACTACAAAGTGGGTTGATAAGGATGGTAAGGAGTTAAAGCCATTATCAAAGAACTCTACTCCAGAAGAACATGGTGAAATCGAAAACTATGTATTTGATCATACAGACCGTGATGAAAATGGAAATGAAACACACGTGTTTAAACAATTGAAGACAAAGTGGGTTGATCCAGAAGGCAAGGATATTAAAGATCCATTCACAGGTGGTAAGATCATGGAACAGGGCGATATCGACGGATACGTATTCAAAGAAAAGAAAGTTGATGAAGATGGAAATGTAACATACATCTTTAAGCAACTATTAACGAGATTCGTTGATGAAGATAACAATGATATCTTAGATATGGTCAAGGGTAACAAATTTGCTGAAAAACAAGATATCGGCGGCTATACGTATATTACAACAAGTGTTGATAAGGACCACGATACAACAACTCATGTTTACCATAAATTACATACAACTTGGGTTGAAGAAGGCTCTAATACTTTACTAAAGGAATCTGATGGAGCAATTGAAAAGCCAGGTGAAATTTCTTCATACGAATACGTTCGAACAGAGAAGTTAGAAAATGGTGATATTGTTCACTTCTATAAGAAGGCTACTTCTCCAGTTGATTCTCCAGTTGAAAAGCCTGTAGAAAAGGTTAAGGAAATTATTTCAACTGGTATTGAGGCAAATCCTATCGTCTCTATTATGGCAACAGTAGGAACATTATCAGCGGGATTATTCGCCTTCTTTAAGAAGAAGAAAAAATAAGAAAGAAGATAGGAAACCCCTATCTTTTTCTTTTCCTTTTGTATCGCATAATAAATATGACTTTATTTGATGATCATGGAGAAAAGATTCGAATAAGGTGGGAAATAATAAAGCCAAAATGGCTATAGGAGGAAAATCAAATGAAATTATTAGTAGTAAATAGAAGGAATGGTAAGATCGAAAATGTATTCTTCCATTATCTATGCGGTTCAACCTACCCAGGACTAGAGGTGACAGATGAATTCTTGCTTCGCATGAAAATGCTTTATCAAACACAGAATGGTGTAAATAGTGTAAAGAACCCATTTAACACTGTTTGCTATTGTGCTTCATCTGGATCAAACACAGTTCTAAAAGGAAAGGACTTCCAGAATCAAATTCAGAAGCTAGAAGATATTAACAGATATCTAATGGGTTCTGCCGATGAATTTACAGCTGGGCAGAAGGCTTTAAAGAACATTGAGGAAAAGATCGTCAACTTCGACGGTTCGGTTGTCTACATTGACTGGGCATTCTATAAAGATGGAACACCAGACTTTGAAAACACTCAGGTAAACTGGGAAGATCTCGTTGGAATGGAATTGTTGAGTTCTTATTCAATGGTCTACCCAACAGAAGCCAAAAAGCTCAAAAATCATCATATTGATTTTAAGGTCATGGCTACAGAATTCCACAATGTATTCTTGGGCTTTGATAAGATGGATGAACAATGGAAGGATGATAAGTATGTTTTCACACTTTACATTGAAGAATGACGATATCGTAATCGACGATGTTGCGATTCTATTTGAGGAAGATCAGGTCTAAAAGAAAGAGAGGTTGGTGGTACCGCCCCTCTTTTTCTTTTGCTAAAAATGACATAACAGTATATTGCAAGATAATATCCTTTATGGTAAAATACGCTTAGAAAAGGAGAAAATGAAATGAAGTTAAGAGAATGTTTAGAACAGATTCAAGAAAAGAAGTACGAAAACATTTCTTTGTGGGCTAAAAACAATTTTGCTGGTTGGTATATAGTTCAGGCGACAACACCTAACGGACTGCACGTCCACTGGCTCACGAAAACAGACTGGGTACCACAAGAACGTTTTGCCGCATATTTGAACAGAGATGTGCTAGAAACTTTTGAAAGTGATAACACGTTCGATATTGTAATCGAGTAAGGAGGATCCATTTTGAAATTCATTAAGATTTTATTAACAATTATTGCTATTATGGGATTAGCACTTGTTCCACAGGCTTCATACGCAGAAGAAGCCAACAATGCATGTGTTGCAGGCTCCCCATGTGGAGAAGCAATCCTTGCTGGCTTTGTGGTCGAAGACTACAAAGATGTTATTATTGAAACAAAGTTCTACGATGCCAATGAAAACGAGGTTCTTTCTGTCCAAATGTCATATAGTACAGATAAGTTCCAAGAGAAGATCCATTTACCAGTTGGCAAATATCATATCAAGACATCTGTAATTGGTTTGGAGAACGGTCATAATAGCTCTTCCTCTGAAAAACTGTATACATTTGATATTTATGGCAATATCGAAGTAAAGGATAATGAAGTAGCAAGTTTTAGAACCTTTGTCGGTAATGAAGACCTAATGTATAAATACGGTTGGATCGTCAACTTCCCTTTTGCCAATAAGCCAGAAGATTACGGTGGAGTCTATGATCTAAACATGTTAAAGACACTCGAAAATAAATACGCAAACGAAGTGCTCGGAAAGCCGATGAAAGAGAAATACAAGCAAGAAAACAAAGAAGAACAAAAGGTGATCGAGGCAGAAAAGGAAGGGGAAAATCTTCCCCCAGCTATTGTTGTGAGAACAGCGTTTACTATGATTTCATTGGTAATAATTATATATATGGCATATAAAGCAGTCTGCCAAATATGGATTAAAGAAAAGAGACTAGATAAATAGTCTTTTTCTTTTCTTTTATAAATAAAGTCCTCCCTATTCTATCTGCGGAAACCCACTGCCATTGGGCGGGGGAGGAGCCTTATAAGTTTGTAAGTATCAACCTTAGTTGAATCCCCTCAAAGTTGTTGACTTTCACTAATAATAGTATATACTATATTTAATGAAAGGACAATAAGGTTTATTTATGGAGCGGATGACAGTTACAGCTAAAATCCAAATATCAGTTGATACAGACAGTAAAGCTTTACTTGATAAAACGATGTCTGCCTATTCTGATGCCTGTAATTTTGTATCTGAATATATATTTAATACAAAGAACTTAAAGCAGTTTTCTTTGAATCAGGTTTTGTACTCTACACTTAGAGAACAATTTGGACTCAGATCACAAATGGCTCAATCTGTTTTTAAGACCGTTATTGCAAGGTACAAGACAATTCTTGAAAACCAGAAAAAATGGATCAAGCCAAATTTTGATAAGCCTCAATACGACCTTGTTTGGAATCGAGATTATTCCTTAACGCAGAACTGTTTTTCAGTTAATACACTGGATGGTCGTGTCAAGCTACCATACTTTGCAAAGGGCATGTCTAAATACTTCGATCATACAACCTATAAGTTTGGTACAGCCAAGCTTGTAAATAAGCATGGTAAGTATTTTTTACATATCCCTGTAAGTTATGAGGTCGAAGAAAGTAACATATCAGATATCTGTAACGTTGTAGGGATTGATAGAGGTATCAACTTTGTTATTGCTACTTATGATAGTAAGCACAAATCTGGATTTGTAAGTGGCAGATCTATCAAACAGAAACGTGCCCACTACTCCAAGCTCCGTAAAGAACTACAAAAGCGTCAGACTCCATCTGCAAGACGCAGATTGAAAGCTATCGGTCAGCGAGAAAACCGTTGGATGCAAGATGTTAATCATTGCATTAGTAAGGCACTCGTTGAATCTAATCCGAAGCATACACTCTTTGTTCTTGAAGATCTGACAGGTATTCGTAGTGTTACAGAACGTGTTAAAACAAAAGATCGTTATGTATCTGTATCGTGGTCATTCTATGACCTTGAACAAAAACTGATTTACAAGGCAAAACAGAATCAATCGACTGTTATTAAGGTTGATCCTCGTTACACAAGTCAATGTTGCCCTGTATGTGGACATATTGAAAAGTCTAATCGAAACAAGAAGATACATCTGTTTACTTGTAAAAACTGTGGCTACAGTTCTAACGATGATCGCATTGGAGCTATGAATCTGTATCACATGGGAATCAGCTATCTCAAAGAAGCTCAAGTACCAGATACAGTTACGGTAGAGTAAACTTTATCGTAAAGGGTGTTGTGTCAACCATCCTATGATGTAACGCCACTTTGAGTAGCAATGCTCATTGGGGTTAAAGGTCGGAGGCGTAAGCCGCTAGTACGACTGGGCAGTTACAAGCCCACTACCTTTAGGTGGTGGGTAGTTGACTGGCGATAATCATATATTTGGTATACATGATAATCGTGTATTTAGTATGCAAAGCAGTTCACAAGAATATGGATTAAAGAAGAAAAGACTAAAAATATAGTCTTTTTCTTTTTGATTTTATGAAAAATAGCATAATATAAGATGTACGAAAGGAGCATCTTTAAATGACAGAAATCAATGAGAAAGAAATAAAAGAAACTGATGACATTGAACCAAGCGAAGGTTCTGGCAGTGAAGAAAAAGAAGAACAGTCTCCAGATCTAGGAGATGCTTTAAGCATGGACGATGAAGAAGCTTCTGAAGAAGATACTGAAAAAGAAGGAAACGAAGAAGAAAAATCAGAAGATGATGATAAGGATGAATTAGAGCGTGATCAGGATCAAGATGATAGTAATGAAGATTTAGAAGAAGAACCAAATGAAGATGATAAGGATTTAGAAGAAAACACAGACAAAGTTGATGAACCAAAAGAAATCGATGTAGAAAAGGATCACGCAAGATTCTCAGGTGAAAAAGAGAAAAAAGCAAAAGAAGATTTTTTTAAAAAACAACAAGAAGAACATCGTAAAGAATTAATCAAACAACAATACAGAGAACAAGAGTTATTAAACAAACAAGAAGCGATGTTAAATAGCAGTACAGAGCCGTTTGAGAACAGATTGGAACGTACTCCATTAGAGTCACAATCGGCTCAATTTAACCCTTTAAATAAGCCTCATGGGGATAGCGTTGAGAACCTATTAGAAGATAATATTGAAGATGTCCCAGAGGCATCTAACCCAATTGAATACGAACAAAGAAGATTATCAGAAAAATTAAATAAAGAAATTAAAAAGACCCCTAACGGAAGAGAAGGCTTTAAAGAGCAACGTTTAAACAATAACTATTTTGATCAGCCGTCAAGAGAGTTTAGACAAAATATTGAGCCCCCAACAGAACTCAATAGGGATGCTTTTTCACAGATTGATACAGCAACAGCTTCTGATCCGATCGAATATGAAAGACAACAACTAGCAAAACGGATCAACAATGATATTGATAAGAAAGCTGCTAAGCAAGAGCATGCAGCAAAGGCTGACCATAAGTTTTTAAATGAGGAAAGAGTAAGGGAAAGAACCTTTCCACAGGCTCAACAAGAAGTCTTTTCAAATTTAAACAAAGAATTAAGTAATGACGCTTTCTCTACGGCTACAAAAGAGCAGCCATCAGATGCACTTAGTTATGAGCGTCAAAGACTATCAGATAAGATCAATGAAAGATTATCGAATACCCACACAGGAAATAAGCAAGTAGTTAAGAATGCAGATAAGAATATTATTCAGGAAAATAGTGGGTTTAAGAATCAACAAGCACAAAATACGAATATTGGTAGAACTGGAATTGATTCTCACCAAAACTTTAGTAATGAAGCATTCTCCCAGAAAGAAACATTTATCGAAGATAAACTAGAAGGTAACTTTAGTGGATTAAAGACAGATGTAAATAAAGTTGTTAATAAACAAAAATATAGTAGTGAAGTTATCCAACATGTAGCTGAAAAAGAACAAGAATTATTAAATAAGATCAATAAAAATATTGCGAATGTTAAAAGAAATATTAGCCCTGAAAATATAGCGAAGAAACAAATTGGAGATATTCCAAACAATCATCCAAATATTACAGATAACAAACCAAATATAAATAGTGGAATATCAAGTAAGAATGATTTCTCAAGTGGAGCTTTTAGTCAAGGCGATAGCGGAGCAATTACACAACAACAAAATTTTGACCGCAGTGGATTAATGAAAAAGGTAAATGTACCTACAGATAATAAGCGGGTTATAAAGAATGAACGTCAAATTGCTCAACCTAATAAACAGATTGTAAAAAATTCATTTTTAGAACAGCAAAAGTCAATTGATGAACAAAAAGCGAAGAAGTTAAAAGATGCAATCTCAAACATCACAAGAAACAACATGCCAGGTATTTCTTCGATAAGTGAGAAGAATTCCATTGGACAAAGTTCTGGCATTATAAATTCACCAGGTCCAAAAGAAAATGTCGAGTATCTGAAATCATCAGGGCGATTCATTGAAAAGCGTGCTGATGGCACCATGCGATATATCTCTCAGAAAGAATACGATGCAGGCATTGCTAAGAAACTAAAACCATCACAAGAAAAATCCGTTCTTCAACCAGAAAAGAAGAAGCTTGTTAAAATTAGTGGAGGAGAAGTCAACGTAGATGCAGGACAGCAGCTTTCAACGGAAAAAAGAACATTAGTAAAAGATAAAATATCAACAGGAGCTATCGGGGATAAAGATAAGGTTCTTACAGGTAAAGATAGTTTAATTGGGGCACAAAGAGAAGGCTCCCTTGCAAGGGCAGACAAAGAAGCCAGCAAGATGAAACAGTTCCTTGCAAGAAGAGGAAATGTTACACCTAGTCAAAACATATTCAGCCCACAGGGCATTGCGAATGGCGGAAAAGCTATTGTACAGAGTATTGGTAAAAAGGCTCTTACAGCAGGTCTTGCAACATCCGTGACGATGGGTGGAATCTTTGGTGGTACAGCTTTGTATCAGGGCAGAATCAGAAGTAACAATACCCATATCGTCCAACCTGTACAAGCTGTAAATAAGTCGTCAGCAGATAAAGATGAGAACATGATGCAAGAAATGGCAAACATGTTGCAGGAACGCTTGAAGGCTTATTACAAGATCTTAAAGGGAGAAACCCTTACAGAAGAAGAAAAGAAGAAGGCTGGATCCGATTACGTTCCATTACAAGATATTACAATTACAAAGGCTACCTTAGATGGGGCAGAGATCGATGCAGGCAGCATCACAATGTCAAATTTAAAGAATTTCTCAGCTGAATACAATTTGTCTGGTAGCAAAACCGATAAAAATGGAAGTATTTTTTCTGGATTATTTAAAAAGAACATCGGCGTATCTGCCGTGATTCCTACCTATGACTTTGTAGATGGGGAAGGAAATACGATCGGAAATGATAAATTCTTATTAAGTCCAGAAAGCGATATTGTATTTCCAAATGGCACAGCTGGTAAAGCTGCCAAAACAAATACAACGATCCAGAATACATCTGGCGATTCTTCCGCTAAACTTGGCTCTGAAACGCAAATGGATATCATGTTAAATATGCTTGGTGCCATGGAAACTGGCGGACAGGTTTATGGGCAGAGAGATTATAGTAATGTAATCAACGCTGAAGCAGGTGGAGAAGTGGCTTCTACAATTGGTTGGAGTTCTTTATATGGAAATAATGCAAGAAATTATTTAACAAGATTCAGAAGCGAAAACCAAAGTAAGTTCTCCGAACTCGATAGTAATGGAATCATCGCTCCTCTTCTTGAGAAGGATTGGGAAGCAGATCGGATAGAACTAAATGCTGAACAAACAGAAGTTGTAAAGAAAATTTTAACAAGCAGCGAAGGTAAAAAGCTACAAGATAGAATTGCAGCAGAACGTGTGGTAAAACATTGGAATTATTGTGCCAATACTTACACAACGAATTTAAGAGCTGTATTTTGGTATACCCAACTAGCAGAACTTGGGGGAGGCGATTATGCTTCTAGCCCTGTAGATGCAGTATTCCAAGCTTGTAATGGAGATTACAGTACAGAAAATATTTTAAAGAATTTGAAAAAGCGTAATGAAGGTAGCCAAATCGGTGCTTCCTTATACAATTCAAGACATGCAAAATATAAGGAATGGATCGATGAAAAGATTCCAGAAAACATGGAGGTTGATCTAGCCAACGTTGAAGTAACGGGTGCTGGAGCAATCGATGTCGTACAAGCAGGAACATCGGGAACATCAAGTAGTTCTGGAGCTGGACAACTATTGTTTGTAAAAGAAATCCTAAGTATGGGTGCCGTGGCTGGATACAGTGGTGATCCAAAGGATAACTACCATTTCCAAAAGTATTGTGTCACATTAGCAGATTATGCAATTGCAGGTCATGGTCAGGGTATCACAGTAGAACTTAGAACAACTGCCAGTGGGCAAAAGGAAAGTTGGACAGATGAAGAAGGAAACAAAGTAGAAGTTAATGGGAAGAAGATCGTCGCAACGGTCAAGATCCCAGTTCTATGTGATCTTGCAAAATTAGAAGAAAACGACAAGATGTTTAACTATTCTTGGGATCTATCAAACAAGACTTATGGGGACAAGCTAGTACAAAGTTATATTGCGTTACGCTCTAGCGACTTTGAAAAGGTATTTAATGTCAAAATCAGGGCTCTTTCATTTGGTTATGTTGGCGGAAATGCAAACCCAGAATGGGCAGATGGCTTTGGTGGTATTTCTAATTTACCTTATGTAAAATGGGCAAGAGAAATTGCTGCAGATGATTCACATGGATATTCTTGGGTTCATCGTTTAGGAAACCCAGACTACGACTGCTCATCACTAGTTTATTATGCCCTTACACAAGCTGGATTTAATGTCGGACCACCAGCATTCTCAACCTATAGTCAGATCAACCTAATGACTGAAGCAGGCTTCGTCCAGTACGAAATCACATCTCCAGATGATCTAAGACCAGGAGACATCTTGTGGCGGCAAGAACATACAGAAATCTATATTGGTGGCGGCAGAACAGTTGGTGCCCATATCGATGAAGTAGGTGGCGTACAAGGTGCGATCGGCGGCGACCAAACTGGTGAAGAAATCAGTGAAGGTCCTACAGATTGGAGTGGCTGGACATACGGGTTCCATCCACCAGCAGGCTACAATCCTACGGAGTGAGTAAACAGTAGAGAAGAAATTCTCTACTTTTTCTTTTGGATATAGCATAATATATATGTGAGGTTAAAATGGAAGAAAGAAAGCTGAATGAATTTATTAAAAAGAACATAACCTTATATTTTCTAGCAAACAAATTTGCAATGATTCCATATATTGACAAAGATTTTACAAATAGACTTTTTGAAAATTCGAAAATGGCACAAGACTATATCAATGCCAAGGCTGAAGAAAAAGGTGAAACATGGAAAGAAAGTATATATTTCATTCCAATCAAGTTTAATGAAGAAAGTTGGAACAAGTATGTATCCAAGGTGTATTCGGCAGGTGGAAATCATATTGAATGTACATATAACGATGGAAGAAAAGATAAAAGAGAAATCAAGTATGAAAATGTCCCAGCGTATTATTACAATCAAGAATTATCAAGAAATATATCGGAATATGTTCAGACGAAAAACTTTGTATGGCTAAAAAGAATAAGAAATCTGAAATTCATTATTCCTTGTAAGATCAAACCAGCAAAAACAAAGAGTGGAAAAGATACATTTGTATTCATATACGCCCAAGCATATATGACAAAAACCAAAGAAGCCTATTACTTTGTCTTTACAGATGGGCTAGAATATGAAAAATGGGAAAGGGCAAACGCAAAAACTAACAAAGAAGAATGGGAGTGGCGTCCATTGTTGCTCTCATCACAAGATATTACAAGAATATCCATGAATCATGGAATATTGGTCAATGCATGCAGTTGGCAGTTGGTATTGACTCCAGAGGAGTGTCAATACTTCTTAGATACGAATCAAGAAATTGAATCAAATGAAAACAAAACAGAAGAAACAAACGAAGGCGAGGATGATTTAGAGTGAAGAAGATATATTATTATGTACAAAGATGTCCAGAATGTGGCAGTAGATTAACTGGTCGATATATTAAAATGCCTAGAAGCGAAAATGATCAGATATATACAGAAAGAGAGTCTTTGAAAGCTGGAGAACTGATTAGATTTGCAGAAGAAGTACCATATAACAACTGTTATTGTGAATCTTGTGGAAATGAGTGGCATTATGACGTTAATGGAAAGCTTATTTCAAAAGAGAGAATCGAAGAAGAAAAGAGTGCCAGAAGAACTCCAGAGCGGTTTGCCGAGTTCGCCAAGACACATAAAAGAAAGACATTACTACAGAAAATATTGGGAGGATTTTTAAAATGAAATTTGTAAGAACATATTTTGAAATCATGGATCTTTTAGAAAGCATTATCAATACAGAAGATGCTGACGAAAAAGACGTTGTATTAGCCACAATGGCAAAGTCTATGATCGCAAGTAGATTGATATCACAAAACAAGCCATTTGAACTCAGAAAATATGCAGAAAATATCGTGATCCAGACGGATGGAAAGAGCTATGTATTTGATGAAGAAACCATGAGAGCAATGGACCAACTGTTATCTGTCGATCAAGAAGAAAAACAAGAGGAAAAACCTGTAGATACTACACAAAACCAAGAACATGGCACGCAAGAAACAACGGAAGAAAAAGAAGATAAGCAAAAAGAAGCCTCTGATGAATCTAAGCAAGATAAAGAGGTGAATATCCCACAGCAGGCAGTTAGTGAACATCCATTAAGTCAAGATGAGACGAATGAGGCTGGAGACGAAGTAAACAATGAAACATTCAATCCAGAAGAAACGGGATATGAACCAGATATGCCAACATTTATGTCTGAAGATAACGATCCATTTTCTTCTGATAGCTCCGTTAATACACCACTATTATCTGATGGCTTAAATTTTGGTGAACCAGATGAACCAGACTACGATGTTCCAACATCAAGTAACGGAAACGAAACAAAGGATACACCAGTTCAAAATGAAGAAGTTTTAAAGAATGTTTTATTGCATCCTGAAAGAATGGATATAAAAATTAAGCAAAAAGATATTATGTATGCATACGTAAAGGGTAACTTCACAGATGAAAATGGAGAGCCTTTAAGCAGAGTCGATATGTTTATTACTCCACTAGCTACAAGTATACGTACCCCTGAATTTATTGTCCGATATGTCATTGATCGCAATGCCGACAAGCAGTTGATGGCAGATGCTCTTGGAGAGTCACCAGAGGCAATCATCAATGATGGCAAAGGAAATTCTTTAAAAGTAACTTGTTCCATATCAGAAGAAGGTGTGCTACAACCAATGGTAGAAGGTATTGATGGTTCTGAATTTGTGATTGCTGCAATCAAAGACGAAGGATTATCTGGAAAAGGGCACTTAGAAGCTTTTGATCCTGCAACTGGAATTTCTGTTCGTATGTTCCCAAGTGGAAAGAAAAATGAAGCCAACGGGCATGCAAAATTTGCGTATTGTGTATTTAAACACGATCAGTTAGTAGATATCGGTTATTCAACTGGTGAACCTATTTTGGTCAACAATAATGGGGAAATGCTAAAGTTTGCTTGTAAATGGGATGAAACAGATAACCCAAGTGAAAATGTTGCAGAAGTTGAGATGTTCGATTATGGCAGAAAACAATAGCGGATTTGAAGTATGGCTTTGTAATAAGGATAAAAAAGTATTAAAAATAGTAATTGATAAAGATAAGATCATTAAAATCATAGGACGACACAAGAATAACCAGAGGTATCTGCCAATGTTTTTACAGAATGGGAATCTATCACTAGAAAATCTTCAAACATGGTTCAGAAAGCGTATGATTCCAAGTGAGAGAGAAAATAGAACGTATGTAATGGAAAGTTCTAAAGATTTATTGAATACATACAGAAATTTCTTTTCTCTTTCCGATCAGTATTGGCTGAAATATGACAAAAGAGAAACATGGGAAAAATTGAATTTCTTTGATAACCCTTATTGCGAAGAGGTTGGGAAAGCTTTCTTTGGAATATGGGAAGTAAATAAAGAAAAAATAAGAACCCATGCAGAAAAAGGAGAACTTGATGGAAGTCTTGATACATCATCTTTGATCTCCTTCTCTCCTGATCTAACAACAAACGGAATCTTAATTAAGAAGTGGAAGAAAGAAGATGGAATTTCTTATCTTTATAAGGGAGCTGGGCTTCAGATTGACCAAGAGCCACTTTCAGAAGTATTAGCATCAATGATATTGAAACAACTGAATCTATTAGATATTGTTGAATATTCATTAGTCATTGAGAGTATGCAACTTTGTTCAAAGTGCAGAAATTTCATAACGAGAGATACAGAGTTTGTTCCTGCTTCACATGTTATGAAACCATTCACTCCAAAAGAAGGAGAAGACCTGATGAATTTCTTTATACGTTCGTGTAATGAACTTAAAATCAAAGGAGCAGATGATTACATTAAGAAAATGATCTATTGTGATTATGTAATTGGAAACACTGACAGGCATCTTGGAAACTTTGGATTCATTAGAGATGCAAACACCGCAGAAATCATTGGTTTTGCTCCATTATTTGACTCTGGTTCTGCTTTCCAATTAAGAAGCAACGAATCTCCTGCTTTTGTCTATTTTTCAGAAGAAAATAAAAAAGAAGCAATCAAGTATGTTAAGAAAAACTATAAAAAAAAGCTTCCGCAGAAACTAACATGCAGTGCAATGGAACAGATGATAAAGACGTATCCAACTTTGAACAACGATCAAAGAGATTTGTTGATTCAATTGGTCCAGAAGTCAAATGGGAGAGTAAAAAAGATTTCGGAAAAGGAAATTTCTCCATTGTCAAAATAGGAAAGGACAGATAAAAATCTGTTCTTTTTCTTTTTCTTCTCTTTACAATTGTGGTGAAAGAAGATATACTGTTATATGTATAAAGGAAAAATGAACATGGGAATTTTAAAACAAGAAATGCAGCTATTAAGTGATCTTGGTAATGGTTATAACGAAATTGATGCATTTAATCATTCGATGATCGCATCTGTTGTAAAGCCAGAAGATATTAACAATACGTTCCAAGCTATATATACATTGAGAAAAAATGGAAAAGATGCTTTTTTTAGAAAAATAGTAGGAGAGTTGTATGCGAAACAAAATTGAAAATGATGCAAAAATGTATATTGATAAAGGAATGAAGCTTCATATTGATGATTTTGTTCATATCCCAAAAGAGTTAGAAGAAAAATATCCAGATCTGATCGCCTATTTTAGAGAAAGATTAAATGGATTCAATCTCGGCTTCGATCGTATGAACAAAACAGATGAAAAAGTAATCGCAAAGGCAATCAAGTATGAAGAACCAGAAATCAAGAGTTTAGCAAGAGGGTTAGCTTTTGCAGTTTCATATAAACAGCTGCATTATTATATTCGACATACGTTCCCTTCGATTGAAAACATCGAAGAAGCCATGCAGGAAGTATTTGTGATTCTCGCAGAACATTTAGAGGAATATAACCCAGAATATAACATCACTACTTTTATCACTCCATTTGTAAGCAAGTTCTTCTCAGCCAAAGTTTCGACGATCATTGATGGCTCTGTCCAATTATCTATTCATTATGCCAGATCAATGACGCTTGTAAATAAGGCTATCCAAGAATTACAGTCAGATGGAATCAATACGTATACTCCAGAAATACTTACAAAATATATCCAAACACATTTTGACAAAAAGGTATCACTTATTACCGTAAGAAAGTGTCTTGAATTAAAATTCGTTGTTGTCCAATTGGATTGGCGTAAGGATAGTTCAGAACAGACACAAACACTTGAGATTCAAGATCCAAATGCAGCTGATCCAGCTAAACAATTAAGAGAAAAAGAAGAAACAATTGAATTTCAGGAGATGTTAAATAAGTTAAGACCGAAATCAAAAAAGATTCTGACATTCTTCTTAGAGTTTGCAGCAAAATATCCAGATAAGACTATTAAAGATGCAGCCCTATACAATTACGCTAAGGCTCATGGATATGAAGGTTCAAAATCAACTTTTTCTGTAGCATTTAGAGCAGCAAAGAATGAATTTAAGTCAATATTACTAAACTCCAGGGAAATCAATACAGTTCGACAAAGCATGCCAATTGAAGCGATCAATATGGACAATCATTTCTACACCAAGTCAGACGATGAGGGCTTTGCAGATGCATTTGCTAACGATATCTCATTACTGGATGTAGAGAATCTCATGTAGAAATATAACAGTATATGTGATATAATTTGCTTACGAAAGAATATAACGTTCTTCCGTAGGCACTTTTTCTTTCCCCAGCATATAACATAATAATATTGATTTATTTGATGAGTTGGAGAACGAATAAATAAAAGGAGGAAAATATGAACGAAAGAATTAAAGTAATAGAAGAGATGAAAAAGATCTCAGATTATGAAGAAACACATTTGCATTCAAAAGATATTTTTGATTGCGATAATCCAGCCGAAGATGTTTGCAAAAGATTAAGTGATATCGGAAGAAAAACGGTATTTTTAACACAGCATGGCGTGGCTGCTATGACGTGGGATTTTAAAAATGCCGCAAAGAAGTATGGACTAAAGTTTGTGCCTGGAATCGAGACTTATTTCCAGCACACAGCCTACAAAGAGAATGGGCTGATGCAAAAAAATAATCTTGAGCCAGAAAAGCATCTGATCTTACATGCTAAAAATGATGAAGGTTGGAAGACGATCAGCATGGCTATTTCAGATGGTCAACGTGAAAACGGATACTGTCTGATGAATGACGAAATTCTCAACAAGTATTTCTTGGGAAATAACAACGTTATCGCTACATCAGCTTGTATTAGTGGTGTTATCGCAACGGTTTTTCGATCAAATGAGTTTGTAGAAAGAGAAATCGCTAAAATCAGAAGAGCCATGGAAAAAGGAGGTATTTCTTCAAATGTAAGCAATTTATCTCTCGTTGAAGATAAATTCAACAATCTAAATCAACAACTAAAAGAAAAGAAGTCTGAATTAGAAAAGATGAAGAAATTATCCAAAATCAAGTTCTCTGCACGAGAAAAGATTTTAGTTTCTATGGATGAGCTTATGGCTGAGGCAGAACGTCAACGTATCGAAAGTGATAAGGCTGAAGTAGAAGATGCCAAAGCAAAGATCCCTGTACTAACAGAGGAAATCAAAAAGCTTAGAACAAGAATCTCTATTTTAAAGAAAGAATTAAAGCAGAAAACTGTAGATGCAGAAAAATCTTCTGTATTCAATGAAAAAATATTGGAATTAGAAAAGAAGAAAAAGACAGAAGAAGAGATGTTAGAAGAAGCTCGTAAAGAGATGGAATTTTTTAACAACATCTTTGGTCAAGACAACTTCTTTGCTGAGATCCAATACCATGGAATGCAAGAAGAAAAAGTTATCTACAATAAGATCGTAAATCTAGCACGTTCTATGAATATTCCTCTTGTTGCCGCAAATGATGTACACACGGTAACAAACTCCAACGAGGAATTATTAAAGAGAATGATTATGAAGAGTTTACGATTTGAAAAGTGGGAACCACTGCAAGATGCAGACAGAGAACTCTACATTAAGACAACGCCAGAAATGAGAGCTATGTTCTCACATGTTTTTGAAGATGATGTCATTGAAGAAGCATTTGATAATACTTTATATATTGCAGGTATATGCAATGTAGACTTCAAAATTACAAATCACTTTCCAAAGGTATTTAAAGGAAAATCAGAAGAGTATACAAATGATGTATTCATGAAAGAACTTCAAGATGGAATCAATCGCTTATATCCAGCTGGGTTACCAGCAGAGTATCAAGAAAGATTGAATCGTGAAATCGAGATCATCAAAAAGATGGGGTATGTCGATTACCATTTGGTGGTGCAGGACTTTAATCGCTATGCAGCTGAATACGATAGTATTCCACCAGAAGAAATCGAAAACGCTCCGATCGAAAAAGAAGCGTTACGAGCTTGGAAGCTTGAAAGAGGATTTACTACTCCTGTCGGTATCGCAAATGGAACTGGACGTGGTTCTGCTGTAGGATCACTCGTTTGCCAATTACTAGGCATTACCCACTTGGATCCGATCAGATTTGAACTCTTGTTTGAACGTTTCTTAAATCCAGAACGTGTATCACTTCCAGATATTGATTCTGATATCAGCAACACGATCCGTCCTAGAACGATCGAATACGTAAAGCAGAAGTATGGTGAAGATTGCGTAGTTGGAATCATGACACAAAATGCACAAGCTCCTAGAGGAGCAATTCGTGCAGCAGCACGTTCTTATGGCTTCTTTTTGGCTTATAAGAACAATGATGAAAGTTATCGAGGAAGATTCTTATCACTAGCCGACAAGATTGCTAAGGCAATCCCATCTAAGCCAGGATTAGGGTTTAACACGAAACTTGAAAAGCAAGATCCTAACGGAGCAGAAATCACATTATACGCTGACCTGATTCAGAAGTTTGCAGATGATAAAACTGCAAATACGATTATTAAATGGGCTAAGGTTTTTGAAAACTGTTGTACAGCATATGGATCTCATGCAGCTGGTGTTGTTATCACAGATGGAACTCCAGTAAAAGAAATCGTACCTTTACGTTACAACAGTAAATTAGGAATCTACACGACCCAATGTAATATGATCGAAGTTGAAGAAAACGGAATGCTAAAGTTCGACTTCTTAGGATTAAAAACATTGGACATCGTTACAGATTGCAAATGGAAATTAAAGGAACGTGGAATCAATCCAGAGCCATATAGAATCCCGCTAGACAACAAGGAAACGTTTGAGAAGGTATTTGCACAGGCTCATACTAACTCTGTATTCCAGTTTGAAAGTAAGGGAATGAAGAAGATGCTGAAGAGATTTGAACCATCATCTTTCGAGGATCTGATTATTCTTGTTTCAATGTTTAGACCAGGACCAATGCAATATTTGGATAGCGTAATGGATGTCAAGCATGGAAGAAAGCCAGTGCAATATCTAACTCCAGAACTAGAGCCTATCTTGGGCAAGACGTATGGAGCCATTGCTTACCAAGAGCAGGTTATGCAGATCTTCCAAAAATTAGCTGGATATACACTTGGCGGAGCCGATATGGTTCGCCGATACATGTCTAAGAAGAAGATGGAAAAGCTAGAACTAGAACGTCATGCTTTTATTGAAGGCGATCCAGATAGAGGTATCCGTGGATGTGTTGCAAATGGAATCAACTATGATGCAGCAAGTAAGTTGTTTGATGAAATGACTAACTTCGCTAAGTATGCGTTTAATAAGTCGCATGCCGCAGCATACGCTTATAACAGCTATGTTTCTGGTTATCTTAAAGAATTGTATCCAGCCGAATTTTTAGCTGGAGCAATGAACTGGGCTGAAAAAACGCAAGCCAAGGACCCACTTCCAGAACTTCTGATTGAAGCTCATGAAGTCGGTGTAAAGGTGTTACCACCAAATGTAAATTACTCTAAGAGCAAATTCACAGTCCATGATGGCAAGATCCTATTTGGTCTAGCATCTGTAAAAGAAGTTGCGTCAGCTGCCAAGGCAATTGTTGAAAATGCCCCTTATACTTCTTTCCACGACTTTATAGCTCGTAGTAAGGCAGATAAGACATCGGTAATCAACTTGATCAAGGCGGGAGCATTAGATGATTTCAATGTAAGTCGTAAGGCAATGTTGGATAGTTATGATGCTTTCAAGACAACTTATGCAAAACTTGCAAAGAAAGAAACTTACATCCAGACAGTAACAGAGATTTTACCTAAACTTTGTTTATGTGGCAGTGATGAAGAGTTAGTTGAAAAGCAAAAGGAACTCGGATTACATGTTGAACTAAAGAAACTAGCAACAGAAGATAAGTTGCAAAAGTCTTTAGAAAGAGCAAAAGAAGCAGTTATCGGATTAAGAACAGCTTTTGAGTCATTGACAATTACTCCTGTAATTGAAACAACAGAAGAAAAGTTGGCAGACGAAAAAGAAGTTCTTGGATATTATGTTTCAGGAAGTCCATTAGACAATTATGGTAGACCAGAGGAACTATCTGCTACTCCGATCAGTGATATGGATGCAAATACAACAATGATTTTCGGTTTGATTACAAATGTTGAGATTAGACAGAGCAAGAAGACTGGAAATGATATGGCATTCATTGTTGTTCAGGATCAAACTGGAACCGCAAACGTCAATGTATTCCAAAAAGCATACGAACAAAATAAGCAATTCATTAAAGAAGGAAATGTGTTACTCTTTTCTGGTAAAACAGATTTAGATGACTTCAATTCTTCAGATGAAGATGGAGAGGCATTAGATGCTGAATACAAATTCACATTACAAAAATGTTTCGAAGCTAAGAAGAAGAATGGAACATATTTAGTCCATTCAAATGCAATTAGTATGCAAGAATTGGAAAATATGAAAGAAGACTTTGGCAATACTGTTTATATCTACAATGTAGAAACAAAGCAGACTGAGAAGTTAGGATTCACAGTTTCTTCAAAAGTAAATGAGATTTGTGGTGTAACGAAAATGTCTTAAAAAAAGAAAGAGCATAAAAATGCTCTTTTTTTATTTTTTCTTTTAAATACTGCTATATTTTATATCGGATATAGCATAATATATTGTGTAACAGAAGGAGAAAAGAATATGGCTAAAGAAAATTTAGTTATGCTAAGAGGAATCATGGTAAATGATATCATGGTTTATCGAAACGATAGCGATCAAACACCTATATATTGCACAGGAACCATTATGGTTGCCAAACAAGAAAGAAGTGTTCGATCAAATCAAGATAAGGAAAACTTATCACTAAGCGAAGTCCGTATTGCATCAAGAGACGCTAATATTATCAATAAAATCAAAGATGCTAAGCGTGGTGACATTGTGGGCTTAAAAGGTGTAATCGGAACATTGCGACAAACAAAACGTACAGTGTGTCCAGATTGCGGAAGACCAACAAGTTATATTGGGCAAGTTCTATTTGTAGCCCCAACCTTTGTAGAGATGTTAGGACATGTTGATACTAATGAAGAGGCAAGCAAGTATCTTGCAGAACATCGAGATATTTCCAATATCGTAAGGGTTTTTGGTTTGCTTGTACGTGATCCAGGTAGAATCCACATCAATAATAAATTTGGGTTTACACAATATCAATTGGCAGTTAACCGAAAATTACGTGTGTCTTTTGATCAGGATCCAAGCAATCATGCCGACTATCCGTGGGTAAAATCGTATGGAATCATTGGAAAAAGAGATAGAGAAAGACTGTTTCTGAAATCAGAAATCTATGTCGATGGCTTTTTACAATCAAGATCTGTCATGAAGCATGTCGTTTGCGGTCAAAAATTAGATGATAAAGGTAAACCAATGAAGGATTGTTTTGGAAATCCAATCATCGCAACAGACGCAAACGGAGAACCACTAGGTTGTGGAAAGCGTTATGAAACACAGGAAAGAACTTCTGAGATCGTTCCATACGCAACAGAATACATTGGAAATTATCGAAGTGATGAAGAAGCGGAAGAGTATAAGAGACAAATTCGTAATCAATCAATTACAGACTTGGCGAATCAAAAAACACGATTAACAATTGATTATGATTTAGAAGATGAAGAAGACGAAGATGAGTCTGTAATAGAGGAATATATTGAGGACTAGACCTCTTCCAAAATATATACTGTTATGGTATAATAATAGATAGAAGTACAGGAGAAAAAACATGAAAAGAAGTAATAAAACAGAGATTGCCCGTGAATACAATAAAAAGACATACGATCGTATTTGTCTAACAGTAAAAAAAGGGCAACGTGATAAGATCAAAAAGTTTGCAAAGGAAAAGCGAAACAAATCGTTAAACGGATACTTTGTCGATTTAGTTGAAGAAGACATGAAGAAAGCGTGAGCAAATGTCGATAACCAATTTGGATCAAAAAATCAAGTTTCACAGTATGGATTCACAAGGTAAGTCGATTTCAAAAATGCACGAAGATACAAATGGGGATTATGTTTGCCCAGAGCTAACATTTCCCCAGAAGTATGCAAATGAAATCAAAAGAGTGATCGCATTTATCTTGGAGTCAGATTTTAACGAAGGTGTAGAGTCGAACCTAACGAACTCACGAATGGGGTTTGGAGATGTTTACCATTGCAAGATCTTAGAGCATACACCATTTAAGATTGTTGTTGGAATATATCAAAAATAAGAATAGGAGAAAATAAAATGTCAGAAAAGAATTTAGAAATTATTGGTTTTATGGAAACAAGAAAAGAAAGAAGTGAACAAGATGGTAAGAAGCTAGATGATTACGATATGAAACGATACTGTCCAAATGACAGAGTTGTAATCGAATGCGAAATCGGAGATCTAGTAGAATACATCCAAACTGTCGAAGAATTGAAGAAGAAATATGTAGCACTTCTCAACGAAAAGAACGAAGGCGAATATCTTCGTAAAACAAAGAAGAGTGACTCAGATTCCGTTCGTGAATCTATCGAAAAAGAGTTAAATATTCGCCCATTTGGCAATGTCAATATTCCTAGTAACGGAGGTCAACATGGAAAAATTTAGTGAACTTGAAGAAGCGTTGATTTTACGTGCTTTATCAATGCTTGAAGTTGAAGAAAACATAGAAGAAGCAGAAGAAAATTCTCTTACGCTGAGTCTTTGGGTAGAAGATCTTGATGGAGAAGATACATTGATGAGGCAAATCATCATTATTAAAGATTCTCCAACGGACTATAGCGTTTATGATATGGACGATGAAGAAACACAGGAAGTAGATCTTGTATTTGAAGGTGGATTTGCCAATATGATTCAATACCTATCTTCCATCAACAATGTTCTTCTAGGTGTCTATGCAAGCCACTATGAGCAGGCAACATTCGAGATGCTCAATAAAATCAGAAAGGGCGAAATAGTTTCTCCAAAAGAATCTGAGGATGGGGGTATGATGTCGTAACATGAAGAAGCATCCATATTTAACAAGTATTCTAGTTGGCTTAGCTATTGCATTTGGCTTTCGGTTAGCTGGATTTAGAACGGTCCGTGTGGTGGGAGATTCAATGTCTCCTACCTATAAAAACGGAACAATCCTTATTACAAGAGTCGTCACTTCAGAAAAGGATATTGACGAAAACGATGTTGTGGTATTCAGGGTTCCAGCCGACAAGATGAAAGACCATTCTTTCGAAGAAAAGGATGGGAAATCCCACAAAATTATCAAGCGAGTTGTGGCATTACCAGAAGAGGAGATAAAACTTCAAAATGGATATGCTTACAGGAATAACAATCGAGAAAACAGAAGTTTAGAAGCAATGCTTGATATGGGAGAATATGAAGATGGTTACACCTTAAAAGAAAATGAATATTTCGTTCTTGGAGATAACCGAAACAATTCTTATGACAGCAGAAAGATCGGACCAATTACAATAGATGAAATCGAAGAAAAGGTAGTGTTTGCATTACCATTCTAAAATAAGAAAGGAAATAAAATGGAAACAAGAGATTACAAAATTAAAACAAATTTTGCCGACAGACCAAATGGTAGCCCTAGTGGTAATTGGGTTTGCGGAATTGATATCGGATACTCTGCTGTTAAAGTAGTTTCCCCAAATAAGAACGCTATTTTCCCAGCTTTTGCTGAGATGGATGATTCTAAAACAATCGGTACGCCAGCTCCTTATTCTATTATTTATAAGAATTTAGAAACAGGTGAGCGTTGGATCGTTGGTGAATCAGCATTAAACAATATTAAGCAGGGCGATACATCACATTCAGATAACACACTGTATGGGCGTGAACGTTATGATGATCCGATGTTCTTGGTATTAGTTGATGTGGCAATCGGTATTGCTTGCAGTCAAAACCAATATGGAAATTACATTGGAAAAAAGATTTGGATCGAAACTGGTCTACCATCAGCGTATTTAGAACAAGATAGTCCATATCTTAAAAATGCTTTTGCAGGAAGACATCACTTTGCATTGAAGATCGGTGCAGATGAGCCAGTTGAATATGATATCGTGATTGGCAAGGAAAACGTTGACGTTATGGAACAGCCAATGGGTACACTAATGTCAATTGCAATGGGGAACAACCATAAGGCAATTCCTGAATCTGGTTTTTACTTCAACAGAAACTTGATCATCTTTGATGGCGGACACGGAACTTTAGATATGTTTATTATCAAGAACAATAGAGTTGTTGATAAGCAGACATTCCCAGAATTCGCAATGAAACAAGTGCTGGCAAATGTGCGTGCTGAGATCCAAAGAAATCATGGTGTTGAAGTATCACCTATTGCCATCCAGAAGTGCTTAGAAACAGGAACTGTTATCAAGCATAGTCGATTCAGCAGTGGACATATACCTATCAAGGAAATCTTGCAGCGTGAAAGTGAAAAAGTTTGTCATGCAGCGTTAGATAGAATTGGCAGAATGTACGAGCTATATGAGTTCAACTATTTTGTCATTACAGGCGGAACAAGTGCAGCATGGGCTGATACTATTAGACAAACTTTATCAGGCATTGAAGGCTTGGTTGTAATCGATGGAAACCAAAATGATAAGTCTCTTAGCTTTGATTATTCGAATGCAAGAGGATACTACATGTATCTATATGAAAAGGTGAGTCGCTCATTAAGACAGCAAGCTCAGTAAGGTGATCTATGAGAGTTGAATTAAAGCTTTATAAGAATTATGACGCAGATCTTATTTCATTAAATGCAAATGGAATATCCGTTACAATGCTAATGAAGAAGGCGTTGGAATATTATGTTAGAGGACAACAAATTACCTTTGTTGTTCCTAACGCCATTCCATTTACACTAAAAGAGAAAAAACGTACATATCACTTGTTATTCGAAGTCAAGGATAAACAAAGCGTCGATTTTCTCAAAAGAGAAATCAAGGAAGGTTGGCGTACAGCATTCTTTAAAACACTTGTTAGATCATGCCTTTTAACGCCACAGATAGCCGTATTTCTAAGAAATGATACAACTATCAAGAAGGAGACAGAACGCATTAAATTGATACGTCTGGAAGGCTTAGAGAATGTTGTATTACTTGAACCTAAAAAGAATAAGCGTATCACAATTGACGATATCTTAAAGCCAAAGAAGAAAGCTCCTGTTAGAGTTGAAAAGTTACCAGATTACAGCACGGAAGATAAAGATGAAGCTAAACAACCAGTTGTTGAAAAGCCTATTGTAAAGCAGGAACCAACAGTAGTTCAAGCTGCTCCAGTAAAGGCAGTAGAAGAAACAAGTGAAGTAATCTCAGAAGATGATATCGCAAACGCTCCAGATCCTACATTAACAGATGGAGAAGAGTATGATTTCTTTTCTCAGTTTAACAATATGAGAGGCTAGAAAATGAATACAACAGATTTTGCAAGATCAATGTTTATGCTCACCAATGACGTTTCGATTACAAATCTTTTTGATGAAAAGTTTGGACAGAAGAAGAATAGATGGTGGTCATGTCAAAGAGAACATTTTGTGAGTTGGGCAACACATGAAGATAGCTATGGCGTTGGGAAGTATTGCCACGAGCCAAACAAAGATGCCTTGCTGATGTACAACAGTATTGCTAGACCAGAGATGTTGTTGTGGCTAATCGAAGCATTACAAATTTCACTGCAAAGGTTAAAATCCTCACAACAGATAGATTTAGAAATCAACATGAATGATTTCAAAACTTTTGTAGAAGAAGTGAAGTTAATTAAGCATTATAGAACGAAGTGTGCGAAAATCAGAAGCAAATATCCATTTTCTGCGATTGAAAAGTGGTTAGAGAAGCATAGGAAGTTGGAGAAAATATATCTAACAAAGGAGGAGTTCGAAAACAGAAATGAACTTTGATAAAGAAAAAGAGTATAAAGAGCTTTGCAAAAAGTTCAAGATAGAAGATTTTATTGAAGAGTGTCGCTCAGAGAAGATCCCGTTCTTTATTACAGCATGTGTAAAAAACGATGAAAATGGATCAGCTTATCTGAGTGATGCATCAGCAACAGGCAGTCAGAATATCGAATTAAAGGATGATCATATCATCAAGCATATTTCAGTGCTAAACGGATTCGACACTGTACCGCACCGAAGAAATATTGAAATGATCTTTGAAGAAGACAATTAGAAAGAAAGAGGAAAAGAAAAATGTCAGAATTTAAGAAGGTAAATAAGGTAGTAGCAAGAGGTAGAGTAATCAGCGTTGGTCATAATGCATACGGATACAGATCAATTCTGGTTTACATCAGAGGTAAAGAAAGACGCTTCGATAATGTAATCTCATTTGTTGTAAATGGACTTCCAGAAGGAACTGTCGTAGGAGATACAGTTGATATTGAAGGTCACATCGTTGGCTTAGTACAGCGTAGACGTGTTGTATTCTCAAACGAAAGTTCAGAATCATTAACACGACATGTACAATACATTCAAGTAGACAAGATCAAGAAGACAAAGACAATCATGAAAGAAGTATTTGGTACTGATGGTGGCATCCGTTATCATGGTGATTCTTTCTTACATGTATATGCAAGTGGTGTTGTACGTAATGTACGTCCATCAAAGGATGGTCGCTATGTTCGTCTTAGCATTTCTTTAGAAGATGGCGACGAATCCTATCGAAACAAGAAGTTCTTCTTCTATCCACAGTTCTCTACAAAGACTCGTGTAAACGATCTATTGAAAGATATTAAGAATGGAACAATCTTAAACCTCATTTGTGGAATGACTTCCAAAGAAAAAGAAGTCAACGGTTCAAAGTTCCACTATGAAAACTTTATGATCGACGATATGGAAATTGTTGGCTATATGGAAGTTGAAAATAAGAGCGAACACGAAGTTGCAACAGAAAACGAAAAGGTTGCAATCGTAGAAGAAGATGACTTGAGCTTAGAAGCTAATGAGTTAGAGCCAGAAGAAGCTGACGAAATGGAGTAACAAACAACTAACAGTAGAATATATCTACTGTTTTTTGTTTCTCCTTATATCACATAATATTTTTGTATCATATTTGATGATCATGGATAAGGCTAAAAGCCACAACAGGAGGAAAATTATATGAAAATCAAAAATTTATTAGTAACAAACTTCCAAGGATTAAAAGGAACACACTCCTTTGATCTAGGCAAAATCACAGCATTTTGTCAAGCAAACGGTTCAGGAAAGACTTCCGTTCGCAACGCATTAATTTATGGTTTAACTGGGGTTGAACCTGCTGGTGATATTGTTCATGCAGGCGAAGATCATGCTGAAGTGACAGTGACCTTAGAAGATGGTAGAACATTTGGTCGTCGTTGTTATGCAGATAAGAGACAATCTATCTATTATTTAGATGGAAAAGCAGCTTCATTAACAGCAATCAATCAGATGTTAGAAACCTCATTTCCAGGGATCAATATTGAAACTGGAAAGATCGCTACAAGTAGCGAAGTGTTTAACGGATTAACGTCCCAACAATTTGGTGAAGTATTATTAAAATACTTGCCAGAACAGTTAGATAAGAACATTGTTCTTTCTAAGTTTTCAGAAGCAACAGAAGAAGAAAAAGAAGTTCTTTCTTCCGTGTTACCAGATGGAGAATTTGGTATTGAGATGCTTAATTCTGTATACGATACACTTGTAGACAGAAGAAAGATGATCAAGCAGAAGCTTAAAGAGACGCAGGGGATTTTAAAGGGCTTTGGAGAATTAACAGTTCCAGCTGTAACAGCCGATAGAATTCCTGCTGAACTTGAACAATTGGAACAGGCAAAGAAGAGCGTTATTGAATATAATGCAAAATTAAACGCCTACATGCGTTCAAAGCAAACTGTAGAAAATCATCAAAAGATGTTGGCAGATGCAAAACTTGCAATGCAAAATTTCCGAAACCAGTATGGCGTATTGACACCACATACAGAAGAGGAAGTTGCAGCTGTAAATAGAGAATTGGCTACAGCAAAGCAGATGCTCTCTCAAACATCACAACAGTTGGCAATCACAAAACAGAATGGAGTCATGATCACAGAAGCGATCAAGAATGTTTCTCAACCGATCTGTCCATTATCAAAGAAGTTGGTTTGTCATACTGACAAGACTCCGATTCTTTCTGAAATGGAAGCAGAACGCAATGTTTTACGTCAGAACTATATGAAGTTAGAAGCTTCATTAAAAATGGCTGAAGCAAAGGTAACAGAAACAGAAGGCATCTTGAACAAGATCAATAACGATAAGGCACTGGAAAACCAATTGAGAATATTAACCGATAATATCAATAGATTATCAGCTAATACACCTGGGATGCCTCCAGAACCAGCCCCAATCAATGTTGATCTCAACCAGATCAATACCAAGATTGCAGAATTAAATGCAATGATTAACACTTGGAATATTCTGGCACAGAAGGCAGAACTCGAAAGTAAGTTGACATCTTATAACAATAAGCTTATGACTTATGAATCACTCTGCATTGCATTTGCTCCAAAGGGTAAGGTAAAGGAAGCAATTATTTCATTCTATGTTCAGGAATTCTCTGCACCATGTAATGAAAAAGCTCGCACGATTTTCCCAAATATGGATATTAAATTCGTATTTGAAAATGGTATCAAGGTAATGGTTGATGTAGATGGCACAAACCAATACATTTCTTTTGACTCATTATCTGGTGGTGAAAAAGCTTGTGTAACCTTTGTGTTATTGAGCATGCTAAGTCAGCTTTCAGGATATAACATCTTGATTATGGATGAGTTAAGCGTTCTTGATAAGGAAATCTTCGAAAAGCTTATTAAGTTGATCAAATCAAACGAAAACGAGTTTGATATGTGCATGATCGCATGCGTTAATCATAGTGATATTGTTGAGCTTCTAAATGAAGAAGGAATCAGTATTACAGAACTTAATCGTTTAGCTGCTCTTGCTTTGGAAAAGAAGAAGAGAAAGTCAACTGCAAAGAAGAAAGAAAAGAATACGGAAGACTTGACAAGTAATGTTCCTGTAGCTCAAGAACCATTGGCTAGTGAGCTAACTATTGTTAGTGATCCACTTCCAGAATCATTCGATGTGCAGCCAGAAGTTTCTGAAACAGTGCAAGCTGTAGCTGAAGCATCAGGGTTGGCAATTGATGAAATTGGAGATATCTTTGGATCAGACGATCTTTAAAAAAGAAGAGGGATAAACCCTCTTTTTTTATTTTCTTTTCTTTTAATATATACTGTTATGTGATATAATGGATATGGTAGAAAGGAAAAACCATGTTGAATATCGCAGAATTTAAAGTCCTAAAAATGTATAAAGATTGTCCAAAACCAGATGGTTGGTTTGGTTGTATTGCAAATATGACAGATACCAAACTAAGATTCCCACAAAAGGTAATGGTCAACGGAACAAGTGGGCACCATTTAAAAAGTGGTAGTTCTTTTTTAGGTGCATATCAAATCAAAAGCGAAGCAGGAAAGTCTGACGTATATTCTATTATTGGTATTTTTCCTAATGCAAATACTAAAGATGATATTATAAAGTTCTTCTCAGGTGAAGATTTTGATGGTATTGGAGAAGTTACAGCCGAAAAGATCTTCAAACACTTAGGAAGAACTGCAATTAAAACGCTTTTATTGGATCCAGAAGAAATCGAGAAGATCAAGGGAATTGGAGAAAAACAAAAGCAGGCTATTAAAGAATATTTTTATTCTATAGATATTACCAGCAGTATTTCCGCAACTTTCCCTGTATTATCTGGAAAAAAGAAATTGATCGAAGAGTTGATCGACACTTATGGAGAAAAAGTAATATTAAAATTGCAACAGAATCCTTTTGAAGCATCTTTTGAAACTTCTTTAACTCCATCAATGGCAGATCAGATCTGGAGTCGTTCAGGTGGAGAACCAGAAGACAAGATCCGTGTTGAAGGCTTAATATGGCTTGCAGCAAAAGAAACATTACTTTCATTCTGTAATGGGGATACATACCTTGATTTAAGTGATTCTCGTAATCTACACAATTGGCAACAGGTAGCTGCAAAATATTTATCTGGAATGGATGCAGCTGCAATAAAAGAATCCTTTAAAACTCTTGGCAAGCATGAGCATGTAGAATTAAAGAAGATTATTAAGGATGGCGTTAGTCGTGGTATTGTAGAATTTAAAAGATTGACAGAAGCCGAAAACTTCGTAGCAAAGACTCTAGCCAATTTAAAAAATTCAGAACCACTTACGGTTTACAATGAAGATGAAGTCAATACATTCATAGATGAATGGGCAGAAAAAACTCATAGTGGTAAATTCAGTGAAGAGCAACGAGCGGCAATCCATGAGGCATTCAAAAATAGAGTGTCTGTAATTACTGGTGGTCCAGGAAGAGGAAAAACCACTGTAGTTGCATGTATTGCATATATTGCTCAACAGTATTTTAACCATCCTAGCATTTTAACTTCTTTCACTGGTAAAGCAACTGGCAGAATCAAGGAAGCAATCGAAGAAAAGGGTGGATATTACGTAGATAAGTTATATGATGAAACAGATCCTACTGATAAAGAATTCTTCCCATATCACGCAGCAACAATGCTTTCTATGACAAATAAAATTAGACGTGGAGAAGAATTTTTAAGTGAATCCGTGTATGATAACATGTTGATTATTGATGAATTATCAATGATCGATATCGTAACGCTTGCGAAGTTCTTTAAGGTCATAACTGATGAAGATGGAATATTCAACATGCAAGTTGTATTTGTTGGCGATCCTGATCAGTTGCCAGCAATCGGAGCTGGGCAGATATTAAAGGATATATTGAAGACAAGTATCAAGTGTTCCAAATTAACAACAAACTTCAGAGCGAAAGATATTCCATCTCTTGCAAATAACTGGGATATTGTTAATGAAGGCGATATCAACAAACTTTTATTTGTAGATAACTCTTTTATGTGGGGAGCAAAAACAAATGATAATACGGCATTAGTAAATCAAATAGAAAGTGATTACCACGACTTTATTATGGAGGGGATTGATCCAGTCGATGCAGAAGATATCAAATATCAGGTTGGTTTTGATCCAAAGAAGACAATTATTCTTGCTCCTACAAATGCTTTTGTTAAAGAAATGAATAAATTATTACAAGAGAAATATAATGGAGATAATAAGGGCAAGGCAATTCCAACAAAAACAGAGTCTGGGCAAAAAATATATCTGTACGACAGAGTTATGATGACCGTCAATTTTAACACGGAAGAATTTTCTTATCACACATACGATAATGGATATTATTGTGTCAATGGATATGGAACAAGACATGATCACCTAAACAAAAAGAACGGAAAAGGAATCTACAATGGTGACGTTGGATATGTCTTTGATATCAATTACGAAGATAAATATATTGGATTTGAAACAGATGATGGGCGACGTTTCTGGTTGGATCCAGAAAAGGCACAACATCTTCAACTTGCGTATGCATTAACGATTCACAAATCGCAAGGATCTGAGTACAAGAATATCCTATTGGCACTCCCGCCAAATCTGATTTACATGGGTTCATTCTTGAGTAGAAATTTAGTATACACAGGAATTACAAGAGCTAAACAGAAGATCCGTTTATATGGAAATGAAGAGGCTTTGAAGCTTGCTTTAGAAAATCCAGATCGGATCAGAAATACTCGGTTAGTAGATTTGTTTTCAGAACATTTAGCAAAGTCACAAGGCGAAAAGGAAGAAACAGAAGAAGAACAGGACGACATTGATTAGTCCTGTTTTTCTATTGTAATATATAACAGTATATGCTAAGATAATGGTACGAAAGAGAGGGTTTAGATGGAGTTTTACGGCGTTCTGCAAAAGGTCATTAGAAAAGATGAATTATCAGGAATGACATATTTTTCTGTTTCAACAGAAGATAAAACGATTCCATTAGACCCTCAATACAACACGGTATTATGCAAAGGAATTGCTACCGACTTGGATACTGGTACGCCAGTCTTTCTTGAGGGCAATATCGAAGTTATAAATGGTAGAAACATCTTTATATCAAGCAAGTGTAAGCCACTAAGCAAAAATGACACTACAACATTATCCTTTTTAAGCAGTGGAAAATTCTCTAATATTGGAACCGCAGCTGCTTCCGCAATCATAAACCTAAGCAATGGCGATATTTTTTCTTTTTGTAAATCACCAGATGCCATAGAACAGCTTGCAAAGATTCCACGAATAAATGATAGTATTGCCAAAAGTTTTGTAAATAAAATCAATCAATATTCAGATATGCAAGAACTTGTTGACTTTATTACATCTGCTGGGGGAAGTTATCTTGGAGCCAAATCAATATATAGCAAATATGGAAATAGATCCTTATCTATTGTAAAAAAGAACCCTTACATACTTTTTAAAGCAGGATTAACTTTTGCACAAAGAGAATCTTTAGCCAAAAAACAGGGATTTATAGCCAGTGATCCGATTCGGGTATATGCTTTGATCCGAGAAGTATTTACCACGTTAGATAGGCGTGGAGATACCTGTATCACATTAACAAATTTTTTCTCAATGGCAGAATACATCGAAGAAAGTACAAAGATAGGATACAGAACAAGCCCACTACACATATTGGCAATTATCTTAAATAGACCAGATAAATTTAAGTTTGAGGTATTTGATAATCAGATCTATGTTTACCATAGAAAAGTTTACGAATTTGAAAAGAAGATTCAGGAAAATGTGGTTCGTTTAATCAGTAATAGACGTTTTATAAAACCAAAAGAAGCGATTATTGAAGAGATAGAGAAAGAATGCGGAATCAAATACGACGAACAACAGAAGCGTGCATTTACGCTCATGCAAAAAGAAGGGATTGCTATTTTAACAGGCGGTCCAGGAACAGGGAAATCAACTGTTATTAACGGTTTACTACATTACTATCGAAAGATGTTCCCTAATGCAAAAATCGCATTGACTGCTCCAACAGGAACGGCTGCAAAACGTATTCGTCAGGTAACAGGGAATGATGCTAAAACGATTCATAAATTACTTGATATCAGACCTTTTGGAGAAAATGAAATTATCCAATACAATAATGAGCATAACCAATTGGATTATGATTTGATTATTGCTGATGAATTTTCTATGGTAGATAATGAACTTTGCTCTATGTTATTAACAGGAATCAAACAGGGTTCAATGTTACTAATCGTTGGAGATGAAAACCAGTTGGGTTCTGTGGGGGCAGGAAATGTATTACATGATTTTATGAAGTCCCAAAAAATACCTTTTGTTCGTTTAACAAATGTTTACCGCCAACAAGAAGGCTCCGCCATTATTGAGAATAGTATACGAATCAGACAAGGAAGATGTGATCTATTAGAAGATGATACATTTAGAATCATCAGAGCTAAGGACCAAGATGAAATGAACCAGATAACGATCGATTTGATGAAGTCTACAGATGCTAGTAAGTACAATATAAAGCTTTACTCACCGATCAAAAAAGAAAAGTTCCCTGTCAGCACTTTTAACCTTAATAACCAGATACATAATATGCTGAACTTTAGGCAAGAAGAATCCATTGTGTTTAATAAAACCACTTTTTCAAAAGGTGATAAAGTCATTATGTTATCAAATAACTATAAGGTTGGGTATCTGAATGGAGACGAAGGAAAAATCGTGAATATTTTCCATTTTGAAAACTATATAACTCCAGTTGTAGAAATCCAATTATATGATGGAACGATCTTTCAGGTATATGGAGAAAATCTGGAAGATATAGCTCTAGCGTATGCGATTACGATCCACAAATCACAAGGTTCAGAATGCGATACCTCACTAATATTGCTACCTCAAAAACCAAAAGGGATGTTAGAAAGAAGTCTTGTTTACGTTGGAATTACAAGAGCAAAGCAAAAGAATATCATTATTTCAGAAGGGAATGCTTTGGAAAAAGGTATTGTTTCAAACAAGTGCATCATGAGAACAACAGGACTCGCACATTTATTACAGAGAGGTTAAATCCTCTCTTTTCTTTTTCTTCCAATATATACTGTTATATGCTATAATGTATAGTATAGAAAGGATAACAGTTGTGGATCTAAAAAGATTAAATATCTCAGAAAAAACACTGGCGGCACTCAATAAAAAACACCTCTTTACAGTAAGAGATTTTTTAGAGTTCTTCCCACGTAAAGCGATTCGATACGGAAAGCCATTAGATATTCAGCAGGCAAATGGTCATTGTGCGGTTCTTGGAAAACAGGTGAGCGTACAAAAGAAGAGAATGGCAACTGGAAAGACCTATCTTGTTTTTTATTTCAAGGGCAGTATGGATTATAAAGTCGTGCTATTTAATAATGTATTCCTACTAAACATGTATGCCAGCTTCTCTGGTAAGGATGTTGTTGTATGTGGAGAGCCAAAATATGACGAATATGGATATTCTATTGTAGATGTAACAGGCATCTATTTAGCAAGCCAATATCAGCCTCATACTCATACAGTATATCCATCATTAAAGGATGCAGACGAAAAAGAAATAGCTAAAATCAGAGAAAACTTCATGTTAATGCAACAAGAAATTGTTGAACCACATCTTATTGCTGGTTTTATGCCATATAAACAGGCATTACAAGTTCTTCATGATCCGCAAAACAAACAAATAGAAGAAGAGGCAAAAAGAAGAATTCTTTTCAATGATCTTCTTTACTTTAATTTATCCCTAAAGAGAAATAGGGTAGAAACCCCCAAGAACACATCTTTAAAATATAAGAGTTGGTCTTTAACACAGAGCTTTATAAGATCTTTACCATTTGCTTTGACACAAGGGCAAGGCGGACAAGCAGCAATCTTAAATGAGATATTTTTAAACGCCAGAAACGGCATTAGAAACAACATTTTGTTGCAAGGTGATGTTGGATGTGGGAAAACGATTGTTGCCGCTGCAATGATGTTTTATTCGGCTGAGAATGGATACCAGTCTGTGTTGATGGCTCCAAAAGAAATCTTGGCAAGACAACACTATGAAGAAATCTCTGAATATGCAAAACGGTTCGGTTTGAATTGTGTATTTTTACATAGCAAACTTCTTAAAAAAGAAAGAAACGAAATTTTAAATAGAATCCAGTCTGGAGAAATTCATTTCATTATAGGAACTCACTCCTGCATTTCTAGTGATGTAGTCTACCATAATCTTGGATCAGTTATTACAGATGAAGAACATCTATTTGGCGTGGAACAAAAAGAATCCCTGATCAAGAAGGCTAAGGATGGAGTACATAGTATCTCTATGTCTGCTACTCCAATTCCACGTACAATGGCAAACGTTCTATACGGACAAGGAAAAGAAATTAAGCTGATCACACAGAAACCAGCAGGAAGACTTCCGATCATCACAAAGGTTTCGGATGAACACAACGAGGTATTTAATCTTATACTAGAGCAAATACAGGCTGGTCATCAATGTTACGTAGTATGCCCTGCAATTGAAGATAATGACAATACAGATATTGTCAGCATTGAGCAGATGAGTAAGTTATACAGAGATTTTTTCGCTCCTAGAGGAATTGGCGTGGGAGTCGTAAATGGGAAAATGAAGTCAACAGATGTTGCCAAGACAATATCAGCTTTTGCAGATAGTAATAATCACACTTGTGATATTCTAATTTCTACAACTGTAATAGAAGTTGGTGTAAATGTTCCATCTGCGACTGTTATGGTTGTTGAACAGGCAAATCGGTTCGGACTAGCAACACTTCACCAGCTAAGAGGTCGTGTAGGCAGATCGTCATATCAATCTTATTGTTACTTAATTGCAGAAGAAGCCGATAACGAGCGATTACAGACAATGGTAGCGACAAACGATGGATTTAAGATCGCAGAAGCGGATCTTCGTCAACGTGGAACAGGAGACTTAATCGGGCAAAATCAATCTGGAATTAACAAGTTTGTAGAAGAAATGCTGGATAATCCAGAACTATTTCAACAGGCTGCAAAGCTGGCAGAAGAATGCATCAAGAAAAACATCGGAAATTTCCTTATTGCAGAATACAAGGAACATGAAGAGTTAGAAGAACTTTACAAGGATAAAAAGAAGAAAAAGAAAGAGGGAACAAATAAATGAACATAGATATAAATTTTTTGAGAAAAGCAAAAGAGCGAGGTGTTTGTCCGCTCATTGTCGATCATTCACATTACGAAAATATCGTAGGTCACAACTACTTAGAAGATAAACATTACGAACAAAAGATATTTGATGGAGCAAAAATACTTTTTTATGCACAATTAAAAGATGTTATCGAGTTTAAGATCGCACTTGAGAACATCTATACAGATTTCAACTTCGTTCTTGATACCGTTGAAGAAAGGAGTTGTCATGTAACCGAGTGCAAAGCCACAATTGTACTAAAGAGAAAAACACTGGAAGAAATAACAGATTCTCCTGAATACAAGTTCGCTACAAAAGGTTCAGAAGAAATTGAAAAGATCCAAAAAGAAATTAGTGATTTCAGTAAAATGTTATCTGACAAGAATATTTGGATGATCAATCTCGAACCGAAGATAAAGATGTTACAAAGAAGAATCGAAGAACTACAAACTGAATCTATTGAAAAAGAGAAAATTAAGAAACAACTCATAGAGATAAATGAAGAAATGGATGCTCTTAGAGCCGAAATTACGGAAAAAGAAAAAGTCGTAGAAGATTATATAGACATCAAAAAATATATGTCAAAAGAATAGGGAATACTCTATTCTTTGTCTTGTTATATATACTGTTATATGCTATAATAAAGGTGTAAAAGAAGAGGAAGAAAATAAGATTTTTTACAAGAAAGAAAGAGGAAAAGAAATATGAAATGGAACAAATTAAACAGTAAAAATTATCAGGATAACGTACAACAGATCGTTGATGATTTGATTGATGAAAGCGAAACATTATTAGTTGCATACAAAAGTGGGAATGATATTTATTACGATGTAGCTCAACTGCAGGCTTCGCCATTTGAAGAGAGTGGATATATTTTATGTGTGCCTAGCACATGTGATGAATTAGATAAGGTAGAACTTCTGAGTTATGCTGTTATCACAAAAGAAGTAAAGGAGGCAACAGAAGGTCAATGTCAGTAGAAATTAAGTCACTTCAAAAAGTAAACAGTAACACCGTAGTTACATTTATCAATCATGACATCATAAAAGTCATTTACACGCCACTCGACGAAATCGAATCAATACCAGTTATTGTTCCAAAAAAAGGAGTAATACCAAGTGTTATTGATCACAGATTAGAACCAAACAACAAAAACTTTGCCACATTATTTGTCGCAACTCCAGATGGAATTGTTGGACAAGAAGATTTTGAAATACATCAACTACCAATCGCTTTGCAAGATGTAATGAACAAGAATTTAGAAGAAATCAAAGAAATAGAAGGGAGACAATTATGTTAAATGCAGAACTTATAGAGAAAAATAAACAGATGTTTATCAATTTCTACAACACATATATCGCTCCAAGAGCGGGACAACAGCTTTTATCACATCTATTATCGACAGACTTCTTTGTAGCCCCACTAACTAGAGATGGGATTTTAAGTGAACGTGGTGGATTGTGCCAGCAAGCATTAAACACTTTCAATGTGCTAGCTAAGGAGATGGGTGGTCTATTTAAGCATTTTACAGCATATAGCTACACATCAGAAGAGGGTAATACAACGGTATCAAATGTTAACATGTCAACTATTGCAATCGTATCGCTATTGCCTTGGATCGACTATATTGATCTGTTTGTTGAAGATACAAAGAATGTCAAAAGCTATGAACAGATGGATATCCAGGCTGCACTAGCGATGAATGAAAACGTTAGATCTGACAACAAAGGGCAATTCGTATGGAAGGCAGAAACATTTTATAAATTTAAAAATAATGGAATGCCACTAGGTCCTGGCGTAAAGTCATTGATGACAATTGCTGCAAACGGAATCGTTTTAACCGAAGATGAAATGCTTGCTATTCGTTGGGCAAATAACACACCACAAACTGGTGCAGAAACGGCGTCTTACTATGACGCAATGGAACGCTCTCCACTATTAGTGCTAACGCAAACAGCTATGATGCGGGCAAAGTATATTTTAGGAAATGAAAAGATTCAAAAACGTAACTAGCTTTATCAAGAGTAATGGTTTTTATAACGAAGCAAGCAAGCTAAGAAACATAAGAAGCGTATCAAGACGGATCAGATTATCAGATGACTGTAGTTTTGTGTTGGCGATCATAGGATTCAAGCCATTAGATAACGATATAGAAAAAGAGCTAGAGAAGCTAACAATTTTAGAGTGTATAAATACCTTGGGACTTTTGTATGAGGATCCAGAGAAGCTTCCGTTCATAAGATTGATACTAAAAAAATATAGTTACAGAATATATTATCAAGATAGGTATTACACATGTGTTAGAAGTGATAATCTTGAATTTCACTATCCGTGTTTATACACTAAAGCGTATCAAGTAATACAAAATCTATTAAAAATGGAAGATGATATTGTTTCAAACTTCTACAGAACAAAACAAGAAAGCGATGCTACATAAGAACATCGTTTTTTTATTACTTTTTTATAGCAGAATATAATTGTACTTTAATTTGATGATTATGGAGAATCTAATAAATTAAAGGTGACATATAAAAACAACATAAGGAGGAAAATTAAAATGATTAAATTTGTTGTTACACTGCCAGAAGACCGAGGTTTTTTAACCAAGGATCACTCATTTACAAAAAATGTGGAAGAAGCCTTAATCTTCAACCACGAAAACGATGTCCATTTGTACATCAAAAAGGAAGCAGATCGCTTCGATACTTGGGTGAGAGAAAACGATCATCTTTTAATCAAGACAAAGGCTGCTAGTAAGCTAGTAACGCTTGATGTTCTTGATTACTATTTCTTACAGGATATCTTGGAGGGATAGTTATGGAAAAGAATGATATAACTTTGATCCCACAGTATCAAAAGATGCTAGAAGAAATTATGGAATATAGAAAGAGAAATTCTATTGCAAGTTCCAATTCTGAAACTGCTAAAGATTTTTCTACTATTTATCCAGATGCATCACATGTTGTATTGGCATCCAAAACGACACCAGATGGTAAGCATTACATTTGGTTTGAATGGGATCTAACAACTCTGTCTTACTATCTTTATATGGACAGTTTCATTCTTGAAACAGATTCATATAACGAAGAAAGAAGTACAGAAGAAGCGATTCAGTTCATGACTCGTGAAATTTCTTGTGCGAAACCAGAAGATTTTCTTTGGTTAAATGATGCCATGCTTGAAAAAGCTGGATATCAAACATGTAAAAATGGAAATATTACAAAATTAGGAGGAAAATAAGAATGTTTTTAGAGGAATTAAAAAATGAGTTAGATGGCTTATTAGAGCTGTTTGACGAAAATGATGAGAGTGGAGAATATACATTCTTAAACTCTGTTGGATATGGTGAAATCCGACTGAGCTATTCATCAGGTTCAAATCTAATGTTCGTTGAAGCAGAATATGATGATGAATATCAACAGAAAACATTCACCTGCGATCACAAAGGATTAACAAAATGCGTTTCTTTTGTGAATAAAATGATGGATTTGATTACATATTAGGAGGAAAATTAAAATGGAAATCAAAGAACTAAAAAAAGAAATTGATAAGCTTGACCGTATAAACAGAGAAAAGCTCGACGAGCTTCTTACAGAATTAAACTATTCAACTTCAAATTATATCTATAGAAGATTATGGGCTAATCATGTTAAAGAAGATATCGTTAGTAGAATCAAGGACAATTTCTCATGGTTAAAATATAGCGACAAAGATATTGAAGAGTGTGCCAAGCGATACGCTTTTGAAGGCGATTACGATTGCAATTGTACATATTGGACCAATATCGATGCTGTTATTTACGATCACTTTGAAGATCAGATTGGTTTTTAAGAAAAATAGGAGGAAAATTAAAAATGACAACATTAAAAGCAACAAGTAATAAATGGTTCCAACACCATTTCTCAACTGGATGCGGTACAGGAGAAGATTATCTACAATTCGAAAGAGATTGTCGTTCGGATTTAAAGAAGATGGCAAAGGAAAACGGACTAGAGTTACATACTTTCAATAAAAATCATTATTGTTTCTCTGCCGTACTAACAAATGGTGAAAAATTTGTTTATGTTTCAATATCAGACGTTAGATATTTTGCTTGGAGTAAAAGCGTTCTAATCCGTTCAATGGAACACGCTAAAGATTGGATTGGCGGTCCAAATCATCAATGTAAGTGGAGCGATGTAGGCTCTGCTGCTGCCGAGATTATCAAGAGAGGTTTCTAACATGATTACTGCAAAGACTGCTAGAAATAACCTTGGATCAAAGAAGGTTTGCCCAAGTTTGTGGCGTATTGTTGTAATGGTTAATGAACTCATTGAAGAGGCTTCATATAATCATACACATATTGTCTTACCATACACTTGTGGCAAAGGAAGCCATCAACGATTGGTTTGGAACGACACTTCATTAGATGCTTTCAGCACAAATCGCTTGTTACTACATTATTTAGACAAGGGATTTAAGGTTGATTGCGATAAGAAAAACAAAAATTTTATCATTCATTGGTAAAAAAAAGGAGGAAAATAAAATGAAAAAACAAAAAAATCATGCTTTTGGAAAAGACATTTATTTATTAGGTAAAGACAATGACGGTACATTATACTGGTTAGAGGCTGGAAGTTGGGATTGTAAATGGTACTGGGGTTTCGGTTATGTTGAAACATACACAAACAACAATTGCCCTTCACGTTCAAGAGATATTAGTAGCCATCAACATTTTGATAGTTTATTTTTTAACAAAAACAAAGATGGTCACACTGCATTCAAAGAGTTTTTTGCTGAAACGCCTTTCACGGATTCAGAAATCTGGAAACTGTTAGAACTTATGAAAGCATTTTACACCGCTCGAGAATACTCCGATATGATTTACAGAGGCGGTGCCCATTACACATCAAACCCAGTAAAAGAAGTAATCCAGGATGAAACAGAATATGAACGAATCAATAAAAAAATGATTCCATCCATTATGGAAGAAGTTTACAAGATTATGGAAGGTTGAAAAAAAGGAAAGTATATTCGTTGGTAAAAAGGAGAAAAATTAAAATGACAAATTATATTAAATCATCATCTAACACAGTTCTTAGTGCTAGATCAGGAAAAGAGAATCAGCCAAGCGTATTATTCGTACAAGATAAGGAAGATGCGATGTCATTTTCTCATTTGTATGAAATTCATGACTTTGTAAAGAAACACAAAGAGCTATTTGCCACTGCCATTGACAATGGACAGGTATTTACTGTTTGCGATCTAAATACAGACGAAGAAATTATGGAAGCTGATTTCATTGAGAAGATTGTTAAAAAATAAAGACGGGAATTATCCTGTCTTTTTTTATTCTTTCTTATATTACATAATATTTTTGTATTATTTGATAACATGGAGAAGGCTAAAAGCCAATAGGAGGAAAATCAAATATGAAAACACTAAACAAAACAACAAAGAAGTTCTACGATGTTAAAACCTGTTTTGGCAAAACTGTAAAAGTTGTTCTGGAGATTGAAACTAGAGACAACAATAAGGGAGAACTTGTTCTTTCGATTTCTGGTGCATTGTACGATACATATAAGTATGTAAATGGCTACAGAAAGGATCCAATTGCTTTTGGACAGGTCGATATGGATATCGATTATGAAGCAGCTTCTGATGATCTAAAGAGAATTTTAGATATTTGGAAGGAATATCATTTAAACGATATGCATGCAGAATGCATCCACCAGGAAGAAGCTGGTATTCGTGAGCTTGCAAGTCAACCACTTTATAAGGCTGAATATACGATGACACATGACACCATCGTAAAGCAGAGAAAAGTGGAAGACTTCATTAAGAAGGAACTGGTTCAAAATGGAACAGTAACACTTTCTCAAGATCAACAAGATCTGTATACTATGAAGTATTCTATCAAGAAATTCTTCTTAAATGCGGATGAAGCAAAGGAAAATATCCCAGAAGGATATAAGCTTCGTGAAGTAGAAGCAACCTTACGAGGACACACTTCTTTATCAGAAAGTGAATTCGGATTACTTGGAAAGGAATGCCCAGTTTGTGGTTACAAGTATGGTCATGGATGGACTTACCGCCCTATTCCAGAAGAGATTTTGACAGAACTAGGACTGAAGTAAAAAAAGAGAGAGGTTTTTTAAACCTCTTTTTTTCTTTCTTATTTTCTAACAAGATATTTACAGTTCTTATTTGATGATTCTTGAGAATACGAAGATAGCCACACAAATCGTGCAGGCTAAATACAATGAAAGGAGAGAATTAAACAGATATATTTATTATTAAGTAGTTCACGGAAACAAAAAAATAAGAATAACAAAGATAAACAGGAGCAAACAAAAATATGAAGATTATATTAAAATTAACAAAGAAACCAAGATGTAAAAAGTTTAAACTCTTGAAGCTGACAGCACATGAAATTAAGACGGATATCTTTTTAGAATTTTCTAAAGATGAATTTAATCACTTTAATACACCATCGTCATTTGATGAAGAACAGAACGTTATTATTATTGATAACGCAACAATTACAGTTAGTGGTCAGAACAAGAAATATCATAAATGTAGACAATCACTAGATACGCTATCAGATAAAGGTAAAGAAAATATTCATGAAATACTAGCCTCAGATAATTCTGTTTTGACAGTATTTGAAGAGGATGGGCTTGATTTAGGAGCAGAATTTGAAGATTTGTATTAAAAAAAGAAGAGGCAATAAGCCTCTTTTTTCTTTCTTTCTATATCACATAATAAATGTGACTTTATTTGATGATCATGGAGAAAATATTCGAATAAGGCGAAAAATAAAAGCCAGTAAGGCTAGGAGGAAATAATATGAAAAGAATGGAACGATTAGAACAGAGAGAGCGTGAACTACTTCAAATCAGTTTCACTAATGAACGCAAATTAACAGCAGAAGAGGAATTAGAATTAGAGGAAATAAGATGTATTTCCATGATACATTCTTGTTTGGTCTATGGAACAGACTTCTTTAATGGTTACAAAAACTATGCTAAAGAATATGCAAAAACATTAGGAGAAGAAAAAGTTAAGGAAATCTACGCTAAAGAAGTAGAATTCTTCGACAAGCACGCTACAGTTACTAAAGACGTTTTCACAGATTCAGAAGGTTGTTCGTACAACTCTACATCTTACGATATTTAAAAGGAGGAAAATAAAGATGAGTAGAATGGGAGATTTACAAAGACGCTCAAAAGAGCTATTTTCAAAAGCCTTTTTCAAAGGGCAAAAATTAACAGTGGAAGAAGAAAGAGAAGCAAATGAAATTGCCTGTATCTTTGAGATCCACGCACACCTAGCAGTTGCCATGTTGGATCCAGGGAAGTCTACAAATTTCTTTGGTGCTTTTACAAATGAAAACCATGAAGAAGGCATGGCACTTAATACAGCTGCACACTTTGCTAAAAAGCTTGGCATAAAGCGTGTTAGCGAACTGTATAAGCAGGAAAAGGTATTCTTCGAAGAAAACGCCACAGTAGTAAATGGAGGACGTGACCGCAAGGGAAATATCCTCTACAAGATTCGATATAAAAAAGAGGCGAAAAAAGCCCAGGAGGAAAATTAAAAATGAATTTGGAATTAGAGCTAATATCAGCAAAAAATCTTGAAGAGCTATTACAGATCGAAGCAATCAGAATCAATGCTGGCGATGTGTCGTTTGTAATGCACGCAAACGAATACAGCGTTGAACATGTGGCTGGTCATCACTATAGTATAAAGCTAGACAATTTATACATTTCAGAATTTGAATCAGACAACGTTGTTGTATCAGCACCTGATGAATTCAAAGAACTCGCAAGCGTTGAAGAAAGTAAATTCTCAGAAAATTTCGGGAACTTTATTTTGAGTGCTGTAAAACCGAGCAATAAAAATGTAGAAATTATTCTTCGTGAAGATTGCGAATTATTAGATAACGATTTTAAGATTTGTTTTGCTTGGTAACAGGAGTGTAAAACGGAAAAGAAGGATAATCCTTCTTTTTTTTATTCTTTCCTTATGACATAATTTAAGTGTAATTATTTGATGATTATTGGAAAAGCCGAAATGGCTAGGAGGGAAATTAAAATGTTAAATTTATTAAAGTATGCTTACAATTTTATCTTGGCAGCAGTATTTGTATTGCTTGGAGCGGTTGCTTTTGTCGCAATCGGTGAAAACACTACAATATTCTTATGTTTTGTAGTAGTGTTGGTTTTCGCAGCTTATGTTGCATCAAAATATTTTGTGATGGAAGTTTAAGCAGAAATTAGTAAACCTCTGGGAAGGAGGTGGAATGAAATGAGAAGAGATAGATTGATAATTTTGGCTATATGCCTAATTATTGCCTTTATCTTGGTAAATGTTATATTAGCAACTACAAAGATGAAACCTGCGGTTTTCTTTGTATTAGTTGTTATATGTAGCATTGCAATGTCCGAAAAAAGAGGATAAAAGAAAAAGGGGGGTATTCTCCCTTTTTTCTTTTTATGTTTCAAACATAATATATATGTATTTATTTGATATCATGGAGAAGCTCAAAAGAGCAAAGGAGGAAAATAAGATGTCAATATTTTTTTCAGTAGTTTTAATTTCATCACAGAAAGATGAAGAGGTAATGTCAGCAGAATCTGTTGATAATTTCCTACCGTTCCACGATGCTTATTCTGAATTGGATGATAACGATGATAAGAAGTTTTTTGTTGAAAACCTTATCAAATCAGATGGCATTTCTGGCACAGAAGATGGTGGATTTGTTGTGAATGATAAGAATCTTTATTTTAAGAAAAACTATGAAGAATTCTTAAACGTTTTAGAGGAAATGAAAAAGGTTTCCCTAGAAGAATTTTCTAGTAAAAATCTGATCGAATACATGGATTTACGCAGAAAATTTAGATTCACAATGGATGAATCAAGAGATTTATTCCTATTTGAGAACGAAGCATTATCGTTGCCAGATCTCATCAGAACTCTTGATGAAGGAAAGACATACTATGCTATCGCACAGTACAACGTTGAGTAAGGGAGAGAATTCATGAAGCTAATTTTATTGGCTTTGAAGTGCATACTGGTTGGTGTTGCACTTCTATTTGTAGCCTGTATTTTCGTTGGAATTGGGGAAACAATGACAACATTCTTATGTTTTATGGCTTTAATCTCATTTTCTGCTTATGTGGCAAGTCGTTACTTTGCAAGAACACATTACAAATTTTACGAGTAGTAAAAAAAGAAGAAGGAGTAATTTCCTTCTTTTTTTTATTGTCTTTTTTATAGCAAGATATATATGTATTTATTTGATGAGCATGGAGAATATTAAAAAAGAGGAAAATAAAAAACATCGAATAAATTTTATATATAAAATATCGTAAATTAAGGAGGAAAATAAAATGAAAGTTACGATGGAAACAACAGGAAAAGTGTATCAGTTGGATTTCCCAGCTGGTATCAACGAAGAAGGAGAATTATGGAAAAAGGTTGCGGAAACATTGTTCGCAGATGGTTTTCCAGTTCCAAACTCAATTCATCTTAAAAGCGAAGATGGAATCAAAGAGGCTCATGTAGAAATCTATGAAAGAGTCAAAAATGAAGAAGACGATAACATCGTTATTCGTATCACTGCTGATACTTTCAGATTAGCAAAGAGCCTATATGAACAAAAATTACTAAGGCACGTTGATGCTGAAACTAATTTGCGTTCTCGTTACAACCTTAACCCAAATAATATGGGACCACGTACACTTAATATTGGTGCTGTGTCTGGTATTATTGGTAAAAAGGGAATGGATCGACTTGAGGACGGTACGGTTCATAAAGCTCAGCCATCGCAACTTTATTGGTTAAGATATTACCAAAAGCTTGCCGCTGGATTTAAGGACTACACGGAAGAATTAAAGCAGGACGAAGATGAATCAAAGATTTCTGCATTCTTCAAAAAGCCAACAGTTGAAGAAACATCAGATGATGAAGCCGTTACGCTTTACAGATGGCTGATTCAAGTTGCGAAAGAGACGTTATCAGAAAGTGGTTTTGAAATGAATTTCTATTCTTCATCATCACCATATACACGCCGACAAGTGACATCTGCACGTAAGTTGTACAACAAGATGTGCAATCTAACAGATGCAACGCTTTTCAATGGATGTATTGATGACTTTATTGCAATTGCAGCACCAAAGGTTGGTAAGAATTTCCAAATCAAGGATTTCCATGTTCCAACGATTCCTCTTACAGAAGAAGAGTTGTTCAAACAGATGGAGGCAAAACTAGATTGGGTAAACAAAATTGTGTCTTCTATGGAAGCATTAGTTTCACAAACACATAGCAAGACAGAAAAATTTGAGAGTCCATTCGGAAATGTCTCTGTACGCAAGGAAACACCTGAAGAGATGGAACAAACGATTAAAGAGTATAAGCTTTCTGGAAAGATTGATGTCGTTGAAGTATATGACATCACACCACATGATCAAGTTGTTCGTTATGAAGAATACCTTAAAAACGGAATGTTCAACAGCGTTGAGCATGATCTGTTCCATGGTTCTGCAAACTGCAACTGGGTTAGTATCATTAAGATGGGGCTATTATTAAATCCTAACGCACGTATTTGTGGTAAGGCATTTGGTAATGGTTCATACTTTGCTAACAATCCTCTCAAGTCTGCTGGATATTGCTCAAGCACATATTCAAGAGATAGAGGTATTGATGGTAAGATTTCCATTATGGGCGTTTATCGTGTTGCCACAGGTAACACATACGAACCAAATGGATGCATCGGTGGTGCTCCAGAAAAGACAACAGAGTTATTGAACATGTTTAAGGAAAAAGGATACGACTCAACATGGTATCATGCAGGTGGCGGTGTAGGATTTAGAAATGATGAAATCATTGTCTACAACGAAAGTGCATCATGTCTAAAGAAATTGATCGTATTCAAGTAAAATTAGGAGGAAAATAAAATGTGTGATCAAACAAAAATCGATTATGATCGATTAAGCTCATTATCAGAATATGGAGCTTGTAAAAAACGTAGAACGTTCAAAGGGGTTCTTGGTGATTCTATTAAGTCATCAGTCCCAACTGGCACCTTTTATAAGCGTGCTGAAATTTGTGCAGATACGATCCAGCAAGCACTTCGTTACAATGAGCGGGAAGATCGGAATATCATGGAATACATGAATTCCCGTTATATTGAGGCTGGCTTTTTAAACCCACAGCAGAAAATGCAGGTTTTATTAGCAGACTGGAGAAGAGTCATGCGATATTTAAGAGATGAACATCGTGTTCCATCTTTCTTCGCAAAACGACTTGTTTCAGTATCAGATCAGCTCAAGCCAATTATGGTAGCTCCACATGCAGCGTTTGTATCTAAAGGTATAGATGGCGAAGATCGTGTGGAATTTGTTTACTATAAAACTGGTAAACCAAATGTAACACAAAAAGGCAATAAGAACGCAATGAAGAGAGATCTTCAATTGTACGCAACAATTTTGTATGGTCGTCAAATGGGGTTCAAAAATATCACAGCATCTTTCTATTTTCTAAAGAAGGATACCGATACCCAAACATGGAACTTAAATGAGCAATCATTCTTCGGAAGTGGGAACATCGTAAGTCTTGAAGGAGATTACATGGGAAACACTGCTGAAATCGATACCTATATGAGTCCGATCATTCAAAAGTTTATTAATGGAGTAGGAGAAGAAGAGCAATTAGAAGAAAATTGTAAGTTTTGTGAATTCTTCAATATTTGCAAATACAAGAAAGCTCCTATCACAGTTATAGATGAAGAAGAATAAGCCATTAAGGCTAAGGAGGAAAATAAAAAATGGAAATCAAGTTTAATGATGGGCAATTAGCAGCCATCAATACAACGCATCCTTACAACAGAGTTGTAGCGGGTGCAGGAACAGGAAAGACACAGGTCATTAGTGCTAGAGTTAAGCATCTTTTAGAAGATGTCGGTGCTAAACCTGAAGAAATCTTCCTAAGTACATTCTCTAAGAATGGTGCTTCTGAGATGGCAGCTCGTGTAAATAAGATGGTTGGAAAGCCTGTTTGTGGTTTGACCGCTACAACTTTCCATGCTTTCGAGTTCGAAATTATTAAAAAAATGTGGCACACATTAGGATATCGACATATTCCGTCAGTTATTGATGAAGTACAAGATAGAGCAATGTGTGATGCTCTGATTCGCCGTCATGAGATCGTAGAGTGGACTGGAGTTCATTTCCAGAACTATACAAGCTCAGGTTACGGTACGACTGGAGCATTAGATATCATGTCTATGATTCTACATCGAGTTTCAAGACTGGTTGTGGAAGGAAGAGCGTTGTCTGATATTGCCTATAATGACGTATCGGAACTCTTAACAGACAGAAAAGTGGATTTACCATCAAATATTGCCTTGAAGATCATTGCGATGTATCCAGAATATGATTCTATGAAGAAGGGATTCGATAATGAGTTCCAAGCTCCAGTAATCACGTTCGACGAAATGATCGTATTGGCATTAAAAATTTTAGATGACAATCCAACATTTTTAGATGATAATTTCTACTTTGCTCACATTATTGTTGATGAAGCACAGGATACTTCGGAAGATCAGATGAAGCTATTAAATCACTTGATCAACATGAAGTCATTTAAGTCTTTACTTGTTGTGGGAGATGATTCACAAGCGATCTATGAATCGTTAATGAATACTTCTCCAGATTTCTTAATCAATTTAGGAGATTATTTATATAAGAAAGACGAGGATGGAAATAAGCTTACACTCGACATCCACGATGTATTTATGGATATCAATTACAGATGTATTGAAAACGTAATTAAGTTAGCAAACATCATTATTGATAGAAATAAAAATAAGATCGATAAGACTCTTATCGCATCTCGTGAACCAGGCATGATGCCAACGGTACAGAAATTCAAGAGAAAATACGATCAGAAGCCATCGAAATTAAATATGGGCAAGAATCTTGAAAAAGGAGAAATCGATACGATTGCTCGTGATATCAAGGCTCTTATTGATGCAGGTGAAGATCCTGACAACATTGCTTTCTTAGCTTTCTCAAAGGGAGAGTTAAAGAGCGTTGCAGATCGCTTAACAGCTTTTGGAATTCCATCTAAGTTTGGTTTCCCAGAGTTATTAATTGAAAACCACCGTGTCATAGCGATGTTGAAATTTATTCGAGAAATTTCTAAACCAGATGCAGCCGATGCAAATATGGATATGCTAGAAGTAGCAAACGCCTTATTTGATGGAGATATTATTGAAGCTGGACCAGAAATCATGTCTACCTATGTAAATGAAGTGGTAAATAAGGTGAACACAATCAAAGCTGTAGATCCAGCTGCGAAGAAACTTATGATCATGGAATTTATCCAGGAGATTTCACATGGCGATGAAGCAGTATTGAATTTTTCCGAAAAGTTCAATGATATGGATGCCGACGAAATCATGTATTATGTTTCAAACTTCTTATCGTTTGGAGATAACATGATGTTCAAGCGTTCTGTTTTAGGTCATGGTGTAATGTTGATTACAGTACACTCATCAAAAGGTTTAGAATGGAAACATGTATTTGGTTCTGTTTCAGGATTCGAAAAAGAGAAATTATCCACAAGAAAAGCTGAAGAGCTACGACGTTTATTATTCGTAATGATCACTCGTGCTCGTGATAGCCTATCTTTATATGGACAAGAAATCGCTTTTGGAACGATTGAAAACCCAACATACAACCGTTTCCTACAGGAAATCGAAGAGGCATTAGCTCAGTTATAAAAAGAAAGACGGTTATTCCGTCTTTTTTTATTTCTTTTCTTCTTGCATAATACTTATGTCCAATTATTTGATGAGAAATGGAGAAAGAAAGGGTGATGATAAAAAGCATTACTCAAAAAATAAGGAAGACAATTAGACGCTAGTATAGCGAGTCCTAAAAGAGAGGACATAGGAGGAAAAATTAAATTTTATGACAACAACAATTCAAGAAAAGATCAACAAGCGTTTAGAACTACGTATCGGCACAGAATGGTTTGACCAGTTGAGCCGAGACTACCTAACTTTAGACAAGGTAGAGGGAGATGTAATGCATCTTTCTAATGAAGCTGGATCAATCGTTGTAACAAACTATGGAAATCCAACAATTTCCTATGAACATTACAACAACACTAACAACCCAGACCTACGTGCACCACTATTAACATCAGATGACGCATATCTCGATGAAGATGGCTCTTTGGTAGTATTGGGTGAAAAGATTATCGGTTCACTACGCTTTAGTGAAATCGTTGCTTTTGGCTCAACATCCTTATTCTTACTATCTACAAATGGTAATCTGTACAATTATGATCTAACAAGAGATCATTTTGACAACATTGGTTACGATAGTAAGATCGTTAAGGTTGAGAAGCTTCAATCAGATATCGAAGATATTAATTCTTCATTGAATCTATTAAAGCTCACGGTTGAGATCCACGATACTATCACAAAGGACGAGAAGACAGAAGATGTTACATTTACTCTTTCTGACGTTGCAGTAGTGGCTTTATATGAAACTGGCGAATACAACTTCGATTACGTTCGTGTAAATGACCATCAGTTAATTTCTCTTGTTTCAACAGAGGACTTTAGAACAGAAGATGGCGTAGACAATATCTTCAAATTGATCTTCAAGGGTGTTCGTGATGGCGAAGGCGAAATGTTGGATAGCGGATACCGTATCCCAACAGCTGGAAATGGCGAACTAATTACAGTCATCACAGTAAAGCATGGTGATGATCGAGTTCGTTGTAATGCATTTACACAGGCAACAGACATGGATGTTACACGTTCTATCAAGCGTGAAAATACATGTGAAGTTGTTCTTGTTGGCAAGAATGGACTAATTTATTGCCGTGCTAGTCATGCACCTCGTACTATCTACATCGATGGTTTAGACGAGAAGTTAGATGGTTACGATTATCTGTTGTCAGCAGAAGTTGACTACAACATCACTTCATTTAAGTTCGCAAATACTGAACGTGAAGTTGTTGAAGTTCGTTGTGTTCGTACAGAAGATCGTGGATACATTAACGAGCTTATTGAGTGTTAAAAAGAGAGAGACTGCCATGTGCAGTCTTTTTCTTTTTCCATAAGTAAAATACTTTCTATTCCATCTGCGGAAACCCACTGTCCTTGGACGGTGGGAGGAGCATTGTAAGCTTGTAAGTATTAGCCTTGGTTTTCAATGTATTTTGTATGGTAGCTGATGATACCTCTCCTATACTACAAGTGAAGTACCCATCAAGCCAAAAGGTTTTTCCTTCCAATATTGTTTAAATAGGAAATATGAATGTTTCTGCCATAGATAAAAAGTAGTTTATGAACGTTGAGCGAGAAAACTCGACTTTTCAAAACCGAGATGAACGCTCCTTTATTACTTGCATAAAGTAATTACGTATATTATAATATAAGTATCAAGTAGGGATGGAATAGCCCAAACTTAACGCCTGTGGATATCGTATAAGACATCCAACCTATACTATGTAGGCTAGATGCAACGGTAGTTGAAGCAGGAAACTTGGTAATTTATTACCGAGTAGTTCACGAAAGACTAAAGGAAGAGAACTGCTTATGCAGTCTTTTTTCTTTTTTCATTATTTCGATAAAAAATAGCATAATATAGGAAAGGAGAAAAGATATGAAGAAATTAAGTAAAAAGGTACTTGGCAATATGAAGAAAGGAAACGGAATAAAGACCTATGTTGTTATGGTCGCTTTATTCTTCGTTCTTGCCATTTTATCCTATGCAAACATTATTCCTTGGTTTGTAAAATATATTCTATTAGGAGCATTTGCATTGTATTTACTAAAGGGATACTTTGAGATGCATAAAAACGATGAAGATCTTTTAGACTAGATTCAGACCAAAGCTAGACCAAAAACAGACTAGAGGCAGATGTATCGATTTGCCTTTTTTCTTTCTCTTCTTTCTTGCATAATAACAATGTCCTTATTTGATTACATGGAGCATGATTAGATAAAGGAAGAAAATTATATGTCAGGAGGAAAATGAAAAAATGACAGAAAAGAAGAAGAATAACTACCCACGAGAGGTATTTGCTGCAAAGACATCCTCTCAAACATTGTCCGTAGAAGGGCATTTGACACCGATCGATACAGAAAAGGTGGGATCACCTTACAAGATCTACGACGAGAAATTCTCTCGTTTTATCTTTGCGATCATCGGAAGTCAAAATGGAGTATCTCATAACTCTAAAGCCAATCTTCGTGTAAAGGAAGTGTTTGGTGTTATTGAGGCTTCACGTTCAGCAATGAATGCAGAAACGATGCTTGCATTACCATTTGCAACGCAGATGTATCAATTGCAGAAGGCAACTGCTACCGTGATTGATAATGTATTGTTTGGAACAAGATGTATTACAGCGATGATGCTAGGAAAGCCAATACCACAGAAAAAGGCAGCTACTCAAGTTGGAAAACTTGCAAGTGGAAAAGCTTTTCAAATTGGAAATTTAAAGGGAAAGACACCTTTAGAAGTAATCAAGGAAGAAGGTGGAATGAATACTCTTGTAAAGCAAAGAGAATTCTTAGCTAAGAACCTTGAAAAATTCCCTGCCAACAGAGAACTCATTGCGGCAATTGACGAAGCTATTTTCATGGCTCAAAACAATCTTTTAGATGCAGCCGTTGAAGTTGCTCCAGAAGAATTACAATTAGGTGTAACAACGATTTTCTCATCTGGTCCAAGACCATTAATTCATGGGGATAATGCTCAGGAATATTGCCCTGTAAACGAATTAGATATTACATGGACAATTGGAAACCGTTATCCTGTTGAGATCAGAGTCCAAAGCTATAAGGCTAAGGTCGTTAGAACTAATGCTGGTACACTAAATGTAATGCGTTCTGATAAGCGAGATGAATGTGAAAACAGATTCAAGCTCTCTGCTGCTTCTTGGTTTGAATGCCTGCATAATATGGAGACGCACATGCGTCGTTTTGAAGATATGTTGGCAGCAAAACAGTTCCAGATCGCTGATGATTTAGATCGTCAGAATCGTATGGAAGCAAAGCTACAAAAGGAACAATCTGCTAAGCAGACAGCTGCTCCAGTATATCAGCAGCCAATGCAACAGCCATACCAACAGTCAATTCAGCAGGCTTATCAACAACCACAGACTCAGGTTGCACCACAACCACAGTATCAGCAACCAATGATGCAATCAGCTATGCCGTATGCTCCAGTACAGCAGCCGATGTATCAACAGGTTCCAACTCCTGCAAATTATCAGGATATTCCAATGGATGCTTATTACCCAGTGGATATCCCAATGGAAGATTTCTAAAGAAAAGATCAGCTGCTTATATAGCAGCTTTTCTTTTTGCCATCTTTATAGCACAATAATAGTGTTCTTTAGTATGATGACATGGGGCAAGAAAGCCAAAGGAGGAAAATTATATGAAAAGAAAATATGTTGAAGCATCAAAACAAATGATGCTTGATGCTATCAAACACACAAGACCAAGAGTCAGAACGACTCGTTCCGCTGTGTTTCATAGCAAAAAGGAGTATTCACGTAGACGTGAAAAGCTCTTGATCAAAAATGCAGAATGGTAAAGGAGGAAAATAAAATGAAAGTAATTTTGATCGGAAAAACAGGTGCGGGGAAGACTAGCGTTGCCAAGGAACTAGAAAAGCTAGGATATTCCCGTATCATCACAGACACCACACGCCCAATGCGTGAAGGCGAACAGAATGGAATCGACTACAACTTCATTGCACCAAAGGATTTTATAGATAATATCAGAAAGAGAGAGTATGCAGAATACGATTATTTCGATACCATCTATGGTCGTTGGTACTATGGAAGCAGAAAAGAAGCTTACGAAAGAGAAGGAGATGAGTGCATCGTCCTTACTCCAAACGGCGTCAGAAGCGTTCTGGCGGCGACAAATGATAAAAATGATATCTGTATCGTCTATATTAAAGTAGGCGAAGAAACGCTATTAGAACGCCTTAAAAAGCGTGGTGATGATCCAGCTGAAGCAACAAGAAGACTTATGGCAGACAGAAACGATTTTGCTGAAGCAGAGGAACTAGCAAATATGGTTATCTTAGATGTATTATCTCCTAAACAGGCTGCGGAGTTTATCAACAAAATCATAAAGGAGGGCAATTTATGAAAATGATTGCCTTATGTGATAAAGTCGGTGGCTATACGTTTAACAACAGAGAAATTATTTTTGATAAGAAGTTGATTGAAAGAATGTTAAATGATTTAAACGCAAACGAAACTTTATGTTTTGCAGCGAAAAGCAAATTATTCTTTACAGTCTTAGAAATCAACCCAAAACAAAAGACAAAGCTTATCGTAAGCACATCAGATCAGTTAGGAAAAGACGATGATGTATTTCTGATTGATCTAACAGAAGATTACAAGAGATACATTGAAGATTGTTCTGATGTAATACTATATTGTGTTGATCAAAAACTGCCATCAGATAAGCGTGTAGTTTTGCCTAGCAACAAATTTTGTTTCTATGAAGAAGAAGTCGTAGAAGATCACAATTTCGATTGCGTTGTTAAGAAATTAGTGTTTAAAAGAGAGGAAAATTAAAAATGAGAAAGTATAGAAGAAACAGATTCATTTCCAAGATTTTCTTTCTTGTTATTTCTTTATTATTAGCATATATCACAAAAACATACGTGTTAGATAAGGAAGACAAGAAAGAAAGATTAGCACCGATCCAAGAAAAAGAAAGTGAAAATACCGTAGAAGAAAAGCAGGTTGAAAAGCAGGCGGAAGAAAAAACATCTTCTGAACCATCGACATTCGACTATAGTTCTCTACCAGAATTTTCTGGGGAGCCTTATACCGTTGTCAATGATAACAAACCATACTTCTACGATGATTACATGGTTCCAAAGGAGTATACAAGCTATGCTACTTATGGAGAACTTGATCGGCTTGGAAGATGTACAGAAACATTTGCCATTATCGGTAAAGATATCATGCCTACAGAGCCTCGTGGCTCTATCAAGGAAGTCAAGCCAACAGGTTGGAAGATTGCGAAGTATGATTTTGTAAATGGAAAGTATTTATATAATCGTTGTCACCTTATTGGTTATCAATTAACAGGTGAAAATGCAAATCCAAAGAACTTGATCACTGGAACAAGATATCTAAATGTAGATGGAATGTTACCTTTTGAAAACCTGATCGCAGGATATCTAAAGGCAAATCCAAATTCTCATATAGCATACAGAGTAACACCTATTTTTATAGGAGATGAACTTGTAGCTAGAGGAGTCTTAATGGAAGCAATGTCTTTAGAGGATAAGGGAGAATCTGTTATGTTTAACATCTTCTGTTACAATGTGCAGCCAGGAGTAACAATCGACTACAATAGTGGCGATAGTTGGTTGGAAAATTAAAAAAAGAGCGTGCCAAATGGTACGCTTTTCTTTTCTTCTTGACACATGCATACTGTTATGATAGTATATATGTATCAATAGGAATACCTATAAAGGAGAAAAGAACATGAACAAGGTTATTTTAATCGGACGACTATCTCGTGATCCACAGTTATACGTTACACAAAATCAGAAGAAGATCTGTAATTATACGATCGCAGTAGACCGTCCTCGACAAAAGGATCAAGAAGGTACAGCCGCAGACTTTATTAGTTGTGTATGTTTTGACAAGATGGCAGAATTTGCCGCCCAAGCATTTGCGAAGGGAATCAAGTTAGCAGTCGTAGGTCGATTAAGTACACGCACATACATTGATAAGACTACACAAAAGAATGTATATGTAACAGAAGTTATTGTTGAATCCCAGGAGTTTGTAGAAAGCAAGGAAACAAATCAGAAGTACAAACAGGCTCAACCAGTAGCTCAACAGGCACCACAGTATGATCCTTATGTTGCTCAACAACAGTATCAACAGCCAATTCCTCAACCACAGGTTCAAGCCGTACCACAGCCACAGTATCAACAACCTGCACAGCCAATGTATCAACCACAGCCACAAGTTGCTCCACAACCAATGCAGCAGCCGTATCAACAGCCTGTACCAATGGCTCAACCTAGTCAGCCACAGCCAATGCCAGAATATGGTCTTAACTTAGGTGCAGACGACTTACCATTTTAAAGAAAATTAAAAGAGGATTAATAAGTCCTCTTTTTTATTTTCTGTTCATATTACAAAATATATGTATAAATAGTCTGATAACATGGAGAAAACAGACATAGGAGGAAAATTATATGAAAAAGTTTTTTGCAGTGTATGATCTACAAATGGATGGCTTTAAGGCTGGAATGACTGGAACAGATCCAAAAGGGATGATCGATATGATGGTTGATCATATTTGTAACATTATCACAGAAGATGAAGAATGTGAGTATGAGGGTGCATCAGATATCGAAATTATTGACACTTTTGGTTTTACATTCTGCGAAGTATCGGAAAAAGATGCTGAAATCATCGAGAACTCTAATGATTTTGGATTGCTTACGACCGTAAAAGGCGTAAATGTCGCTAAATACAAGGATAAGATCTTACCGATCGAAGAGGTGGCAAATGCTTATCAATTGTAAAATCGGCGACAAGTTCATCTATCATGCAGGCAAGCTATTATCCAAACATGGTTATTTCCATGCGGAAGATCTAAAACTCAAATGTCATGTAATAGAGATATTAGATGATGCGATCGTTTTAGAGTCAAACTGTTCCAAGAAGAACCGTTATTACATGACGGAAGAAACAAAGGCATTGTACGAAAAGGAGGAAAATTAAAAAATGAAAGTCACTATGACTGAAGGATACCTTCGTGATGAAGGTTACAAGGCTGTTAAAACAGTTACGGAAAGCAACAATACGATTGTTGTATGGGGTTCAAAAGAAATCGGATACGACCTGATGATCCGTCTTTCTGCAACTCAAAAGAAGTATGCAGATGTTTGTTTTATTAATGCTTGTGCATTACGCCACGTTGCACTTCGTTCTGAAGTAGAAGCGTTTGCAATGCAAAGAAAAGTAACATCAAAGATCGAGTTCTTAGAAGCAATTCAAGAAATCGAAAAAGAATTAAAAGAAAGAACAAATGGAGGAAAATAAAAATGAAGTACGGTCTCTACAGCTACAACAAAAACACAGGGAAATATGTCTTATTGTGTGAATCCAAAAATAAAAAGGCAGTACACAATGAAGCTAGATTCTTACAAGCATTTGAGAAGAATGCTGAAAAAGTGTGGCGTATCATTACTGCAAAGACAGAACAAGTGTTTCCAAAAGTAATCTAAATAAGGAAAAGCTATATAACAATATAGCCTTTTTTTTATTTCTTGTTTTATTGCATTATATATGTGAATTGTTTGATGACATGGAGATCAAATGATAGTATATATATTTGTATAAAAAAAAAGGAGGAAAATGATGAAGAAATGGGAGAAAGGAAAAATTGGCGAACTAATGACACTCGCCAAAAAAGCCCCTGTTCAATGGGTAATAGCAACAGCTAGTAAAAATTATCCAGATGCAACAGCAGATGAGATCTATAATGAAGTTTCAACTTCAAGCGATCCATATACTACGGCTGTGATGAAATTCGGGCTAACCCCAATTTATGATCACAATAAGAAAATGGTTCCATTTTCAAAAGAAGCTATTTTGGCAGTATCACCAAAGAAAGGACAAAATGCTTATGCGTTATGTCCGTTCCATGGCGATCAGGTCCCTGGTTCTTTTGTAATTACACCAAGCAAAGCGATGTGGTATTGCTTTACAGATGGTTTTGGAAAGTCAACAATTGATTTCGAAATGAGATTTTACGGTATTACAAAATTTAATGATGCAGTTTATCACTTATGTTATCGAATGGGCTATATATCCAAAGAAGAATATAAGAATAAAAATGCCATCAAGGTAAACTTCGATGCAGTTAAGTCTCAGGAAAATGTTGCAATCAACCAAACCGAGGCTCCAAAGGCTGATCCCGATGTGATCCACATTGTATATTCAGCTATGGCACTTGTATCTGGGCTTTCACCAAAAGACCGTGAACATCTGATTACCACAAGAGGTCTATGTGAAGAAGATCTAAAAAACTACTTTACATTCCCAGTAACAGAGGGAAGTGATCACAGTAGCACTTTTGTAAGACGTATGTTCAAGCTGATCAGAGATAGATTTGCTTATGAATCTTTTAAGAAGAAGTTTGAGGAACTTACAAGAGAAGAAAAAGAAGCTTTCAAAAAACATGAGCTTCTAAATAAGATCGTAAAACAGATGCCTTTAGTTCCAGGATTCTACCTTGATATCAATTCAAGACGAGTAAAATTTACAGGCAGAGCTGGAATTGGGATCATGGCAAAAGACGAAAACGGAAAATGCGTAGGAATCCAGATAAGAGCATACAAAAAGAGCGATAATGCTCCTCGCTACACATGGTTTTCATCAGCCTCCTTAAATGGAGAAGCTGGTATTTATGGTGGAGCTAGTTCTGGATCTCCAGGTGGAATCATTTATCCAAAATCCATGACGGATAAATCATCCATTTGTATTACAGAAGGTCGATTCAAGGCTGAAGCAATTGCCAAGGCTGGAAACATTGCAATCTATGTTTCTGGAGTAAGCTCTTGGAGTTCTATTATTCCAATGCTGAAGTCTATAAAAGGCTCTCGAAATAAAGCATTCTTAATGTTTGATGCAGATGTACTACAAAATAGTTCTGTTTACAGACAATTAAGTGCTTTATCAGAAGCTCTAAAAGAATTAGGGTTGGACCCATTTGTTCTTACGTGGCGTGAAGAATATGGGAAAGGCTTTGATGATCTGATACTTCAGAATAGAAACTATAGAGCTTTATTAAAGTCAATAAAGTTTGATGAGTTCAAGGCTATCTACGAAGAACGTTTTAGCATGTTGCTGGATCTGTATCACGTTGATTCTTATAATAAGATGTCACCTGATACAAGAACGAAGTTCAACCATGACCTTTCGAATGTATTAGCAGCAATGTATCAATTACCACTAAAAAAATAGCCAAGATGATTTCTTGGCTTTTTTTGTTGATAAATAAAGGCAAAAAGAATAGAATGTAATTAAGCAAAACGGAACATATCCCATTTTGCAAAACACTGTAAAGTGTTCTTGTTTTCTCAGTACCACTCTTTTTTCTACAGTGCTATAAGGCACACTTTCGTTAGAGCCGATATAATTTCGGCTCTTTTTTATTTGTTGAAAAGAATAGGAAAGACTTGTAAAAATCATACTGTTATGCTATAATAAGTATATAAAGAAAGAAGAGATTTAGGGCAAAAGATTCCTAAACAGTATACAAGAAAAGGAGATTATATATGAAGTTATTTAAAACAAAAAGTGAAAAAGAAATCAAGAAGTTAAAGCCAACCTTAAAGAAGATTGAGAAGTTTGGAAAGAAGATTACATTATTATCAGACGAAGAACTAAAGCAGAAGACAAACGAATTCAAAAAGAGAATTGAAAATGGCGAAAAGTTAGACAAGATCTTACCAGAGGCATTTGCCGTGGTACGTGAAGCTGACCGTCGTGTTTTAGGCATGTTCCCATACGATGAGCAGGTGATGTGCGGTATTTTATTACACCAAGGAAGAATCGGTGAGCTTGCAACTGGACAGGGTAAGACACTGGTTTCAACGATGCCAGCCTACTTGAATGCTTTGACAGGAAAGGGTGTGCATGTCGTAACAGTAAATGATTACTTAGCATCTCGTGATGCAGAGCAAATGGGCAAAGTACACGAGTTTTTAGGCTTAACTGTAGGTGTAGTATTAAACTATTCATCCCCTTTGGAGCGTCAGATTGCATACGGTTCAGATATTACATACATTACAAATAACGAATTAGGTTTTGACTATTTGCGTGACAACATGGCTACGGAAGCAGCTGATAGAGTTCAGCGTGGCTTACACTATGTTATCATGGATGAAGTTGACTCCGTTTTAATCGACGAAGCACGTACTCCACTTATTATTTCTGGTGGCAGTGGAAAGTCAACAGAGTTATACAAGCATGCCGACATGTTCGTTAAGTCTTTGGTTTGTGGTAAGGCTAAGGAATTCAGCAAGATCGACTCTTTGATGGGCGAAAAGTATGAAGAAACAGGTGACTATATCAAGGATGAAAAGGATCAAGTCATCACTTTAACAGAAAATGGAATCAAGAAGGCTGAAAAGGTCTTTGCAATCGAGAATCTTTCTGATTCAACAAATATTGAATTACAGCACTGCATCAACACTGCATTACGTGCAAACTACCTAATGCACAAGGATGAACACTACATTGTTCGTGATGGCGAAGTTATGATCGTTGATGAATTTACAGGACGTGTAATGGACGGTCGTCGTTTCTCTGATGGCTTGCACCAAGCTATCGAAGCAAAGGAAGGCGTTGAAATCAAAGAGGAAAACCAAACTTTAGCAACTGTAACATTCCAGAATTTCTTTAACAAGTATGAAAAGAAGGCTGGTATGACAGGTACAGCGATTACAGAAGAAAAGGAATTCCAAGATATCTATGGTATGGATGTAGTTGCAGTTCCTACTCATCAGCCAGTTATTCGTAAGGATCTAACTGACGTTGTTTTCTTAACAAAGAAGGAAAAATATGAAGCAATCTGCAATGAAGTAGAAAAGGCTTATAAGAAGCGTCAGCCAGTATTAGTTGGTACAGCTAGTATTGATGTTTCTGAACTTTTAGACCGTGCATTATCTAAGCGTGGTATTCCACATACAGTATTAAATGCAAAGAATGACTCCAAGGAAGCTGAAATCGTAGCTAAGGCAGGTATTGCTGGAGCAGTAACGATTGCAACAAACATGGCTGGTCGTGGTACAGATATCAAGTTAGATGATGAAGCAAAGGCGAATGGCGGCTTAAAGATTATTGGTACAGAACGTCATGAATCTCGTCGTATTGATAATCAGTTACGTGGTCGTTCAGGTCGTCAAGGCGATCCAGGTGAATCTCGTTTCTACCTATCTTTAGAAGATAATCTTGTAAAGCGTTTTGGTTCTGCTGACTACTTCTCTATCTATGAAAAGAATCATACAATAGGAGAAGAGATCACAAACAAGATCTTGTTGGCAGCTATTACAGATGCTCAGCATCGTATTGAAGATAACAACTACGGCATCCGTAAGAATCTTTTAGAGTACGATATTGTCAACAACCATCAGCGTGAAATCATTTATGCAGAACGCAACAAGGTCTTAGATAAGGGCAACATGTACGCAACAATCACAGGCATGGTCAAGGATCATCTTGATGGCATCGTTTCAAAGAGCATGAATGGCAAGAAACTAACAAAAGAAGAGTTCGATTCTTTAAACAACCAGTTATATGCAATCTATCCAAACTTATGTGTACGTAATGAAGAATTAATCGGAACAAGCAAGGAGACTGTATTGAATGCAGTTGTAGAACGTGCAATGAACGTTTATGCAGAAAAAGAAGCTCTCTTTGTAGATCCAGAGCAGATGCGTCAATTAGAACGTCAGGTTTTATTACGTATCATTGATACAAACTGGAAGATCCATTTAGACGATATGGAACAGTTAAAGCAATGGATTGGTATCAAGGCTTATGGTCAGAAGGATCCTAAGCTAGAATATAAGCGTTTGGGCTATCAGCTCTTTAATGAAATGATGATGAATATCATTGCTCAAACAGTCAAGACAATGTACAATATTCAGGTGTTCGTTCCTGCACCAGAACCAAAGCAAGAAGAAAAAGAACCTATTATTGAAGAAGTCAAGACAAACAATAAGCACATGAAGATTTCCATTGCAAAGATGCAATTAGACTAAGAGCCAAGGAGGATATATAAAATGGCATTAAACCTTTTAGATGAATTACGAGAAACAAAAGAAATGGCAGAAAGAAAGGCTGCAAAAAAAACATCAAAGCTTAAACCACTATTAGAAAAGTGTATTAAAAATCAGGAATTTTCAATCCATGAAGCGATGGAAAGGTATGAAGGCAAGTGTTATCGAAATCACATTATGTTCCAGATTCCTATTGATTTATTAGACTTATCAAGAAGTGAACTCACTCCACTAATTCGTTACAAATTAGTACAGGCAATGAAGGAAGTTACTGGAGCAAAAAACTTATATTTGATGGATGTCGGAAGTAGCAACACTGCTTATTTTAAGATCGATATGTCAGAAGAGACAAGCGAGCTATTCGAAACTGCGATCAAAACAAATATGCTTCATGATACCGATTTATTGATCAAAGAAAAGCTATTAGAAGCAGCATCAGATGGTGTTAGTAACGGCAAACAATCCTTAATGGATTATTGTGGATGTAGCTTATTCCCACTCTACGACAGACATAGCCAGTGGCTAAAAGAAACAATTGAGAAGCTCTATGAGTCACGTGGCATTTCTTTGAAATTAAATACCAAAGAGCCAAGCATGGAATTTTCTTGGAAGTAATAATATTTTAAAAGGGCAAAAATATATTGTCCTTTTTTATTTCTTCCTATATCACATAATATTTTTGTATCATTTGATAACATGGATAAGGCTAAAGAGCCAAAGGAGGAAAATTATGTTATTAATAGATGAATTAAGAGCAGAATACAACAAGTTGGAAACAGTCATGAACGATTTGGAGGCTATTAAAAGCCAAGTGAAAAAAGCATTAGAGAATGGACAATATATCGTTTATTCTCACTGTCAAGAGCAGGTGAAAATGTCTATCAAGTTAGACAAAGAGTTCGATTGCTTATTAGAAAATACTGAACTAGCAATCAAGACATTAACATCAACAACAAATGAAGCCTGTGGAGGCAATACTTTTGTTACAGTTGATTCAACACAGGTAATCTGTGTGGTTAAGCAATTCTATCCAACAGATAGATTGGACCTACCATTTCATAAAATGATGTTGACAGACATTATTGAGTTTACAAAGTTCCATTTAAAAAATGAAATGTTAGAAAAAGCAAAAAATGGCTTTTCCGAAGGAACGATCAAGCTTGGAGAAAAGGCAATGGATATCACTGTTTATTCTGATATCATTTTTAAAAAGTTATCTGAATATTATGCAGAGCAGGGTATCAAGGTTCAATTCGGAATGCTTTTAAGTGACCCAATCTATTTCAACTGGGATCCAAAGGAGGAAAATTAAAATGTTGGACAAAGTTTATCTAAAAAATGGCGAATATGCCATGATGTGGGTATTTAAGGAAGTATTAAATCTCGTAAAAGAGAATGGTGGAAAGCTTGCCAATAAGCAATACTACCAACAAGACTATCATTTTGGTGGTGAACAGCTTATCATCAGAAACGAAGACCAAGCTGAAATGACGGTTAAAGGCTTCACATGGAGTTTTGGTTCTTATATTGAATTCGAACTAAACGGATATTATTACTACTTGCAAAGTGGCAGTAACCCATTGATCAGCAATGCTTTTATGAAGACGAAGATCATTCATAAGGATGGCAAGGATTGGATTCAATCTGTCTACTTAGATGATCTTGATGTTTGCAATGCAACATTAACTGCACTTCGCTACTATAGTGGCAGCAAACCATTTTATGCAGATGTTAGAAAGATTGCTCAAGATCTTCTTAACAAGATGATCGAGTCAAAATGCTCTGGCATTGCAGAGAAGAGAACCTTTACTGTCGTCTACAAGGAAATCGAGGACTAAAAAAAGAGAGGGCTAATTTACCCTCTTTTTTTTATTTTGAGAATGTTGGTTCTGCTTTTGTTATGTAGACCTCTGTTCTAGGATTGTTTTTATCATAGAATACTCTACTTCCATCCGTAGATACAACGATTTTAGTATTGTCGTCCACTAGCAACCCATTCACAACGAGAATATCGTGCAATGCTTCATTTAGATTGGTTAGGTCTATGGTTCTGTATGTATCCATATAATATAAAGCTTTAATATTGATCGGATAATCAATGCCCAAAGGTCTTACAAATAAAGATGCGTCTTTTTCATACTTTTTAAATGGACTTGATGGAGCGACAAATGGAACCTTTTTTATTTTCCCAGTCGTCTTCGAGATAATATTCTTATGATAAATATTTTGAGAATTCTTCTTTGTTCTTGGGCAGATGGGAATAATAATTTTGATACTCCCATCGCTTAAAACCTTTGTTCCTACTGTATCCTTATTCATAGCGATTGAATAACTCCTAACACATGCACGATTAGTACATACAATGGAACGATAACGATATATAGAACTGTCTTAATACTCTTTATTGTTTTGTTATTGATCTTCATAATCTTTCGCATTACATTTAAGATTGAAAAAATAAATGTGAATAATAACGCTAACGCAAATACGAATACCATCCAAGCAATTGAAATATGGAAAATAAATATATGGATAGGCTCAGACAATAGCATCGCAAGATTTAAACTTAATACAGCTTGAGCATCAACTCTTACTTCATTCAATGCAGAGCCAATTAGATCAGGAACTTCCTTTGTATATGCACCACTGACTCTAAATTGCGTTGTTTTAATGCCTTCTTTAACTGGGATGATATTTACCCTAGATTCTTTCCCATCACGCTTATACGCTAATAAAACAGGGCTAGAATCGATCTTATAATCTTCTAAGATCTTCTTCGCTGTATATTCTTTTGTTACAGGAATACCAGAAATGGAAAGGATCTCATCACCAACCTTTAAGCCAGTTTTTTCAGCGATTCCATATACTTTGGATAGCTTATTATCATCTCCACAAACAATACCGATCGAATAGGCATCCCCTCCATTTGCAGAGATTTTAGCATATTCCTCTATTCCATCGTGTAAGTAAACGATCTGATAATCTTCATATTTGTCTTGTTTCTTTAAATGTTCCTTATATTCTCTAGTTGTAAATACCTTTTGTTCGTTATATCTAAGAACAAGATCTCCATCGGACAATGTAGCTGGGATATCTGTGCTATCTGTGTTTATTTTGATGTATGGAACATCTGTTCCGACAGTTAAAATCGATATAAATGATAGGGATATGGCAACAATTAATAATATTGCTCCAGATAAAATTCCTCTAAAAGTTCTTTTTATTTTTCTAAAAACTCTTCTTAATAACTTTTTGATTACGAAATATATCAATGCAATCGTAATCAAAAGCATTAATGATAAAATTGCTTTGATAAATACCATCTTTTTCCCTTCCTTCTTTTATTTTTTGTTTTCCTTTAATCTGCTAATAACATCTTTTACGAGTGCCCCACGTTTGCTTTCATTTTCATAAAATGTTGTTTGATAACAAAGTGGGCTATCTTTCATTAAGTTCATAGCAAATACAAGCCCATTGTTATACTTGTTTACGTATGGGTTATCGATCTGTTCATCAGTCGGATCTCCAAGTAAAACGAGTTTAGAATGTTCCCCTGGTCTTGTAAGAATGCCAATTACATGTTTTCTTAATAGATTTTGGGATTCATCACAAATAATATATGTATCAGAAATACTTCTTCCTCTGATATAAGAAAACGATTCTACTCGGATCTTTTCATCTCCGATCAACTGATTGATTTGTGATTTTACCTTATCTGGTTTCACGCCCTTTGCCAGCATGATCGTCTTGAGATTATCCCAATATGGTCTCATAAGTGGATCAATTTTTTCTTGTTCACTACCTGGAAGTGCCGCATCATTTTTGTCAATCATTACATTTGGTCTTAACAATAACACCTGCTTAACTTCTCCACGATCTAGTGCATCTAGTCCACCAGCTACAGCAAGAAGTGTCTTTCCAGTTCCAGCAGGACCAGAGATAATTGCTAATGGAACTTTATCGACAGGGCTGACTACACATTCTTTTGCAAAATATTGTGCATTATTCTGTGGCTTGATTCCGCTAAACTTGGATCTGTCCGTATAAAGAGGAACAATTTCTTCACCAACTACTTTTCCTACTGTCTGGATACCTCCTGTTTTTTCTTTTGCATATAATTCAACAAATTGGTTTTCATGTAGGTCATTTCCATTTTCTAGTTCTTTTGCTAATATGGCATCCTTGATTGAAACAGAACCACCTTTTTGTAACATCTTCACGGCTGATACCTTGGCTTCAATAATAGAGGTTCTTCCACTATAAACTTCTTCTTCCATAGGGTTCTTATATTCTTCTACCGTTAAGCCATATCTGCCCATGGCTCTATTTGCCATGCCATTATCATTTGTTACAAGAATTACTTTTCTCTTCTTTTCCTTAGAGGTCTGATTATCACTATAATCTCGTAGAGCTTTTGCCGTTAAAATGATTTCCCAATCTGAAATATCTTTATTCATACTGGCTTCTAAATCTGAACGGTTGAAGTAATTGGTAAAGAAAATATTTCCACCACCTTCAGAAGTACAAACGATCTCATCTTTTAATCGCTTCTCATCTCTTTTGATGCTCTTTTGCTCTCCTAGCAGTTTCCGAATCTCCTTGTTAGCAGCTCTTGCAGCTTCGGCTCGTTCTGGATTTCTATAATCTTCTTTCAGAATGTTTAACTCATCCAATACTGCAACTGGAATATAGACATCATTCTCTTCAAATTTATGCATTGCATCTTCATCGAGCAATAGCACATTTGTATCTAACACGTATTGTTTTTTCATTTATTTTTCTTCTTTCTTTTCTTCTTTTAACTGGAATAACATTTTGATAATCTGTTCTCTGCTCATGAAACAAGCTAACATTATCATTGGGCTTTCAAAGAGATTCAGTTTGTTTTTCTTGTAGAATTTTTTTAAAGTTTCAATCCCATGATATTCAGTATCTTTCGTAACCTCTAAATCACAATAAAACCCTTCGAACTCTTCAATTTTGTTCAGATCGAGTTTCCCTTTGACCTCTGGAACGTACTTCCTAACTTTTAAATATCTCCTCAGATCTTCATCGTTGATCTTATAATTCTTTTCAATAAAAGTCTTTAGTTCTTTTTCCTTCCCGTCTTTGATCATGGCAACCATGAAAGCAACTTCTGTAATAAATGCAGCTTCTAATATATTAAAAGCAACATAATTATCAGGATATTCAAAATCATAATACTCAATAGAATGAATTCTTCTGACAACAGATGTAATCAGGTTATCTTGTTCCGTTAAATCGGTTATAGTTGCTGGCGTTAACATCTGCCTAACCCGTACAATATCATCTGGGACATTATCCAATGTCACTAGTTGTGGGCAATACTCAAGAACAAACCCACTTGTTTTCTGTGCCATATCGTTCAAGTAAAATAGTAGACTCTTTTCTCTATCTTTTCCAAGCCCAACTGGCATATCATAAAATTTCAGCATCGTATGCTCCTTTCTTATTCATATTTATTATACCATATACTGTTATGCAATACTAGAAATTTATACTGTTATGTGATATAATTTAAGAGTAAAAGAAAGGAGTTTATTTATGAAAAGAAAACCTATCGATCCATACTTCCATGAAGTAGTAGGGCAAAATCTTCAATTTGAAGGAACACTTTATTCTATGACGCCGATCATTAAAGAAATATCTGGCGGAAAACGTCTAAAATGTTTCCCTACGATTTGCTTCCATGATGTAAAAGAACTTGGTTCTGGATTACCCTTTCGCCAACATGTCAATGTTTTAGTGACAGATGCAATGTTTAACAAGACTTTATTTGATAACAAATTCTTTATTGGTGATATAGTTAGATTTACAGCGAAGGTATTTTATTACGAATCCAAAAAGGTCAACAAGAAATACAACTATCGTGAATTATCGATCGGATTAAAAGATATCGGAAACATGGTTTCAATAGAAGGAAGCAAAAGACCAAAAGGAGCATTAAACAAAGAAGAGTTTCGACGTAAAGGCGGCATGACTACAAAGTATGCCATGGCATGCGAGAGATACAACAAAGAAGAAAACTTTGATGTAAATATTCCAAGTTTCTATTCTCTGATATCGAATGGATATATTCCGCCCCAAAAATAAAAGCAAGGCTTATTTGCCCTGCTTTTTCTTTTTTTCTTTTCTCTTGTCACTTACCACTAAAACAATTAATAAGATAGGAGAAATAACCAACCCAATTGCTAAAGCTTTTTCTTTGATTGGCATACTAGAAACCTGTTCAATCGGAGTAATCTTCTTTTGCTCGATCGGAACTGGGTCAATTCTTTTTCCTCTAACAAGTAATCTATGAGAATTAACACCATAAGGCGTACAAGTTATCAGTGTAATAAGATCGCTATCTGGTTCTATTGCAAGCCCACTTGTATCTTCAGGAAGAACTGTATCAATTTTATCTACCCTATAAGCCATTGTTTTATCCAAGACGTGCAAGTAAATCAGATCTCCCTCTTTCATCTGGTCAAGATCGGTAAACAATTTTGCCGATGGAAGTCCTCTATGCCCACTTAATACTGTGTGGGTCCCAACGCCACCGATAGGTAAACTTGTTCCTTCTACATGTCCAACTCCTTTTGATAATACATCTTCACCGATACCATGATAAATAGCTAAACGAACGTTGATTTTCGGAATTTCTATATATCCCATAACATTATCATTAGTTGGGTTTAACAACTGATCATAAGGATGTGATAATACATAGTCCTCATTATCATGGAAAACATCCTTTACGAAGTTGACTGTATGTTGATCATTATAAGCTTTTGCATCAGCCCACATTTTATCAATCTGTTCTTTATCAAGTTCTTTTACGTTATTTTCGTATTCATCGGCAATCTGGTCATTTCGATATTTGTTCCATAAGTCACTTACAATTGGATATCCCATGATTCCAAGCCCGATCGTCATACCCAAAAGGCAAAACAATTGGACCATAAACTTTTTTCTTTTCTTTTTCATGCTTATATTATGCTATATATTCATCAAAACATATAAAAAAAAGGAAGCTTTTACACTTCCTTTTATTTCTTTACTTCGCTAATTCTTCTTTTTCTTTGCGAGCTTGCATAAATGCATAGCCAAATCCGCAGAATAAGCCGATTCCAGCTACAGTAAACATTACTGTACCAACACCACCAGTAGAAGGTAATGCAGCTAACTTAGTATTTTCGATCTGTGTAGGGTTGTCGATCGCTGTTACGATAGTATTCTTAACCTTACCATAGTCTGGGTTTTCATCACCAGTATCTAATAAAGCCTTGTTATCTACTTCCTTAGTATTTGTATACTTCATTTCGCCAACCTTGTTCCAAGCAGCTCCAACCTTTGTTTCTGTTGAAATAGAATAGTCTGTTAATACGCCTTCTTCATCAAGGTTTGCAACGATATCGATCTTGTATACTGTATTATTTAAAGAATAACCTGCTGGAGCAGAAATTTCCTTTAAGTAATATGTGCCAGCATCCAAACCATGGAAGTTCATGAAGCCCTTATCAGTAGAAGTTGTTTCTGCAACCTTTGTCTGAGCATCTTCATCACTATAGAGTCCGAACTTAGCACCTGCTAAAGCCTTGGTAGAATGCTTTGTAAATGTGTGTGTTTCGTCCTCTTTTTCTTCCCAAGTAGTAGATTCTGTACGTTCTGATACCTTACTCAATTCATTTGTCTGATGTTTGCCTTGCTTGCCATCAATTGTACTACCTGATTCTTCCCATGTTCCATCAATGTTTCCGTCGATAGAGAATGTATAATGATAAGTCTTATCCTTTACAATCTTAACGGACTGTTCATTTGTTGGATCGTTAGAATACTTCAATGTAGCAACGTTCTTGTTGTCTGCAAAGTTCTGGTTTGTTTCTGTAGAAGTAAGTTTTGTCTTATAAACGATCTTAACTGCTTCGTTACCATGAGCCATTAAGTATTCGCTCTTGAACTTAACTGTAAAGTCCTTGCTGCCTACACCGTTTACTAACTCATAGTCTGTATTTGCTACTAAATCATCCCCAGCAGCATTCTGGATCTTGATCTCAGAGATGTTTTCAAATACATCTTGTAGCTTATCTGAAATTTCAAAGCGTGGGTTCTTGTAAACTGTTCCATTTTCGCCAACTTGATAGGATGGTAATTGTGTATCAATTTGGAAAGTAATTTCATCAGCAACTGTTGAACCAACGCCATCAGCAGATACCAAGTCGCCCTTCTTCTTCTGACCATCTACAATGATGTTCTTTTTCATAGTTGGTGTGCTTCTCTTTAAGAATGCTACCTTACCATTTGCAAAGGCATTGTTTAGGTTGACTGTACCGCCATCCGCAGCGTCTACGTTTGCGTTTGGAATGTTTACAGATACGATTGCAGGGTTATAAACAGTTGTATTTGACTTAGAAACTAATACAACGTATTCGCCTGCTGGAGCTTCTGCTGTAAAATCTGTACCATTACGAGTTAAGGAAACAGGTTCAAACTCTGTCTGATGAGCTAAGATGTAGGATACAGCAGCCTGTACTTCCTCTGATGTTGGCTTAGCTAAGTCGGCAATTGTAATGCCATCTACAGCCTTATAACCGAGTAAACCGTGTGCATTGAATTCTGGCTTAACAATACGGTAAGCCTTTACTTCAGCGTTTGTATCAGCTGTATCAACATTCTGCACTGTAATAGTTGCCTTTGTTGTAGCTGATGGTGGAGTGACTCCTTCTGCGGAAACAGGTAATAAAGCAGATGCAATACCTGTGGCTACAACTCCAAATGCAGCCGTTTTAATGATTTTCTTCTTCATTTTTCCCTTTCTATTCTTTTTTATATAAATAAAAGAAGTGAACGTGTCGTTCACTAATGATTATGCTATTTTATTCACACTTTATCCACAATTTTTTCAAAATTCTTTCGCAACTTCGTCAAAAACGTTCATATAGCTATAAAATTCGTATAAAAAATCATCCTTATCTTTTCCTATGGAATAGTGTAAGAGTTCTAATGGGGATTCATAAATGCCAGAATAGGCATAATACAAACAGGCTTTGTCAAGCTTGCTGACTCTATTTTTATCTCTACCAAATGCTATATAAAGATCTTCAACTGAAGAAATGGCAAAATTTGTAGCAATGTAATATTTTAATATTGCGGCAAGCTTTTCTTCTCCATGTTCATCCTTAAAGTATTCATGTGGGAATGACTTCATTTGTCCGTTCAAAATCTTTTTATAGATATCAACAGCTTGATCACACATATTATATGGTACTTCTAATGGAAATACCTTCTTGATAATCCATTTGTAATCTCCTGTTGCAACAATTGTCATTGGAGTATCGATATATTTAAAAAGTCCCCTGATTTTTAGTTGATCAACAATATCACTAGTTAAATTATCGGCAGCATATACAGGTGTCCATCTCAATATTTTTGTAATAGCATAAGCGATAATTGCGATTGCTTTTTTCTCTTGAATAACACTATTTGCTTCTTCAATTCTTTGGTTGATCTTTTCTTGTTCGTCCTCTACAATATCATCAATTTTATCCTTTTTAATAAGCTCTTTTAAACTAAGGACTTTTGTTTTCCCTAATAAATAATTTTCATATACTTCAATAGCATGGTTATCTAACATAAATAATTTATACATCCTTTCGTATATATTATGCTATATCTACTCAAATTTGCTACAAATTCATTTTTTTAATTTTATTTTTATTACATAATTGAATTGTATTTATTTGATGACATGGAAAATATCAAATAAATTAGACATTTGTTATGATAGTCCCAAAAAGAGGGCAAAGGAGGAAAATAAAATGTCAAATAGTATTTTAGTATCAGGAAACGTAGCTTCAGAGATCAAAGTATCAACAACAAAAGATGGCAAGAAGTGTGCTCACTTTAGTATGGCTGTCAACAAATCAAATGACCAAAATGAAACTGGAAATGCATCATTTTTTAATGTTTCAGTATTTGATGGTAGATCTGCGTCAGATCTTGAACGCTTTGCAAAAAAAGGCACCCCTGTTGCTGTAGCAGGTTATTTATCATCTGATGAAGGTAAAGATGGCTTAACATATTACAGGGTTAATGCCAACAGCGTCACATTAGTTCCAGGAGGAGATGATAAAGCGGCAGGATTCTTTGTTGGAACAGTTGCAAGATTGTTCCCAACTGGTTTTTCATTTGCTTTAAATTATGGTAGCAAAGAAAACCCAAAGACGATATTTATGTTTGCTTCTTTTAGTAAGAAATTACTCGAAAATTTGGATAGAACAATCTATCAAGTAGGTGATTTAATTGCAGTGAGTGGATATTTATCCGTTTACAAGACAACTAAAGAAGACGGCAAAGCATTCAATAACTTAGGTATCGTTATTGCTGCTACTCCAGTAATTGTTAGAAAGAAGGGGCAACAGCCTGTCCAAGCAAATCAGCAACCAGTAGCTCAGCAGATGTACCAGCAGCCAACAGCTCAACCACAGCAAATGGCACAGACATATCAGCCACAGCCACAGGTACAGACTCCTGTTCAGCAACCAGTTGCAGATCAGATGAGTGAAGCTCAGTTTAATGCTATTACAGGTGGAGATTATTACGCAAATAATTTTGACATTACGTCAGATGATTTACCATTCTAAAAAAAAGAGTCGTGATTATTCACGGCTTTTTTTCTTTTTATTTGGTATAACATAATAATATTGACACATTTGATGATCATGGATAAAAATAGAAAAGAGGAAGAAAATGAAATACAAATTTAAGAAAAGAGATGGAGTAAATTCCATCGCCGAAGCCCATTTAAAAAACCTTGGGCTAAATTCAGTACAAGAAATCAACAATTGGTTTAAGCGTTCTATCACTGATCAATACAGCATGAAGGACTTACCAAAAATTACTGCAAAGATCAACGAATATAAAAATAAAACAATTTTTATTTTCGGTGACTATGATGTAGATGGAACAAGTGCGATTTCAATTCTTATATGGGCAATGAGATGGACTGGTTTTACCAATGTTCACTATCGGATCCCACGTAGGTGCGAAGGATTTGGTTTAAACAAAACAATGGTCGATGAAGTAAACCAGTATGCGTCTGATAACAATCTGGATCCAAAAGAGATTCTTATTTTAACAGTTGATAATGGTATTGCTGCACTAGAACCTATTGCCTATGCAAAAAGTTTTGGATACACGGTAATTGTTACTGATCACCATCAACCTGTAATAGAAAATGGTAATACTATATTACCAAATGCTGATTTTATATTGGATGCAGAAGCAATTCCAAATTCAGCTGATTTTACAGGATACTGTGGGGCAGGAAATGCCTACAAGATTGCTCGTTCATTATTGGGCAGCAGCAATCCATTGCTTGAGCTATTAAAGCCAATTGCAATGCTTGCTACATTTTGCGATCAAATGGTATTAACAGAAGAAAATTATGTTATAGCCTATCAGGGTTTAAAGGTTCTAAACAATGATATTACAAATGCTCTGCCAGGATTAAAGGCAATGGCTTATGAGTTTGGAATCTCTCATTGGACTGGAGTTACGGCAGGATTCACTTGTGGACCAGCAATCAATGCTTTAGAGCGTATGTATGATGGTTATGCAAAATACGCTGTAGAACTATTAACATCTTCCGATTACTCTGAATGTTTAGAACTTATGAAGATTTTAAAGCAGTGTAATGATGAAAGAAAATTGGCAACAGCTAATGCTTATGAACAGGGTATCTTACCTCAACTTGAAGTTTTAGAAAAAGCTAATGAAATCAAAAACCCAGTCATTGTTTATGTGCCAGACATCAAACCAGGTATTATTGGAATTTTAGCGGCAAAGATATTAGAGAGATACAACTTGCCATGTGCGGTATTTACAAATGGTCAAGATGGAGTTCTCAAAGGCTCATTCCGTGCCCCAGAAGGATACGATATAAAGGAGCATCTTGATAGATGTGCTGATTCTTTCTTAGGACATGGTGGACATGCTGGAGCAGCTGGTGCATCCGTTACAAAAGATGGATTTGAAGCAATGGTGAAGAATATGCAACAAAATGTAACACCATTCGATCCTAAAGCAACTGATACCTTAGAGTATGATGTTGAAATAAAGAACGAGGATCTACTAGCAGCTATTACAGAGAATGAAAAATTCCAGCCATTAGGAAATGGTAATCCAGATCTTATCTTTAAGGTCACTGGATTTCAAATCGTTCAAAATTATGGATCTTACAAGAAGGAAATTGGAGGTGGCGGTATTAAATTTGTGTCATCCACTTCTACAGCCGTTGGTTTTGGACTAGCTAAGTTAGCATCTTCCATCAATGGACCAGCAACATTAACATTGTATGGTAACATTTCAAACAACTTCTTTAAGAAGAATGATGGAACTTTATTAGTTACACAACAGATCCAATTCCTAGATTTTGAAATCGAAGATCTAAATCAAACAAGTTTCACGAAAGGATTAGCAAATATGTCGAAATAAAAAAAAGAGGGCGATTGCTCTCTTTTTTTTGTTTACCAATTTCTCCACACCCTTAATAATTCGCCTGCTGTAAAGTCTGGATTTAACCCCCATTCTTTAAGCATATCCTTGACTTGTTTAGCATCAAATTCGTCATCGGGTCCCCAAGTGCCTTTTAAAATTTCAAAAGCTGTTTCGTCCATGGCTCTGACAAATCCCTTGTGTTCTTTCATCCATTTTTGGATATGTTTTTTCTTATTTTCTCTTTCCCGATCTTTACTCTTATCCCTTGTCTTATACGCATAACCTGCATAAGCCTTTTGTGCTGTTCTGTATCCATATCCTTGTGCATCGTCTAAAACTTCTCCTGTTTCATTCGACACGATACAATAACGTATTTCAGAAGTATCATAGGCTGGTTCACTATTCCATGGTTCATTCTTATCTTCAATGGCATCATGATGGGTTGTAACCTTATAGGGGATTGCTTTATATTTCTTGTCCATAATAGTCCTTTCTATTTATTTCATTTATATTATATCATATAACAGTATGATTTTCGAGAACTATTTCCATTTTTATACTCTATTGGTAAAACTGCATAAAAATTACGATATAACAGTAAAAAAAATAGCATAATATAAATGATAAAAAGGAGACTTTCTATATGATTTTGAAAAAAGTTTTATTAATAGGATTAACACTTTCATTATTAACAGGATGTTCATCTGAAGATTCTCAAGACAATAGTAATGAGGCAACGATAGAAACGAATGTAAATAAATTAAAAAACGGATCTTTCTATATTGAAAGAGATAACACTTATTATGAAGCATTTTTGGGAGATGCGACCTTCACAAGAAATAGCGTTGTTAAAAATGGCGATTCAAGTCGTGTGGCGTGGCTTAATGAAAGTACGGATACAAAGATCCCAACGATGTATCCAGGAGATAAGATCGTATACAGACAGAATGAAGGCATCTTTGAAGGCGATGTTACTGTTGAAAGATTTTATGATCTTGGATATACAATAGGCGTTTGTGGGTTAAAAGCTAATACAGCGGGTAGATACACTTTTGATACAGATGTAAAAGAATTAAATGTGAATCCTAGTTCCGATGCCAACCAACTAACCTCAGCAGGGGATAGCCAAGCTGTAATTGAGTCGATCGGAAACGCAAAGTTACGTTCTGGAAATATATCTGAGGCAGGAACTATTATCGGACTAGAAAAAGGCAAAACTTATTCGACCGATGTTTACGTTGGTACAATTTTAAAGAACTATAAAATCAAAGCAGATGTAAAAGCTTTAATGTCAACTGAAACATACGAAATTAAAAACTTTGAATATATGCAAAACAAAACAATCTCGATCACATTGCCTACATGGCTCAATAGTGGTTATTACTTGATTGAGGGTTATGGTTTTATTAAATATTCAACTTCAGGTAAGGAATGGGATGAATCAACAGATGTAAATGTCCCTAACACTCCTACTTATGAATCATCGGATAACTCAGAAAACGAAAAGAAGAAATCACTAGAAAGTGATGACATTCAAGAAGAAAAAATCGTAATCAATGAAGATGGCGATTATAAAGTAAGTGTCAGCTATGAAACAAAGGAAATAAAAAAAGGAAATTACAAAGTGGCAGATCCAAAGGCTCGTATCATTGGAGATGATGGAGCTACATTCTTATCACAGGAAGAAGTTGGTAAATTAGAAACAACTATAAAACTAGTTAAAGGTGAATATAAGTTACAAGTAATAGGGCTTTCTGGGAGAACCTATAGCTACAATGTGGAGAAACAAAAATGACAAGAGATAAAGGAAATGTAATTGTTGGAATCGCAAAAAACAATTCTCAATTAGCAAAATTAGAAGAGAAATACCAATTACAAGACAGAGATGAATTTATCATTTATTCAAAAGGCGAATCTTTTGAAAAAATAGCAAATACCATCATTCCAGACAAAGGTGGCGTTTGGGCTAATCCAGTTTACATGTTTGTATCAAAGCATAGTCTCCTTATTGGTATCACAGAACTGCAAAAAAAGATAAACGAATTTTTAAACATTAAAAAGAAAGAAACACTTTTTGATCCTTTATCGATCTCTGTAAAACTAGTTGGAGATTATCTTGAGGCTTATGTGTTAATTCGTTTTTATGGGCAAAAAATTAAATTTGGTGAATTGTATGATTTTATAGGGGTAAAGCAAGATAATACTACTGAAGAAAAAAGCAAGCTGATCATTCCTAATGATATAAAGAGAAATTATACAGAAGAAGAAAGAGAACTACATCTACAAATGGTAGAGGAACAAGATGAAAAATTAAAAACATCGTCTACACAAAAGCCATTTTTAAATCAGCTGGATACTTATATTCCAAGACGGCTTGAAGAAATCGATAGTCGAGAAGAACTTGTTTATAACCTAAAAGCTAAAGATATGCAAATAAAAACAATTTGCGATTACGAGCATTTTGTCTCAATCTTCCAAGAGGCAATGGGCTATATTACAGAAGCAGAAAAGAATTCTTATTATAGTGTATTAAGAGGTCAAAAAGATGAAGAATCTTTTATGGAGATGTTAAAGGCATACATCCAAAGAACATTTGTAGATACTTTAAGACTTCAAAGAGAAGATGTCCCAGCACTAATTGAAAAGCTACATAGAGCATTATTTGAATTATATATCGTACAGGACCTTATTGACGATCCAGATATTAGTGATATTAAAATTACGGATCCTTATTCAATAAGAGTCAGAATCAAAGGAAAGGCGTATCTTTCAAATATCACCTTTATCGATCAGGCTGACTATATAAGATTTATTAATGGTGTAGCGACTGTAAACGGAATCGACTTAGGTGTTCCAACCCAGACATTTACAGATGAGCAGGATGAACAATACCTGTTAAGATTTTCTATCACAGCACCATATATTACATGCTCTGGATATCCTATTATTCATATTCGAAAGTTACCTAGAAAGAAGTTAATGGCTGACGATTTAATCAAAGCTGGAATGATGGATGAAAAGATTCGCAACTACCTACTTGATTGTGGGAAGTATAGTAAGGGAGTCGTATTTGCTGGTCCTCCTGGATCTGGTAAAACAACTTTGCTTAATTGGTTTTTAGAAGAAGCCTATGAATCTTCGGCAGAAATCTTATGTATCCAAGAAAACGATGAATTATTTGCTTATCGAAAAGGAATCATGTTTGAACATGTTGTATTAAATCCACAAAACGGACAACAACCATGTACGCTAGAGCAGTTAGGACAGATGGCTTTAGTTGCTGGTGCCAATGTATTTATTATTGGTGAAGTAAAAGGTCCTGAAGTGGTATCTGCTATTACATTATCAAACTCTGGATGTAGAACGGCTTTATCGATCCACTCTCAATCGGCAAGAGATGCAAGTGATAAGCTTGTTGATCTAACATTAAGAGGAATGCAAAATGTAACCTATGAACAAGCGAAACGTTCTACTAAGTCATTTGACACAATCGTATATCTACAAGATTTTACAGTTCAGGAAATCGTACAAGTTAAAGGATATAACGAAGAGAAAAAAGATATGGATTATATCCAGATATACAAAAAAGAAATCTAGCCAAAAGGTTAGATTTTTCTTTTTAAAATCGCATAATAAAAGCATCATAATCTTTAAAATATCATACTGTTATGATATAATATAGGCATGTAGAAAGGCGGTAAAAATGCATTATGTAATGAGTGATATTCATGGTCAATACGACTATTTTCTGGATATATTAAAAAAGATAAATTTCTCTGATGAAGATATTTTATATGTCAATGGAGATGTAATAGATAGAGGCGATCAATCAATTAAGTTGTTACAACACATATTATCTAAGCCGAATATCGTTTTATTGATTGGAAATCATGAGCATCTTATGCTTCAGGCTTTGCTTGAAAAAGATGACGATGCGATGTATATATGGAGTTCAAATGGAAACGAAAAAACTTTAAAACAGTTTGAAGAGCTTCTATTTACAGAACAGTATTCAATCCTCTACGACCTTACTCAATGCCCAATCGTTATTCCTAATTTAAGTATCAACGATAAGCAATACTACATCGCTCATGCAACCCATTTAGATTATTACTATAACGATATCTTATTGTATAAAGATGCCAACACGCATGATCGTGAACGTGTGTTGTGGAGTAGAGAATATGCCAACAGTATGAACCCTACTCTTTTGTATAACAAGTTTCATTCTTTATATACCCTGTACAAAGATACTACGCTTCTGATCGGTCATACCCCAGTATTCAAATGTTCTTATGGTCAAACTAGATCTGGAGGACTACCAAAGATTTCAAAGGCAGCAAAAGGACATCTAATCAATCTTGATTGTGGATGTGCAAGGCAGTTACCACTTGGCTGTCTTTGTCTTGAAACAGGAGAAGAGTTTTATGCTGATCTTCCAAAGGACTTGTCTTTTGCAGTGTAAATACAATTTTAGTTGTGACATTATATATATGTATTGTCACAACTTTTTTTATGTGGTATACTCCTTACTAGAGAAAAGAGGTTATTTAAAATGAAAGTATCAATTCACAATGGGCAAAAATGGGAGGGAAATCCAAACCATAATTGTCGAAATTATGATTTAAATGAATCTCCTCATGTCATCCAAGAAAGAGTTTCTGATAATGTGTATGAGTGCTTTTATCCAGAAATGGCAGACGACTTTGAGGCTGCTGAGAAACGATTTTATGAAGAACACTTTGCAGATGCTTTAGAATTTAGAAATGAAAAAGTCAGAAAAATCAGAAAAAAGGATAGGCTTATGACGATGGATCAATTCCGTAAGTCATCAAGATACAGACCTACGGAAAGTATTATCCAGATCGGAAACTTATATGACTTTCCAGATGCAGATAAATTATCTGAAGCCTATAAGCAGTTGGCAGAGTATGAAAAGCAAATCACAAAAGGTCGTGTTATCGTTCTCGATTCAGCTTTACATCTTGATGAGTCAACTCCACATATTCACGAACGTAAAATTTTTGTTTATAAGGAGCGTAATCCTGATGGCACTACTAGACTTGAGATCGGAAAGGAAAAAGCACTTGAACAAGCTGGTATTCCACTTCCATTTGCGGATGAACCAGAGTCAAGATTCAACAACAGACTGATCACCTACACAGCTATGATCAGAGAAAAATTCTGTGAGATATGTCAGAGTTTAGGCTTGATGATTGACCGTGTTCCAATGAAACGAGAGCATCTAAGCAAGATGGATTTCATCAATAAAGCTATCCAAGAAGAACGTGAAAGAGCTAAAAAACTTAGACAAGAACATAGTGATAAAGAAAGCAAAAATAGACAAGCTTTATCAGAATTCACAGGAAGATAATATCAAATATCTTCCTTTTTTATTTGCTAACTAGAATATAAAAATGCTTTCCATAGAGAATATAAAAATACTCCAAAACATATTCTTAAAAGAATATAAAATAGTAACTGCAAAGAAAACTATGTGTGACATTTACATATTGAGTATATGTATTGTCGCAGAATTTACATAAAATACTGTTTATTTTTTGCACTATTTTCATCTTAATAAGCAAGTATTAACACTTAACTCACAGGCGTCCAACACCGTGTAGTGCAGGCAAAAGCAAAAGAAACCTATGATACGAAATAATATCTTTTTCTCTTCCGTATCTTATTCTTTTCAAACGAAAGAAATAATTCGAGATCACTTCAAGAAAATCTAGTGGCTTCCCTGTATGCCGAAGTATCAATGAATAATCAAACCCCAAACAAAAGAAAATAAAAGGAAATCATAAACCCCATCTACGACATAACCATAATCTCTACTTTAATTTCTCCAGTACCTTCTTTTTCTTCTTCCAATGCTTCATCATAACTTAAATATCATTGATACCTAGGTCACTCCTGTATCTTCCTTCTTTATTTCCTAGTTTTCTTCATAAGTTTTGAGAATATAAGTTTGAGCGAAAGTGCATTCCAGCACTTTTGCCTATGAATTTCCTTTTTCCTTTCTTCTTCTTTTTAAACAAGGGAAAATAAAAAGAAAAAACACAGGAAAACACAAAGGCTTTCTACTTAGTAACAATATGCTCTAGCCCCACTTTTCCTTTTAAACCTAGGTCGAAGGGGTAAAATAGGCGATTTCTGCACTTTTTTCGCATCTTATCTCGCCTTTTCTCATTACGATCATAGAATTAAGTGATAAATTTAAGCATTCTTGGGTAACTTCTCTACCCTTTTCCTGTTAATTTCTTTTCAAACATAAGAAAAAGATACAGAAAAGACATGGGAAAACACAACGGCTTCCTGAAAATAAAGAGAGAACGGACAAGAATAGGCATTTCTTCCTTAAAATAGGGATGAATTTGACATAATTCGATATTTTTGTATTCAGAAACGACATTTTTTCTTTCTTTTTTCCTTTTTTAAGAATCGGAATTCAGTAGGAAATTAGTAAGAAGAAGCTGAAAATAAGGGAATTTGTTAAGAAAATATACCGAAATCTAGTAAGAAGTTTACTTTTTCGATACTTTCTTTCTTTTTTCCCTTTAAATAAAGGAGAATATAAGGACTTTCTCTTTAGTTTTCTTGATATTTCTCTCTTTTTCCGTTTAAAATCCCATTTTGCACCACTTTCATCACGGTGATCACGTAGATTTTCCTGTATAAGATAATAACAAGAAGATGGATAGGAAAATAAGAAGTATAAAAAAGAAAAAGCGAGCTGCGAACGAACCCCAAAGGGGAGGCGGAAGTGGGCGAAAATAAACATTGCATAGAGCCAGAGAGCAGCGAGCAGGGCACGTTTTCCAAAAATCACCTAAAAACACGGTCTGCTATAGTAGCCCAAGATTAAAGATATTAAAGAATAAAAATTGGACTCGTATAGTAGCCCAAGAAAATAAAGAGATATATAAAATATTGGTCTGCTATAGCGACCCAAAAAGAAGTAGATCAAGAAAATAATATGGATAGTAGAGTAGCCCAAGAAATAAGAAAACTAAGATAAGAAAAATGGTTCCGTCTAGTAGCCCAAGAATCTGTATAGACTGGTATACTTAAGTAGCCCAGTGTAATGAGATTGGTCTTATAGAGAAAACCAAGAATAGAAAAAGTATGGGCTGATAGAATAGCCCAAGAATTAGTTTGATCTGGATAAATAATGGGTTGATAGAGAAAACCAAGAATGAAGTTGGTCCAGTAGATCAGCCCAAAAATATAGGTAATATATAAGAATATGGGTTAGTAGATAAGCCCAAAAAATAATTTGCATAAATAAAGGATACTGGGTCGATAGAGTAGACCAAGTATAAATATAGATCGTTATAATACTGGGCTACTAGAGCAAACCAAAAACAAAAGATAGAACCATAGAGAATAATGGGCTTATTGTAAAATTTTGTTCTATTAGAGTAGCCCAAGATAAACGATACTGAATAATAAATATGGACTACTAGAATAGCCCAATATAATAACTGTACATACTGTATATTGGTATAGTAGAGGAATCCAATATTATATAAATAAAGATAAAGTAGAGTAATGCAGCAACCTAAGATATAGCAAACAATATATGGACTCACGGTTGGATCCTGTAATTCCCGTTCCACTGATTACATAATCTGGATCCATATTATTTCGTTCTGATATACCTCCCTTATGTTTTCCCTGCCTTTTCCTTATTTCTTTCTTTTCTAAAAAAAGAAGAGGGGCAAGAGAAAAACTGGAGAGTTCTCATGTCCGACTTCTCCTATTCTTATTTCTTTATATAAAAAACAAGGAACCACCTTATCTTTCCTGCTGCGTCTTACAGGAAGTTTTAAAGTGGTTTCTCGGATCTGTTTCTACCCTTGGTAGATCAGCTACTTAAAGTATAACAGGAATAACAGTATATGGCAAGCTGTAATTTTGACTGAGTTAAATTTCCTGTGTTCTTCCTTTGTTCTTCCTGTATCCTTTCTTGCGTATACCTTTTCTTACCACTTTCCTATTCTCTCTCTTTTAATAAAAAAAAGAAGAGCTAAGAAAGAAACAGGGAACGAGGTTTGGATCTATTTGTTTGTGCATATCTTGTGTCTTTCTATTTTATTTTCTTTTGAGAAAATATGAAGAATATGATATAATTTGGGTAAAGAAAGAGAGAAGAAAATATGAGAAAAATAGAACTGATCTTGAAAGATGAAAAAACGGAAGAAACTGTATTTACTACTCAACTATTCGGAATGGACTTTAGTGACAAATTCTTTTTTAATGAATTAAAGGAAACTTTTGGTATTGAGTCTTATCACCATTGTTTTCCTGAAACGAAGGTGGACTTCCAATCTTTGTTCATCATTATCGAAAAGACGATCGCAAATATGATTACAGAAAATAAAACAACATTGGTTGATAGGAAAGGTTGCTCCAATATATACTTGAATCCAATTATGAATCTAACTAACTATATTGTTAAGCCTGGGGATAAGTTTACGATGTATAGAAAACCTAAAGAGAGTGTATTGGCAGATATAGGTCCATTAAGAAGTCCTTCTGTGGTTGCTAAGGATATTTTTACAAGTTCTATATTGTTTACCTCTTTACGATTGAAGTATATGTTGTCTTTAGAAGGTCTTATAGAGAATTGCGATCATTGTCTATTTGGTATGAGCGATAATGTTCCCATGTTGCGTAATGGGGTTGTGGCTTATATTAGTTCCTTATAGGGTTGTTTTGCTATATTGTATATTTTTGTATTACGGATGCCTTCATGGTTGTATTCTGGCTGGGCGAGCATCTCTTAACGCACACACATAAAATATAAAAAGGTGGCTGCATTGTTCTTCCACCTTTTTTCTTTTATATCTCTACTTTGTATTGTTCCTGTGATCGTTTATTGCTTCCTATTTGATTTCTTATCATTGGTCCTTTTTGTTCTCTCTTGTTTCCTCCTGGATCAGCTTCTTTTGTTTTCTTACGTTGATCCACAATGATTCACGATCAAGATGATGATAAGTCCTGATTTCGGTCTAGTTGTAGTCTGAATACATCCTAATCACAGTCTGGATTTAGTTTGGTATCGGTCTAGTCTTGGTCTGAAATAGCCCTAATTCTAGTCCGATTTTAGACTGGTCCTAGTCTAAGCTTAGTCTACTATTGGTCTGAATTTGGTCTAATTTTAGTCCAACCAAATTTGTTACTTAAAAAGGCAAAAGACGAGTTACCGTGTCTGCTGCGTCCTACAGAAATTAGTTTAGCTCGTCTTTCGAGATCGTTTCTACCCTCGGTAGATCGACTAACTAAATTATAGCATATATAACAGTATAACGCAAATAATAGTTTGCTTGAAACAGGTCGAAACTACTCGAAACAAGTTATACAAAAAGTGGACCACACCTTATTAAGTGCTGCCCACTTTTCTTCTTCTAATATTCTTTAGATTGGCAAACCTGTTCCAAATCAGAAATCTTCTGTTTTAGCATTTCTACTTCTTTTTCTTTTTCTTCTAATTCCTTCTTCTTGTTTCTGAGTTGACGACGACATAAGTCGAATGTGTGACTTTCGATTTCCTTCTTGCTCATGTTAAACATCCTGATTGGAAATGAGAATGTAAACACATTCACATCCAGGTCATAACAAGCAACATTAACCATATCGTCAACAATGCAGAAATCTCTTAGTTCAAAAAACTTATGCTTTGTGATCGGATAGAAAGCGTTGGCAATTTCTGCAACCTTCACCTCAACACCAAGCTTAACGCTTGAATAAAATGAGTCAAACGCTACGACATCTTGAGCTGATAACGACTTATTCCCGTCGGCAATTCTTTCGCTAATCTCGATAATCTTCTTTATGTCTTTTCTTTCAAATAACATCTTTTGTTCTCCCTTTTCTTATCCATTTTCTTCTTGTTGTGACACATCATCAAATTTAACAACTATAACTCGAACCTCGCATTTGGTTTCACTAGCAAAAAAATTGATACGCTGTCGAATGGCATCTTCATCCAATTTCTTACGATCGTAGAAGAATAATAGATCCATCACTTCAACTTCTGATCCATCTTCCTCTTTTTCAACCCTAATGGCTTCTGGATACTTATCTTCAATATATTCATATTGATGTAAGTAGCCAGTTTTCACAAAGCTTTCAAGTGAATGTTCGTACCTACAAAGAATGTGCTGACTGGATAAACGGTAGTTTTTGTCGAATTTTTTATTAACAAATCCTCCGTTATCAAACTTAAATTCTTCATACATCCCAACGATATCCTTCTCGATTGCAGGGATCTTCTTTTTGGCAAGTTCACATGGCTCACCAAAACAATCTCCAAGAATTTGCTCGACATTTCTCTTTTCACTAATCTCCTTTATCAACGAAAAGAAACTCTCGTAATAACTAGGGTAAATAAGAAACAAATAAAACAGAAGATCGTAGCAGATGTTTTTTGCAATCTCACGAGTATCCAACAAGACGAGTGGAAACTCTCCATCGTACATATCCTGTAACTCTCTTTCGCAAAATTGCATTCCTGCTTCAGTGTTTAAATGCTCGACTGGAAGATCCCATCTAGGACAAACTGCAACGTTGTATCTTCTCTTCATGTTACAGCCCCAGATCCTTCAATGCTACAATACCCACAATCTCTTCTTCAATGTATAGGTCGCCAAATCCTGAATAAAACTGCCCTTGGTTCCAATATGCGACAGCATAATCTCCACTCTTTAACTTTAATAAATAATCCTCATTTTCAATAAATGGAAATGGTTGTAGCTTTGATACCTGTTCTGGTGCCGATACTTGTTCTGTCTTTTGATTTATCTTTTTCATAATATTTTTCTCTCTTTCTTTCTATACCTATAGTATAGCACAGTAATTTCTTTTTAGCAAGCATTAGTTTGATATTTAGAAGGAAATAATTATTATAAAAAGAATATATTAAGTGGAGATGGAATAGCCCCAACATAAACCATGTAGGCTAGACGCAATGGTAGTTGAAGCAGGAAACTTGGCAATTTATTGTCGAGTAGTTCACTAACCAATCACAGATAAAAAAAGAGTGGAAATTCCAGCTCTTTCTTCTCTTATTTTTTACTGAAGATCGCTATAAACGAAATTGCTCTCGACTCTTCTCCCTGTGTTGTCGTATCCAAAGAGATAATCGTATATCCATTTTCTTCCATCTTCTCGCTGATAGCATTTACCGTTGCCACAATAGAAGCTGTTACGGAATCTTCTGTCATACTCGTGGACCTTTCACGATAGAAGAACTCGGCAATAATGATTTTGTCTGTTCCTTCTTCTATTTCTTTCTTTGTTTGTTCCGATAACTCGTAAGTAGTAGGCTTAACGTCCCTCATTAGACTTCTATCGCCACCTCTTCTTGTGTCAAAACATCCAAGTAAAGTCGATACCAAAGTAATCACCAGAAATAATTTCCCTATTTTCTTCATTTTATCACTTCCCCATTGTCGTCAAAGGATGCAATTTCGATATATTCTTCAACATCCTCAATATTTTCGCCTTTTGCGATGTAACTTCTATCGCAATTATCGTCAATAAATTCTTCTAATTGTTCACAACTACCAAGATCTCCCAACTTGTAGGCATGTAGCTCTTTCGCTACACCTTTCAAATTATCGGTAATGATGTTGTATGCTTTTTCGCTTGCCAAAATTTTTCTCATACTTTTTACCTTCTCCTATCTCTTTTTCATTTTCTTTAATTTGTTTTTTAATTCTTCTATTTCTTTGTCACTGTTTCTAATTGATTGCTTGCATGCTGTAAGTTCAAGTCTTGTTCTTTCAATATCTAAGATCAAGGAAGCAAGATTTTTCTTCTTTGATTTTTGGTGCCACTCATTCAGTTCTTTATCACTCATTGACAAAAACTTTCTTTTCAAAGAAGCCTGGGTTTCATTTCCCCTTGTTGTTTCATATCCAACATATACAGCGTCAGTATTTTTTTCAACCTTAATCCACGATATCTTCTTGAACAGATTTCTATCACCATATCTAAAAAGTGATAATATCTTCTCCACCTTTTTCTCCATCCCACTGTAAACATCAGCAATAAAACCCCAGCAAGTTTCAACTTCTTCAACAGAAATTGTTTTGCCAGCTTCTAGCTTTTCGTAGATTTCTAATGTTGTCTTAGCATTTTCGATACCCGCTTTCATTACTTCGCCTCTCTTTCTTCCGTTCCAAATCGCTCATATTCTTCTTCCAGATATTTAAGTGTTTCACTCTTTCTTTCAATCATCTTCTGCAAACGTCTTTTTCGATTTTCAAGCTCAACAATTTCTCCCTCAATTTTCTTTTCCTTTCTCGTAAGATCGGATCCGATCCAATTGAGTGGCATATAGAAAGAGTCTTCTCTTTCTCCAAGTTCTCCAGCGTCATAATTGAGATAAATCACATCATCCATAATTTTAAAATGATGTAGCTTATAAATATCCTTTGCAACATCTGGACAAAACTCTCTCATAACTTTCTTGAGCATATATCCAAATTCGTCTATAAACTGACTCGCAAACTGACTAAATGCAAATAGCTGTCCTTCCGTTAATGTTCCTTTTTTTGTTGCCTGCTTGTAGGCTTCTAATACTTTTTCTTTGTTAATTTCTTTTGCCATGTATTTTTCCTCTCTTTTCGTTTTTAACTTAACTTATCTTCATCTTGCTTGGTTGGAATATGCTATTCTTTTTAATCAGCAATATACGTGCATCACATTGCATATCTTCAATAAACGACTCGACTCGTCTTTCGAGTAGATCCACATTTAAGCACTTTGGATCAAAGAAGAATAATAGGTCCATAACCTCAATTTCTTCTCCATCTGGCTCTTCTTCAATTCTGATGGCTTCAGGGTACTTGTCCTCAATATATTTGTGTTGGTAGTTATATCCAGTTTTTACAAAGTTTTCAAGCGATTCTTCGATCTTGTGAATGACTGGAACTAAAGCTGGACGAACATCATCGCCAAATTCTTCATCAATAGTTTTTCCATCGTCATTTTTAAATTCCTCATACATCTCACGAACCTCTTTTTGGATAACTAAGATCCTCTTCTTTGCAAGGTCACATAATTCTCCAAAAACATTTTGAAGAATTTTCTCAATATCTTGTTTTTTGTTTGCAACATCTTTTACCAGCTGAAAAAAGCTATCATATTCTGGTTTTATGAAAAACAAATATGTCAAAATATCAAGACGAATGTGTGAGATGACGTTATCAACATCTAATAAGGAAAGTGGAAATTTCCCATCAGACATATCAGCTAATTCTCTTCCACAAAATTTTACCCCTGTTTCAATATTCAATTGTTTAAGTGGTAATTCCCATCTAGGACATACTACAATGTTATACTTTCTTTTCATATAACCTTCTCCTTTTCCTTATATACTTATTATAGCATACTATATTCTTTTTAGCAAATGTAAGTTTCTCTTTCTATATTTGCTTTTTAGAAAATAGTATAGTATAATATAGGTATAACAAAGGAGAATAAAAATGAAGAAAATATACGATATTATCATCTGCAACAAAAATTCACAGACAGAATCGTTTGATGACATTGTAACGAGAACGCTCCACCACTTAGCAAAAGATGGAAGCGATCTATCTCAATTATTTAACATTGACAAGCTTTACCGAGATACGAAGATTGAAGTGATCCTTTGGATGTCTGGGCAAGACGGAATCGGAAAGACGCATATCGAGTGGATGGAAGAAATTAGTAAAAAAGATAAACAGTACATGATTAACGTCCTAGAAAAACGTTTTGGAAAGCTTTGTGAAAAAGCAGAAAAGAGAATGAATGAAATTGTCGAAGAGATCAAATTCATGCAAAAGTTGATAGCTGAAAATCCAGACTTTGAAAGTTTCAACATGAAGATCCGTAGTGAAGAGGTTTGCGATCCACAATACATCGCTTTCGAGAAAACAACAGAGTTATTCGCCAAATATGGCTACCTTACACAACAGGATTTTCTGTTAGACGTGTGTCCAGAAGCCTGCAAGGATACAGTTGAGGGCAACGAAAAGGTTTGCCACGTGAAAGCAATGTTTGTGCTAGACGATGAATATTACGATGAAGCAGAATTAAGAGATATGTTAACCTCGTTCTGCGAAAGAACAAATCAAGAAGATAAATCTTCCAATGTATATAGTGTAGAAGTAAAATCACGTAATATAATCAGATCTAACAAGCGACAAATGTTGTCGTAAAAAAAGAGAGTCTTTCGACTCTTTTTTGTTTTGTAAATATTGTTATCTATCATCCCTTACTTCTTCCACCAACAACCATCATAAGACAATGCGAGCTGTCCATCTTTCACAACAAGCTTTCCATCTCCACGATAGTCAATAATACACTTTGCACTCTTTAATTCTCCCAAATCTTTCTCGTCAAACGGCAACGGTAGTTCTGTTACTAATATCTTATTTTCTTCCATATTTCCTTCCCTTCTTATCTGTATTGTATTATATCACAATATTTTCTACAAAGCAAATAAAAAAAAGAAGGCGACTATAACCTTCTTCTTTTTTCTAACTCTTTGGGGAAAGTTGGAAATACAGGGGGTAATGTTTATCAATATAGGGATGGCTGATGTATGTCCCCCTGCTCCTATATATTAGCATGCCATAACAGTATATGCAAGAAATTATTTAGAAATTTGATAAAAATATATTATTTTTTTTAGATCCAATCAAAGTTAAAGTCTTAACAATACTTGCTAAAAAGAAAATATAGTAGTATAATAAGAGTATGGAAAGGAAGATAAGTAATGAGCAGAATAACACTACAAATAAACAAAAAGGAACGTGGAATATTAGTTGGACAACACAACGGTACAGAAGTTTTTCAAGAACAGGTTTACGAGAAATTCGATTGGGATTCAACAAATGAAATCATAATCCCAGAAAGCGTAAAATGGATTTCTCTTTCGTTTATACAAGGATTTTGTTTACCAGTATACGAAAGAATAGGAAAAGAAAATATCCGTAAGCACATGCACTTTTCAAGTAAAGATTCTTTTGTAGTGTCGCAAATTTACCGTTACTTACCACTATTGTAAAGATATGGAAACAAAAGAAAAATCACGATTTATAACTCACTTAAAAAACAAATGTAAACACCTAGAGATCACCAAGGATGCCGACGAATTTTGGAAATTACTGGACAAAGAAGGAAACGAAAATGGACCAGCTAACAAATTCTACGACTACATCAGCAACGCAATGGCAGACTATTATTATGACAATGAAGATGCTGGCGAATTATTTGTGGAACTAGGGATATTCTCCAGTACACATGCAGTAGATTTCTATTTTGAAAATTGTTTATAAAACAGTTGCAGTTTGTTCAAGGTCATAGTAATATAAAGACGAGCAAAAGCTCTGGGGGATGTCATACCCCATATCCTTGAATAGTTTGCTAAAAAAGCAAACCCTTATCTTATATGAGGCGAAAGCCTCTTTTTTATTTGCTAAAAAAAAAATAGTATGATATAATGAGTATATAAAAGGGAGAAAAATTATGAAATTTTTAATCAAAAATTATAGCAAAGATACAGACAACAACAGAGAAATGCTTGCAACGGTCTTATTTGAAGTAGAAACAATCAAAGAAGCACAAGAAAAGATGGCAGAATTTATCACGAAAATAAAGGATAACTGGAAAACAGAATTGAACAAAAATAATAAGTCCATAGCAGCTGCCATGATTGTCAATCTGTATCACATTCTTGATGGCATGGATATTGAAAACTACAGAAACGAAAACTACGGAGAAATTGTAAGTAAATTTGATTATTACACAAGAAATGTCCTAGATCCTACGGATAAACCTATTGTCGCTTACCTAAGCGATTTAATGTTAAAACAAGAAAGCGAAGCAGATTGCACAGCAGAGATTGATTGGCATTTTGACTGTACTGACGAAACTTCACCAAAAATCATCTTTGAAAAAGGTAAGTGTGATATTAGTGGCATGTACTTCCATGATCAGGAAGAGGACTTCGATGAAGAAACATCTGGAATAAAGATGTCATTTGAGAAGGCAACTTACAATATCTGGGATATCCCATTAACCAGATTTAAAGAATGTACAAAGAAGATTCCAGACACATGGTTGGATGACAGTATCGGTATCGTATTTTCAGCAAAGAACTATTAAACACAATATTCAAAAGAAAGAAAAGAGGAAAAGTAAAATGAAAAAGATATTAACATTCGTAACAATGATATTCACTTTGATTTGTATGGCAATGCCTGCACACGCAGAAGAAGCCGAGATTACCCCCCCATCACCACGTAGGTTGGATGTACAGCTCGTCCAGGTATCACTAAGAGATAGTGGCAACGCAGTGCATCAAAGCAACCTTTACGATGGATCAAGTTTCTTTTTAAACATGACATGGAACGCAACAGAAACAGTCCATACAGGAGATTATTTTGATATTATCGTGCCAGAACAAATTGACATGAGTTCTGATAAGTTGGACAAAACATTCCCTATCATTGACACTGTAACTCAAGATGTCATTGGCGAAGGTACACTATTACCTAACGGCACAGAAGGTGGCAAGATTAACGTAGTATTCAATGAGCAGGCTAATAACCGTTCTAACCTAAGTGGTAATATTTTCATGTGGGTGCCATTTAATAAGAACCACATTGAACTAAATAAGACTAACACTATTACATTAACCATCAAGGGTAATGGCGTATATGATGGCTACCAAGCCTCATGTGAAACAACAATTACACGACCAAGTACAAGTGGTGAAGTAATTGCTAAGTGGGGTGAAGGCTTACCAGCAGAACCTAACACAGTAAAGTGGATCATTAGAATCAACAAGAGTGCTATGGACTTACATCATGTAGTATTGTCCGATAGTCTTGTAACTGATAATGGCTGGTTCTTAAATCCAGTAGATGTTACGAAAGAAAGATTTAAGTTGCAGAAGGTAACATACAATGAAAATGCAACTATCTCTCATTGGGGAGAGATTGTAGATGTTACAGATAAGATTCAATTCTCTCCAGACTTTAAGTCGTGGACATTGGATCTAGGTGACATTGGTACACAGGGTTACATGTTGTTCATGAAAACCTCTATGACAGATGGCACAATTCAAAAGAATAAAGTTGCACTTTCAAGTGATGAAGTAACAAAGGATGTTACAGCACAATACAAACTTGCTGATGTAGGTGGCATTACTGGTGTAACAACAACAGGTAAGCTACAAATTGTTAAGCAGGATTCAGAAACAGGAACAAAACTTGCTGGTGCTAAGTTTGAAATCAAGAATGTAGATAACGGCACTACTCAAACACTTGTAACAGATGAAAATGGTGTAGCAATTACTCCGAATATGGTGTTTGAAGCAAATTATGAAGTAAAAGAAATTGAAGCACCATTCGGCTACAAACTTAATAGCACAGTATTTACTATTCAAACGTCAATTGCAAAGGACAATATTGTTACTGTAAAGGATGAGCCTATCACAAGAGATATTAAAGTATCTAAGACTTGGGTAGGTAATACAGGTACTCAAGCAGTAATGCATTTATATGCTGATAATGTTGATACAGGTAAGTCCATCGTATTAGATCCATCAAACAACTGGGAATACACTTTTACGGGCTTACGTAAGTATAATGGGAATCAAGAGATTCAGTATTCTATTAAAGAGGATGAAATGAATTTCTACATGACTTCTGTTGCAGGAGATATGGATAACGGATTTAACGTGACAAACACATGGAATGAGCAACATGAGATTCCAGGTGATGCACCAACTGTAGAAATCCCAGAGTTTAAAATTACAACATTTGTGAATACCGACAATGAACAAATTGCAGAGTTTGAGAATGGTTTTACAGATAAGAAAGCTGAAATCACATTCAATAACACGAAGTATGTGTTTAAAGAAAAGTTGCCAGACCAAGACGGCATCAGAACTTATGTATATGAAGAATTACATGAGGAAGTGCCAAGTGATGCACCAGAAGTGACATTACCTGAATTAAAGGTGACTAGATTTGTAGATGAACAGGGCAATGATATCCATGAACTAGAAGAAAATTTTGTAGAAAAGAAGGAGATTTCTGGTTATATCTTCAAGGAAACAACTGAAACGGCAGATATTAGAACACATGTTTACACAAAGGTTGAAACAGAAGTTCCAAATGATAGTCCAGTTGTAGAGAATCCCGAATTAAAGATCACAAGATTCATTGATACAAATGGTAACGAGTTAAGAGAATTGGCAGAAGGCTTTGTAGAAAAACAAGATATTGATGGCTATAACTTTGTTGAAACAAAAGAGGCAGACGGCATTAGAACTCACGTCTACACAAAGAAGCCTATTGAAGAAACAACTACGCCAACAAATAACGAGCCACAATCTGAAACTGTTATCAGTGAGCATACAGCCCCTACTGGTGACAATATGAACGACACATTAAAGCTCTTCACATTATCTATGTTAGGAATGTGCTTAGCATTCGTTTGTAAGGAAAAGATTAGATAACTATGTAATAAAGAACAGTGTAAAGCACACCGTCGAAAGGCGGTGTGTAGTTTACTAGAAAGGTAAGGAGAACAAAGATGGCAGGACTAACACAAGAACAGCAGTCTAATAATCACTTCACACTAGAAAGCATCTTAGAAGAAGATGATGCTCAAGAAGAAGCTGTAGAAAAAGCCGTTCCAAGAAAAGAGATATACAAGAATAACGAAATAAGTAAATCCCTTCCATTCGATAAGTGCATCGAAGCAGATAGTGAAGTTGATGAGCTAGAGCAAAAGAAAGCGTTGTGCAAGCAATTGGGTAATAAACCGACAACGAAAAAGGAAAGCAAAAGAGAAATCGGAAAGTGGCTAGGAATTGGCACGATCACCAAAACAATATTAAAAGTAACATTTAAGCCGATACTAGCCTTTGCAATTTCCATTGCTGGAATAATTGCTTTCGCAAAATTCTGCATGTATTCTTTAAATATGAGAAATTATTTTCTCGGAGCAACTCTGATATTTGGTTCTATCGTAATGATAATAATGCTTGTTGCCACAGCCATTGGGGCGTTGGCATGGATTGCCATGGATGATTACAACTTCATCGAAGAAAAGATGAGAGATAAGAAATACATGATCGACGAAAGCATTATTGATTGTCCTATCGCTGTAAAAGAAGAGCTTTTATCATGCATTAAAGATGACGATGAATTGTATATTAGACTCAACAAGAAGAAAAATCGTATCGACGCATTAGATGAAAAATCTGATTTCAGTAGTTCATGGAAATTTGAAAAGCCAAAAGGTAAACATGATATTGAGTATCAGATGAAATATTTTGCAGACCAATTGGAAGATGGTAAAATATACAAAATCTCAGATATTATCACTGATAAGGCATATAAAAATTAGAAAGAAATGAGGAAGAATAAAAAATGAATAAGAAAAGCATCCCGACATTAGTATTGGTACTAATTTTTTACACCATAGCTTTCACGCTATCCACATGGACGCTGTTTACATGGAATACGATCACAGCTAAAGCTCTGGCTGTTTTCTTGGTTCTAATTTCAGCGAAACGTCTAATTGAACTCTTTATAGAAGCAACGAGGAAGTGAATTAAGTGGCAAAGAAAACAATCGAACAGTCAGTTTCAGGAATCGAAAATATAAAGAATGAAATAATGGCTCAGATTACTGGTTTTGTGGAGATCTCAACAGATCAGGAAGGTATACGGCTAACAAGAGAAATAGATGGAAAAAAACATGCCGTCAACGTGCATATCCATCAGCCAGGTGAAGACGGGAAGGTGGTAGTTGAGATTCAGCTGCTTACAAAGCCGATCGTGAACGTGACAAAGGGATTTGTAACAATACTCGACGCCAAGCAATATGAGATAATTTCAACGCTCAAACGTTCAATATGTTATTGTCGCATTCTGAGTGGAATCAAAGCAGAAATTGAATCTATTATTAAGGACTTCGAGGCTCTGTAAAAAAATAAAGACATCTCAAATGGATGTCTTTTAATATTAACAAATTTGCTCTACGGAATGCCCAAGAACTCTTACAAGCTTGCACTTACAATCACCAGTCAAGTCATCTGTAATCATGTAATTATACCCATCATCTGTAAGTATGTAGGTAAAAGGGCTACCTTCATGCATGATTAAGCAGCCTTCAACATATTCACCATCAGTCATTCGTTTTGCTCTGAACCTCGGAGTTTCTTCTAACATAAATCTAATCACTTTTCCTTTCTTTGTACTAACTAAATTATACACCATTTTGCCTTGTAAACCAACATTAAGTGAGAGCCTGGTCTTCATAACCTTTTTTCTTTCTTATATTCTTGCATAATAGATACGTATCTTATTTGATGTTATGGAGAAAATTAACGTAAATAAGGTGAAAATCATGTATGAGCCAAAATGGCTAAGGAGGAAAATAACATGGAAAAGATTTACGAATTAACACCAACAGAGAATCAGAACCAAGCAAGTTTTGGCGGAAAGGCTAAAGTCGTAGTAGAGGAAGATGGAACAGAAACTCTTTATAGCTACGACACACCAATCATCAAACGCTTACCAGATGACACGCTAGTACGTTTGTATGACAGCTACACAATGACAACTGGAAAGCATATCAAGGCTTTCTGTGGGTTGGACAAGAAGGCATTTACAAAGATGCCAGTAGGCAAGTAGTATGGATAATCAAGAATTGATTGAAGAATTACTAGAAATCTACGATATAGTCAAGCAAGTTGGCGACTACATAATCGCAGTACAGATCAACTCAGATGATGATTGCGACTACACAATCTACCAAAATGGTGAAGAGCTTGACGGTGGTATCATTGAAAACCAAAACACTCTCCAGATCACTTCAGAAATATTTGATCAAATCATGGAGATGCATGGTATTAAAAAAACGGAGGAAAATAAAAAATGGAATTAGAACAAATTCGCAAATTAGTAAAAGAAACGATGCAGAACTGGGAACTGGACGATCTTTACTTGTGTTTTGTACATGCTGTATACAAAGATAGTGAAGTAGGAAAATTTTTAGTCCATATTGCACCAAAAGGAAATAGGTTCTATGTGATTACCGAAGTAGAACTCACTAAAAATCTGCGTTATCAAACAGAAAGAGATTTTGATACTGAAGAAGAATTAGTGCAATATCTTGAAAAATTAGATAAACTAGATATCAAAGATCTCGACAATGCAAAGGAAGAAATGAATAAAGATTTAGAAAAATATTTTGAAAACACTTTTCTAGGGAACAAGGAGGAAAATTAAATATGGCAAACTTGGTTAAAACGAATTTATTTTGCAGAAACAAAGAGGATTTCAACGAATTATTGATACTACTAATTCAATATGGAGTATTATCCCAAAAAGTAACAATGGAAGCATTAGATATGGAAACTTGTTCTATATCTTTCTGTTCAAAGTGGGATGTCCCATTCAATGAGATCAGAGCTATTAGCAAGGCAGTAGATTTTGATTTCTACATCGAACACGCTGGTCAAACGGTCGTTGATGGCGTAGGAGAAGCTGTGTATCACAACGGCGAAGTGATTGATGGAGCTGATTTCTATGATGATGACAGTTTGGATATTGCAAAGATATTCCTGAGAATCAATGGACAAGATTGCTATCGCTACGACAAAACATCTGGAGTAATAGTCTTTATCGAAGGTGAAAACGTAGATGACGTTCCAGATCTTGCGGTCATTGATACTACATCAGAAATCTTAGAGAATTTCCTATCAAGAAAAGCTGGTGTAAGATACCAAAGAAATTGTAATAAGATGTCCATTGAAGAATGGATGATCTTAATTTCGGAGATATTTAACATCGAACAAGACTGGTTTATTGGGGATATACAGGGCACATACATTTCTGATGGTTATATGGACAGCTTCGGACTCAAACACTTTAAAAAACAAGTTGAAAATGAGATCGCTGCTTATATAAAGAAGGAAGGTTGTACTGATGGATACTATAGCCCATTTAAAGCCACTGAATCTTCAAATAAGCAGTGTGCTAAACCATTTGTTTTAGTTTCCAACAAGAACAAAACAGTTACATTCTTGAGTAAGAAAGAACTAGCAGATCTTATTCTAAAAGAAAAAGAAATTTTGTTAGACAAATACCAAGATTTCTTAAAAGAAGACATGGTTACCATTGTAGGAAGAAACGTCTTCTTTGTAGAGGGAACTGTGGAGTCAATTTTGCGTCATCGACCAGATTACACATTCCTACTAAACGGTAAGAAAGACAAGGGTTGGAATTTTTTAGCCAACCTACCAAAAGAAACTCTCGATCGTAAAACAAAAATGTACTTTGCTCCAGATGTGGACGAGGATTACGATGCAGAAATCTTTTTACCAAAGTAATTAAAAAAAGAAAGTGCTTAAACAGCACTTTTTTATTTTTTACGATAGTTGCCCATGTGGAACATCATCATCCTCATCTCGCTTATGGCAAAACAACATTCTCGCTGAAACATCATTCAGCTTGCAAAACATCTTGACATCCATATCCGCTCTTGCTTCTTCGTATTCTCCTTCTTTATAGAAGAATATTAGATCAGCCAACCTTGTCTTGCCAAGCTGCGGATCATCAACAACTCTGAATGCCATAGGATATTTTCGCTCAAGGTAATCTTGTTGACTGATGTATCCATGTTCAACGAAACATCGGATTAGATCGCCCATATTTTCTAATGCCTCTTTATTAACCTTATTTAGCACTTTAACAAACTCTTCTTCTCCCTCTTCCTTAATGTTCACATAGATGTCACCAAAGAGTTCGTGGACGAATTTAATGTTTTCTTTTGCAATCTCACATAATGGACCAAAGTTCTTTTCAAGAGCTTTTTCTACGTAATTTCCTTTCCGTGCTTGCTTTGCCCATTCTGTAGAACTCATTCCGTTACGTTCTCTGTGCCATAACCAAGTAGTGATATCCACAGGAATACTTCGCATAATCATGTCAACATCAAACAGATACAACGGAACACCAACTGTTCCAAAATCAGATAGTTCTTCTTTGCAAAACTGAACTCCATTTTCCTTTAATTTATCTAAAGGTACGTCATACTCTGGACAAATGATAATGTTGTATTTTCTTTCCATATTTTTATTTTCTCCTTTTAATATTTCCAAGTGTTACAATTTTGTTTTTGTTTAGATTTTTTCTTTAGTAATACATCGCTCATGGATAGATATCTTGCTCCGAGCCATAATACTTTATCGACAATCTTGCCTTCAAGCTCACATTGGTAGTTGATTATCATTATACCAGCAGCATTTATTATTGCATTTTTAACACAAAACTGATCTTCACTCGCAATTAACTTGTGTCCAGTGAGCAGTTGAATGTGAAGGATTCTTGCTTCCAAAAACTCAAGATAAGTCCTGTGAAGTTCTAGCAACATATAATGTTCGCCATCACCAATCTCCGCAACCCCATCCCTTAACTGTCCAATCAGCTCTACAATATCAACCTTGTTGCGTTCAAGTTTCTTCCCAAATAGATATGCAATCGCATCATTTGTATCGTGAATACTAAGACTATCATATAAAAAATCATCACCTTGTCGATATCGATCGAAGTATCTAGCAAGTGCCGCATAAACACTCTGGTACAATCTGGTTGCATCTCCTTCATAACAAAGTTTTTCTTCTTTCTTTAGTTTATCCAGATACTCATCCATGGAAGTAAACTTCCCAAGATTAACTGCCTGTCTTCTTAAATATTTCAATAGTTCAGCCTTCTTCTTCATAAGGTGCTTTTCATATTCTTTACTTTGTTCTTTATTTAACATCTCTTTTATCCCTTTCTTCTTATATACTTATTATACTACAACATATTCTTTTTAGCAACTAAAAAAGGACTTTCTTTAGTCCTTTTGTATGTTTTCGGCTTCTGCTTCCAATTCTTTTCTTGATAATCCCAATAGTTTAAGCGGAAATTTGAACGAAACAAGCTCGTTATCGTTATTGATATACCTGAAATAAAGTGTTTTACAAAAAATATTAAAGTTATCCAACCCATAAAAGCACTTCCATACAGACGGATAGACGATTTCTAAAACCATCTTAATTTTTCTCTCTATTTCGCATCCAGCTTCCACCATAAACAAATAAGCATCTTCTATCTGTTTTACGCTCAATTCTTTCCCACTCATAATAGAGTCGCACACGCTTGCAACACCTTTCTTGTTTTCTTCTGTAAATAACATTGATTTTCCTCTTAGCATTGATTTCCCTCTCTTTCTTTTATTTATTAACTTCCATGCCAATCCACATCTCGCAGTCACTTACTTTTTGGATCAGCGATAATCTATTTGAAATAACTCCTGCACTATAGCCAGTTAAATATGCTTCAATAATTTCCTTGTGGCAAGCAGAGCATCCTCTTAAAAAGGTTATTTTGTTTCCAACCCATCGTCCGCATATCTTCCCTTCGTTCTTCATAACAAGTTCGTAAACTCTTTCTCCTTTTACCGTAAATGTCTGATATTTAAACTTCGTGCTAGCTTCAGAAACATCTTCCAATATTCCTTCCCATTCCATGATTGTTAAATATTTCCAATCCTTTTTTAAAATAAGTTTGCCCATATTTCTTCTCTCTTTCTTTCTATACTTATAGTATAACACAATAGTTTCTTTTTAACAAATACTAATTAGATATTTTTGCAAAAATATTTATTGACATTTTAGATGTTAGCATGTAAGATAAAAAAGTATCGTAAATCAAGCGAACAAAGTACACCATCCCACTCAGCTCTTTTGCTTGAGCGAACGATACATACTAAAAAGTAGACTCTAAAAACACAAGTTAATCGTAAGGTAAAACTTACAACACTCTACTGCGTATGCAGAAAGAGATGCGAGGGCGTCAAAGAAAATGGCGTTCTCTTTTTTTATTTTCTTCTTGCATTCTGTATTTGCTTGTAATAATATATAGGTGGACATAGGTCCAGGGTTGCATAGCCCTTATCTCTCTTACTTGCTTATTTGTTAAGCATATATTACTAAAAGAAGGTCTAGTAAACCTTCTTTTATTTTTTTGATTTTTTTGTAAAAATATGATATACTGTTATATGATAAAGAAAGAGAAAACAAATATGAACGATGACAAGAAATTAAAACTAAACGATATTTTACACTTAACAAAGAATCAAATTGCAAACACCAAGATCGGCTTAAACATGGGTTGGCAAGGAAGAACGCACTTTTTAGATTGGTATGAGAGTGATCCAAATGATAGAAATACAGATTTCACATATCATTCTCACCAGGGAAAGAGTCGAAACTTCACTGCGAACGGGCAGCTATGCTTCGGTTTTGTAAGATTACAGGAAAGTGATGATAAGTGGTTATTAGTATCAGCTGGTAAGATAACATCAATTCCAGATGCCGACAACATTGGGACGTGTGGACACGACGAATTACCTGAATATAGTAGCCTAATCGGGCGACTAATCATCCACTATCACAAAGGGAATACCTACTCCAGATATATTTTTAGTGCAGAAAATATGATTAAAAATATCGAAGTGGCAGAAATTCTGCCTAACATCTACGAACCAATTAAGTTTAACGGCTTCGAAAATGTGCATCTACCATTCAAAACATTAAAATCCATGATTGATGGCGTTCGATATGCAGACTACAGAGCAGCACTATCTGGTGTTAAAGGAATTTACTGCATCACTGATACACGAAACGGAAAGTTATATATCGGATCTGCAAGTGGCAAGGACGGCATCTTACAAAGATGGAACGATTACAAAACCTCGTTTACAGGCGGAAACAAAGGATTAAAAGAACTATTAGAAAATGAAGGCGAAGACTACTTCATTGAAAATTTTACTTACACGCTTCTTGAGATCTTCCCAAAGAATACCCAACCAGCACGTATCTATGCACGAGAAAATTATTGGAAAGATGTTTTCAAGACAAGAACCTTCGGATATAACAGAAATTAGTGCTTGCATATACCGCTAGGATATGCTAGTATATAGATACAGGGAACAATTAAATGATTTTGCATTTTTTCTCCAAAAATTATGAAAAGTTTGTTATTCAATTCCCTGTTCTAACTCTCTCCAAAGAATTAGAAAAAGAAAAGAAGGCTTGATAGACCTTCTTTTTTTTCTTGACTTTACTTTCTTTATAACATATAATAAAGACGTAGAAAAGAGGAAAGTGAATGATGAGATTTGTAATCAAAAACTATATCAAGGGTTCAAACGGAGAAAAATTGTACGCCACGTTAACATATTCGATTAAAGACATTTCCGAAGCGAAAGAAAAGATCGCTGAACTGATTAGCATAATCAAATCAACCGATTCCAAAACAAGAGGTACAGGGAAAACCATTAAATTGCTTACAGCATTATTTGATGTTAGCAAAAAAGAAGAAAATGATGAACTTATTGTAAAAGTCTTTCTACCGAACGAAAAAGACGAAACAGAAGCTGATTGTATAGTAAAAATTAGTTGGTGCCTAGAAAACAAGGAGGAATCAGGAATTGATTTTGAGCAGAGTATTTGCGATATTAGTGGGCTATATTTTTCTGATCAAGAAGGAGATTGGAACGGAGAGAAACTTGGGGTAAAAACACCGTTCAAGGAGGCAGTCTGCAACATCCATAAAATTCCATTAAATAAATTTGAAGAATATGCAAGAGAAATTCCAGATACACGGCTAGATAAGGATTCTGGTATTACTTTTTCGGAAAGAGATTACTAAAGAAGGTAGGTAAAAATATGACAGGATTAACGCAGGAAGAACAAAGAAAAAGTAGCCCTTTCACATTAGAGGCTGCCTTAGAAGAAGAACCAGATGTAAACGACGGCTACATAAATGACGCACTTCCGTTTGACAAGTGCTTGAAGGCTGATACACAGGCTGACGAAGAAGAAAAGAAGAGAAAATTATATAGTCAACTAGGAACGGCTAAAGCAACAAAGGAACAAAGCGAAAAAGAAATAAAAGAGTGGTTAGGGACTGACACCATCATTAAAGCGATATTTAAGACAATTTATTCCCCAGCAATAGCGTTCGCAATTTCAGTCGGCACTACAATTTGGCTCTGGAACCCATCACAAAATGACCTTAACACCATTTTACTTGGTGTGTCACTGGCGATTGGACTTTGTGTTTTAGCTTCGATTGCTGATGTAGGATACAACTTTATCCCCACAAAAATGAACGAAAAAGACTACATGATCAAAGAAAATGTTGTCGATTGTCCGATCGCCATAAAAAATAGGTTTCTTTACCATGTGAAAATTGATGAATTATATGGTAGGGTAAACGCAAAAAAGAATTGCTTTGAATGGCTAAATAATGACGGTGAACGTTGTCTGTGTTGGACTTTTCAAGGATCAAGAGATAAAAATGGCTTTGATTACCAGTTAAAGTATCTTGCGGATCAATTAGAAGCTGGAAAGATGTACAAGCTTTCCGACATCATCACCGACAAAGTTAAGAAGAAAGTGAGTGAGTGAAATGACAACAGAGAACAAACATGAAGAATTGAATCTTGTATGTCCACATTGCGGTAACAAAAAACACTTTTACCAGAAAATGTATTATTTTGGTATGTGGGAGTTTCAAGTGAATAACCACGGTGAGTGTGACGACACCTGTGACAACTCCGATATGTACCAGGGTTCTAAATATAAACTCAAAAATGCTTATTATTTCTGCAAGAAGTGCCATAACAAGGTTGCGAAAATTCCAGAAGATAAGCGATACTAAATTAAGAATCAAAAAAGAGAGAGTATAAAAGCTCTCTTTTTTAGTTGCTTAAAAGAAAGTATTATGCTATAATAAGTATAGAAAGAAAGAGAGAAAACTTATGTTAAACCTAAAACGGATGTTAGAAATTCAGCATCAAAACAACAAAAACAAGAAAGAGATTTTGAAGAAGATCAAAAAAATTGACAAAGAATTAAATCTGGAGAGAGTTTTTCCTGTCGGGTATAGAGATATAGAGATTGTCAGCTTTGAAATCACAGGAAATGACATCACAGGGAAGAAGAGCCTTGGTATCTATTATTCAGCAGCGATTGAAGATTCCTATGGTGTTTTCGATTCTATCTACTCCTACGCAACAATCGACTTAGACATCTTCTTATTAAGAGATACAGAGATAGAAGCACTAGCAAAAGAAGCCGATCAGAAAAAGAAATTGCAAGACATGCTGAAGACACGTGAACAATATGAAGAACTGGCAAAAGAAATTGAAATGAAGGAACGCAGCCTAGAGATAGATAAGAAAAAGAAGAAGGAGCTTGAAGAGAAATTATTTGGGTCTAACTCTATTTGTTCAAAAGAAGGTATCGAACAATAATACATTATCACTCACTTGTAGGCTTACTATAGAAAAAAGGGATGGAAGAAATATGGGAAAGGCGAAGAATACTGCATACGCATATATAGATGGATCCTACAACTACAACACAAACAGATACGGATGTGGTGGCATCTTAATCGTTAACGGGAAAGAATACATTATTAGGAAATCAGGAAATGAAAAAGATGCCATAAAACTCAAGAACGTTGCTGGAGAAATTTTCGGTGCGATCACCATTATGAAGGCAGCTAGGAAGCTAAAGCTAAAAAGAATGAAATTGTATTTTGATTTTAACGGCATTGAAGATATTGCATTAGGTAAAGTAAAAGTGAAGCAGAAAAACAGATTTTTGCTTGCCTACCGTGATTTCTTCACGGAAATAAACAAATATATAAAAATCGACTTTTGCAAAGTAAAGAGCCACAGCGGTATAGAGTTAAATAATAAAGCGGACCGACTAGCGAAACAGGCTGTCGGACTAAGAAGGGAAATATAAGAAGAATTAGGAGAAAAATAAAAATGAAAAAAGAAGAATTAACACCAATTGAAGAATTTGTAGTAAACTATGCAAACAACGTACTAAACAAGAATATCGAATTAGAAGATATTGACGATATTGCATTTGATTGGGATAGTGCAAAGTTTTCTTACAAGCCAGGTGAAAATGGCTATATCAAAACTATGGAAATTGAACTGAAGGATCTGGGTGTTAAATACGATGAGATCGAAAAATACGAAAAAGAAGTATACACAAGTGCTATCAATCACGTTGTTAGACTCGTAAGAAATGACTTGGTTACAAGAAAAGCAACTCCACTTCTATCGGATCTACTAAAACTAAAAAAGGTTCAGGGAGAATGGCTTGACTATTTCAAATATCAAACAACGCTTTTTTACAGAGACATAACAGGTTATTATCGTTATATCGAAACGATCAGTATTGATAACAATAACATTTACTTCACAGATATGTATTCTGGCAAAGAATATTTTGTACCACTTGAACTATTGTCGCTACCTGTAGAAGAAGCAAAAGAAAAGTATGCTGATATTTTAAAAAACAAAGAGAAATCTCAACTAGAAAAAGAAAGACGGAAGATAGAATCCGATATCGAAAACTATAAGAACTTATTACGAGAATCAGAAGAGAAGTTAAGAGAGCTAACAACCAAAGAAGGAGAAAAATAAGTAATGTTATACAAGATCAAAGTAAGAAAGGAACACTTAAAAGAATTTTTTGAAAATTTCGATGCAAGAAAAATGGGACTGAAGATACTCTTTGCTAAAGAAAACTGCAATTACAAAACAAAAAGAAAGCAAGAAAAGGTTTACATTACAGATGAACTGTACGCCATAATGTCCATAGATAAAAACAAAACCGACCCATCGACATGGGTGCAGCTGTTAGTTCACAAGGATTGCGAAGCGATGAAGAATGACGAATGTCTTATTTTCCAGGCAGACGCCTATATAGATGATCAAACGCTAAGAAGAGGGAAGGTTGGTGGACTAGAATATGTTACAATCGGTCCAGAGAAGAAGCTGCCATGGTCAGAAGAGGGATTCACAATACGAGCAGTCGAACTTACAAATTTTACAGAGATTTGGCTTGGCTGGGAAACAGTTTCCAACAAAGCAGATTACCTTTCCGCTCCAGATTTCCTCTCTAACAAATCAGAAGAGGCATTGATAAAAGAGATGGAATTGAAGAAATAAATAGTTGGATTTCCAACTATTTTCTTTTTGACTATTGACTTATATATACTGTTATGATAATATATGGTTACAAGGAAGGAAGAACAAAACAACTTTCCTTGGTCGTTCACTTCTACGTGATCCAGTAGAAATCCTCCCAAAAAATCTGGATCCACCTCCGATGGAAGTGAACATTAACTCCATGACATCAAATTAAACAACTTTACAAAAGGGTAAGTCCCAGAAAGTGCCACATACTATAATCGGCACTTTTTTTACTTGCTAAAAAGAAGATAATATGCTAGAATGAAACAAGAAAAAGGAGAAGAAGATATGATCTTAAAGAAAACAGCAGCAAGAGTAAAGGAACTTGTAGGTAAATGCTTAGAAGAGTGCGGCAAATTAACATGGATCGAAATTATTGCATATTGGTTAATCTGTGCAGGAGTTGGCTCACTTGTGCCTAGTTTATTTTACTCACTAACAACTTTCGTAACTACAGAGTTATCAATTCTGTTTGAATTAAGAATCGTGGGAAGTGTATTACTCATAATTCTGGGACAGCTAATCCTCTTAAACAAAAACCTGAAGAAGAAATAAAACGAAAGAAGGAGTGCCAAAAATACTCCTTTTTTATTTGCTTTATAGAAATTACTATGTTATAATATTGGTATAGAAAGAGAGAGAAAGTATGTACATAAAGAAAGGAAAACGAAATTATTCTGTAGCGGAACACATCGACTCACTAGACTTGATGCTAGTATCTTCAATCAGAATCAAGCGAAGATTATCTCGACAAGAAGAGGTTATTGGAATGATTCCCGTAAATTGCAAGTTGTCATTCCAAAACCAGAAGATAACAAAGAAAGAAATAAAGAAGAAGCTGGGCGAGATTGCCCAAGCAATCGTAATAAATGAAACGTCTTATATTGAAAAGATAAATAAAAATGGAAAGGAGAAATTAGGAGTAGTAGCAGTCCTAGTAATATAAACAACATGGAAAACAACATTGTTATAAAAGTAAAAGATTATAGAGAACTTGCAAAGTTAACTGTTTTAATTGACAAGATTATTAAGGCAAGGGCAAAGGTTCTAAAGCTGCAACCAGACGTTGTAAGAGCAGCGTTCATTCTAAAAGAAGAAAATGAGATCGCAGATGTAGCAGAAGCACTCAAAATTCGTCAAGAAGGAGCTTCTCACCTGATTAGAGAATTAGAAAGAAACGGAATGATAGAAACAGACAAGACAGCTGGTGGATACAGAAGAAGAATCAGATTAACATCAACTGGCAGAAAACTGTTAATAGAACCAATCACAAAGAAGGTGGGACAACTGATAGAAAGAATATCGCAAGAATAAACTAAAGAAGTGCCATATAATATAGGCACTTTTTGTTTGCTAAAAAGAATATAATGTGATAAAATAATAATGTAAAGAAAAGAGAGGAAACTTATGAGCAAAAATAAAGAAACGAAAAACCAGAAAATGGATAAAATAATCAATGAGCTACAGGCGAAGACAGCTCCAAAGCTATTTCTTATTAGACGGCTTTCGTTGTTTTCCATTTATATTTTCTCAACGCTAGCTATTATTTTCAGTTTTGCTGCGAACATCATTAAGGTTGAAGGCGTATTGGAACTGTCTTACATTGCTTTAACAATAGCAATACTATCTCTAGCCTTGCACGAAATCTTAAATAGAAAGATTAAGGACAAATTACTAGAGCATTTAAAGGCGGTAAAAAAGGCTATGGAAGATCTAAATATTGAAGAGACAAACAAAACAACCGTCGTAACAGACGTTGACGGCTTAGAGATCTGTTTGGTGACATTCTTTGCACTCAGCGAGAAGCCAAATCCCAATATCGTATTAAAGCTCTCTGAGAAAACGAAACTGATTCTAGTGGACAATCCAGTGGATCCAAACGAACCCTGGATATTGCTAAACAGAGAAGTGAAAGACGGTAAATTACTCATCAAAAAAGAAGTAATTACAGAAGATGAGGTGAAAAAGCTAATGCATCAAGAGACATTTACAGAAATTATAAATATTAGAAACAACCTGTTAGAAAATGGAGGTAAGAATGGTTAAAGAAGTAATCGAGAAGATGACAATGGTAAAAAAAGGCGACACGCCAGAGCAGTATATTGAAAGGCTAGCCAAGATATCTCAACAAACTACATTAACTCTGCTTATCTGTATGCTTGTAGAGGAACGTTTATATGGAATTTTCAAGAATATTCTGCAGTTGATTATCTTTGCACACGCATTCTACCTGATATTCATCTGGTGTTGCCTATATAGGGTACAAAAGATAATGACAAAGGACGACAAATGAGCAAAGAACAAGAAAACAAGCTTACAGAGATGGACCTATTAAAAATGGATCCAGAAATGCTGCTAATGTATCTCAGCAGAAATTATCAATTAGAAGTACCTTTATCAGTAGAAGAAGGCAATGGGAACGCAGCTAAGATGATGGCAAAGGCATCAGCCTATTACACTTACCTAATCACAATCAAGACGCACGCAAACCTATTAAAACGAGTCCTAAAAAGAAAAGAAGTCGACAAGGATATTATCGAAGACATGCTAATGCGAGAAACAGTGTTTGAGGCAGAAATGGCTAGGGCAAAACAAGTGTACGACACGATATCAAGGATGTTTACGATCAGACACCAAGAAATTGATCAGGAACTCAAGATGAGCAAATAAGGAGAAAAACAAATGGAAACATATCAAGAGGCGTTGGACTTCGTACAAGAAGTATTAAACGCTAGAGAACCTAATGTGATGAATCACTTGGCAGCGAACAGAGTCATCGACCACCAACTTCGGGATCTGGTAAATAAAGCAACAAAAACAAAACCAGAAAAGACGGACAGATCATCTTCGATCACTGGAATTGTCCGAATTGTCACCACGAATTTGAATTAGATTATGAGCAACATGACTTCTGTCCGTATTGCGGGCAAGCAATCGACTGGACTGAAGAAGAGAATGAAGATGATGAAGAAGAATAAGTAGAAAACAACTACTTATTTTCTTTTAAGCAAATTGCTGATTGTAAAATACAATGATATATAGTATAATTTAGTTTAGAAAGAAGAGGAAAATTATGAAGAAATTTTTAGGCGTTTTATTCGTCCTTTGCTTGTGTACAAGTATCGGATGCACTAATAGTAAGACAACAACCTTAAAGAATAATAAAGAAACAATTACAATTAGCCACGAAGATGACAACATTAAAACTGTTGTTTTTTCTACTGACTACCCAACAGACGAAAGTGTCTACAACAACGACAACATCAAATATGTATCAGAAGAATATAAGAAGAATTTAGAAGAGGATTACGGCAAAGGTTCGGTTTTAAATGTTGATATGTCTGTAAAAAATGGCATAGTAACAATAGTGGCGAAAATCGACCTTGAAAAAGTTAAGGATCTGACTGAGTTTGGAATCCAGTCAAGCTACCCATCTTACCAAGAATTTATGTCGCACCTAAAAGAAAATGGATTCAAATAACAGAAAGGAATAAAAATGCAGAATTTAATCAAAAAACTCTTAGCATTAAGTTGCATTGCAACACTCGTAACACCACGCATAGTAAATGCAGAAGACGTTACATCTAACTCTACGAATGCAATAGAATCATTTCAAACAACAGCAGATGAAGTTACTTACGCCCCAACACAAAACGAGGCAAAACGTTCTTTCAAATACACGACGGAGTTTTCAATCAGTGGAACAGAGAAAATTCCTACAGCAAGACTAAAACTGCCAGCAACGATCTTCACTAAGCGTGATGGTTCTATTGGTGATACGTTCAAGATTTCTATCCCGTCCAAAAAGGAAGTCGAAGATGCAACTGCCCAGGGCGAAGAGGTAACATCACTATGGATGTATGAAATTATTGATGGAGAAGTCGTTATTTCAAATAGACGCCCAGTCCCATCTGGTAAGACATATAACTTCGAATACGCCTACCAATTAACGGATAAGGCTAGCGAATATACAGATATGTCAATGTCAGCAGAACATGTAAACGCAAAAGTAGAGCTTGATACAGCAGGAGGACAGCTAACATCCTCAAATGAGTTACAACAGATCACAATCAACACCTACGCAAACATTGAAGGCGTAAGGGGAGCCATTGTAGGAGATGTATTCAAGGAATGGGATGATACTTGGGGAGAAAAGCCAGCTGATGCAGATGCATACTTCTATTCTGAACTGCAGTTTAAATCAGTAACAAGAGGTAACCAACCATACAAGTTTACAATCGAATCTACTGCCGTAGATGCAAATGATAGTTCAAAGACGTATGTTCCATACAAATACAACATTGGAACAAACGGCTGGGTCGATAATAACAGTGAAACAAACAGTTATCAATTTATCGACAGAATTGATTCTATTCTCTATAGATTTCCAAAATCTGAATATAAAGATGACCAAACAGTTTCGATTAGAACAACTAACAAGTTTATCGTAGAAGGTATTGATCACCAGGATGAGCCAATGGAGCAAACCACAACTGTAGACATCAATTATTTCAAGGATCCATGGTCGGTAAAAGAAGGAAACTTTATTTCTCTTCAATACGGAGATAACATCTTCCGTGTAGATAAAGACAGTATCCAACAAAACTGGAGTTCAGTAGGAGTAAAGCTAAGTGAGTATTCAAGATACGATCTACAAGATTTCCAAAGCGGAAAATTAAATACATATAACAATCTTGATTTTGGATACTACATTTACGGAATGCCAGAGTATTTCACAGTAGAAGATGGAAAAGAAAGACTCCCAGAAAACTACTTTAAGCAAAACGTCATCTATGAGCAGTTTGTAGACGGAATCAAGCTCAAAGAAACAGGAAGTATTATTGACAACTTAACTTCTGAAGACTATCAGATTCAAAACGTTGCATTAAACCCAAGATTTATAGAAGCAAAATATGATTCTACATACAACAAATTCAAACCGAATCCATTTTTTACACCAGAAAATGCGTTTGTAGAAGTATATGCGAAATACGATAATCAAAGCTCAGAATATGTGCATGTTGCAGACTATGATGTAGCAAAGAATCAATACAATATCATAAAAGAAGGATTAACTTCTTCTGGTAACAACCTGAAGTTTGATAACAATGTAATTGCCTATAAGTTGGTATCCAAAAACCCATATTACTTTACTGAGATTTTAGCAGGTTCAAACTATGAACTAAAACATTCGCCAAAGGTTGACGCTTTTGTTGCCAACAAGGAAGACATTATTGTCCAATCTGAAGTTCATGGTTACATGCGAAAGGCAAATGGCGAAGAGATCTTCAACTATACAGCACCATTAGAATACGATTTCGCAAGAAAGACACAGACCGATGAAAGAATTCGTAAGAACGTTGCAGAAGTATTAAATAACCGTATTAAGAAGCAATATGAATTAACATGGGTCATTGATACTGAAGAAACGGCAAGAACATCAAGCACGGACGTATCGTCAATCCCACAAGATGGTGGTAAGTGGTTTGATTTGATGCCAGCAGGTTTAATTGTCGACGAAAACAACGTTACACTAGAAGAAAAAGATGGCAGCAAGACATACAACGTCACAGTAACAACAAAGCAAAATTACAAGAATACAGGACGTACACTTGTTATCTTCGAAACCTCCGATCAGATGGAACATCCAATTCTAAAATTCAAGACATTATTCCCTTATGACAACATAAGAGATTATGGTGGAAACGTGTATAACCCAGTTGCTTTTGAAACAGGCAATAGTGCTATTACTGACGGAACAGCTGACGATGCCTCTATTCTTAGATCATACAAAAAGGAAATGAGTAACTTAACAACAGATAAAGGAAATAGATTTATCTATGCAGATACAACATATAACTTGTCTACACTGGTATACTTCTCATCTGGTCTAAAGAAGCTTGTTAAGAATTCTACAGATGGAAAGTTCACAGCAGATACAATCGTGGCTCCAAATGAGGATTATTCCTATAAACTGACATTTGCAAACTCAGCAACATCAAACACAAAGGATATTATCTTGTTTGATAATATTGAAAAATACACAACTCCAGATGGTGCGAAACCAAATTGGAGAGGAATACTTCAATCCGTTGATACGACACAAATGGAGCGACTAGGATTTGCCCCAGTATTATACGGTTCAACAGAAGATATTGACTTAGAAACACTAAGAGGTCTAACACCAGAAGAAAAATTAGAAAATTTTACAAGATTAGATGCAAATTCAGATCTTTCAACAATTAAAACGATTGCGATTGACTGCAGAAGAAAGAGTGATAATTCCATCGGATATCTCGGAAAGTCACAATCACTTGTCGCAATACTGAATATGAGAGCCCCAGAAAATCTCCCAGTGATCGAAACAGTATATAAGAACTATAACGTCGTTTATGCTAATGCAACCGCTATTGGAGAAGCTGGTGCAGAATCATCGAACTATATCTTCAACGGTTATACAACAACAACTTATAAGATCATGGGCAACTTCCAGCTAAATAAGCAAGATGCCACAACAAGACGACCTATCCCTGGAATCCAATTTAAACTAAGTGGAAGAAGTGCTTATGGCGAGTATGTAGATGAGATCAAACTAACGGATAGCAAGGGAGTCATCAAATTTAAGAAGATTCCAGTTGGAAAGTATACTTTGACAGAATACGAAACGACTCCAGATTACTTCCTAAACGAAGAAAAGCACGTTATCGAGATCACAGAAAATGGAAGAGTGTTAATCGACAATAAAGAAGTTTCAGAGATCACAATCTTCAATACTCCTCGTGTTCATGCAAATATTGTATTTGAGAAGAAGACCTTCCCTAATAAAGAAGGAATCTCTGCTCCAATCGAAGGTGTGGAATTCACGCTATCTGGTACATCCGATTATGGAAATGATTTAATCGAAAAAGTAACATCAGATAAAAATGGCAAGGTTATCTTCAAGAATATCGAAAAGGGAACTTATAAGCTCAAAGAAACAAATACACCTAGAGAATTTATGAAGCTAAAAGACGAGTTAGAAGTTAAGATTGATGATTATGGTGTTGTAACGATCACAAACAAGACAACAAACACAAAGATTGACACTGTATTCAACTACAATAGACTCGCTCGTGTAGAGTGGTATAAGCTAAATGGAGAAACAAACCAACCTATATGGGGAAATATCAGCTTCCAAATTACAGGTACAGACTATGAAGGCGTACCAGTAAACACAAAGGTTTCTCCAGATTATGGAACGGGTAAAGTAAGTGTAAATATTCCAGTAGGAACTTATACAATTAGAGAAAACCAAGACCCTGTATCAAGCGATAAAAAGAAGTTTGTACAGGATCCAAAGGAATACACTTTAGTAGTAAATAACGATGGAACGTACATCCTAGATATGGAACAGGTTGATGGCAAATATGTTGTTAAAAACATGCCAGCCGCAACAGATTCACTCGTCATCACAAAGAAGTGGACAAACGGAAACCCAGATAACTACATTCCAAAGATTAGAGTCTACACAAATCTTGATGACGCAACGAGTTCTGCTTCAAAACAACAGGCGGAAAATAACACAAGTAATAATGAAGAAGTCCCAGAGATCGCAGAACCAGACGAGGGACTATAGGAAAGGAAATGAAATGATAAAAAAAATATTGAAACTGTTTATAGCAACATTATTTATCATTACTCTATTGCCTAGTTCGGTACACGCAGAAGAAGGAAGTGGTAGTAGTCCTATTCTTTCTTCTGAATTACCACTAGCTGCACATGGAGAGTTGAAGATATCATTGCCTCTGGACCAGTTTTCAGACGGCGTAGCAACAACAGCTAAAATTGAAGTTTATGAAGACGGCTACACAAGATTTGTAGCAGGAAGTGGAAGCTTAGAAGCAATAAAGCCAGCTTGGGCTTTTGGTGCTATGGAACAAATTAGGCAGGATAGAGAAACAAAGTATCCATGGTTCAATGGAATTTCAACCTTAGATTTTGATAAAACAATAGGAATCTGTCCAAGCGATTATATTCCACATCGCACTTTAAATGGTTGGGCTTGGATATTCTTCAGCGAACTAATGAACGACAATATAAAAGAAGTTTCGAGATTCGCTGGATCTGCTGCCATGATTGATTTATCTCATGTAACAGTATTGGACGCAAAAGGAAGAACAGAAACTCCAGATGGAGCCAACTTCTCTGATTATGTAGGTCTAAATTTCTTGTTTAGAGGAGCACGTGCAAGAAAGATTAAATTTGGAGAGAATTGGTCCAAGTTGAAGTTTGGTAACACTGAGGCAATGTTTGCAAGAGCCTCCGTAAAAGAAATTGAAGGCTTGGAAAATCTAAAGATGCAACCAAGAAATGCTAGAGAGATGTTTATGTCAGCTTGGGATCCAAATGCAGGTGACGAAAGCTTAACAGTAAATCTTTCCTCATTAGATCTTACAGAAGTAACTCGCATTGATTCCATGTTTAGTGGCTCCTCAGTTGACTTTAAAGATCTATTTTCAAGACAGAGAATATCAAAAATAGAGAATGCAAACTTTGCATTCCAAGTATATAAAAATACGAAGCATGTAATTGATTTAACAGGAATTACACAAGAAAATATAAATCCTTCATCATATCCTGACTACGGAGGATTCATGCAAAACGCCGAGATTCTTGGTGCTAAATTTGATTTTTCTCAATTTACAGGAAGATTCTCTGGAGCATTCTCTTTATATGCAAATCTGGATACATCTAAAATGCCACAACCGAATCATGTGGATGCAAACGGAAGAAAACCATATCTAGCTAATATGGTTGTAGATTATATCTATGGTCTTGGATCACAAACAAGTTTTGACTTCTCAAATTATTCAGATCCAAATCTTCTTCCAAGTGACAATGTAGTTGTAAGAAAAAAGGGACTCCAAATCGTTAAGACATCAGAAAATACTGTATTCAACAACATTGGTTATGGATTAACATCAGCTTTTAACCTGTTTGAAGAATCAGATAAATACACTGGAAGATGGATCCTGAAATACAACACAAACGGTTCACCAGTAGCAGAAGAAAAGTATGCGACAAAACCTACGGATATGAATAATATCGCTGGGTATTGGGTTCGAGAAACCAAGGCAAAGGGATTCGATTTAACCGCAAATGGTGGACGCTATTACGAAACAGATGATAGCAAGTGGATCAAGAATTCAGATGGCTCAATGACATACGTCATGCCAATCATTGACAAGACACAAGAACACTATTTGGTTGAAGATGACAATCCGAACTACAGACGTGTAGATGCAACGAAAGAAATCAATGGCAAAAAGGTTTCAATCATAAATTATGACGATAAGACAGGTAAGTTTGAGACAACAGTTATAAATGAATACAACAATGTCGTTACAACGACAAGAAAGCTGAAAATTACAAAGAATGTTGATATCGAGGATGGAACATCATTTGCCTTCAACATTAAATTAACAGGCGAAGGTGTTTCTGGTGTTCAAAAGTTTAATAACGTAATCTTCAATAATGGCGAAGCAGTTGTAAGAATCAATGGAAATTCGTCAACGGAAATTGAATTACCAGTAAACGTAAACTACACAATCCAAGAACAACCACAGACTGGTTGGACACAAACAGGTGCAGAAAATACATCAGGAGTATTAGATACTGATAAAGAAGTTGTATTCACAAATAAAAAGGATGTTCCACCAACAACAGCAAACACGACAGAGATTGTGGTTGAAAAGCATTTGCCAGAAACATACACTGGAACACACGAAGATACATACTTTAATATCACTGTAGAATTTAGCGGATTAACACCTAATACAACATACAAATATGTAAACCAAGCAACCCAATACGAAGAAACTTTCACATCTGACGAAAACGGACTAGCCTCTGTATCGACAAACATTTCAAAAACAATTGCAGTAAAGTTTGTCTTTGAAGGTGTTGATCAGGTTAAATACAAGGTAAAAGAAACAGATGTTAAGTCATTGGTGGATGGATATAAGATTGTTTGTACGCCATCAATTAAGATCTTCGAAGATGACAACCTCATCAACAATGAAGGCGGCAAGACAAACCAAGATTTCACTTCAAAGGTTTACACAGCGAAAACAGGTAAAACAAATAGAGCTGTATTAACAAATGATATTTCAGATGTATACTCAGCAACATACGCAAAGAACCTTACTAATTCATCCTCTAGCGAAGATTTCCAGTTCACAGGAAGTATTCGAGGCTTACGCTCACAAGATGTTGTAACACTCATTCATACGGATGAAGATGGAGAGCAAACAAGAAAAACAGTTAAGTATCAAGGAGATGTCACTGCATTCTCATTTACTCTAAAAAATGGTGAAAACGTAGAAGTTGCAGGTATTCCAAAATACGCTGACATCATGGTCACAGAGGAAGAATCTGACGGCTACATTCCAAACTGGAACAATGATATGACAGGTGAAGTGACTGAAAATAGAGAAGTTGGAATTGCTTATTCAACAGCATGGATGAATCCTAAGCAAGAAGATTACATTTATATGACATGCAATAACGAAAAAGCACAAGTTATTAGCGTATCGAAAGATGTAAGAGGAAATGCAGGAAATAAGAACGATAAGTTTAACTTCAAGGCTAAATTAACGGATAACAATAGTAATCCATATACTGGTAGCCTAACACTGATTGATACGGCTGGAAATCATAGTGAATTAACAGCAGATGCTGAAGGATACTATAACTTCAAGCTTGCAGATGGTGAAAAGGCTACATTATCAGGATTTGCTCAAGGCACATGGATCAAGGAAGCTAATGTTGTAGAAGATGAAAATGATTACGCAACAACTGCAGAAGTGATCGGCAAGCAAGATAGCAAGCAAGAAGGAAAAGAAATTACCGCTGAAATTGCTGAAGAAGACGCTTCCACTGAAATCAAGTTCGTAAACACTAAGGGAATGGTAGTGCCAACAAATGTTGAACTATCACAAATTGGAATTGCACTGATTGTGATTGGTGGCATCATACTCTTGTTGATCAAGAAAAAGAAAAAGACGGAAGAAGAATAAATGGTAAAAAAAGAGAGAAAAAACAGGCAAATATGGGGATTCGTCCAACGAATTTTGGTTACATGCATCGCTCTGGTACTTTTAAATAAATTTGTGGTAACAGCCACAATCTATTACGACAACAACATGTTCCCGTCCATTAAAGACGGGGACCTAGTTGTCATCGAAAAATTTGATAAGGAAGTACAGTTAAGCGATGTGGTAATATATAACGGCAGACTCTACCGAGTGATCGCTAAGGCTGGACAGGAAGTGGATATCTCAAAAGAAGGAATACTGACGGTAAATGGGATGCAACCTGCCGAAAGTACAAATTCGCTCACCAATAAAGGTGAAAAAGAATATCCGATCAAGGTTCCAGAAGGAGAAATCTTTGTTCTAAATGACTATAGAGAAGATGAAAGTGATAGCAGAGAATTTGGAACAATCAAAGAAAGCGATATCGAAGGGAAAGTATTCTTCGTGACACGAAGACGTGGTTTCTAAGCTTAGCTTCCACGCATAAAAAGTAAGCAACAGGAGAAGAAAATGAAGATTAAGAAATTACTCGGAAGCGTAGCGGCTTCAGCTCTAGCAATTGGAGCAACGACAGCAACAGCATTTGCTGCATCTTACACACCAATTACAGGTGGTGATGTAACATTCAACACAACTTTAACTACAGAAGGTGGTACAGCAGGAGCAAAGGTATTTAAAGCTACAGTCGCTCCAGGCACTGCAGTTGCAGCAACAGCAACAACACAAGGCATCAAGGCTGGCGTAGGAACACCTACTATTGCTGATGTAGATTTAACTCAAGGCACAGAAGGAACAATCGATCTTAGCCCATGTACTTATACAGAGCCAGGCATTTATCGTTACATTATCACTGGCGGTTACACAGTAGGCGGAAAAGATAACGTCGCTGTCGTAGATAGTGGTAACACACGTACATTAGACGTATATGTAGTAGATGACGGTGGTACATTAAAGGTTGCAGCAACATTACTACACACAGGCACAGACGCCCCAGCATTAGAAGCAACTGGTGATGGACAATATGCTCTTGATGACAAGGTGGACGGATTCTCTGGTAAGTTATCAGCAGATGACGAAATTACAATCATGAAGAAGGTTACAGGAAACCAAGGTGATAAGAGTAAGAAGTTTACGTTTACACTCGAAATCAAGAAGGCAATCCCTAATTTTACATACACACTAGGCGACACAACACTTGTTACAGACGGTGACGGTAATGGTACTGCAACATTTAAGCTAGCAGATGGCGAGTCTGTTAAGATGGTATCATTGATCAACGGTGCTGAATACACTGTTACTGAAGATGCCGATGGTTATAAGTCAACAGCAAAGATTGCTGGTGTAGCAGAAGGCGAAACAGCTGGTACATTAGGTGCTTCAGACAAGATCAAGACTGGTTATACAAATGATAAGTCAGGCGTTATCCCTACAGGTATCTTGATCAACAATAAGGCTGCTGTAGCCACAGTTCTAGCTGGTGGCGTAGTAGCATTCGTGATCATCAAAAAGAAGAGAGAAGTAGAAGCAGAATAACTATGAGAAGTTCCATCAATAAGATATTTAGACACCTAAATAACGCCTATGATAATGCTATTCTTCTCGTTTGTATCGTATGCATGCTTATTGGTGGATATTCTATGCTTGATAACTACAATATCTATCATCAAGTAGAGGCACAACAAAAGGTGGGGTATCTTCCAAAAGTATCTGAAAAAGAAATTACATTTGAAGATGCTCCACTTGCAACTGCTTGGTTATACGTGCCAGATACAAACATGAACTATCCGATTATGCAAGGCGAAGATAACTTAGAGTACATCAACAAGGATTACAACGGGAAGTATTCTCTTGCAGGCTCAATCTTCTTGGATTTTAAAAATAAAAAAGATTTCACAGATAACTATAACATTCTCTACGGACACCACATGGATCGTGGCTATATGTTTGGGGCTCTGGACAAGTACGAGAATAAAGAATACTTCGATAAACATAAAACTGGATATATATTAAGTAAAGAACATATTTATAAGATAGAGTTTACAAAGTATGACACTACAGAAGCAACTGACGAAACAATATTCTCCCTGGACACGACAAACCAGACAAGAGGATATACAGAAGAAGATAAATTGATCGCATTAACAACCTGTAAAACACCTAACACATTGTATAGATGTGTACTGCTAGGGAAAATACAAGAAATCACGAAAGAACAATACAAAAAAGAGGTAGAAAAATGATGAAACAAACATTAAGTAAGATCTTAATCGCACTTGGAATTCTATTTTCAGTTGCTACTCCAGTGTTAGCAAGTGATCAGGAAGTTACCATTAAAATTCCTGTTGAGTCCGATTATGATGACGTAATCTTGGAAGGCGAAGGATTAAATCTGGAAATTAAAAATGAAATCGAGCTATCATATACGCAATTAGGAAACTATAAATACGAGATCTACCGCAAGGATGATGCTGAAAACAAATATCATCTACAGGTAATGGTTATGAATAACGATTCTGGAGAAATGGTTGCAGAAGCCGTCCTATCTAAAAATGATGACGCCCAGAAGTATACAAAGATTGAATTTAAGAAGGATAAAAAAAATCCATCAGAGCCACAAAACAACGTTCCAAGCAAAAAGAATGAGATTGGAACAGGTATTCATTCAAGCATGCATGCATATCTATTCGGAAGCATGATTGTGTTTATATTAGGCATATTGATGTTAAAAAAGACATCAAAAGAAAATTCCCTGTAAAATTTGTAAAAAACAGGGATTTTTTCATGCTAATTCCTGTAAAAAATAACATAATATATATATGAGAAAGGATGTATAGAAAGAAAACAATGATGAATCTCAAAAAACTACTCTTAGGGAGTGCTGTTGCTGTTGCATTAGTTGGGTGCTCAGCAACAAATCAAACTTCAACACAGCCTTCTACAAAAGAAGATGTGCAGAAGAAAACTGATACCAGCTTAGAAAAGACTACAACCGAATCAGCGGACAAAGAAAAGAAAGAGGATGTAGCAGAAAAGAAGGACGAAAAATCTGAAGATAAGTCTGAAGAGAAATCCGAAGAAAAGAAAGAGGAGAACGCCCAAGATCAACAAAAGAAGGTGTTGATCGGAGAATGGAAGTTAAACTCTGTTAAGGTGAATGACAAGACATATACCTTAGAAGAGTTAAAGACAATTCTCCAGGAAGAAGCATACAAGAAAAACTTGTTAGGCTTTACATTCACGGAGAAGGAAGTTTCGATGACTGTAGATGGTGCAGATAAAGGAACTACTGGATACCACTACAACGAAAAAGATGACACATGGGAAGATGAGACAGCAAGATTAAAATTCAAGGTTGAAGGAGAAGTATTGAGCCTTGTAGAAGGAAATACAACATATTTGTTTGCAAAGTGATTAAGAAGATATGTTTGCAAAATTATTAGTTTCCATTCTACTGTTTTTTAACCCAAATATGCGTTTAGACGCAATCAAAGCAGCATCAAATACAACAAGCTTTATTACAGAAGTACCGACTATCGTTTCATTAAACAATAGTACGGAAATGAAAAACGCCTGCAAGGACATTGAGAGTGATGTGAAGGCAGGAGAAGAACGTATTGAGCAAGAGCGTATCGCTCAAGAACAAGCGGAAGCCGAAGAAGCTGCACGTCAAGCAGCACTAGCGGCACAAAGTTCTTACAATAACTATAGCAACTATAACTACTCAAATAACTACTCAGGATACACCGTTTCAGACTACACTTACAGTCCTCCAGCAATGACAATGGGCAACTATGGAAGATTGTATGTCGGTGGCACATCATGGGTGTTGGAAAGCAGAGGCTTTCAAGATATTGTAGATAGAGGTGATTGTTGGGTTGGCGAAGGATACCCGACGATCTTTGGAGCCCACTGGAATCTCGGTTTCACAGCAATCGAGTATGCCTCAACAGCAACATGGTATAAGCCAGATGGATCCGTAGTTACACTATACAAAGTTTCAGAAGACTGGAATGCACACAACTATGGCACCGTTACAAAATCTAACGGAGAATACTATTCTAGCAATCCAGCAGGTCCGATTGCTATGTATACTTGTACTTCAACAACTGGTACCGAAGTATACCTGTCGTATTGGACATATTAAGTATGAGTAATTTTCTTTGTAAGGAATGTGGGAAAGAATTCAAAAGCCAAAGAAGTCTATCGGGACACATTAGAAACTCTCACCATATCACAGTAAAAGAATATTATGATAAATATCTAAAAAAATCCCCCAATGAGGGGATTTGCTTTTGTGGAAACCAAACTATTTTTCTGGGAACCAATTACGGATACTCAAAACATTGCAGTTGTAAATGTTCCGCAATTGACGAAAAGACAAAAAGAAAAAGAGAAGAAACGAACCAAAAATTATTTGGTGTAAATTATCCAGCAAAATCTGAACAGATAAAAGAGAAGACTTCTGAGGTTTTTATGGAGAAGTATGGCGTTCCTTGGGGGTTTCAATCTGAGTCGGTAAAAGAGAAGATAGAAACTACACTTTTGGATAAATATGGCGTTAGATCTTTGTTTCAGTTGCCAGAAGTTAGAGAAAAAGCTATGAATGCAATCAGCGAGAATATTGATGAGGTGAATCAGAAAAAAGCAACCACATCTCTTGCTAATTACGGAGAAACATCATGGACAAAGACTAATTGGGGAAGAGCAAAAATACGAAAAATAGCTAGTTCAGATGCAATGATAAAAAGAAAATCATTAACAATGCACAAAAATAATTCGTTTAGTTTTTCTATTCCTGAAGAATTATTGTATAAAAAATTGGTTTTAGAATTTGGAGCAGAAGATGTTTTTAGAGAGTATTTTTGCGAAAGATATCCATATAAGTGCGATTTCTATATAAAATCAATTGATACCTTTATTGAATATAATGGATTTTGGCACCATGGAGAACACTGGTTTGATAAGAATTCTGTAGAAGACGTTGAAAAATTGTCACTTTGGATAGAACATGCTAAAACTAGCGAGAATTATAAAAAAGCAGTTAAAGTATGGAGTATTGGTGATATAGAAAAACGAGAAACAGCAAAGAAAAACAAATTAAATTATATAGTTCTTTGGAATGTTAAGGATATTGAAAATTTGTCACTTAACCACTAAAAGGTCAGTTTCATAACTGGCTTTTTTTATTTGACATTACTTTCTTTATAGAATATAATATAGATATACAAAAGGAGAAAACAAAAATGAAAAAATTAAGCAAGAACTGCAATGTTCAACTAATTATCAAAAATACAAATGTAATAGCAAATACCGATCATTTGTGTAGCGAAGTATATGGTAACTTTTGTGGCACAAAGAATGAGGTTATATCTCAACTGAGAAAAGATCTTGTTAAATATAACAGTTTTACAGGAAAACTACTTACAGACACCTTAGATGCAATTAACAAGACATCCAGAGTATACAAGAGTGTTGGAGAAGGCGTATACGAAACAGTGATACATGCATTTAATCCGACAACAAAGAAGCTTTACACATTTAAAGTTAAGTACGATGTTAAAAGAATGTCTAATTTGCCAAGCAAGCACAAGATCAACAATATGGGCGAAAACCTATATGAAAAAAGATTAGTACAATTATATGGCGGTGGCAACCTTGGTAGATATAGACTCGCAATCAAAAATGTAAATATTTACAAACTTTTAGAATTGTTGTCTCCTATGATTAACGAACAACTTAAAAGCGGTTCATCGGTAAGATTTTCAAAAGAAAACGGGTTTACAATTGATTATCCTAGAAACTTTGAATTTAAACCTAATGATGATTTAACAATCTGTGTTAACCTCAACAATTATTGGTCTACTGTATATGTGGATATTATCTACAAAGGTCGCACCGTAAAACTGTTAAATAATCGTTACGAAGAAATTACAAAAGAAAGTATTACAGAAGCACTTAAAGTAGCAGATCAATTTGACGAAATTTGTAAGATTGTCAGAAATGCATACTCTCTTTAAGGAATACAAAAAAGGAAGGAAATAAGATGAGAGAATATTTTAGCAAAATGGGTGTATGTAGAGAAATCGAAGTGATTAAAGAAACATGTCCAACAGAATTGCATCCATATTTAGATGAATTACAGAAAAATATATTGGAAAGACAGGGCTTTCGACTATCAGAATTGGTGGATCACTTAGATAGATCCTTAACACAAAAAGAAGCCCAATTAGAGGGGAAGATGAGAAAAGACATGAAGGCTAGAGACATGGCATCTAATTTCACACCAACATCAGAATTTAAACATCAGAGAAAATATTTAAAATAATTTCTAAAAATGTATTGACAGTAAAATGATGTTATGTTAATATCATAGATGTAGCACCGATACCACATGACGTGGACGGAAATTTGGTAATGATATCTAGCGATTCACTTTATCATATCATTGCCAGTCGCTAAAGTTCTTTGACAACTTTAAACTGCGTAGCACTGAACCCAGTGTGAGAAATCGAAAGCCAAGACCATGGCTCTGGGATAGGTCTGAATGATGTGGCTCAACTTAAAGGATACTTTAAGCCAACCATTGACCATACTATATATTGAAGTGTATGGACAGCTTCTTCGCTCGAAACAGAGGTAGGAGTATCAAGGATCTAGTGCTACATACTATGAGGATACAGCACAACAAAGACGTGCCAATCGTAATTGAAAGGTAATGTGAATAGCATTACCCTAGAATCCTAAAACCTAGTGGCGTCGAAAACCATGTAGTTAGTAGGAAATTCGAATCAAGGTGGCAGAACACAAGAAAACGTATGTAGAAATATATACGAAATAAATCGTCAGAAAGTTGGTGTAAGTAGCTAAAGCGTGTTCAGTTCAAATTGGAAAGATCCGCACAAGTAGAATGCGAAAAAACTATTTTTGACTGAATGGTTAGTGAACACGGCAGGTATCAATCCTGTTACAGCTTGGATCCCTTCGGGGATTGGTGATAAAAGTCGAAGACCGTACATCTTCAGGCTCAGGTTATCATTCTGTATGGCTCAATCTGTAGTGGTGTCGTAAGTAAGGGGAAGCCCTCTGTGCTATGTAGTTTAGAGTTGTCAAAGGTGAATAAGTTTGGTTAAAATCTCCAAACACTCTCTTTTACCACCTGTATGGTGGTTTTTTTATTTTCTTTCGTATCGCATAATAAATATGACTTTATTTGACGATCATGGAGAAAATATTCAAATAAGGCAGAAAATAATAGAGCCAAAAATGGCTATAGGAGGAAAATTAAATATGATTTACATCAACGAAAACAACGAGATTTTGACGGTATCACAGGACCCAGAACCACTAAACCCATTAGAAGAAGAGTGTTATTCAATCAAATTCATTTCGTGTGGTAATCACAAAATGACAGATAATGACAATTGGGAAGGACTAGACGGACTTCTTTATCCTAATCTTCAAACTTCAAAAGAAGAACAAGAAAGGTATGAAGAAGAGCTTGATGGTTATCCAAATTTGATCGAAAAATATGAGTGTGAGAACCTAGGCGTTAACAAATTATTCGATCGTATCAATGATGGCGATAAGTTTTGGGTAGCTCCAATACTGGTGTTCCAACATGGCACATCAAGATTTTCAACACATATCAATGGAGCCTTGACTGGATTTGCTTGCTTGAGTAAAAAGGATGAACACTTCTCACTCAAAAACAAAGAAGAATTCTACAATATCGTAGAAAAGAATCTTGAAGATTATACAGAATATTGTAATGGTTCTGTATGTTACGCTCTATTGGAACGCCCAGATGGAACTTCCGATTCGATCGGGAACCTCTACAGTGACGACGATCATTTGTATTTCGATTTGATGAAGCATTTACCAAGAAAGCAGGGCATCCAGTATTACGAACTACAAAAGGATGTATTTGATGAACTTGGATGCACATCTAACAAATGGGTGATCTCATCTGAAAGATTTATCAGTACACACGAGAAGTACCTATCTTTTCAAGAAACAGTAGAAGAGTTCGAGAAAATTTACAAGTAAGAAGGAGGAAAATAAAATGGAAAAGATTTATGTTAATCAAGAAGGGCAAGTTTTAATCATTAAAAAGGAGGAAACTCCAATCAACCCAATTGCAAATTTTGTTGAATTTTGTCCGCTAAACTGTAGAGAAGATCGCAACATCTTCTTCATCTCAGATCACTTTAAGATGATGGACCGTGAACTACCGAAAGACGCAGAAAATTTCCAAATGGTTTCTTTCACAGAAATCTCAGGAAAGTTGCAGGCAGTGAAGTCCACAGAAAAACCTGAAGGAGAAGTTCTAGGTTTTGCATTTACTACAGAAAAGATGGATGAAGACGAATTTATCGACTTGGTAAACGAAGACCTAACTGTATTCCAGGAATATTTGGACGGTAAAGTGTACAATGCAAAGTTCACAGACATCAATGAATGTGAAGAAGACATTCTCGATAATGTTTACGACGATGGAAGTTTCTCTTTTACAGACGAAAATCCACTTATGAAATTCATTAAGGAGAAAAATGGGAAACGCCTGTACCGCTCGCAATTGGATGACGACTACGCCCGATACGAAAGATTATGGTGGGTGGAAACGAGAAGAGACAAGAATGGATATATCCTTTCTTGGGAAGATGCATTAGAAGAAAAAGAAGAAATATAAATTATTTCTTCTTTTTTTATACTTTATTTGATAAAATTTGATTAGATAATACTGTTAAATAGAAAGGAGCCGTAATGCAGAAGCGTAAGTTTACAGTAGTAACACAGCTACACGAAAAGAATAACTTGGAACTAATCAAATACATAGAAGCTTCTCGTAGTGAATACGCTAAGGCAGTACGTGAAACTTTCTATACTCTCAGAACTTCAGAAAATTTTAATAAGTCCAATTTTAATGCTTACTTACAATGTTCTTATGATATCACTAAAAGGACTGCGAACTCAATTATTTTAGATGCTCAAGGACGCTTTAATTCGCTAAAAGAACTAAAGCGATATGAAGTAAATCAATTAAGGCATAAGATTAGTTATCTTGAAGAGCAACTCATTCCTAAATTAGTTGAGAAGAGAAACAGTAATTCAAGGTTACTTCAAGATGGAACGCTCGTTTCACCAATCAAACAACGAAATCTAAGGTCAAAAATTGTTTCCAAAAAGGCTAAATTAAATCGTCTAAAACAGAAGCTTGTTAATTTGAATTATCAACTAGAATCAGGTAGATTAAAACTTTGCTTTGGCACGAAGCGATTATTAAAACAAAATTACGATAGATTCATTGAACAACGTGACAGCCAAATAATATTTGTCGGGGCTAAGGAAGAGGTTTGTTGCAACCAAAACTTGCAGCTGACATACAATCGGAAGAATAACCAATTTACGATCAAATTACGTAAGGATTTCAAAAAATACTCAGCTAATACTAGAGACAAATTTATTTATGGAGAGATCTATTTCAATCATCACAAAGATAAAATCATATCCATTCTAAAAAACAAGAATAGTCCATTATCTTATAGGATCATCAAAGAGAATGGTCGATATCACTTATATTGTACCTTTGAAATTCAAGCAGATACAAATAACTTCTTTACCTGTTCCGACTATGGGACGATTGGCTTAGATTTTAATAAAGGGTTTGTCACATTATCGGAAACTAATCAGTATGGACATTTGGTGAGAACGCAACTTCTACCCTATCGTTTTAGATCTGGAAATAAAACCAAAACAGATCTACAAAAAATTGCGAATCATGTAACAACATTAGCATATCAAAAAGGCAAAGACATCTGTATTGAAGATCTCGACTTCGGAACGAAAAGGTCTAAAACTGAAGCCAAACAAAGCAGACGGCATAATGAAATGCTTCATTCTTTAGCCTATCGGCAATTCACTAACATTATTGAAGGTGCTGCCTACCAAAACAAAGTAACACTAATAAAAGTTAACCCAGCCTGGACATCTTGGTTAGCAGAAAAACTCTATTGTCCAACTATGAAGCTTAATGTTCACGTCGGAGCCTCGTATGTTATCGCTAGACGTGGACAAGGTTATAAAGACACCGTTAAAAGTCTTTAACACAATCAATCCTATATAGATGTATCAACGCAAGACAGTTGGGCATTTCCCTTTAGGATGTTGTTTATCCAGAAGCTTCAGCGACAATCTTTATTGTGTGGCACAAGTCGAAATAGAGTGAGTTGAAGTGGAATAGGTTAACCGTAAGACCTTGAGTTGAAAAACTCTAAAATTGATCCAGAAATAAAGTTTTATATTTTCTAGTTACGGTAGAGACCGAAAGATGTAAAGAAGGCGGCTTCCTATCGTGGGAAGAAGTATTTGGTGAAGAATAAAAAAAGAGGTTGCAATATGCAGCCTTTTTTTATTTTTCCAAACTACTTGCTTTTATTTTCTTCTTAGAATATAATAAATGTAGGAAGAGAGAAAAAAATATGACATTAGAAAAGGAGTTAGAAGAAATTGGAAGATTTCTAAAGAAAATTAAAAATATTAACTGCGTAAAACAAAATAAGATTTTCGTTGTGATAGACGGAAAGGTAATATTAGAAGATGTAAACCATAATAACGAAAGAGGATCTTTTCAGTCATTATTACCACTCTATACACATAGGGGATTCGATGAAACAGAAATCAAAAAGGAACTAGGAGATAGCGACGCAGAATTACTACAGAAGGAAGTAAAAGGTACAGAGTACATTGTAGAAGAAGAAGGTGATCAAGAAATAGGCTTCAAACGAATAAAATCGTAATTACATTAAACAACTAGAAGAAAGGACTAAAAATGACAGAGATTAAAAATCGCAAAGCTATTATGAATAAAGATGAAATGAATAAATTTATTGATGATATTGGAAGATTAGAACTATATGACGAAATCCATAATTCTAATGGGTATCCTCGCTATATAAAAGCTGTTAGAGTTTCATTGATAGCCCTGGGCTACGATGAAGAATGGGTAAATTCTGAATTTCGAGATGCTATTGAAAAGAGATACCTTGGGCATTAGCAGTTTCAAAAGACGGTAAAAATCGTAATCATATCAAAGGACTAAAGAAAGGATATAAAAATGGAAGAAGTAACAATTTTAGTAAAGTATCACGATGATATTGAACACATTGCAGAGATCAAAGGTGGTGACTGGTTCGATCTACGTGCAGCAGAGGATGTGACATTGGAATTCATGGAGTCTGCACTCATTAGCCTAGGAGTGTCAATTCAATTACCAGAAGGATATGAAGCTCACGTGGTTCCTCGATCATCCACATTCAAGAAGTGGGGAATCGTCCAAACGAATAGCATGGGCGTAATCGACTGCAGCTATTGTGGCGATGGAGACATTTGGCGAATGCCAGTGCTTTGCCTCCGTAAAGAAGGGACATCAATTAAGAAAGGCGACCGCATTTGCCAGTTTAGGATTGTGAAGAATCAGCCAGACATCCATCTTGTTGAAGTCAAGCACCTAGGCAACCAGGATCGTGGTGGATTTGGCTCAACTGGAACAAACTAAAAAAGAAAGGAAACAAAAACAACAATGGAAAAGATCAGAGAAAAAGTTTTAAAAGTGTTAGAGAGCGGAATTAGCTCTTACGAGATTGCAAAGGAGACAGGAATCCAGATTTCCTCTTTGTCAAAATATCGTAACAGCAAGTATTCACTAGACAATATGACGCTTTCAATTGCAGAAAAGTTAGCAGGATTCTACGACAAGAATCATAAACGTGAAGGATTTACGAAATGAATAAGCTAATTAAGATTGGATTAGCATCTTTAATAATGTTTACTATTGGATGTTCTTCCAAAAAGAACGACTCTCAAACAGAGTCAAATACTACAGCACAACAAACAGAAAATAGTTCCAAAAAGGATGGAGTGCAAAACGATGGAGAGGGCGAATACAGAACAACCGAAACTGGTGCGAAACTCTATATAGAACCAAAAGAAGAGCTGGAAGAGAAAAAGCCTGAACCAGATTTAACTGGAGTTGAAATTACAGAGGGGAATTTTAGAAACTTCCCAGAAACAAGTAAGAACTATTTCACTTACGAGTGGAACGAATATACAAATAGTTACAACATTACAGGCTGTACATCAGAATCAAGAGTGGTGCATGTACCTTCCAAGATTAACGGTAGACCAGTAAAGATGATCAATCCACATTCTTTATCTGAACTACCTAATGTGGAGGCAATCGTACTTCCTGACAGCCTAGTATCTGTTAGAGAATCTGCCTTGTCCAACAACCCAAAGTTAAAGTATATTGAGTTTGGCAAGTCTTTGGCTGTTCTTTGTGAAGATTCAATGCTTTCATTGCCTTCATTGGAGAAGATTATATTACCAGAGTCTGTGGAAAAGATTGACGCTTGGGTATTCAGCGGAGAAAATTTGAAGGATATTTATCTTCCTGAAAACGTCTCAAAACTATCTAGCCTGTTCTGTTTGCAAAAATCATGTAGTCCTGAGTTAAAGGTGCATGTGAAGACAGGTTCAGTAACAGCAGAGAATATCAAGAACTCTGATTTGGTTAAAGAAAACAGAGTTGTGTTTGAATAGGGGGATATGATGTTTAAAAAAGTAAGAAAATTGATTTGTGCATTGATGTGTATAGTAACACTTGCAGGTTGTGGCATAACAAAGAAGAGTTCACAATATATCGCAGAGTTGAGATTACCTTATGTCGGTCCGACAAATCATAAGAAACTAGAAGTCAGCTATCGCTTCCAGAACACTGATGTAAGAGTTGGAGAATTTCCAAGTATTGGTCATTTAGTTTTGAAAGTATACAACGAAAATGATGAGATGCTTGGGTATGAGATTGTCAATGCTTACGATGTGTATAGGTTCCTAAAAGAAGATGACTATGACATGATTTTTGGTGTAGCGACTATCAACTTAGATACTGAAGTTAAGCAAGGCGATAAGTTGCGTGTTGTTGGCGAAGTAAAAGTGCATTATAGAGAAGATGAGAGTAAAGATGTTACACTTACAGATGAAGTTGAGTGTATAGTTGACTAGAAAAGAAGAAATATATTAGCAAAACAGTAAGACCTAATAAAAACTAGGTCTTATTTTCTTATAAAATAGCATAATATAGAATGAGAATGAGGAAGGAAGTTTTTGTTATGAAAAATAAATTATTGAAGGCATCAGTATTTGCTTTGAATCTATCCATGTTATCCCCAATCGCAATACAGATGAATACAAATATCGTTATGGCAGAAGAAACATCGTCTATGACGGCTGAGCAGTTTGATAATGAAGTGGCTTCATTACCAGATGATCCAGAAACACTAACAACAGAAGAAAAACAAAAGGTCGCTAATCTAATGGTTGAATACCAAAATATGCAAATGGCTGAAAAATTATCGATCAAAAACTATAGTAAATTAGAAAAATTGGCGAATATAAAAGGCACAGATTCTAGTCAAAAAACAATTGCCGAACAACTAGCAGATCAAAAAGCTGAAAAAGAAAAGGGGACTGAGCCTACAACTAACAACACCGCCTCTACTACAGCCCAAGAAAGTAAAGAGAGCAATGCTGCTGTGTTGGCAAAGGCAACTGAATATACATTAGAGTATGATCCTCAAAATCCTGTATCTGTAATCATCAGATTTGTTACAGATGAAGATGGAGATGGGAAAACAGATATTCCATCCAGAATCGTGTTGATCGCTCCAAATGGAGATTCCTTACCGATCAGTAAAACAGCTGTCATGATGAAGGATAAGGGAACAAGCCTAAATTCCTCTCTTACATGGACAGATAACTACTTACAAATCGACTTTGCAACGGCAATGGAGGGAAACTGGTCAATTCAGACATCAATTCCAGTTACATTCACAAAAAAGGCATACGCTGGAAGTAAAGAGGAAATCGTAGCCCAAGAAGATCAGAAACAGGAAAATAAACAAGAAAATAATCAAAAGCAAGAACAGCCTGCAACGGATGATTCCGAAGAAGAAGGCATCCCAATGGGAGGATTATTATTGCTTGTCGCATTGCTTGGTGGTATTTTTGGATTTACAAAGTGGAATTCAAGAAAAAATAACGCCCAGTCAACAACCAAAAAGACACAAACCGTCGAAGAAGATGATGATGATGAATATGGATATGTCGATGAGGTAGAATCTTCAGATGATGATGACTTCTTTAATGACTTCGATTCAGGCGAAGCAGAAAAGTTAAATGTGGACAATATTTCTGTTCCAAGCCTAAATACAGATATCAAATATGATGATCCAACACCAGAAAACACCGAGATCGATGATGATCCAGCAATCTACTCCGAAGGTGAAACGAGTCTTTTAACTGCTAAGATGAATAAGTCTAAAGTCGTTGATGATGGAGATGACTTAGATTGACATTATTTGCTAAAAAGAATATAATATAAAGTATAGAAAGGTCGGAAATTTTTTATGAAATACAAAAGCAAGGAGGTATTACTTCCATCAGAAAAAGAAGAATATATATCGAAAACAAAACTTCTTGAACTCGTTGATGATTTCTACAGAAGAAGAACATATACAGTAGAAGATGTTTATGTTTTTTCCGACCTAAAAGAACACATCGAAAAAGAATTCCCGATGGTAACAGGTGATAAGATTTCCCAAAAAGTAAGTAGCGAAAGAAAGGATGCAAAAGCTAGAATAGATGAACAGGTAGAGCAGGAAGAAAAAGAAAGAAGAAGAGAAGAATACGAAAAAAACAAAGAGTATGAAAAGAAGAGAATAGAAAGAAATACAATCGGAGTTCTACAACCGACTCCAGTCTATGAAGACATTCTCTCTGGCAAGATCACGCTCGAAGAAGCCTTTCCTCCGATCACAATGCAATCTATTATGGATAATATCAATATAAACGAGTATAGATATACACTAGGACTATATGCGAGAACTGGTAAGTTTTATCCGACAGACTCTGACAAAATGTGTCGGGGGATGATGGTTTCTGAATTGATGCTGGAAGATAGATTTGAAAAGATTCTTGATGTCGCAATAAAGAAAAGAGGCTTGTTCGCAACACCAGAATCAAAAGAATACTTTGCGGAAATAGAAAAAATAAAACCAAATTCAAAAGAACTAACGGATGATGCAAAAGGCTACCTCAGAGAATTATTGTTTAAGAAGCAAAAAAACAGATTATCAAGATTGTTTTTATTCAAGGGACTAAAGTCAACCCCAGAAGAAATTGAAAAATACAGAAGAGAAAACCCAGATTCGTTTTTAGAATATGGCGATGAAAAGAAATATGAATTCTCTTCGAAGGCAGAACGTTTCGCTCGTTATAGAGAACTAGAGCAAATTGTTGGGACTGAATTGGATGCGTATCCTAGATACTACGGTTGGCAACATCCAGTGCATGTTGGAAGAGGAAAATATAAAACCTCTTTCTTTGCCCCATGTCGTGCTTCACTCGAAGAACATAAAGTAGAAAGAGAAAAGCACAACAAGTTCTTTAGTTGTAAAACATTAAAAGAACAAGAAAAGATAGTAGAAGATTTTAAGAAAAAACAAGAAGAAAAGAAGAGAATTGAGGAAGAAAAGCGTAAGGCAGAAGAAAGACGTGAAGTCGAAGAAAAGGCTGCTTTACAAAAGAAGCAGGCAGAATCGCAAAAGTCAGAATCATTCTTCTCAAAATGGTTCTCACTATAACAAAATAAGAAAGGAGAATGTTATAAAATGGAGAAGCTAAAAAGAAATCCATCGCAAGAAAAAGCAATCAATACAACAGAAGGACCTGTGATTTTGATTTCCTGTCCAGGTTCTGGAAAAACGACAACATTGATCAATAGAATTGGCAATATCATCTCAAAAGGTGTCGATCCAGAAAAGGTTTTAATGGTAACTTTCTCCAAGAAGGCTGCCGACGAAATGGAAGCCAGATACAAAAAGAAATTTGGCGAACAGGGTGGTGTCAACTTTTCAACCATTCACGGATTATGTCTTTTGATCTTAAAAGAAGAATACGGTTATACACAAGAGAACATCATTAGTGAAAATGAAAAACGTGATTTTATTTTGAATTACATTAAAAATGACCCGACCGTTGCAGATGCTTGGGAACTAACAAAAAATATCTTAAATGAGATTTCATTAATCAAAAACAATTATGTAAATCTAAAGACATACAAGGCAAAATCTTGTGAAACAAGTTATTTTATACAGGTATATAAGGCTTACGAAAATGAAAAGAAGATAACAAATAGAATCGACTTCGATGACATGTTGACACAATGTCAAAGAATGTTTGTTGAAAATCCAAAGATATTAAAGAAATGGCAGCAGAGATTTGATTACATCATGGTCGATGAGTATCAGGATACCAATGAGATCCAACGTGATATTTTGTATGGACTCATTCAGCGAACAAAAAATATTTGTGTCGTAGGAGATGATGATCAGTGTATCTATTCCTTTAGAGGTGCTAACTCAAGCATTATGATGAACTTCGACAAGGATTTTAAGAATGCTACATCCATCTATATGTCAACAAACTACCGTTCAGCACAAAACATTGTTAATATTGCAGAAACTTTAATCACGCAGAATATTAAACGATTCCCAAAGGACTTTATTTCTGAACGTGGAAAGAATGGGGAACGAGGTCATATCCAATACAATAGCTATCAAAGCCGTGGGGCAGAGATGCATGATCTTGTAGGAAGAATCAAGTTGATGCATCAAAGAGGAATCGCCTTCAGGGATATGGCTGTATTAGTTCGAAACAACCGACAAGCAGACGGTCCTGTACAAGCATTATCTGAAGCTCGTATCCCATACGATTCTACCGAAGAAATAAAATCAGTCTATGAAGATTATATATTCGAAGATATCAAAGCGTATATTGATTTGTCTATGGGCAAGAGCGTGCATAAGAACTTGTTACACGTCTTAAATAGACCAAACAGATTTTTAAAGCAACAACCATTCTTAGATGTCGAATACAATACAGATGCATTGTTAAATGCGATTCAATACATTAAAAATGAGCCAGATGCATGGAAATATGCAACCGCAGAAAAATCTATTTTTGATTTAATAAACTGGTTTGGACCAGGAGAAATCAATCGAGATACACCATGCGAAAAAGTATTCAATGGTTTGGAAAAACTCAGATACAGAAAGTATCTAAAAGATTCTACCGAATTTAAAAATGGTGACGTTGATGAAACGATGGCAGATTACGAAAAGCTAAAGAATGATGCTTTAAAGTATGAAACAGTCGGGAAATGGTTGGATTACGCAAATAGAGTCACCTACATGATCCGTCAAGAAAATGATAAGAATGATAGCGAAGGTGTATGTATTACAACAATGCATCGTTCCAAAGGTTGTGAATGGAAAGTTGTGTTCTTAATCGGCGTCAACGACGGAATTTTGCCAAGTAAAAATGCGATAGAGAAGGCAGAAAAAGAAGAAGAAAGAAGAATTCTCTATGTCGCAATGACAAGAGCCAAGGATTATCTGTTTATAACGAGCTGCGGAAATGAATCTGAATTCATGTTACAGACCTTAAAACGTTATAAAGAAAAATTTGCCCCAGCTATCACCAGAAAGTTAGCAGGAACAAAGGTGCAACTTGCAGATGGAAGAGTCGGGACCGTGGTAAGTTACAAGGGAAACACGATCCAACTTCGTGTCGATGGAAATATCGAAAGTTATGCATTTCCAGCTGATTTCGAAAATAAAAAACTGAAATACATTTAGGACATCAAATTCTAAGTGCATTTTACTTGTGAAATTCAATGAAAAATGTCACAATGTAGACATTGTTTAGAAAGAGGAGAAAAAGATGAGAAACAAAAAAAAAATTTACCAAAGAAAGCTGGCATTGGAGCGTCGCTACTAATGTCGTCTGTATTATTGTGCGGTAATACAGTTAAGGCACACGCACAGGCGGATCTGACGCCAGAAGAGAGTCAGAAACTTGCAGAGTTCTTAGCAACTAATCCAACAAATGGTGCAAGAACAAGTTTAGGACTCACAAACAACGTAAGTCATAGTAACTATACATTCCCAGGAAGAAACAACTTCACATCTATATTTGAAAGTCGTTCAACAAAGACCAAGTTAGATAAAGACTACGACTTTGTATTAGGTGAAGGAGACCATGCAGGAGAAACAGTACATATCAAGAATTGGCAAGATTTAGAAGTCTTTGATTTGTCAACTGCTGAACCTTATGGACCAGACTATTCTATGGGTAAGTATATGTTCGCAAAACAAGTAACATTTGTAACAGATGATGGTACAGAGCTTATAGAGCGTAACGTTACTTTACCAGTTGATTTTGATGGCGGGGAACGTTTTGATAAGACTGCATACCCTAATAGATATGTATTTGACTATCCGATTGAAGAAAAGGATTCACGTTTTACTCATGATATTATGGGTCTAGGTGATATGGCTGCCACAGGCGGAACTGGGTACTGGCAGATAACTGCAACTGTAAATGACGAGATTCCTTACGATACAATCGTTGAAATTGATGAAAATTTAAAGCAGGGTGAAGTTGTAGAAATCACACAGGGAGAAATCGGTAACAAGATTGGCACATTTAATCTCACAATCGGGGATGATTTAGGCAGTAGATACTTAGATTACGATGCGGATGTGATTTACAATGATTTAAAGGACCTATTTAGCACTTCATCAATCCAGAAGGATGCGTTCTTCGTGCGTGATTGGGGACTAGCTACATTTGTTGAAGGTGGTACAGTAGATCCTAAAGATAGAGTGCTTCATGTAGGTATTGATTATACGCAATACGTAACAGAAGATGGAACAGAGTTAAAACCAAAAGAATATGGTGTACATGATAAGGAAACGTTTGATGGTTATGAGTTTGTAGAAACTCGTACAGCAGAAAATGGTGATACAGTACATGTATACAAGAAGATTGTTACTCCTGCTCCAACACCTGAACCAGAGCAACCAGCAACACCTGCTAACCCAGTTGAGGAAACGCCTACACAGCCAGAAACTCCTACTCAACCAGAAACTCCAGCAGATCCAACACCTACACCAGAGCCTGAAACTCCTGCAAATCCAGCAAATCCAGGCGATTCTGGTAATGTAAATGGCGGTAACGATGAAGATCCAACACCTGCTAACCCAACAAACCCAACGCCTGAAACTCCAGCAGAGCCAACACCAGTGGATCCAACACCAACACCTGAAACACCAGTTCAACCAGAGACTCCTAGTCCAGAACAGCCAGGAACACCTACTACTCCAGTAGAGGAAACACCAGCGGATCCAACTCCTGAAGCACCAACAGAAGACCAACCTGTAGTGCCTGCTGACCCAACACCAGAGGTGCCAAATACTCCAGCAGAACCAACACCTGAAGCACCTGTTAAGCCTGAAGAGTCAGCTACACCAACAGATTCTGCATCAAAACAAACTACAGAAACACAAAATAGTAATGAGAATACATCTCGAAATAGTAATGAAAATGCAACAGAAGAAACAAAGAACAGCAAAAAGAACATCATTGAAACTGGGGCAAGAACAAACATCTTCTTGTCACTATCAACGGCAGTGATTGCACTCTTTGCGGGATTGTTTGTATTAAAAAATAAAAAGAACTAGGAAATCCTAGTTTTTTTGTTGAAACTAAGCGAAAAAATAGCATAATAAATAGTGAACGCAGAAGCGAAAAGAGGAGAAAACGATTTTGAAAAACTTTAAGAAGAAGATTTTTCGCACAGTCCTATTAGGAACAAGTGCATTAACCGTAGCTTCCCCTATTGCCCAAACAGTCGTAATGGCTGAAGAAGCAACGGGAGGAAATACTACAACAGCAACACCAGCGACTCCAACAAGTCCTACAACACCTACAACACCAGAAAAACCAAAGGTAAAGAAGTATACTGTAAAAGTTATTTCAAATACCGATAAGGTTAAGTATGACACTGTAGAGATTGAAGAAAATGGTAAGTTGAAGTTACCAGAAGCAAAGATCTCATTAGAAGATGGTATGTACGAGTATGTAGGATTATATAAGGATCCTGAAATGAAGACGCCAGCATACAAGCATGAATTAGATCAACCAGTAACAAAGGATATGACGTTCTATGCTAGATACAATGTCTTCCCATCCAAGAAGGTCTGCATTGAGACTGTAAATATTACAGTTGATGCTAATGGAAACGAAATTCCAGAAAAGACAAGGAGTCAAAAAAATTATTTCGATCCAGGACAGAGCGTCAAGATGTCTTCTGATGGTGCAGGCGGTTATTTCGAAGATAGAGAAATGACAACACCATATTTGGATTGGGGTGCTTCGTTATACGAAAATAGAACAGTATACTTAAAGAAGTTTGATACAAGCGCTTCTCGTACAAATACAAGTTCTGTGACTTTTGTAGAAGCAAGAGAAGGAAGAGTCAGAAGAGATGATTCTGGTAGAAACTCAAATGAAGATACTGTGATTGTTAAGAATGGCTCAACATTAAAGCAACCACATATTACAGATGGTCCTTATAATGTAGAAGGCTACTACACAGATGGAGCAATGACGCAACCATTTGATTGGAATGCTCCAATTACAGCAAATACAACTGTATACGTAAATTATGCAAAGCATGACGTAACATTCTATATCTCAGCTAACATTGACGCCGTAAAGACTGAACCGCAAAAGACTGTAGCATACGGAACAGTAATCAGACAACCAGAAATCAAAACACCAGCAGGATACACATTTGATGGTTTCTTCTCTGATCGTGAGATGACTCAGCCATACGACTGGAGCAAACCAGTCCAAAAGGATACTGTAGTATATGCGAAATATTCAAAAACAGAAATTCCATCAACTGGAGAAGATAAGGCTCAATATGACTTTATCATCAAGTCAAATGTCGAAGAAGCAAAGTTCTCTTCCGCAAAGGTTGCTAGTGGTACATCAGTTAAGGAACCAACAGTAAATGCACCAGAAGGCTTTACATTCGATGGTTTCTTCAAGGATGAAGCAATGACACAACCATATACAGGATGGAACAAGCCAATTACAGAAAATACAACTGTATATGCGAAATTCACAAAACAAGAAGTTGCAAAATATAGCTTCGAGATTAGAGCAAACATCGAAAACGTCGAGTTTGATAAGTTAGAAGTAAATAGTGGCTCTACAGTCAAGAAGCCAACTGACACTTCAGCTCCAAAGGGATACAAGTTCATTGGCTATTTCGAAAATGAAGAAATGACAAAGGAATACGACTGGAGTAAGCCAATCAAGGCTAATACGATCGTGTATGCAAAATTCGAAAAGATTGAAGAGACAAATCCTTCAGAACCTGTTAAGCCTACACCTACTCCAGAACCAAAACCAACACCTACACCTGAGCCAGAGAAGCCTGTAAATCCAGCAGATCCAGTGAAACCTGTAGATCCTGCTAAGCCAGAGCCAAAACCTACACCTACACCTGAACCTGAAAAACCAGTTCAGCCAGTAGAACCTTCTAAGCCAGGAGAAAAGCCAGTAGAGCCTAAGCCAGTGGAACCAGTTAAACCTGTAAATCCAGCTGATCCAAAGCCTACTCCTACTCCAGAACCTAAGCCAACTCCTACACCTGAACCAGAGAAGCCAGTAAACCCAGCGGATCCAACTAAACCAGTAACACCAGCGGATCCAAAACCTACTCCAGAGCCAGAGAAGCCAGCAAACCCAGTGGATCCTGTTAAGCCTGTAGACCCAGCGAAACCTTCTGATGGCAAGATTGAGGCTAGAAAGTTTACAATCAAACCAAATGTGGAAGGTCACGATGATTGGACATGGACATTTTTGAAGAATAGAAAGATCGTTGTAAACAATGGCTTCCAAGTAGATGAAGGCGGATACTTATTGAATATTGATGGATTCAAATTGGTTGGAATTTACTCTGATCCAGAAATGAAAACACCAGCCAATCCAGAATATATCTTATCTGAAGATCTAACATTGTATGCGAAATACGAAAGATTGACAGCTGAAGATGTCAAACCTTCTGAAGATACAAATAAGCCAGAAGATAAGAAGAATCAGACAAATCCTACAGAAACAAAGAACGAAACAAAGAAGGACGCATCTGGAAAGAGCAACGCTATCGAAACAGGTGCTAGAACTAATGTATTCGGTTATGCACTCACAGCTGTCGCTGCACTTGCAACAAGTTTATTTGTATTCAAAAAGAGAAAGTAACAAGTAAAAAGAAGAGCCAAAAACTCTTCTTTTCTTTTTTAGAATATATTTTCTTTAAAGAATTGAAAAAATAATACTGTTATGATATAATGAGAGAGTAGAAGAGAGGGTAAATTATGGCAGGACAAAAAATGAGCTTAGAAGAAGCAACGTCAGCAAGACTTCCGTTCGATATTGCAGAATATATTGATTCTGAAGAAGAAAAAGAAACGAAAAGAAAAGTAGAAGAGTATAAACGAGCAAGAGTCGAATATTTAAAAACAGTAGGCAAAATGGCGTTTACACAGCAATGTATAGATGATAAGATCATGCCATTGAAAAAGCAAAAGCGGATTATCGGAAAGTATACCTACGGACCAAAAGGAGCTTTATTCGCAAATATAAATAGCGTCCCAGATGCTTTATATATAATAGCGACGTTGTTAATTTTGGTATTTATTCTTTCGGTAATTATAACAATAGGATGTTTAGCAGCTATAAACGAAGAAGCTTTCCTAGAGTGGGCAGGAACAACCACAAAAGAATTCAGAGCATTTTTCATTCAGTTTATTTTTCCTGTTCCACCTATCTCACTCGGATTGTTTTTGCTCATCGGATTCTCTATCAGAAATATTCCAGTACAAAGAGAATTTATTGCTGATACAAAAGAAAAGATTAAAAAGAAAGCAACAGAGGAAAGAGTGCTTCCAGACCACATTGTTGACGTTCCATGTAAACTGAAGAGATTCTTTGCGGAGATGCTTTTGAAATATAATATGGTAGCAGTCGAATATGTATCAGAAAATGGCTCAATTCGGCTTTGGGATGAATCAGGAAATCATAAGTTATTTAAAAAAGATTTCTGCGGCGAGGCTTATGAAAAGGAAATTGAATACCTTGGTACGGAAGTAGAACCAAATAAGTTTTATAACATCTCAGATTTAATTACAGAAAAGGCAGAAAAGTAAAGGAGAAAATTATGAAAAATTTAATCAAAAACAAAGAACTTAGAAATAGAATTTTATATACATTGATGATGGTAGTATTCATTCGTGTCATCACTCAGATTTCAGTGCCAGGAGCTAATGCAGAAATCTTAAAAAAGATGTTTGCTGACGACTCACCACTATCGCTATTTAATACTTTAACGGGTGGTGGATTATCTACAATGTCAGTATTTGCATTAAGTATCGCTCCATATATCTCAGCATCTATCGTAATCCAACTTTTAACGATTGCGATTCCTCGTTTAGAGCAGTTGGCAAAGGATGGAGAAACTGGACGAAAGAAGTTAGAAAAGTATACTCAATTTATTGCAGTATTCTTAGCCGTTATTGAAGCTATCATTATGTCAATTGGCTTTAGCCGTCAAGGAGTCATTCCTGCTACATGGATGAATATTGCAGTGGCTTCCGTGTCGCTTGCAACTGGTTCAAATATCCTAATTTATTTGGGCAACAAGATTACACAAAAGGGAATCGGCAATGGTATTTCTGTCGTATTATTATTAAACATTGTATCCCGACTACCAAGAGATATGGTTGTACTATACAAGCGTTTTGTTACAGATAAGCCTATTGTATTGGCAGTCATTGCTGTTATTGCAATCATTCTTGTCGTATCGTTATTTATTACCTATACGATCGTATTAAATGATGCAGAACGTCCGATCCCTGTCCAATATTCCCAAAAGATGCAAGGAAGACGCTTCGTAGGTGGTGAATCATCTAACATTCCTTTAAAGGTCAACACGGGTGGTGTCATGCCAGTAATCTTCGTAACGACAATTTTCTCTGGATTCTCATTTGTATCTGCTCTATTAGGAGAAAAGGCACCAACAACATTATCTCGTATCGTTCATGTATTAACGCCAAGTAAGTGGTTTGACATCCAGAACATGAAGTATACATTAGGTGTGATTCCATTCATTATCCTAATGATTGCTTTTGCATACTTCTATACAGAGATTACCTTTAATGCAGCAGAGGTTTCAAATAACCTAAAGAAATCTGGAGCTACGATTCCAGGTATTCGTGCAGGAAGTCCTACAGAAAAGTATCTTAGAAATATATTGAAATACGTTGTATTCATTGGAGCAGTGGGGCTCATCTTATTAAGCATCGCTTCCTACGCATTAGAAGGTGTATTTAACGTGAATGTATCCTTCCTTGGTACTTCTCTCATCATTATCGTTTCTGTAGCGATGGAGCTTGTAAATCAAGCGAAATCCTACATTGACGCCGCAGATACGGTTACATTTTTTAGATAAATGAGGTGCAAATGATGGACAGAAAGATAGAAAGAAGATTATTAGAACGTATCGTATTATACGGTTCCGTACAAGAGATGATTGAATTCACAATGGCAAACGATATGATTAGCGAAGAGATCACAAAGGCTCAAGGGCACAACCCCAAGGCACTATTTGTTGGCATTGGAGTCATGAACGAACTGGCTTATAAGTTTCTAAAGAAGCGTATTTACAGTAAAGAAGAACTCATGAACACATCAATCAAGAAATTCAGAGAAGAATATTTCACTAACAACTAATTGACAAATTTCAAGATTGATATTATATTATATATGACCTAGTAAGGTCGGTTGTAAGGCTATACCTCTTACTGAGTTATTCTAAAAAATTCTTATTAAGGTAAAAGTAACCTCTGGTTGGCAGATAAATTCGGGAGGTTATTTTTATTTTGTGTACTAAATAGCAAAATATAGAAAAGAAAGGACCTTTCTAACATGACAAACAAAATCAACCTCCAAGAACTAGCAGATATCGAAATCCAAAGAGCGAGAACATTAGCTCAAAATGCAAAACTAACAAATGACAACATAATAAGACAGTACCGCAAGGAAGAAAAGAAAGTTGATGATAAGTGGGACGTTGAAGATGTTTCTGACCACAAGGATTTTGTAGATGAAGAAGAAAGAAATGATCAGAACGACTTCTTACAGATTGAAATCGATAATAACGATATGCTTGAGCAGGAAGAAATTAGACAGGAAAACGCTGACGAATATAAGCGGATCTACGAACAAAACGACTACGATGAGCGATAAAATAGGCTTCTTATAGCCTATTTTTTACTTTTTTCTTTTCTTTTTACAATGTTTTACATTAAAAATTACATAATATAGGTGAGTATAAAACAGGAAGGAATAAGAATATGAACAAAATTATTAAATATGGAAAATTTGCTTTACTAGGAACGGTACTATTATTTACAGGCTGCAAAAATAAAACAGCAAGTGAAGAAGGAAACTTGAATGTAATTGAAGAAAAGAAACAAGATGCAGTAGAAAAGAAATATAAAGAAGGAGACTCTATTGCTCCAAATGGAACGGCGATTGTGGAAGGAGACTTTAAATCAGATTACGTAACATTACCAGATCTTAAAAATATTCAATATGAAAAAAGAAAGGTAAAGGAGCCAACGGATGAAGAGGCTATTGTTTATGTAAAGTTAAATGATGCGATTCATGCAAATCCAGTTAAGGACGATTCTTTCCATGCTGAGCTTGGTGATCAGGTATGGTGTCAGGTAACAGCGAAATTCAATGGAGAAGATCTACCAAACGTGTCCTTTAAAAAGGGTGGCGAGAATGTCGCACTAGGAAATGGTTCGAATCTACCAAGAGAAGCAGAAGAAAAGATCGTGGGCATGCATCAAAACGAAGAAAAGGATTTCTCAATTACTTATCCAGAAGACTATTGGAATAAGGATGTCAGGGGATTGAAGGTAGACTATCATGTAAAAGTTGTACAGATCGCCAAAACAAAAGAACCATCTGCTGAAGATATTGCGAAAGCAAAGGAAATGTTAAGAGATCAAGATAAGGATTCAGCAATCGTTTCTAACGAAAGATCTCTAAAGAATGCCATTGTTTCTGGTTCCAAGATCGAATACTATCCACAGGCTGTAATTGATGACTTAAAGAATAAGTTCCAGGCAGACATTGAAGGCAAGTTTGGTCCGATCGAAAAGTATAAGTCCCAATTAACAGAAGAAGAATATAATGACCAGATGTACGAATACGTATTCAAGAACATCGATAAAGAAATGGTATTACGTGCATTATCAGAAAAACTTGGCATTACAGTGGATTCACAATTATGCAAAGATTATGCTCAGGCATTTAATCTTTCTGGAGATGATGCCCTTTGGAAAACGATCCTTTCTGAAACTGCGAACGGAAGTCGGTGATAAGGATGTTTTGGATCAAAAAAAGAAATAAGGAAATGGTCGAAATTTACCTAACTAGAGATGAACCATTTGTAAAGAACATCAATCAAGAGATTTTATCGGGTTTACTAACAGACAAAGAGTTTGAAATGATCAAGCCCTCATTGGAGTTTGCTGCTAATCTTCTCGGAGTTAAGGAATTGTCCTATGACATCTATGAGGTCGAAGCAAAAGAGCTAGATAGGCTACATCTTGAATTTAATACAAATACAGATATTGCCTACTGTATCTTGGTGAGCAAAACACAGGATCAGACTCAGAAAGTATACGTATGTAATCAAACAGTAGATAAATTCGGCGAAAGACCAATCAAAGAGTTACTGGGCTTATTAGAGAAGTAAAAGGAGAATTGGTGGATACGTTCCATCTTTTCTTTTTTGCTTGACCTGAATTTGCTAAAAAGAATATAATGGAAATAGAAGAAGGGGAATTTTTTATGAAAAATAATAGAAAGCTTCAAATCATTACAACTACATCACTTATTTTCACAATGATAGCCACAATGGCACTAAAGCCAACGTTTGTTCTGGCAGACGAAGGCGTGGCTACGGCAGGACAATTTACAGCTGGAGAAATCGAAGAAGGAGAAGGCTTTATTGCAGCTCCTGAGCAACCAACTGATCCTGTAGTACCAGAGACACCAGCAGAACCTACTCCAGCGGTACCTACTCCTACGCCAGAGCCAGAAACACCTGTTGCACCTACGCCTACACCTGAGCCAGAGGCTCCTGTGACACCATCTGAACCTACACCTACACCTGAACCAGCGACTCCAGTAACACCTGCAAATCCAGTAGACCAAGCAATTCCCACACCTGAACCTGAAAAACCAGTAGATTTAGTTAAATATCATTCTACTAGATGGGAAGACGTTGATGGAAATATGCTGCAACCATACACAATCGCAGAACAGATTGGATCACAAGGTGAGTTCGATGGATATCGATTCGATCACAAAGAAGTAGATGAAAATGGAAACGTTCTCTATGTTTTCGCAAAAGATGCAGAAGCAGCATCCAACAATAAGGCAACAAAGCATGCCGAGATCGAGACTGGAGTAAGAGGAAACTTGCTGCTATCATTTGTAACAACGATTGCGTCACTCTTGACGGCTGGATATCTCTTAGTAAAGAAATCCGCAAAACAATAAAAGAAGAGGCTGAAACCTCTTTTCTTTTGCAAAAATGACATAATAAATAAGGAACAGGAGGAAAAATATGCAGTTTTATAAACCAACATCTGACATTAAGACTAATGAGCCTATGTTTAAAAAATCTTGTATATGTTATTGGCGATACATTAGAGTGATTCTAAGAGAAATTGGACAGCCAATTCAACTCGAAATCGATCTTGTTGATGCAAATGATGAAGAGATGATGGTCAGATACACGCTAGAACATAATCGTTTTGTCGTAAAAGTAGGTAATCGAGATGAGATATGTGTCAACAGTGCGAAGATGATTAAAACATTAGAACAGATCCAAACAAAGTTTGAATATGAATTTTTATATGCTATTAGAGAATTTGATGAAAATAAAGAGAGCTTAGCGATACTAGAACTTGCAAAACTTGGTGATATGACGATCACATACGGCGTGCCAGCAATCGTTCCAGTCTTGATCGATGATAAAGAATCCTACATAAAAATATTGGCAGATAAAGAAAATGGTAAGATATATACTTACCTTTGCCATAACGAAGATGAACCGATTCCCTTCTTCCAAGCTGCCATGTATATTGCAAACAATTTTGTAGATTTTAAATTAAAGAAACAAGAAATTTATAGGAACATCAAAACTGGAAGAACTGCATTTTTTTCTTCTCAAGAAAATAGCAAGATATTAAGTGAATCAAAGCTAAATTCAGATGGCAGTTTTAAAAGAGTAGACCTAGATAAAAACCTAGGACAAAAGGAAGTCGTAGAGAAAAAAGAAGGCTTTGATCCAAGCATGTTAAAAGAAGCAAACTTTATACTACAAGATAGCAGCAAGAAAAGAAAACGAAGACATTCTTAGAAAGGACGGGTGAAGAAGATGGGCGGAATCAATTTAGAAACGATGTTTGAAAAACAAAAAGAGAAGCGAGAAAACAGGGAAGAATCTGTCAAGATGATCAAAAAGTTTCAAGATGCCATGCAAAAAGATGGGTACAAAAACAAGATCGTCAGAGATGAAGAAGGTGGATACGTTGGAAACAACATGAGTAGAGATCAATTAATAGATATGGTCTTGAAGAATTTTAACGGTGACTTCTCATTTACTATTCCAGAAGAAAAATTTGCAAAAAAGATTTTAAATTCTTTCACAAAGTCAGGACGAGAATATAACAACAAACAACGACTCAGCTTTTTAACAGGAAAAGATGTAAAGATCGAAGTACAGATTATCCCATCAGGATTTCTTGGTATGGAAACAATGAAAAGTAGCGAATCGAACAGTTTTAGAATAAATGCTCGCTGTTTTGATCCGTCAGATCCGATAGACCCTAATTTAAAAGTCGATCCTTGCCTTCAGGTGGAACTTGGAGATTTAGGTAGAATCACACGGTATGAACGTGATGGACTTTTTGATATTTGTGCCCATATCAATAGACTTGAAAACCAATCATTTGCAAATTGGTACGAATCGAATAAGGAATCTTTCAATGACTTAGAACAAGCAATAGATTATTATGCGGATAACTGGAGGTTCTTAACAAGTGTAAACTATTTCAAAGAGAACATGTTAGAAAGCGAAATTTCACCTCCACGTAAAGGAATCTTAGAAATGGCTGAAGAGAAAAAAAAGAAAACAGAAGAGCGTTTTGCACGTGCAGATAAAGACGAACCCATTGATAAGGATGAACTTTATGATGAGCGTTTTTGCTACATGAAACCAGAAGTGCTTATCAAAATCAATGACAAGCTATTTACGATAGACTCAGATGAAGGAAGAGAAGTCGTTGCAAAGATCGCTGCATGGGAAGATCGTAAAATTACGATGCCTGCTGAAGTTCCAGAAAAGATGAAGCAAAAAATGACGAAATTATCAAAAGATCAAAGAGAAACGATCGAACGTAGAGTAATCTCTAAGGCAGTCGAGGCACCATTCAACAACCGACAGGCAGATAGCCTGCTCGCACTAATATTCCAACAAGCACAACGCACAATTGATAGACCGATCGGACGGTAAAGGGGAGAAAAAATGGGAAAAATATCTTTAAAAGAAATGAACGACTACAAAACAGAAGGAACGGAATCAAATTCCAACCATAATGATGGTTTTAAAAATGACGCCGAAAGAGATGACGACATAAAAGAGCTTGAGTTAATGGAAAAATACGAACGACTAGGTGATCTTGTTTTAACTAGCCTACATGGAAATTTTGAATGCACGATCCCAAAAGAAACATTTATGGAAAAGACGTTTAACAGCAACGAAATACATGGTGACGACTATCAAAAGGATGAAGACCTGCACGTTAAACTTAAAATTGTGCCAGGATCAAAACTTTACAGAACTGGATTGGGACCAGAAACTGAAATCGCAGACATAGTTCCTCCACATCGTGTAATAGGATTGGGAGATATTGATTTCGGAAGAATTGAATTTTCCACTGAGCCAGTGAATAATCGTAAGAACGAGTATGAGTATAACACAATGATAGATTTCGATTATAGATTAGAAAGTTTAGAAAAAGGTTCAAGAGATAGATGGGTAGAAAAGAATGCAGATAAGTTTAAAAGCATTGAAGACGCAGGGGATTACTATGACAAGCATTGGCACCTTTTGACAGATGTGGATTATTACAAAGAAAACTTGGTTAGAACAAGTAAAGGAGAAAAAGCTCAAAGGGATCAAAGCAATGCAGTTTATGGAAAAATTGTCCACCAAAATTGGACAGAATCCAAGACTAGCGAGATATTTTACACCAAACCAAGAGCTGTTTTATCAGTCAACGGTAAAGAGGTAGACCTTCTTCCTGAAAAATTACGAGAAAAAATAATAGTAGACGCAAGAAACCAAGATGAAGCAGTTAAACGCCAGCTGCCGACAAACAAGCAAGCAGACAGTCTAATTAATCTAATTTCCGAACAAGTAGAAGACGCACTTGATATACCAAATGCCAAAGAAGTGGAAGAGTTCGGAAAGTTTATTGAAAAGGTCGACAAAGACGTTTGGGTTTCTGTCGAGTTTCAAGATGATGATTACACCTTTACCCTCGAATTACAAAGTGACATGATTGAAGACGGATCTATCGAATCTGCCACTTATAATTTGAACAGAAGATCTCTTGAAGCGGCAAAGAGAGATGTTGAAAACTTTGTGAAGGATCATAAAGTTGCTGTTCGAGAAGAAGAAAGCGGACTTGAATTCAAGGATTCCTTATACGAGTCACTGAATAAGTTAGAATATAGTCGTGTTCTAATTAATGGAGAAACAAAATATGGCGGTGAATGGCTGCAAGAAATTGGTAATTCGAAAGATGGAGATGAAATTTTTAGGAAACCTGTTGAGGTTTACCGAAGATCTGATGATGGATACAACAGAGTATTTGAAATCGAACCAAAAGAAGTGTTACAACAAAGTATATCAGACCGAACACATTCAACTACATCAAGAACATCTAAGCATCAAGCAATTGAAAGAGATACTGAAGAGCGATAAGCACATTGTTACTGAAGCATTAAATATTATGCGTAAAAGTAGAGTTGTGGATATGAATATCCTATACAGTAGAGGCGAAGTGGACACGCCTATAAGAA